>WNFC01016190.1_pt1 | contig 10781 bp, 7 predicted proteins | sample 5400541 | NCBI WGS metagenome assembly WNFC01 (sample SAMN13153342, study PRJNA577476) | soil metagenome | isolation source: 120 cm saprolite under Douglas fir tree site 2 hole 2 replicate 1 | place: USA:California | collected 2015-04-18
GGTGCGATTCGCGCGCGCGAGACGATGGCCGCCGCTGAGATACAAGGGTCAGAACCGCACTTTCTCGGCTTGAAAGATTTCGGTTATTCAAAATCGGCTGATGAAGCATTCAAGTTTTGGGGCCATGAGGAAGCTCTGCGTCGCATGGTTCTGGAGATCAGAAAGCTCCGCCCCGATGTCATCATCACCAACCACTCAGTTACTAACAACGACCACGGTCATCATCAGGCCACTGCCCGGCTCGAACTGGAAGCGTTCGATGCCGCTGCTGATCCGAAACGCTTTCCCGAACAACTGAGCAACGACATAACTGTGTGGCAGGTACAGAGACTCTTCGTGCGCGCACGCGGCAACGCCGCCCAGAATCCCAACCCTCAGGGAGCGGCCGAACAAATCGTAGCCATCGATCCGAACGAACGCGATCCGATCCGCAACACGGTCTTTGCTGAAGAGGCGCTGCGCGCCTTGCAGAAACATGCGACGCAAGGCCCCTGGCCAAAGACTTTCGCCGAATTCGCGGCGCGCTTTCGCGCGTTCACCGGACAAAGCGCCGCGCCGGGCCAGATTCCACTGATTCGCTATCGTCTCACGCGCGAAGCGAAAGGCGCAGAAGCGCTAACGAAGGACTCGCATAATTTTCTTGATGGGTTGCGATTACCCAACGATGTCGCTGAACGAGTCAGGGTACCAACGATCGATGGAAGACCGCTCTATGATTTGGTTGATCGACGTAACGAGTTGACTGTGATACTCGACAGCGAATGGAAGCGACTTATGGACCATTTTGTAAAAGCAGTGTATGGCATCGAAAAATACCAGGATCGAGCAAATCTCTACTTTGGTAATGTATACCAGGCGATCATTCTCACGAATGGCATAAAACTCAAACTCCTGGGCCCGGACTTGCTGATTCCCGGTCAAGACGCCAATTTCACAATCGTCATCTCGAATAATGGTCCATCTCCGGTGCGGGTTGGGCCGCAGACCACGTTATACGCAAGGGAAAGCGGCTTAGGGATATCCTTGATATCCTTAAACCCCTGGCTGGAAATTCCGCCGAATGAAGTAATTCCGCCGGGCAACTCAAGGAAAGTTGAATTGAAGTGTCGAGTGCCAACTGACACTCGGATTTCGGTTCCCCATTCCTCGCATCTCTACGAGCAAAATTACTTCGGATCGCTAGCCACCGTAAGCATCCAGATGAAAATCGGAAGTTCATTTAACTACGTAGTAGGAGCAAGTAAGATCGTGGACGTTGTGCCACCGGTCGAAATTACGGACGTCAGTCCATCGCCTTTGGTGCTGACACCAGCTACGCTGATGAATCGAGCGACTTACAAACTTACGATAACCAATCACGCACCAGTCCCGTTTCGAGGACATGTTTATGGAGGTTTCTTGAGTGGATCTTCAGTTCATGGCGACGGGCCGCCTATAAGCCTCGCCCCCGGAGAGACAAAACAATTTAGCGATCGCGTTCCTATCATGCCAAATTGGGATTCGGTGCTCCATGGCACCGCGAGAGTGCCGTTTGATCGGTTTTCATATTCAGTATTCGATCGAGACTACAAAGAAGTCATTTCGGAACGCTCCACCCCGTTCGCTTGGAGTGATGCGAAAACGGCGAACAATCTCCGCGTCGGCTACATCCGCGGCTTCGATTTCAGTTTGCCGAATGCTCTCAACGCCCTCGGCGTGGAATCGAAAGAACTAAGCGTTGACGAAGTGAAGACGGTTGACCTTCAGAAGTACACGTCTATCATCGTCGACAATCGCGTCTATGAATCGCAGCCGGAAATGATCGCGGCGAATCAGAAGCTACTTGACTATGCGAAGGCCGGCGGGACGCTGATCGTCTTCTATCACAAGTCGGATGAGTGGAATCCCGACGAGCGCCGCAAACGGCCGCAGCTTGCTCCATACAAGTTAATCCTGGGCAATGAACGCATCACAGACGAAACGGCGCCGATAACTTTCATCGAGCCTGAGCATCCGCTGCTCAACTTTCCCAACAAGCTGGGGCAGGAAGATTTTGCGAACTGGATCCAGGAGCGTGGGCTTTACTATCCGAAGGATTGGGACCCGCAGTTCCACGCCTTGCTGCAATCGAACGATCCGGGCGAAGCGCCATTGAAGGGTGGACTGCTGGTCGCGGATTACGGCCGCGGGCATTACATCTACACCAGCATGGTTTGGTATCGCGAGTTGCGCGCAGGTGTGCCAGGCGCGTACCGGATGCTGGCGAATATGATTAGTTATGGCGCAGAAGGCAAAAGGTAAAAGTAAAAAGGCAAAAGTAAGAACGGGAGGTAGTGTCTAAGTTTCGTTTCGTGTGTTCCTGCGGATTACATAAGAACGAACCACGAAACCACACCAAATCGCACGAACAAAGCCGCTTCGTGTGGCTTCGTGGATCGTTTTTCCATCGCCGTTCTCTCAAAACCAAGAAACTAAAACACTACCAACGGAAAATTCAAGGCGACGCGAGTTGGACGTTCCTTCTGCCCCCGGCTTCCTTTTTGTCTTTTTCCTTTTAACTTTTTCCTTTACTGGCTTCCAGTCGCTCTTTCACTCGCGCCAGGAATTCCTCAATTGCTTCGTTAATCCGCCGCTGCAAAGCTGAGCTGAGTCGCGCTTCGCCCATCAGGCCGACGCCCGGATGCAAGTCCCAGGCGCGCTTGCGGCGCAGGTCGACCTGCTGCGAAACCTGTACCTGAGTCGTGCCGTTTCGCTCCTCAAATTTCAGCGAGTAGCGCATCAGGTTCTGGTTTTCATGAAGTGCCGGTGACCATTCAATCACATTTGCGTGGGTCGAAGTCTGTCGCACCGGCAGGGACATGCGCACCCGGCCCACCGGAGTATCCGTCGCAATTGTCCAGCGCATCACGCCGCCGGGCTCGCGGTGAATGCTCTCAACGCCACCCAGAAAATCTGTGAAGTTGTGGAGGTCAGCGAAGAACTTCCGCACCTGATTCAAGGGCGCTTTGATTTCAAGTTTGGCTTTGAAGGAAGACTTGACGCGAAACATTTCGAAAACCAGAGGTCAGAAGTCAGAGATCAGAGGTCAGTCTCACGCCAGATCCGCCGCGCCAGAAACCTCTTCATACCAGCAGCGCACACACCAGCGATGCCTCGCTTTGCGTTCATCCAGATTGTAATCAGCAGAGGCCGGCAGTCTTTGCGCTATCTCGCGCTCTTCTGGGCCAAGCTCGCTCCAGCTTTGCAAACGTCCCGCGCCGCAACGCGGGCATCTGGAATTAGAGTTCGTCATCGCCGGCTCGTCAATCATAACCCGTCGATCTGAAATTTGAAATTTCAGAAGGAAAACAAAGCGGGCGGCAGAAACCGGGAACCGCCGCCCGTTAATTTTCCAATTAACCGCGTGCTAAATATCAAAGTAGAGCGCGAACTCGTGCGGATGCGGCCGCAAGCGGACCGGATCAACCTCGCGTTTGCGTTTGTAACTGATCCACGTCTCGATCACGTCGGGTGTGAACACATCTCCTTTGAGCAGGAAGTCATGATCGCGCTCCAACGCGTCGAGCGCTTGATCCAGAGAGCCCGGCATTGATTTGATCTTCTTTGCTTCAGCGCCTGACAGTTCGTACAAATCCTTCTCAATCGGCGGCGGCGGCTCGATTTTGTTGCGCACGCCGTCGAGTCCGGCCATCAACATCGCCGGAAAAGCGAGGTAAGGATTACAGCTCGGATCCGGCGTGCGAAACTCAAGCCGGCGGGCTTTCTCGCTGGAAGAGTACGTCGGAATGCGGATGCAGGCGCTGCGATTGCGCTGGGAATATGCAAGGTTGATCGGCGCTTCGTAGCCCGGCACCAGACGCCGGTATGAGTTCGTGGTGGGCGCGATCAGGCCGCAGAGCGCGTCGGCGTGCTTCAGCAACCCGCCGATGTAATGCCGCGCGGTATCGCTCAGCAACGCGTAGCCCTTCTTGTCATAGAAAATGTTCTTCCCTTTCTTCCAGAGGCTCTGGTGCGTGTGCATGCCCGAACCATTGTCCTGAAAGAGCGGCTTGGGCATCATCGTCACGGTTTTGCCCCGCCGGCGACCGACGTTCTTAATGACATACTTGTAAAGCAGCACTTGATCGGCCATCCTGGCGAGCGTCGTGTAACGCATGTCGATCTCGGCCTGGCCCGCGGTGCCGACTTCGTGGTGATGAATCTCAACCGTGACGCCGCACTTCTCCAGCGTGCGCACCATCTCCGAACGAATGTCGTGCTGATGATCCATCGGCGGCACCGGGAAATAGCCTTCCTTGTAACGCGGCTTGTAACCAAGATTGGGGCGCTGTTCGCTGCCCGTATTCCACGCGCCTTCTTCCGAGTCGATGAAATAGAAGCCGTAGTTAGGGCCCTGATCGAACCGAATGTTGTCGAAGATGTAGAACTCAATTTCCGGGCCCCAGTAACTGGTGTCGGCGATGCCGGTTGATAGGAGGTACTTTTCGGCTTTCTGCGCGACATAACGCGGATCGCGGGTGTACGACTGGCCGGTGATCGGATCCTTGATGTTGCAAATCAAACTCAGCGTCGGCAGTTCGGTAAACGGATCCATCATCGCCGTGTTTGGATCGGGCATGAGCAGCATGTCGCTTTCGTTGATAGCCTGAAAGCCGCGGATGCTCGAACCGTCAAAGCCGATGCCGTGCGCGAACAGATCTTCGTTCAGCTCTGAAGTAGAAATGGAAAAGTGCTGCCACAACCCCGGCAGATCAACGAACTTGAGGTCGATAATTTCGACCTTGTTGGCTTTAGCAAAAGCGAGTACTTCCTTTGGCTTCATTACTTGTGGCCTCCTGTTTTTTTGTTAGGACGGTTAAGGGAAGGTGAACCTGCGGACCGCGGCGGCTGGACATGCTTCGCCTCATCAGAGGCATACTTCGAGACTCTCTTCATTACCTCTCCTGACTGGAAAAGGGAGTGTTGGGTCTGCTCTTCGCCCCGAAGTTGTTCGTGAAGCGAAGTGGTTTGGAAACTCTGCCCGGTTTGGAAAGCGCGAAAACGTCATCAAACGCGCGCGGCTAAAAACCATGCATTATAGCGGCACAAATTTCAGTGTCAAGGAGTTTGCTGCGATCTCTCCACGAGTCTCCAACGGCAGACCGGATCCGGGAAAAGCTTCCCAAAAACTTAACTTGTTACTAAAAGCAGACTTAAGCGGCCGGAAAATGAACGGCTCCAGCTAAAAAAGCTATAGACCCACCCCACTTTTTCTGTTAAATTCTGCCGTTAGAGTTTCACTCCAAAAGAAAATCCGCTCCGCGGCCCGGCATAAGCACCATCCAGCAAGTTGCCGTCGCGGGTTAATGCTTCGAGAGACAAGCCAGGAGACCGCTAGTTGACCACCGCGATCGAACAGACAGTCGAAACTTACGGCATCGAGAATTGGGGCGCAGGCTACTTTGACGTTAATCGCAAAGGGAACCTGATCGTGCGGCCCGGCGAGGGCGACCCGCGCGCGGCCGACGTGCGGGAAATTATCGAGGACCTGGTCAGGCGCGGAATCCCCACGCCCGTCCTGCTTCGCTTTCCGCAACTGGTGGCCGCGCAGGTGCGCAAGCTGCAACGCGCTTTCAGCAAGTCGATCCGCGAATTCGACTATCAGGGCGCGCACATGTGCGTCTATCCAATGAAAGTCAATCAACAGCGGTCGGTGGTGGAAGAATACCTGCGCGAAGGATCTCGATACGACTTTGGCCTGGAGGCCGGATCAAAAGCGGAACTGTACGCCGCCCTGTCACTCGAGCAATCGCCCGACAGCTTACTTGTGCTAAATGGATTCAAGGACGAAGAGTTTATCGAATTGGCTTTTGCCGGCGCCAAGTCGGGTAAGCGCGTGGTCATCGTCGTCGAGAAGCTGAGCGAACTCGGACACGTGCTGCGCATCGCCGACGCCTCGGAAGGCAACGCGCCTATTATCGGCATCCGCGTCAAACTCTATTCAAAAGGTTCGGGGCGCTGGGAAAAGTCCGGCGGCGAGGCGGCCAAGTTCGGACTGACGACGACCGAGTTACTCGAAGTGATTAGTCGCTTGAAGGAAGCGGGCCGCATCGACATGCTGCGACTGCTGCACTTTCATATCGGATCGCAATTGACCGACATCAAGCGGATCAAGAACGCGATGAAAGAGGCCGCGCGCGTCTATGCCAAGATCTATCAAATGAAGGTGCCCATCGACTTGCTGGACGTCGGCGGCGGCATGGCCGTTGATTACGATGGCTCAAAGACGGCCTTCGATTCGTCGGCCAATTATAACGCCCAGGAATTCGCCAACGACGTCATCTACACCATCAAACAGGTGTGCGACGACGAAAACGTTCCACATCCGACGATCATCCAGGAATCAGGTCGCTTCTTGTCCGCCTATCACGCGATTCTGGTGACGAACGTGCTGGAAGAAATCGAAACGGTCGTTGAACCCATCACGCCGTTTGAAATCGAAGCGGACGATCCACAGATCGTGATCGAGCTTGGCGATCTGCGCGCGACGATCTCGATCAAAAACTATCGCGAGTATTACCACGACGCCCTTGAACATCGTGAAGAGTTGTTCACGCTCTTTAGTCTCGGTCTGATCTCGCTGGAAGATCGCGCCAAGGGCGAAGTGCTTTTCTGGGACGTGTGCGAACTCGCCGATCGTTTTGCGCAACAGTCAAAGTACGTGCCCGAAGAGTTCGGCGACCTGCGCAAGCTGATGTGCGTAAAGTATCTGGCCAACTTTTCCGTGTTCCGATCGGTTCCGGATCACTGGGCGCTCGATCAGTTGTTTCCGATTGTGCCCATCCAGTCATTGAACAAGCCACCCACCGAATTTGCCACGCTTTGCGATATCACCTGTGATTCCGACGGCGTCGTCGACAAATTCGTTGACTTGCACGACGTCAAGCAGGTGCTCGAGCTGCATAAGCTGGACGCGGACGAGCCTTACTATCTCGCGTTCATGCTGGTCGGCGCGTATCAGGAAGTGATGGGCAACAATCACAACCTGTTCGGCGCGCCGCACGAAGCGCAAATTCACATCGACGAAGAAGGCTATCTCATCAAGAAAGTGATTCGCGGCACGACCGTTGGCGAAGCCGCCGCGCGGGCGCGCTATGAGCGCGGGTTCCTGCACGAAGGATTTCGCCGACAGGTGACACAGCGAATAAAAGACGGCGAGTTGACCGAAACCGCGGGCGCGGAGCTGGTTAACTTTTACGAGTCGCGCTTTGATGCCTACACCTATGTGGCAGTTAATGGTAACCGCACGCAGGGTCGGCGTCGTCATGATTATTAAGAGCTGATTTGCATCGATCGAAGAGAGGTTAGAACGAGCTTATGGTGACACAGCGAAAACCAAAACCCAGTAAATACTTGACGATTCCTACGCGGCCGGTGCAGGTCGACCGCGATCGTTCGGTGGCTGGGCTGCTGGAAAAAATGGAAGGCACGGGCTTTGGCGGCCGCCAACTGGCCGAAGCTCATCGCATCTGGCTGGACATGCTGGGGGACAACACCACGATTACCGTGGCGGCTTCCGGCGCGCTGATCCCGGCGGGCATGCGCCGCTTGCTCGCCTATGTGATCAAGAACCGGTTCGTTGACGTGCTGGTGCTGTCCGGCTCTCTAATCTTTCACGACCTGCACGAAACGCTCGGGCGTCATCATTTTCAGGCGCATCCCAACATGACTGACGCGGAGCTCGAGTCGGCGAAGATCAATCGCATGTGGGACCTGCTGTCGAGTGAAGAGGAATATCACGAAGCCGAAGAATGGGTCGGCGGTTTTGCCAGCCAGTTGGATCAGTCGCGTCCTTACTCAACGCGCGAATTTCTGCACCTGCTGGGCCGCGAACTTGCGGAGATCGCCGCCGAGGACGGCGTGCTGACCGCGGCTTACAAATCACGAGTGCCGGTTTTCTGTCCGGGGATCACCGACAGCGGCATCGCCGTGGGCATCGCCGGCGCGCGGTTTGAAAAGAAGAACAACTTTCAGTTCGATGTCGTGCAGGACGTTTTGGATCTGGCGCAAATTGCCATCCGCGCGCGCACCTCGGGCATTATCAATCTGGGCGGCGGCATCCCCAAGAGCTTCATTCGTCAGACAGAGATGTCGGCGCACATTTTCAAGCAGCAGATCCACGGTCACAAGTACGCGATTCAAATCGCCGCCGATGCGCCGCATCCAGGTGGCCGGTCGAGCGCCGTCGCATTTGATGAATCGCTGGTTTACGGCAAGCTCGGACGCGGCGCGCTCACCGCTTACGTCAACTGCGACGCGACGATCGCTCTGCCAATCATCATCACCGCGCTCTCGCAAACCGCCGCGAAGTTCATGAAAGGGTCAGCACCAGCCGCGTTCACGCGGCTTGCCCGCACGGTTGTTAGACCAGCCGTTTACGGCTGGGTACAAAACGAATTTGTGGAGCCCGCTTCAGCGGGCTTATTTGTTGGCGGCTTTAGCCGCAATGCTAAAGCGCTCGATGGTAAGCACGCTGAAGCGCGCTACTGTGATTGATTCCCGCACTGACCCAGCGCTCAAAGCGCTGGTCTAACAACCCTGCGGGCAAGCCCGATGAATCGGGCTCAGGCGACGATTCTCTACCGTGCTAAAATCCGAATTGTAATAGCTGGGTTTGGGGCGTTGCACATGGCGAGAGGAAAAGATGACATGAAGGAAATCAAGATCGAGCGCGGCCTCGAATCAAGTTGTCTGCGAAAGAATCGCTGAAACGGACCTCAGAGTTCGACACGCGAAAGGAGCAGTTCATTGCCACTGTCCGAAAGGGCAAGAGTTTCAAGATCTCTTAGTAATGAAAACATATCATGAATGACTATCGCTCCGAACTTGTGTTAGTGATGGGTGTCACACATTGACGCCTTCCGCGAACTATAAACATTCCGCGCCTGACGGCGCTTCAACCCCAGGACCCCTAACTCAGCTTCTTCTTAAACGCTTCCTTCAATCCCGCCTGTGCTTGCTCATGCGCGTCGTAAACGTTTGGTCGCGCGAGCACGGCTCGGTATTGCCTCAACGCGTCGGCACGCCTGCCCGCGAGATCGAGCGCGCGCGCCGCGTAAAGATGCGCCATCGTCGCCAGTCCGGCCTGCGCGTTCGGCGTATCGGCGGCAGTCAGGAACTCTTTCGCCGCCTTTTCGTGGTGGCCGGCGGTTGACAGAGCTTCACCGTATTTGAAATGGATTAGATCGAGGGTGCGCACCGCCGTGTCGCGCACCGCTTTGTCACGCAGGAGCGCTTCGAAGGTCGCGAAAGCTTCATTCTCGGCGGCGGTCGTCGCAGTTGTATGGTTCGCTTCGCGCTCGAGCGCAGCTTGCGAAACCAGGGCGTCCGCGGCTTCCAACCGGTAGAGATAATTCCGCGGATACCTGGCGCCCAGTTCGCGAGCGAGCGCGGCGCTTTCGGCAAAACGCTTTTCGCGCGTGTACAAAACAATCAGCAGCGTCTTCGCGTCATCGCGCGCCCACCGGCCTTCCTTAGTAACGCGCTCAATCGCCGCCAGCCCGCGCTTCTTCGAGCCGTGGAAGCCGGCGACGCCGGCGAGGATCTTGTATGCCAGCGGCAAAGATCCGACCGTGTAGTCGTACAGACCGATCGTGATCTCCGCGTCGTGGTAAGCAGGATCGAGCTTGATCACTTCGCGATGACGATCGACCGCGTCGGACCCGTCTTTCAGCGCGGCGAAATGACGGCGTTCGACCGCTTCTTCGAACGTCGCCTTCAAACCTTCGGTGGCGCCGAGAAAATATAGCGCTTCCGGATCGCGCGGACTTTGCTTGAGACGCGCTTCGGCGAGCTGGCGCGCCTGGCGCGTCCAGGCGCGAAACTGATCGACCGTGCGCGGATCGGCCTTGTCTTCATTCTGTGAGTAAAACGAATCGCTGTCGTAAAGCGAAGACTGCAGCCGCCGCGATTGGTAGAGCGTTTCAATCCACAGACTCGCGGCCAGAAACTGCGGGCCCGCCGGGTGATTTGGCAAAGACTCCGCAATCTCTCTGAAGTTTTTGCGCGCTGCTTCGTAATCAAGATTGAACAGCGCTTCGAAACCAGCCGCGCGGAGCGATTCCAATTTGGCGCGATCGTTGTCGATAAGCCAGGCGGAATTCGTTTGTTGAGCCACCACGGGGACTGCGGCCACCACAATCAACGAGAGGACTCGAATTGCGGTAATAAATTTCATAAGCCGCCCTGCAACCTTAACGTTCAGTTCTCTGGACAAAAAATAGGATCACGAAGATTGCGGCCAGCGCGCCGTCTACCGCTGCGACTTTCTCAGATGTCTTCATCGCGTCATTTACCCTTAGCCAGGATTGCCCCGACGATGATCACAGGCAGCAAAGTAATTCCGAGCCACACGGCCGGGTCCGAAAACGACTTCTCCGCGACAGTCTTGACCTGTTTCACCTGAGCGAACCGGAGTCTCGTAACATCTCCCGTCTTGTTGTCCGCCACCACCACGTAATCCGCGCCTATTTTCGTTGATGTGACCTTTTAGTTTCGCTCCATCTAATGTTTTGACCCAAACCTTCTCTCCGATACCAATTCTGTTTATGTCGCGCCCCACTTTCTGCATGCGCTCGGCGTCCTTGTTCGATTGCGCGGGCGCCGACGTCGTGCAAGCAAAATCGAACGCCAACGCCACCAGCGCGAACGCCAGGATTCGTCTCACGATGTTAGTTCGAAAAGCTCTCGACATACTTCACACCGCTTCCAGTATTGAAGAGCACGACGCGCTCGTCAGGTTTCACAGAATCGTCTGCCAGCAA
>WNFC01031196.1_pt1 | contig 10781 bp, 9 predicted proteins | sample 5400541 | NCBI WGS metagenome assembly WNFC01 (sample SAMN13153342, study PRJNA577476) | soil metagenome | isolation source: 120 cm saprolite under Douglas fir tree site 2 hole 2 replicate 1 | place: USA:California | collected 2015-04-18
GCCCATCCGTCCGCCAAACCGAGCAGAAAGAACAATGCTTGGGACAGCCGCGGACCGTCTGCACCGAAGCCCACATGTAGCTCTTGCGCGGTACCAGATCCCAGCGCGCCGGCATGAATTCGGAGGCCTCAATTCGCCCGCCTTCGTAGACCGGCAGCGGAGTCCCGCGTGAGCAGTCCGCCAATACCTTCGCCCACACCACGTCTCCATCCCCTTTGACGACCGCGTGCGCGCCACCCAGTTCGTGCGCCTCACTCGGGTATAGGGTTGCATGAATCCCTCCAAACACCACGTGAGCGCCGCGGTCGCGGGCTACTTTGCCAATCGCGTAGCCGCGAAGTGCATTCGCTGTATGAATGCCAATGCCGACGATGTCTCCCACTTGAATGTCGAGCGGATCCAAGGCTTCCAGAGTTTCATCGACCAGGCGGGGATCGCCAAAGCTCGCGGGAGTCGCGGCCGCCAGAACATATAACCAGCGGGGAGTAATAACCGCCGTACCGAAAGACACTTCGCTCGGATTAATCAAGTGAACGCGCACTCGTTTGCGCCCTCCTTAGGCGGTCTTGCGTAAGCAGGGCGAGGGAACGCGCACGGGACTGCGTTCTTCGTATCGCCTGGACTACGGATTCAGCTCGGCAGTTCGTCACCCCAAAATGGCGTGAATGGGAGAAATTGTCGTATCTCGGGGAGCGGAAAACTGGTCAAAATTGAACACTTCTGGAAGACTGGGGGCGTTATTCTGCGGCCAGCCTTATGAAAATGCATCTCCACCCGGCGGCGCTGGGCGTGCCTTTCCTGATTTGTGTTGGGGCGTGGCAGCTGGCCTCCGCTCAATCCCCGAGCCACCCTATGATCGAAGCCCCGGCGGTGTTGAGCACAGAAGAGATAGTAAGCAAGCTGGTGCGACGAAACCTGGAGCGGTCGCGGGCGCTGGCGGCCTATCAGGGGACCAGAACGTATCGCCTGGAATACCACGGCTTCCCTGGCTCCCGGGCCGCGGAGATGGTAGTAGATGTCAGCTACAAGGCTCCTGACACCAAAGAGGCCACCAAGGAATTCACTATCCGGTCTGAGAGTGGCTCCAAGCTGCTGATTGAGCGGGTATTCAAGAGAGTGTTGCAGAGTGAGAAAGAGGCGGCCACTGAGGAGAATCAGCGTGGCGTGGCTCTCAACCGTGACAATTACCGCTTCTCCCTGGTGGGACAAGAGAAAACTTCGAGCGGTTCCGTCTACATTCTTTCCGTCGAGCCCCGCACCCAGAACAAGCTTTTATATCGTGGCCGGATCTGGGTCGACGCGGCCGACTTTGCCGTGACCCGAATTGAAGCAGAGCCTGCCAAAAATCCTTCCTTCTGGACGAAAGAGACTCAAATCGAACAGGTTTATATGAAGGTAGGCGACTTCTGGCTTCCGCGATCGAATCGCAGCACCACTACGATTCGCCTGGGCGGCCATGCCTTGTTCACCATTGACTACGGAAACTACCAGATTACTGCCACCACTCCATCCCGGCTGCCAGGTAACGACGTTGCAGGATATCGATAACGAAGTTCGCCGTAGAGACGTAGCTTGCTACGTCTCCCGCCACGAGCCCAGACGTAGCGAGCTCGACCCTGCGAATGCCCGGCATCCCGTTGGTTGCTCGTTCCTCCTCCACCCTGTCATCCCGAGCGAAGTCGAGGGACCTGCTTTTGTTGGGGCTCACTCTCGACCGTCGTAGAGGGAGACTTCCCCGGCGAGCGGATTGATGATGCCCGGCACCAGCAGGTCTTTCGATTCCGCGAAACGGACTCGCGATCGAGTCCGTTCTCTCCGCTCAATATGACAATGTTCGAAAGCCTGAAGGTGAAACCGTGCTAGCGATGCCGGTTGTAGAGAGGGAGGTTGCTACGTCTCTACGGGAATATGTCGAGCCTGCCTAGTCATGCAGGACGACATTCAGCAGGGAGCTATGAACCTGCAATCCGCCGTTATAGTGAATGAAGCCCAATTTTCTGAAGCGGTTCATGAAAAAGCTAACCCGCGGACGAGTGGTGCCCACCATTTCAGCCAGAGTCTCCTGGCTGATCTTGGGAACCACGTTTTCGGGCACGCCATCCTTGCCGAAATGCGCAAGCAGCAGAAGGATCCGCGCCAGCCTCTTCTCGCTGGAATTAAATAGCTGATCGACCAGATCCTCTTCGTAGCGAATATTGCGCGCCAACAAATAGGCCACGAACATGTCCGAAAAGGTATGTTCCCGGTGAAGTGCCAACATCATGGCTTTCTTCTCGATGCGCAGAATCTGGCATTCCGTCATGGTCACGGCAAATCCCATGCGCACTGTCTGCCCGGCGAGCGCGCCTTCTCCAAAAAAATCCCCCTGATTCAGTATGCCTAGCGTAGCTTCCTTGCCAGCCTTGGATACGACGGTGAGTCTTACTTTGCCTTTTTGAATATAGAAAACGGCGTCGGCCCGATCCCCTTGGGCGAATATGATTCGCTTTTTCCGCATGGTTAGATTTCTCCGGCCCCGGCCAATGGTCGCCAGAAAAGTTGTAGGGTCGAACTCGCGCTTCTTCCGGGATGCCGCCGCCGCACTCATCGCGTCTGATTTTAATCCAGAGCTGGGATTACTTTAAATCCTCTCCAAATCTCTACGGGCTCAGAGTTGCCTGCTTCCCGGAATAGTGGACAATCTTATCGGGTTTATCTTCTGGATTGACCGCTACCCCGTGATTCTCACCGACGAAAACAACACGGAAGGTGCGATTCTCCAGCATGCCCGGGAACTGGCCTTTGCGATCACCAATGGTCAGCACCTGCTTGGCGTCGTCCCAATGAAGCGGAATCGTCGCGTAGGCGCCTTTCTCATAGTTGTATGTGTCGTTTTCGTCTTCGTACAGCGTGAAATCTCCATCCGCGCCCCGGTAAATTCGGAGTTCAATCGGGTCGGCGGGCTTCTCGGTCGACCATTCCTGATCCGGCCCCAGCGGCAGAATCGATCCGGCACGGACATAGAGCGGCAGCCGCTCCACCGGAGCATCGGCGTCGAGCATTCGCCCGCCCGCGATCGTCGATCCCGTCCAGAAGTCGTACCACTTCGACTCCGGCAGATAGAGACGCCGGGTCGTGGCGACGGGTTCGGTCACCGGATTTACCAGGAACGCCGGGCCGAACATGAACTGGTCGCCAATGTTCTGCGCCCGAACATCGGTGCGGAATTCCATTACCAGCGGACGCATAATTGTGTAGCTTTCGCTCGTGGTCTTCCAGGCCATCGAGTAAATGTAGGGCAGCATGCGATAGCGCAAGCGGTCGAAGTTCACGAGGATTTTCTGCGCGTCCGGACCGTAGGACCACAGCTCGTTCTGGTCCGTCTTGCGAGTTCCATGCACGCGGAGAATCGGGTTGAAAGTACCGTACTGGAACCAGCGCACGAACAATTCCCGGTATGCCGGGTCGTCAGGATCTCCAGAGACGAAGCCGCCGATGTCCGTGGTCCAGTAAGGAATGCCGGAGAGCGCGAAATTCAATCCCGCCGGAATCTGCCGGCGGAAGGTCAGAAAATCGGAATTAACATCGCCCGACCATGCCGTCACTCCGTAACGCTGATCGCCGGCGAACGCCGAACGAGAGAGAATGAATACTCGCTTCTTATCCGAGGAGCTTCGCTGTCCGTCATAGACCGCGCCGGTGGTCATGAGCGGATAGATGTTCACATAACGATCGCCGCTGCCGATCGCGAGTTTATGATTCAGCAGAATATTTTCTTCCTGGCCTTCGGTTTCCGGTTCGGTTGTATCCAGCCACCAGGCATCAATGCCGACCTTGAACAAAGCCTGATCCATCAGCTGCCAGTAGTATTTGCGAGCATTTGGATTGGTCGCGTCGTAGACCGCCATTCCATCCGTGTGATAAGGCGGCTTGGCGAACTTGAACTTGTCCACGAACCAGCCGCGCTTTTCCATGTCGTCATAAACAGCGGAGCCCGGTTCGAAGAACGGCCAGACCGAGATCATGAGGTGGAAATTCTCGCTGTGGAGCTGATCCACCATCCCTTTGGGGTCGGGGTAGTTCTTGTTGAAGACGTGCTCGCCTTTCCGATTCCACCAGAACCAGTCCTGCACGATGTTGTCGGCCGGAATGTGCAGCTCCCGATATTTCCTGGCAATTCCCAGAATTTCCTCTTGCGATCTGTAGCGGTTCTTGCATTGCCAGAATCCATACGCCCATTTCCCAAAAAGAGGCGCTGGTCCGGTCAGTTCGCGGTAGGCAGCAATAATCTTGTCGAGATCGGGACCGTAGAAGAAGTAGTAGTCGATGTTGTCGGCTACTTCGGAACTGATGTACATGTAATTTGCGAACCGATTGTTGAACCGGCTGCGTGAGTCATTGTTCCAGAAGATGCCATAGCCGTTGCTCGAAACCAGCAGCGGCACCGAGATATTCGAATTGTCCTGAGAAATATCCACCGATTCGCCGCGATAGTTCCAGACACCGGCCTGGTGCTGGCCGAGGCCGTAGAGGCCCTCGCGGGAGCCATAGATGTTGATGAACGATTCCGCCCGATAGGTGTCCTCGCCATTCACCTTTACGGGAGTCAACGTCCTTGACCCTTCCTGGACCAGTTGTTTGCCATCAAGATCGCGATAGGTAATCGCGCCATCCTTGCGAGTCACGCTGACGGCCAGCCGCGAAGTGGTCAAGGTCACATCATCGCCGGTGGCTTGTATCGTCCACTTGGTCTCAGGCCAGTTGCTTTTGGTTACAACGTAATCGGCAAGACTGGAAAATGTGGACGTGGCGGAGTAACGCACACGAATAATGGAGTCCGAGCAGACCTGCAGCTTGAGCGTGCCGGTCTTCATGGTGAAAAGCGGGCCGTCAGGCTGTTGTTGAACTGTAGTAACAGGATTCCGCGGCATGATCTAGATTTCCCGATTCTCCCGCTGAACATGGGCGGGACCGCGTCGTAAACGTTTACAATTGGGGCACCAAACTACCATAAATCCGAAGCCTGTTGTGAGTGGAATTCCGTTGACAACCGAGGGCAGAGTAACACCAGTACCACGTCAGATCGGCCAACAGTCATAGCACATTTCGTCATTGTTTTCATCTACTTACATAGAATGTCGTTTTGCACTGATCAACCAGGCGGTGGGGCTTGAACTAATCAGGCCAAAGCTGTAGACTCCCTTTTCTTATTCACTCTCCAGGAGCGAGCAATGATGGACCGGACGGATATTCGAACTGAGTGGTTTGCCTACGAAACCAAAGCGGCGTCGATACACCAGGAGCGCCGATCCGAGGAATTGCAACTGGAAAGGCTCAAACTCCGCCTTCACGATAAGCTGCAAGAAGCCGAAGTACGCGAGCGCGCACCAGCCGCTGCCTGATTTCTTGCCCCCTCGACAACTGAGCGCTATCAGCCTCCGGGCGACCGGCGTTTGAGTTCGTGCCTGAGACTTCGGCCTTCCACCAACTGGAAGATTTCCTCCGCCAGATTCTTGGAATGATCCCCCGCGCGCTCAAAAGCCTGAGCGATGAAGAGCAGATTTGTACTGTATTCCCGGTTGTGGCGGTCGGTCTTTTCGAGGTGGCGGCGGAAAATCGCGCGGCAGGCTTCGTCAATGCGCGCGTCAGTTTGCAACACCCACCCGGCCGCCTGAACATCGCGATTCAGAAAGCCCTGATGAATTCGCTCCAACATGCTCTCCAGAATCCCCGCCATCTCGCCCACTTCCCTGCTGTCCTCTTTTGAGAGTTGCGTGCCTAGCGTTTGCAGCCGCTTTGCGGCCGACCACAGCAGATCTCCAATCCTCTCCAGATCGATAATGAATTTGAGGCACGCCAGCAATTCCCGCGCCTCCGATTCACTCACCGCGGTGATGGCGCTGGTGATGCTTTCATCGACCTTCCGCTCGATGCGGTCCAGTTCCTTCTCGCAGTCCTTGACGGCAAGAAAAGCCATCTTCGACGAATCACGCGTATATTCCCGAACGTTGAAGGCGGAGTCCTTGGCAACCAGGCAGGCTTGCCGGATCAGATCGGTCATTTTCCGTATGGATTCGGCTTGCTTCGGGGATACCCGTTTCATGGATTTCTCAAAATGTCCGATGGGCGCATGGACCAGCAGAGACCGACGGCGGGATTCATGCTCGTACCGTCCGCATTCTATCATCGTGATCGATGTCGGGATGTTGGGAGCGGTTTGAGCTGGCAAGGATGAAAGCCGACTAAGAACAAGGCAGACGAAATTCAGCGCATAATCGGGGTTCAGCGTTAGCTTTTTTTGCGGCCTTCGCGTCCTCTTCGCGCACTTTGCGGTTAAAGTCTTTCAGCGTCAAATCTAAGTCAACCCAGCCCAAGCCACGTTGGCCAACGGATCGCCGAATGCCAACGTCGAAGGAGCTTGCCAGGATTCCATCGCCTTGTCCGCCATCACGCGATCAAGAATCAGCGGCACTTCAAAGACAGCGTGATTCTCGTAGGCGTTGACGTTGTCACGTAACTCGCGAAGCGTCGAGTTCGTGAGCAATTGCTCTACCACCGGCCCAATTCCGCTGAAGTCTGGTACCACGATCCCAAGCTGCTTTTCCGTTAACCAGGTTCCGTTATACCGCTCTTGCGGCATGGTGCGTGAATTGCGTTCCACGATTACCGGAAGACCGAATTGCAGAGCTTCGCTGATGCTCCCCGGACCGGCCTTGCCGATGAAGAAATCGGCAAGCGACATGAAGTAGTCGACCCGGGTGGTGAATTCCTCGATTACCGCGGGCATGGTCAGCCGCAAGTTGCGTATTTTCGCCGCCAACTCGAGGTTGTGGCCGCATAGAAAAATCAATTGCACCTGGCTTGCGCTGCGATCCATTCTTTTCGCGATCTCGAGCATCGAAGCCGACCCGTGGCCTCCAAACATGACTATGCCGGTCGGCAGCTCAGGCTTCAGGCCCAGCTTGATTCTCTCCTGATCCCGATCGATCCACGGCTTTCGGTAAAACGAAGGCTTCAGAACCATCCCAGAAGTCTTAAAGATTCGCTCTGGGGCATGCCCCGCGGACAGGGCCTGCTGTCGCGCATGTTCGCTGCCGCAAACGATGTATTCTGACTCGCGCTCAATCCAGAAATTCGGCGGATAGTCGGCCAGGTCGGTGAGCACCGTTACGAACGCCGCGCTGGGCATCTCTTTTCGGATGCTCTCCGCCAGGCAAGCGTTGAAATGCGGGATCACCGAAAGCACCAGATTGGCGGGATTGTGCGACCAGAAATTCCGCAGGATGCGTACGATCCGAGCGTGGTGTAGCCGGATGGTGCATTGCAGAAGCACCAGCAGTTGCGGCGTAAGCCGCGTCCACCCTTTTCTCAGCAGCAGGTTGTAGCCATCCTGCAACCGGTGGCCGGTAGCCCTTTGAACCAGGTCAATCGGATCCAACAGTTCTTGCAGATTCAGAAGCCGGACGTTCCAGGGATAATGCTGCTCTTCAAGAACCGTCTTCAGCGCCCCGGCAGCGTTGCGGTGTCCACCGCCCGCGTCGTGAAACACGATCGTGAGGTTACGCATGATCAACCTCCATACCCGGCGTGAAATACTCTACCGTTTACTAGAATCGCAACCTGCCCTTAAAGGCAGATCAACATTCCATTAATTTTCTGTGAATAATCAGGAGGAACAAGAGGTATTACTGAGGTTACTAGGGTCACGGTGTGGGCCTGCTTGCCCACCCGGATCTAAGGCAATGCCTTCGAAAGAAGCGGGTCTTCGTCAGGCATCGGGACGGCTAGCCCGTTGCAACGAATGATCTCGCTGAAGAGTTTGGCGCTGCTGCGCAACGTTCTGTGTTGTGTCTCCGGATCGAGCGAGACCAACCCGAAGCGAAGTCTCCAGCCTTCATTCCACTCGAAGTTGTCCGTGAGCGTCCAATGCAGATAGCCGCGAATATCGTGCCCGGATTCAATTAGCCCATGCAATTCTCGCAAGACATTCACGATGAGCCATGGCCGAATCCGATCCGCGGCATCGGGTACGCCATTCTCCATGATGTAGATTGGCTTGCCCAGCCGTGCGGCAGGTTTCACCGCGCGGCTGATCGCCTGGGGATAGGCTTCACCGTAGGGGTTATGCACACCTCGATCTCCCTGAGGAACATGTTCTGGAACGAATAGCCGAGTAAAGAGGGCACTTGGCTGCCGGAAATCAAATGCCACGTGAAATCGGCTGTAAACATTCAGGCCTACGAAGTCGCAACAACCCTTCGCTTCTCTGACGTGCCCATTCAATAAGCTGAGAGGAAAAGACAGCCGGCCATCTTCGATCAACTCAAGGAAAACATGGTTGAACAGTCGGTCCAGCAAGGTCGCAATCCATCGATCCATCACTCCACCGGCCGGCTCGAACACGACATAATGCTGAGCCCATCCCACCTGTGCTTCCGGAATCAGCTCGTGAATCGCGCGATACGCCAACACGTGAGCTTGCGCCTGCATGCTATTGACGCGTAGGGCGTTGAACAATTCTCCTTTGCGGCCAGGCGGGAATTCGCCCAGCACATAACCACACGCCGCATAAACGTTGGGCTCATTGAAGGTGACCCAAAACCGGCAAAGATCGCCAACCGCTCTGGCCACCTCGCGGGCGAAACGCTCAAACAATTGGGGCGCATCCGGCCGAAGAAACGCACCTCTTTTCTCAAACCAACGCGGGTGAGTGAAATGATGCAGACAAACAATTGGCTCAATGCCTCGTTGATGCAACCCTTCCAGCATCTGGCGATAGCGCTGCATGGCCTGCGGATCAAAACAATTCTCTTCCGGCTCTATCCGGCTCCACTCCAGCGAGAGCCGCAGGGCCTGGACTCCGAGGTCACGGGCGATATCGAAGTCCCGCTCGGGATTCTCCCACCAATCACACGCCCTGCCGCACGAGTCTCCGGACTTAATCCGCCCTGCCAGTTCCCAGTCGGACCACTGATTGCAATTATTGCCTTCGACCTGATGCGCCGCCGTAGATACACCCCACAGAAAGTCCTCGGGAAATCGGAGAAATAATTCGGGACTCGTGGCGCAGAATTCCAATTCACTCATGATTTGCATTCTACGATATCGTAGAACCTGGAACGCCTAGACCGCGACGCCACCGCGCGCCGATCGCAACGTGATCAGGGTGACTTCCGGAGGGCAGTTGATACGCGTCGGCACCTCAATCGTACCGATGCCGGCGTTGGTGTAGAGGGTGAGCCCACCGATCCTTCGCAGTCCCCAGGGATATTTCCGAGCCAGCGGCGGCAGGTAAGGAGCGCCTAGAAATGGTATCCGTATCTGGCCGCCATGTGAGTGCCCGGAAAGTTGTAGGTCCACCGGATGGTTTGCCACGTAATCGGCCCAGTCCGGCTCGTGAGCGAGCAAGACAACCGGTTCGTCCGCCGGGATGTCTTTTAACGCCAGGTCGAGCCTGGGCTTACCAGTGAGAATGTCATCCACCCCACAGAGCCAAAGCCTTTTACCCTCGCGTTCAAGAGGCACGGATCGGTTGCGCAAAACCGGAATATCGTGAGACTGGAGAGCTTCAATAATGTAGGCAGCGTCGGCATCAACATCGTGGTTGCCAAGAGCCGCCAGAGTCCCCGACCGCGCATGCATCTGGACCAGCAACTGCGCGCACGGCTCGATCACCTTCGCCGCCTGAACGGCAACTGCGCGACCGGCCCGCCGGCCTCGCGAGGTTACGAAATCTCCGGTCACCACGATCAGGTCGGGCTGCAGCCCGTTGACGATATTAATCGCGTTCCGCAGGGGTACAACGGAGAAATGGTCGTCATAATGAAGGTCGCTCAGTTGCGCGATCCGGAACCCGTCCCAGGAGTCAGCCAAACGGGGCAAGCGCACTTCGATCGACACCAGTCGTGGCCGGTTGGCCTCGAAGATCGTGCCATCACCGGCAACGGTCAAGGCACCGACCGCAACTCCTGCCGCACCCATTTTCAGAAATTTCCGCCGCGTCGGGAACAATGACAACTGAGCACTTCTCCTATGGTCCCGCACATTGGCAACGTGGCCCGGCAGGTTCTAATTCATTCAGAAATTCAGCCTGACGCTTCTCTTCCCGAATTGGCTAGCGTAAATCGCGCCCAGCTGCGGGCTTGCCCAATTGCGGTTCAAGTTCGCGGTTGCGGTACCACGCAACCGTTCGCGCCAGGCCCTCTTCGAAATCAACCTTTGGCTTGTAGCCCAGATGCCTCTCCGCCAACGAAATGTCGGCCAGCGAGTGTTTGACGTCTCCGGAACGCTCCGGACCGTATTTCACTTCGCCGGAATAACCGGTGAGTTTCTTGAGAATCTGGAAGGTCTGGTACAAATCCGTCCGCCTCCCGGTGGCCACGTTGATTACTCGTCCCGCAGCTTCGCTCTTCTGCGCCGCGCAGGCTAACAGGTTGGCCTCAACTACGTTGTCCACATAGGTGAAGTCCCGACTCTGCTTCCCGTCTCCAAAAATCGTTGGCGGCTCCCCGTTGAGCATCTGTGTAATGAACTTGGCCAGAACTCCGGAGTAGGGTGAAGAGGGGTCTTGCCGCGGCCCGAAAACATTGAAATAGCGCAGGCACACCGTCTCCAGACCGTAACAGCGGTAAAAACTGGTCATGTAGTATTCGCTGGCCAGCTTCGCGGTGGCATATGGAGAAATCGGGTTGGGCGGCATATCTTCCCGCTTGGGAAGAGTCGGGGTATCGCCATAGGCAGACGACGAAGCGGCCATCCCCTCCGTCCCCCGTTCGGTGAAGGATCCGCTAGGTAGCAATCAA
>WNFC01021130.1_pt1 | contig 10779 bp, 6 predicted proteins | sample 5400541 | NCBI WGS metagenome assembly WNFC01 (sample SAMN13153342, study PRJNA577476) | soil metagenome | isolation source: 120 cm saprolite under Douglas fir tree site 2 hole 2 replicate 1 | place: USA:California | collected 2015-04-18
GCACCCTCGGATGGCCGGAGCATGCCCCCTATGACGCGATCGTCGTCGCTGCCGGCGGGCCGTCAGTGCCCGAGGCGCTCCGCGCTCAGCTCGCCGTCGGCGGGCGGCTGGTGATCCCGGTGGGAGCTACGCCACGGGCCCAGGAGCTCGTGCGCGTAACGCGAGTGGGTCCGAACGAATATCGGCAAGAGGAGCTGGGGTCCGTGCAGTTCGTCCCTCTCATTGGCGCGCAGGGGTGGGCCGATCGGAGCCCTGCCCCGGCGATCGCGCGCCCATGGGGCCGCGAAGCGCCGATCGCCGCCCTGCTCAGGGAAACTGCGGAGCCGTTCGAAAGCATCGAATCCGTCAAGCTCGGTGCGTTGCTGGATCGGGTGGGGGACGCCCGCGTGGTCCTCCTCGGAGAAGCTACCCACGGTACTTCCGAGTTCTACCGGATGCGGGCACAAATCACGCGCGAGCTCATCGTGGAGCAAGGCTTCCGCGCCGTGGCGGTGGAAGCCGACTGGCCGGACGCCGCCCGGATCGACCGTTACGTCCGCCACGGTCCCGCCTCTTCGGCGCGGCCGGAGGCCGCCTTCAGCCGTTTCCCCACATGGATGTGGCGGAATCAAGAGGTGCACGAGTTCGTCGAGTGGCTCCGGCACTACAATGGCGAGACGGCTGATCCTGCACGCCGCGTGAGCTTCCACGGGCTCGACCTCTACAGCCTGTACACGTCTGCAGCGGCCGTGATCGGCTATCTGGAGCGAGTGGACCCTGAGGCCGCGTCCGTGGCGCGAAAACGGTATGGCTGTCTCATGCCGTGGGAACGAGATCCCGCGACCTACGGGCGCGCCGCGCTGACGGGTCAGTATCGGACGTGTGAGGACGACGTGGTGGCGGCGCTTCGTGATTTGCTCTCCCGGAGGCTCGAGTACAGCAGGCAGGATGGAGAGCGATTCCTCGACGCGGCGCAGAACGCCCGGCTCGTTGCCGACGCGGAGCGATACTACCGCGCGATCTACTACGGTTCGACTGCGTCCTGGAACCTGCGCGACCAGCACATGTTCGACACGCTGCAGTCGCTGCTGGCTTTCCATGGGCCGGAGACCAAGATCGTGGTTTGGGAGCACAATTCGCACATCGGCGATGCGGCGGCGACCGAGATGGCCGCGCGGGGAGAACTCAATGTCGGGCGCCTGTGCCGGGCGGCCTTCGGAGAGCGAGCCTATCTGGTTGGTTTCGGCACCGACCACGGCACCGTGGCGGCGGCCTCCGATTGGGACGCGCCCATGGAGATCATGGACGTGCGGCCTGCCCATGCGGAGAGTTACGAGCGCCTGTGTCACGAGGCCGGGGTGCCCGCCTTCCTCCTGCCCCTCCGCCACCCAGTCCGGGCAGAGGTGCGCGAAGAGCTCCTGCCCTCGCGCCTCGAGCGCGCGATCGGTGTGATTTATCGTGTGGTTCGATTGCACGGCGGCCGTCACGCCGCTTGGCCGCGCGCACACAACCGGGATGCCCGATACGTATCCCTTCGGATTGTAGCGATGGTGGCCCGCACCTCTACGGTCTGCCGCGACCCGTCCGTCGTCCTCGAGCGGCTCCGGTGGATGCGCGAACGGCGGATCTGGCCCAACGGACGGCGCTACTTGTGGACAGACGCCTTCGGGGTGGTCCTGCTCGTCTCCCTCTACCGCATCCTCGGCGACAACCGGTATCTGGAGGAAGCGGAACGGGTGGTCGCCGAGGTCGACCGGGTTCTCGGGCGGCGCGTGGGAATCCGCATCGGGGAAGCCGCCGACCGGGACGGCCAGTACTTCCACTACCTCGCGATGTGGCTGTTCGCGTTGGGCCGGCTCGGAACGGTCCGGGACGGCTATCGTGAGCGCGCGGTGACCTTGGCACGCGCGGTTCACCCACGGTTCGTCGTCCCCGGAGTGGGCGTTACCTGGAAGATGCTCGAAGACCTGAGCGGACCCTATCCGGGCTACGGGCTTGGCGCGATCGACGCGTTTCACGGGTATGTTGTGTACCGGCTCCTCGACGCCGACGCCCTCGCCGGCGAGATCGCCGAGATGCGGGACCTCGTGGAGCGAGACTATCGCCGGCTCTCTATCGCCCAGGATCTGGGCTTGGGCATGATGCTCTGGCTCTCGCATGTCTTCCCCGACGAGCCCTGGGCCGTCGTCCAGCGCGATCGGGCTCTGGTCATGCTCGACTCGATGTGGGTGGACCCGCCGGGATACTTCTGTCGCGAGCCCGGTCTGCCGAAGATGAAGTTTGCCTTCACCAACTATGGGGTCTCGCTCGGATTGCAGTCGGTCGGCGCCCGCATCGAGCGGGTGGAGCGCCTGAACGCCTTCTTCGCCGGCTACCGGTCGGGCGACGCGTACGATACCGACGCCATCACCCATGTCATGGGATGCACGTCGCGCCTCCCCGGTGACTTCATCGTGAAGACGGTCGAGGAGAAATGATCATGAAGACGAGACCTGCCAAGAGGCGTGGAAAGAGATGGTCGCAGCATGTCACGCGGACGAGCCATGCGCTGGACCTCGAAACCAACGTCTTCACGCTTCCGAGCCCCAGGGCGATAGCCGCTTCGCTTAAGCGGTCCGCGCTCCGCAGCAGGCACCGCAAGGCTTCCGCATACCGATCCGCGGTATCGATGCTCAACTTCTACATCAACCGTGCGGGAAAGAGACTGAAGGCCTCACAGAAACGCACGCTCGAGCGCGCCAAAGGCGAGCTGCGCAAGGCGTTCGCGTGAAGGTTACTCAGGGTTCAGTGGACGCGGCGCATTCGCCTGCCGCGGTGACATTCGATGGATCATTCCACACCGCCGGTCAGCCGGTGATCGCCATCCCGAGCAGCCGGCCGAGGCCGAACGTCACGCCGGCCGCCGCCAGGCCCAGCAGGAGCTGGCGGCCGCCCGATCGCCACACCGGTGCCCCCGTGAAGATCGTGATCGCGGCGCCGATGCCGAAGAGCCCCAGCGCGCTGACGACGGCGCTGGCGGCCAAGGCGAGGTTGCCGCGCGCGACGAGGAACGGCAGGATCGGCACCAGTGCACCGATGGCGAAGAGCACGAACGAGGTGAGCGCCGCTTCCCACGCCGAGCCGCCGAGCTGGGTGGGGTCGATGCCCAGCTCCTCGCGGGCCAGCGCGTCGATGGCGCTGCTTCGATCGGCGAGCAGGTGCTTGACCATCGAGTCGGCCTCGCTCGGGCTGAGGCCCTTGGCCTCGTAGATCAGCTTCAGCTCGTCGCCCTCGCCCTCGGGATCCTCGGTGAGCTCGCCGGTCTCGATCCGGATCTCGCGCTGCGCCAGCTCGCGTGAGCTCGTCACCGACACCCACTCGCCCAGGGCCATCGAGCAAGCGCCGGCCAGAAGCCCCGCCACGCCGGTGACGAGCAGGCCGTGGCTGTCGACCGAGGCGCCGGCGACGCCCATGACGAGGCTGAGGTTCGAGCACAGCCCGTCGTTGGCCCCCAGCACCGCCGCCCGCAGGGCGTTGCCGCCCACCGATCGGTGCCGGCCCTCGAGGCGCGCCAGGAAGCTGCCCTGGACGCCGCGCGGCTGCCTCGTGACGAGCTGCTTGAGGACCTTCGCGTGCCAGCGCTCCTGAGCGGGCATGCGGGTGCCGGCGGTCTCCGACTGCCTGACGTAGACATTCTGGTCAACCTCTTCCTTCGCCGCGATGGTGGCGAGCACCAGGTCCGGCCCGAGCCGCCGGGCGATTGCGCTGAGCACCCGGCTGCGCCAGGACACACGACGGGGCGGAACCGTCGCGCCGGCATCGCGCAAGCGCTGTTCCCAAAACGCGATGTGCGCTTCCTCCATCGTCGCGAGGTTGGCGTAGACCTTGGCCAGCCGGGGATCCGGCTCGGCGGCCGCCATCGCACGGTATTCGGCGGCACTGTCTACCTCGTCCTGCCAGTTCTCGAGGTACCGCGCCGCCGCGTCACGATCACCCGTCATGCTCAGTCCGCTCCCTAGCTTGGATTATTCATGAACGGCGATGCACGAGAAAGACAGGATGGGCAGACCGCGGTTCAGGGGCATTCGAATGGTGGTCGCGGTGGACGGCCGATGGAGAGGTTGACCGCTGACCCCGCCAGTACCGGTGTGCCTGGGTGCGGGTTTTGGCGGAGCACGGTGCCTATGTTGTTGCACGTAGGGTCGAGCACGCTGCTGACCTGCCCGACAGTCAGGCCGGCCGCGGCCAGCACCTGACCCGCCTCGGCCAGGCGGTCGTTCCGCACGTCGGGCACCAGGACAGAAGGCTGGCAGCCGCCCACGCGCGCCAAGCGCGTGTTCCAGGAACCACTGGAGCTGAAGTACTGCTGGGCAATTACGGCGCAGGCGCCGCCGGGCACCTGCGGATCGACCGAAACCGACGAGAAATCGCCGAACCGGGTCTGGCTGGTGGTACTACCGGCGGCGTAGACGGCGCCACTGCCGATGAGGTTGGCTATCGGCTGGCCGGCGGGCAACATGTCGATGACGTCGGAGGTGGCCGTTCCTGCGGGGGCATCGGTAAAGGCCCAGTTGAGATAGACGCTGGTTCCGCTCGGACCGAGGCCCACCGCGAGGGATGGATTGAAGTCATCACTGGTGGCGCTGCTGAATGCCATCGCCGTGGCGACCGTGTTCGTCGAGACGTTGACGGCGCCGTATCGTATGGTCGGGAAGCCAACGAAGTCGAAGGCGTGGGTGAACCAGATCGAGGTGCCGTCGAAGTAGGGCGAAGCGAGGATGTTGCCGTCCGACGAGTCCACCGTGGAGCTGGTTCCGGGCTGGTTGGCCTCCCGGGTCGGTGCGTTGAATGGGGAGCGGATCGTGGTTTGCGTCAGCGTGGCGCCTGACCCCCCGCCGTTGGTGAGTCGGAAGAGCCGGTAGCCGGTGCCGGGTACCGAGGCGAGAAAAAAGCTGAAGGGACTGGAGATCATCGGCTGGCCGGCGTTGATGACCGGCGCCGTGAGCGAGGGTACATTGAAGGTGCTGAAGCTCACCGGGGCCCCAGCGTAGATAGCGGCCTTCGGCACGCCATACACCGTGAAGTTCCGGCCGGTGGGCGTGAGGTTCCTGGTCGAGACCAGGAGGGCATTGCGGTCCTGACCCAGCATGGGAAAGTCCAGGAAGGTTCCGGCAGGAAACGGGCTGCCGTGGAACGTGAGCCGGTAGACGCGCCAGGTGCCACAGGCGTCGACAGTGTCGCTGGCCGCGACCCACATGGCGGGTGTTGCGGACGTGGAGGCGGGAGCCACTGTCACGGCGAGACTGAAGCGCTGGTGGACGTTGTCGAATTGCACGCGCGGATCGGTCAGACCATCAGTGCTTCTGAGAAGTCGGTTGAGGGTCACGCCGCCGCCACACAGGACGGCGCCGCTCGTGTCTGTGACCTGGATGAAGGTGTTGACCAGCTGGACGATCTCGGTGCCGCTAGTGGCGGCGTTCGGGTCCGGTGGTACGCCGCACCCGCTGCAGCCCGCCTCGCTGATGCCGTCGAAGCTGCTGGAGACGGCAGGCGCGAGGCGCGGTGCGGCCGCTCCCGGCGGCACCTTGCGGGTGCCGGATGTCGGTCGAGATGGCAGGGTGGGATGTTCCCGCCGCTCGAACGCGGCGATCCTGGGATTAGCCGGTGGCGGCGTTCTGGCGTCGGGGGACCTGGCTGCCTCGCTGAAGTCGACGACGGATGCGGTGGCATAGCCCACGCCGCTCGAGCGCCGGACGGAGGCCGCGGCCGCTGGCCGGGCGACATCCACCAGCGCCGCAATCGCCAGCCAGCCAACGCCGGCCAAAACGACGGAGCGCAATAACGTCCGCACAGCGAGTCCGTGCGTGCCGACGATCGCCGGAGTGTCTGCGACCACGGAACTCTATGGCGAGATCACGATCGGCGGGAAGCGCACCTCAGTGGCGGCTCTGGAGGGTGCGTTGCTCATGGAGGGATCGCTCCTTTCACCGTGGTTCACGCGCAAGCAGGCCCGTCTCTCGGGAGGTGGGCCGGACGTGTGAGTGTGCACGATCCTGCACCCAGGCTACGAGGTCGTCAAGGCCGCCTTTGCTCGGCACCGGCGAAGCCCAGTGCGGCACTACCGCGCATTGCGGGCAGCTGCCGCGGGGCCTAGTAGGCCTGGATCTTGACGCCGTCGGCGGAATCGCGGGCGTAGTTCTGGTCCTGGTACCAGGCCATGTAGCTTCCGTAGGTGAACGGCTCGAACTTCGCCGGCCGCTCCGCGCTGACGCAGGTCGGCAAGCATTCGATCGGCCAGTCGACCTGGCAGTCGAAGAAGAACGGGATGGCGTAGCGGTCGCGGCCGGAGCGGTTGATGACCCGGTGCGGCGTCGCCAGGAACCGCTCGTTGGTCCAGCGTCGCAGCATATCGCCGCCGTTGACCAGGAAATGCCCGTCGAGTGCTGGCGCGTCGATCCACTTGCCGGTGCTGGTGCGGAGCGATAGGCCGGGAATCTTGTTCTGCGCGAGCAGCGTCATGAAGCTCGTGTCGGTGTGCGGCGCGATGCCGAACTCGTTGTCCTCCACCACCTCGACCGTCGGGTAGTGCGACATCCGCAGTGTGTATTGCGGCACGCTGAAGGCTTGCGCGAAATGACCAGCCGGCAAGTCGAGCGCGCGGGCGTAGATCGGGATCAGTCCGAGCGCCAGCGCCTCCAGCGCATCGCAGTAGGCCACGACCGTCTCGCGGAAGCCCGGCATGTCCTCGGGCCAAAGGTTGGCGCAGCGGAAGCGCTTGTTGGCGATCACGTCCGGATGGTTGAGCGGCAGGTCGCGCTTGACGAAGAACGCCTCGTTCAGGTTCGGCTTGTTGTCAGGGTTGATCCGCGAATGCCGCGTGGTCGCGCCCTTCATCGGCAGGTAGCCGACATTGTGCTGGTTACGCTTGACCTCCATCTTCTCCTCGAGGGGCCGGGCGTGGAAGCGCGCGGCCTCGGCGAACACCTGGTCGCAAAGCGCCTGCGGCACGCCATGACCCTTGATGAAGTAGAAGCCGATATGCTCGAAGGCGTGGCGCAGCTCGCCCGCGAGCCGCTCCAGCGCGCCCGGTTTCCCGGCGAGATAGGGCGCCAGATCGAGAACCGGGATCTCCTCGTCGATGTTGCGGAAGACGGGGGCGGCGAGGCTCATTGCGGACCTCCTGTGGGGTGATTATCGACACGCCGGACGGCTGGCGTCAACGATGCCCTATGCATGGCGGCAGTATAGGCCGGGAAGCAGAAGTTGGGGGAACCAGGCGAGGACCGGAGCGGGGCGGATCGTCACGCCGGCCTCCTCGCCGCCTCAGCAATGTGTGGAACGAGGCCCGACTCGAGCAGGCAGGCAAGCAGATGAAAGAGATGAAGTCGAAAAAGGCGCACGCGGCCTGAGTGTTCGCTAGCGGCTAGCGGCAGCAGAAGAGTCGGCGCGATCCGCTAGCGTTGGACAGGCGCGCGTGGCCAGCAAGAAGCGCTGGCTCGATGTCGGGCCGATTTGGCCGGGGCGCGGCATGGCCTCCATCACCATCACGAGGGAGACGCTGGCCAGCCGTCGCCCCGGTGCGCTGCGTGCGTTCCACTCCCGGCACAGATAGTCGAGCAGCGCCGGATGGGTCGCCTGGAAGGCCGGATCGTGGGTCCCCCGCTGGATCACGTTGACGAAATACATGGTCCAGCGGAACCCGCGCTGGGCCGATTGAACGTCCGAGGGCTTGCGTGCGTCGAGCGGAGCGCCGCTCAGCACCTCGACTTCTTCGCCATTCGCGAGCCGGCCTGGAGCAAGGAACCAGACGGTGGAGTGGGGTAACTCCGCGAACATGGCCCAGCCCTCTTGCAGGTGCAGGGGGACGGCGATACGGTTGATCGACACCGGCACCGGGTAGTGGGGGCGGCCGATGACTACTCCATAGCCCGTCGAGCCCATCCGGATGACCAGATACGCGATAGGAACGAGCGCGAGCCACTCCGACCATCTGGCGTTTCGAACACGGCGCTGTGCGTGCTGCGCCTCAATGGGTGTCGCGCCCCGGTCCCAGAGCGCCGAGGGCAGGAAGGCCAGCCAGGCGGCGAGACCCACGAGCTGGAATACGCCGATGGACTGGCAGAGCTGGAGTCCCAGGTGCAAGGACCAGAAGAGCCCTATTGCTATCATCCGCGCGGTTGCGTTTCGCCACGGCGAGAACACGAGCAGAGGTCCGAAAATCTCCACCCACTTGACGCCGTAAGACAGTGGCCCGAGCAGTGCCGGCTGGAGACGTACCGAGCGCCCCAGGGACGATACGAACTCCTCCTGGTTGAGCGCGTACCAGAGCGCCGTGCCGTCGAACCACTCGGGCCCGGTCTTCTTGAGTCCGGTAAACACGTAAACCAGTACCACCTGCAGCAAGAGCCCGGCTCCGGCCCACGATCGGAGCCGCGTCACTCCCGGCTCCGCGGGACGGAGTGACAGGCGGGCCCCGGTGGGGAGCAGGATGCACCACATGAGCATGAGCAGAAGATAGCGATCCCCCGACATGTAGAGGCCAAGGTTGCGATCCTGGAGGGCTGCGAGCAGTCCCCAGGCGGCGACGCCAGAGTGTGCGCGCCAAGTCAGGCGGTAGGACGCCGCGGGCCCCATAGAGCGCGTCCAGATCGCGCACGCGTAACGCGATATCCACGAGCAGGGTGAGCGCGATGCCGATGCGAAAGAGCGCGAGCGAGCGGAGGTCGATCTCGATCAGTGCTCCCGCGTCGAAGCGCGGGCGGGTCACTGCCTGGTCAGACACTCCCCTAGTCTAGTGCATCCGCGTCACCAATCGTTCGTTCGGATGCGGATCTTCTCTCGGCGGGAGCTTCCGGGAAGCGCGATCTTCTTGGTGCGGCGAAGCTCGCGGTGTCAGGGGCGTATGGCGGGGTTTCGTGGCGGCGGCGGTGGGAGCGGCGGCGTCGGCGCGCGATTGAGGCACGGCGCTCCACCGCACCCGCCAGAAGTGAGGTTCTGCTGTTGTGGTGGAGTATTTGGCAGCGGCACGGTGGTCGTCGCCATGGCGACCATCTTCTTCTGCTCCTTGGCGACCATCACCGCCACCGTGTCGCGATTGAAACTGCGCGGCGTTGCGCCGCCGAAGCCGGCCAGGACGCGGTCCACCTCATGCTGCGTGAGGTCACCCACGTGGCCCAGCTTGGTTCCGGAGACGTCAACTTGCTGAAAGGTGTTCACGAGGGCAGAGTTCGCGAGGCTTCCGAGCAGGCCCACCGCTACAGAACCGTGGACGGTCGTTACCTGCGTGTTCGTCCCTCCCTGCGCACCTGCCTGCGGCTCGACCTCGACGACGAAGACCGTGCCCCGCACGGCCGCCACGGCGTTGGGTGTGTGAACCTCGAGGGTCTCGCCTGGCTTCATCCGCTGTCTGGCCACGGCTACCGCGATCTTACCGGAGGAGAGATCGACGGTTGTCTTGCCAAGCTCCTCCGTGATCGTCAGCATGGAGAGCTCGCGCACGGTGACGACGGCCTTGCCGCCCATGAGCACCCTGACAGTGGATTTCTCACCCGTGTTGATCCGATCGCGCTCGAAGATGCTGTCACGAAACTTGAGGGGGAGGGCCGAGGTGCCGGCCAGGTGCGCCACCGTAACCTGACCTTCAATGGTCGTGACTACCCCGACTTCGGGGGCAGTCTGAGCCCAGGCGAGCCCGGGGAATAATATTCCGACTTCCAGCCCAACCACTACCCAACGCCACATTGCTCTCATCAACCCTGCCTCCCGTACCGACCACGTGCACTGCGTGCAAAACCAACCTCGAAGCGCAGCCACGCATCAGGAGTGCCACACGTTGGATCGTCGAAAATACGCATACTTGGAAGGCGGACGCCCCTACCACTCGTGGGCATGGTGCCCGATCGGTTAGCCGTTCAAAAGGGCAAGCTGTCGTCCCGGCAACAGGCTAGTGACCGAGGTCGTCGAGGATCCGGTTCACCTGGTCGCGCTGGGCCATGTTTGGCGCGAGATCCAGGGCTGTTCTGAGCTCGGTGGCCGCCTCCTTTTTCTTTCCCTGCTTCAGGTAGGCCATGCCCAGGTGATAGCGAAGGCGAGGCGCCCGGGCGTCGAGCGCCCTGGCCTCCTCCAGTCGCTTGACGGCCTCGGGAGTCTTTCCCGTCTCGTACAGCGCCCACCCGAGCACGTCCTTGACGTACCAGTCCTTGGGCGCGAGCCGCTCGGCCTGCTGCGCCAGGTCGAGCGCCTGCGTGAGGTCCTTCCGATCTTCGGTGTAGATCCGCGCGAGGTTCGCCAGCGCCAGGACATTGTTCTGGTTGCCCGTCAGTGCCCGACGGTAGGCGGCGATGGCCTCGTCGATCTTCTTGTCGGCGAGATAGAGGTCCCCGGCTTTCCGGTGTGCCTCGTCCAGCGCGGGGGTCAGCTGGCCGGCCTTCAGATAGTTTTCGAGGGCGCGGGGTCGGTCATTCTGGGCGAGGTAGTTGTCACCGATATTGAGATAGGCGGGGCCGAACTTGGGATTGAGCTTGAGCGCCTCCTGGAACTCCTGGAGAGCCTTGGTCGGGTTCCCGCTGCGACCGTAGAGTGCCCCCAACGTATTGTGGAGGGCGGGATCCTGAGGCCGCTGCTTGATCAAAACCGTGGTCTCGTTGATGGCTTCGGCGAGCCGGCCGGCCTGCATGTATGCCATGACCAGCGTCTGCCGGACCACGGCGTTGTCGGGGGCAACCCTGAGGGCGGCCTGGTACTGGCCGATAGCTTCGTCCGTCTTGTTCTCGGCCAGGTAGGTCTGAGCGATCAGCATGTAGGGGGGAAGATACGCCGGAT
>WNFC01009488.1_pt1 | contig 10778 bp, 11 predicted proteins | sample 5400541 | NCBI WGS metagenome assembly WNFC01 (sample SAMN13153342, study PRJNA577476) | soil metagenome | isolation source: 120 cm saprolite under Douglas fir tree site 2 hole 2 replicate 1 | place: USA:California | collected 2015-04-18
GAGCGATTAGTGCTGGGCGATCGCATACGCTTGTTTTTCCGTTTTTTGCCAATTCGCTCACAAACTCTCAGGATGACAGAAAAGGCAGGATTACAGAAAAAGGCGCGATGACCCGACGACAGAAAAACGGTACGTTGACACGAAATCTAAAAGCTGAATGCTTATACGCTGACCGCTGAGAGCTCGTTCGCTGACGCTTGACAACCGCATTAGGGCCGCGCTTGATGGACATTAGCAGGGTGCGGAATAACCCATTTCTTTATGAAAAATCTTGCCGCACCCTGCGATAAAACCGGCTTCGTTCCTTTAGTTCTCCCCCTCTGGGGGAGATTACAGAGAGGGAAAGCAGGGTGCGGAAGGGCTTTTTCGGCACCCTAAAATTCATTCAATGTCCGCTGTGCCCGGCCACCTGCGGCGGGCCAGCCCCCAACGCGTTTTGGAGGAGAAGATGGAGGCTCCGCCGGGACTCAAGTACTCAAAAGAACACGAATGGGTGGCGGCTGAGGAAACTGTCGCAACTGTCGGTATCACCGATCATGCGCAGGAACAACTGGGAGAGATTGTCTACATAGAGTTACCATCGATTGGCGAGAAGATCAGCAAGGACGACCCGTTCGGAGTGGTAGAGTCGGTCAAGGCCGTCTCCGACATTTATGCGCCGGTAAGCGGCACGGTGCTTGAAGTCAACGAGGACCTGGCGGAAAGCCCCGAAGTTGTCAACGAAGACCCCTACGGCGACGGCTGGCTGATCAAGGTCAGAGTCAGCGATCCTGGCGATCTCGATGATTTGATGGACAACGACGAGTACTCACAGATGATCGCGCGTGAGAAGGACGAGTAACGGCTATAGACGGCTAAGGGAAATTTCGATGGACACTGCGCAAACCCGGAAATTGATCGCGGACGCTTTTGGTGCCTGGATGCGCGGCGATCGCGCCGCCTTTAACAATCTCCTCGCCGACGATCTACGCTGGACCGTTATCGGCAATAGTCCGGTATCAGGCCGCTACAATAGCAAGCACGAGTTTCTCGACGGCGCCGGCGCGCGGATGGCCGAGAAGCTGGCTACGCCCATTCAGCCAACGTTGCGCCACGTACTCGCCGACGGCAACATGGCCGCGCTCGTGTTCGATGGGCGCGCGACCGGCAAGAACGGTACTGACTACAGACAAACCTACTGCTGGGTGTTGCGGCTCGAAGATGGCAGGATTCGCGAAGGTACCGCCTATCTCGATACCGAACTGATCACCAAATTGTTCAGTTGACGATAATAGCTCTGGCTGCGCACAGCTCCTTGTGTTCAAATGGACCGTGTCAGCTGCGCGCATCGTCGCTGCTTCCGCTTGGCGTTGATTCCTGTGCTTCGCGCGGAATGACACAGGGAGCGTTCTTTCTCTGTCGTCCTGAGCGCCAGCGAAGGATCAACGCGAAGCGGAAGCAGCGATATCGCTGAGTTGCGCGACAACCTGTTTGAACCGGCAGGTTCTCCGCTGAACTGACTGCCGATCTATTGGATTTGTAAACGGATTTCAAACTCAGGACGCTAGGCCAGGGTGGCTGACAAGAGGTAGCGCAGGGCTCTTTCTCTGCGCCATTAAGAGGCGGGTTCCTCGATATTCGGCGCCGCGCCGGGTACCGCCTGCGACACTGAAACATCGTAGGCATGGGCGGCACTTGAGGGACTCATGAACACTGCGACGAAGCGGCAACTCGCTGAGGGCTCTAACGCAAACGTCCTGGCCGGTTCAAGCTTCTGGAAAAACTCGATCTCGTGCGGCGTCATCTGGCTGATCATTCCAGTCGAAACGGTGTTACCACAGTACACTGCCTGAGAGGCAAGTGAACGGCGCTTCGCATCCCGCAAAGCAGCGGTCAGTTGCACCACCCGCAACGATGCGGTGCCGACATTTTCCGCAGTGCCGCTAATCACCAATGTGTTTTGGCCATCCTTACTATGCTCGTAAACGGCGTTCACATCGCGCAGCGCAACGAGACGTGCTGGAGTCGCAGGCATCACGAATCGATCACCGATTCCCGGCAGATGGCTGAGTAGGACCGAGGCGCCGGCCGGAGCATTATGGATCAGCAGAGTCAAAGCACCAAAGCCGGCACCAACCAGAAAAAGAAGCAGCAGGAAATAGCGCGCCGAATGAGTAATCGCGCGGTTATATACCGGCGCCTCTTCCTCCTCGAGGAACCGGGCGTTGTCAGTGAACTGCGGTTCAGTGTCGCCGGAGGCGCGGCTTTTCCGGCCGGACGGCCGCGTCGCCTCCGCCTCGGCAAACATATCATTATTTCTCGACGGCGCGGTCTCTGCTGTCGCATCGTCGTCGCCAACTTCCCATCGCTCGGAAGCGCGATGTGTTGGTTCCGTCGCTCGATTTTGCCGCCGACGTCGTGGAGCCGTGAACCTTGCTTGATCGGGCGCCGGTTCTTCATCAGCAAAATCAAAAGACAGATTTTCGACCGGCGCGGTGTCCGGATCCTTGCCAGTGAATAGCCGAGAATAAAATTTCTCAGCTTGCCTCGCCTGCAGTTGCGGAGATACTGCCGGTTGCGTCGAGGCCATTGCTGGCGCAGCCGCCATCGCTGGCGCGGCCGAAGGCTCGGCCTGCGGTGGACCTTCCGGCTCGGAAGTAGGTGGTCTTAGTTGCTCTCCTTGTTCGGCTGATTCGTCATCCCGGCTAGGGCCGGGTTGAGAACGTGGCGGGACGGCGGCAGCGCTAAAACGGTCTGCATTGGCCACGGAACTCTGAGAGGAAGGCCGCGACTCGCCGCCGGCCATGAGATCGGCGGCACTCGGCGCAAGCCCCGGGCCTTTCTGCAGACTGGCCGCACGTGAAGAGGAGTCTGAGGACGACGCGGCTGCGCCCGGTTTCGACGCAGCACTTTCCCCGTCCGGCCGTGATCTGCGGGGCTCAAAAGTAAAAACGTGACCGCATCGCGAGCATTTGAAGGTCGGCAGGCCTTCCGGCAATACCTGTTCGTCGATACGGTAACGCGTATGGCAGCTAGTACATTGAACTTCGATCATCCGCGCGCCTCCCAACCGCTCCTAAAAGTTACCATACCGCCGGGTTTGAAACATCCATGTCAATTAAGGCTTGGAAGCCCCAATGATGTGAATCAGCCAACCGCGCACGATTCTGACCGGCGGCCGGTTCTTCGTTGGCATTCTCGCGCGTGGTTGCCGCGCGAAGAATCCCGGTCTTTTTGCGGCGCCGGGCATCTGGAATCTATTGCACGCGGCAGCTTTAGTGGGCGCGGGTGTCCCTCCCGCGATGATGGCATGCGAGACGCCGGCCCCACTGCCGGGGATGATAAGATCGCGCGCGCTGCGAGCTGATTCACCTCAATGCGCATCGCGCTTATCAGCCGCCGGTTCGATGCCGCTGGTGGCGGCACCGAACGCGATCTGCTTGTCACCGCGCGCATTCTCGCCGCCGCGGGCCACCAGATCACGATCTATGCGAACGAAATTCGTAGTCACGGCGACGATCTCGTGGTGCGGCACGTACCGGCCTTAGCCGCCGGCCGTGCCTTGAGATTACTCAGCTTTGCCCTTCGAGTTGCGCTAGTGGCGCGGCGAGATGGCGCAGAGTTGATCTTGAGTTTTGCTCGTGCAATCAATGCCGACATTCTTCGCGCAGGGGGCGGCGCGCATTCGAGCTATGTCCGTGCGGCGCGTCGTTGGCAAAGCAGGACGGCCTCGGCCGTGATGTGGCTGAGTCCCTACCATCGGGCGCAAATTGCGCTGGAGCGAGCAAGTTTTAACTCGCGGTATCTCCGATACGCAATTGCGGTGTCCGAGCTGGTGCGCCAGGACTTGCTGAAGAGCTTCGCGCTGGCTCCGTCAAAAGTCCTCACGCTATACAACGGAGTGGACTTAGAGCGCTTTGCCCCGAATCGTGACAAGTCACTGGCATTAAAAATCAGACGCGAGTTTGCAATCCCTGAAGATCTGCGCGCGGTCGCGTTTATCGGCCACGGTTTCGCGCGCAAAGGGCTGAAATTTCTAATTGACGCCTGGCCTTTGGTCAATTCACAGACGTGCCTGGTTGTGGCGGGCACGGATCAAGCGGCGGCGACTTACCGGCGCCGGGCAATCCAATTGGGCGTTGGCGGCCGGGTGTTTTTTGTGGGTGCGGGCGCTCGCGTCGACCATCTGTTCGCGGCAGTAGACGCCCTGGCGTTGCCCTCGCTATTCGAACCCTTCGGCAATGTAGTGCTGGAAGCGATGGCGGCAGGGTTGCCGGCGCTGTGCAGCAAACTGACCGGCGCCGCCGAGCTGTTGCCACCCGAATTGGGTGAGCTGGTAGTTGACGACCCCACTGATATGGAGGAATTGGCGCGCCGCGTAAATCTGCTCCTTAGCTTGGGCGGTGATGCGGGAAAGCTGGCCCGAGCAACGGCGGAGCAATATACATGGGAGCGCTATGGAACGGAACTCCTGCGACTCATCGCTGAAACCGATGTCCCGCGCGGCGACGACACATCTCTAAGTCGGGTTTGAGTTAGTAGGGCAAGCGTCCCTGCTTGCCAAGACGCGCGAGCGTCTGCGCTCGCGCCACTTTATTCCTCTATCGGCCATACCCAAGGATACCCCTCGAGGCTTGGCCATCGTTTCCATGGATTGCGCAGTAGATAGTCGAGCTTCTGCAGCAACTCTTTCTCGTCGCGAACGATACGGTCGAAGTACTCGTGCTGCCACACAAGCCCAAACCGTTTGTGGCCGCGCTGCATCTGATGCGCCGTGAAGGATTTCCACGAGTGCAGGATATCCTGGAGACGGTACGTCGTGAGCGGAGTAATTAGTGCGTGGACGTGGTCGTCCATCACGACATACGCGACCAGTTGATAGCGCTCGCCATCGAAGCGCTTCATTGCATTAACAACCAGGTCGCGCTCCCACGAATCGAGTTCGTGCTGGCCCTGAGGCAAGGCGCCAGGTCACGAAATAGGTGACGTCATCCACGCGCCAGTGCGGGAGTTTCCTGCGATAGTACAATTCCATTAAGTTAGTAGGGCAAGCGTTCCTGCTTGCCCACCGATGCGTGAGCGCCTTCGCTCACGCCACCTTTCAACCGCCCCGTCGATAAGCGCGACGCGCGCCCGAGAGAGGAATAATGTGGCGCGGCCGCAGACGCCCGCGCGTCTTGGCAAGCAGGGACGCTTGCCCTACTAATTTGCGGCCAATTGTTCGTTCATCTGGCCCGGCCGCGCAATCCGTCGCGCATCCCCTGCGCCACCGCGAGGCGGCGTTCCTCGCGCGCGATACGGACGACGGACGGATTGAATGCACGCGCGAATGCCAGCCGAATCGTTGCAATCGCGATCTTGAGCGCGACCTCTCTTTGCGAATGACGCTGGTGCAGGGTCCGGCAATAACCACGCTCACGCGCGACCCGAATGAATCGCGTGCGAACCGCCCGCGATGGATCGACTTCATGTAAGGCCAACGCACGCGGCGCATAGCCGATTCGGAAACCGGAGTTGCGCAAGCGCTGCGACAGTTCGGTCTCTTCTTCATGGCCGGCAGCGCCCGGGCCCAGCCGTTCATCAAATCCGCCCAAGGTCCGCAGGGCAGATGCGCGAAACGCCATGTTCGCACCCATTACGCCGCGAACTTCGAGCACTTGTTCGCCATGGTCGACAATCGGCAGGTCCAAATAGGGCGCCATCGGTCCGGCTCTCGTCAACGGGTCCTCCGCCGCGAGGATCCGCCCTTTCATCGCGGCGAATTGCGGATAATCGTGGAAGAAGCGCTCCACCGCGGCCACATAATCCGGAATCACCACCACGTCGTCGTCTAAAAAGACGATGATCTCACCCGTTGCCTGTGCAATCGCGCGGTTCTGAATGCGGCATTTGCCGGGTCGCGAGTCATGGAGATGGCTCAGCGCGATACCGGCAATTGCGATGCGCGCCGGCGCAGGTGTTCCATTTTCCGCGACCAACAGCTCATGACGGCCGCGCATCAGGTGAGGCGCCAAGCTCTGCAGCAGCCGCGCCAACGAAGCGGGCCGCGCATGCGTTGCGATGATGATGGAGAGTTGCATGAGGCAGAAATGTAAGACGGGGACCCTAGCAGGTCGACCGCACCCGCCCCGTGCGTCGCGCCTAAGTTAGTAGGGCAAGCGTCCCTGCTTGCCCACCGATGCGTGAGCGCCTTCGCTCACGCCACCTTATACTTCAATCGGCCACACCCAAGAATACCCCTCGAGGTCTGGCCAGCGTTTCCACGGATTGTGTACGATGTAATCGAGCTTCTCCAATAACTCCTTATCGTCGCGAACAATCCGATCGAAGTACTCGTGCTGCCAAATCCTGCCCGCTTGTGGTCGCGCTGCACCTGCCGCGCCGTGAAGGACTTCCACGAGTGCAGGATATCTTGGAGACGATACTTAGGGAGCGGAGTAACAAGCGCGTGGACGTGGTCGTCCATCACAACATACGCCGCGATTTGATAGCGCTCGCCATCGAAGCGCCTCATCGCACTAACAACCAGGTCGCGCTCCCACGAATCGAGTTCGTGCTGGCCAGAAGCGAGTCGCCAGGTCACGAAGTAGGTGACGTCATCCTCCCGCCAGTGCGGGAGTCGCCTACGATAGTACAATTCCATTAAGTTAGTAGGGCAAGCGTCCCTGCTTGCCCACCGATGCGTGAGCGCCTTCGCTCACACCACCTTTCAACCGCCCCGTCGATAAGCGCGACGCGCGCCCGACAGAGGAATAAGGTGGCGCGAGCGCGGAGCTCGCGCGTCTTGGCAAGCAGAGACGCTTGCCCTACTAATTTACAGCCGAATAGCCAGCGAAACATGCCCAGGGCCGCGTCGCCGGCGGGGCTCGCTCAGCCCCTTACCGGCCGCTGGCGGGAGTGCGCCCCGTGAGGGTCTCACGCCTTGTGAACGCGCGACCCTCCGCAGGCGAGGTTGGGGAACCTGCGGCGGTGCAGCTCGGTTTCGACGATCACGGCCTGGGCAAGCTTGATACTCAGTGATTCAATCCCCACACCGATTCGCGAATGCGCACATTGCATGGTTCCCGCCCCTTCGATTTTGCTCAGGGCATCGGCTCACTGGTTGCGCTTCGCCTGGCGGTGGTCTCCACCATCCCTGGCAGAACTGCAAATGCGCCGCCCGGATGCGGCGAGCGATTGCTCTGCCGCATCCGAAGGCGTGCGCCCCCACTACATCAGGTTGAAATTGTACTGGAACTGGGCGATCAGGTAGCTCTGCCCCTTGAACAATCCAATACCTGCTTCCTTGTCACCGCCCATGATTTCGATTGCCTGCAGCTTCATGAAGTACTTCTTCGTCCACGGCGGGTTCAGGATGATCGACGGAAACAGAGCGAACGTGTCGCCCTTGGGATTCCAAATCATCGCCCAGTCCGGCGCGAAGTCCGACCACCACCACGACGTGCCGACATGGAACAGGACGTTGACGTCATTTTTGAGCTGATGCTCATTCAGGTCGTTGCCGACATACGAGGTCTTCGAATTGTCCATTACGATGGTGTGTAAGACCTCGAGATTGGCTGACAGGTTGCCGGTGCTGGTTAGCCACGGTGCGTAGGCCTGATCGAGGTCGATGGCCAGCATATACTTCACTGTGTCCGACCAACGTTGCCCGGTCATGCTGGTAAACGCATTGTCCTCGAAGGATGCGTGGTTCGTATAGAGCATCTCGCCGCGGAATACTGCGGGGAAATACTCGGCAATCGCAGACGGCACCGGCATCGGCCGGTCCACCGTTACGCCAGCTTCCTGGATGTCGGGCAAGGTGTAGTTCCAGAGGTTGGTGAAAGGCGTCCACTTGAGGGTCCACGGCGCACCGCCATTGGTGTTGTCGTTGTAGTACAGGGCGGTCCATTCGGTGGCGCCGTAGAGGGTATGGAAGCGCACCCCCTCATTCCAGTTCTGCGGCTGCATCCCAGGCACATGCCAGAAACCGACGTCGACGAGCCCACCGTCGCCAATCGGGGAGACTTTGTTGTTGTGCTTGTTTAAACCCAGATTACACGTGGGAAGAAAACGGCCACTCGTCACCTGACGATACGGATTAAAGCCCGGCCGCACCAAGCCCGGAAGACAGATGAAAAACTCACGCGCAGCAGGAGGATCAACCATGTTGGCGGCCATTCCAGGAAGGTTCAGGGTCTGCGCGCCACCGGTCGCGTACGGCCCCAAAGCTGCGAGCGGTGCATCGGCACCGAATACCGGATTGGTCGAGTACTGCACGTCAAACCGTCCGCTCGGCCCATGGCTGGCCGACGGGAGGCACGGCAACGCTCGACCGGCGGTCATGTCGCTCTTGTATTTGTGATACGGGTCATCATACTGCTCGGGCCACCACTTGGGCTGAAAGCCCGGCTGCACGACCAGCTCGAGGAAGTTCGAGGTGAGCGGACCAAATTCCGGCAGATTCAGAATCGGATGGACCATCCACTGCGCCTCGCGCGACTGCTCGAGGTTAGCAAAGCCGAACGCCCAGCAGGTATCGGATGGGTTGATAACGTCACCAACGCGGAAGGCCAGCGACTGTCCCCACACGACTATCTGGTTGCCGACGAAGGTCGTGAGCGGTCCGGTCTTGTTTTCCCACCACGCATCGCGCAACTGATAGGTGTTGTAGAAACCGTTCATCATGTGGCCGAAGCTGGCGTGCTCAAAATCGTGATATTGCGAATTATTGGCGCTGTCGAACGAGTACGGCGGCTCGTACACGAACCACTCGCGCATGAAGAATGTGTTGTTCTCGTTCAGCCGGTAGTTTTCGTCGATCTGAAGCAACGAGCGCGCAACAGCAAGATTGTTTCTGCTCGGCGTGTAAGCCTTCAGCGCAGTCGGGTTCTGCCACATCCCGAAGGTTTGGCTGCCGTAACCCGAGATATGCAGGCCGCTAAGCCAACTGGATTCGCCCCCTGGCGGAGGCGGCGCTGTCTCGGGTCCAGGCGGAGGTGCACCAGCTCCCTGCGGCAAGAGATTGCTAACCGAATTGGTAACGCTGAGGCTGTTTGCGGGCTGGCCTGAGACATCGCCTGCCCGGCTGGTAGCGGCCGCCAGCATCAAAATCAATGATGCGGCCGCTAACGTTTTCCATACTCTTTCGGTTCCCCCGAACGTATCACGACACCAGCCCTCGAACCCCATAGCTTCCTCCTTCAATCCCGAAGACCTTTGCCCGTCTTCCCCAGACAGACGCGTCTTGTTCTCCGGAGCGAGTTCCTGCTCAGGCTGTCCCCACAGCCCGCAAGGACCTTCCGCAGTGAGCCGCTATTTAAAACCGACCTGGATTAAATGAGATTTTCCCGGACTCACCTCCTGCTTTCTGGACAGTTAAATGGTTATTCGCGTTGGCTATAGTACAGCCAGCACCTGAAAGCAATAGCCCCGCACAGCCGCCGGCAGAGTTTTTTTGGGTTAGTACACATCTTATCGCAAGGCTCTGATGCCGATGACAATTCGCTGAGCGCGAAGGACGGCGACTCAGCCTCCGCAGGAGAATTCAATGAGAAGCCGGCTATGGCTTGAATCGGAGTGGCGGGCCGGATAATCTCTCTGAACCCTCACCCTGACCCTCTCCCGCAACTAAGCGGGCGAGGGGAATCTAATTGTGCATGCGAGAGTGGCGGAATGGCAGACGCGCAAGGCTCAGGACCTTGTGGGGGCAACCTCGTGGGGGTTCAAGTCCCCCCTCTCGCACCACGGAATACCCGGGCGCTTACCTGATCGGAGACGTTTCATCACCCACCATCGTTGCGATGCCAAATAGCGCTACTACCGTACTTCTGCGCTGAGCCGCACCGCTACGAAGGGTATTTTTTGACCGATGATCCCGCGTTCGGTCACGAGCGCAGAAGGTCGGCAGGGCTCCTTACAATCGAGGGGAATTTCTGCTGGAAGCGCCGGTCAAAGCTGGCCACGTTGGTCCTTAGGCGAATTGCCAATTCAATGAACAGAGTGTCGTAGGCAGGGTGACCGGCAACAATAGCTCGCGTGACGGCTCCTCTCCACAGTTCCGCCACGTCCACAGACGCGATGGGCAGGGCGCTAACGCGACTGAAGACCGCATCGACTTCCTCGGCGGCGATACGTTTAAGCTGTACCGCCTTCCAGATGACATTGGAGAACTCCGCTTTCCAGTGCGACGGCGCCGCGAAGTCCCATTTGCGGGCCAGCAGGCGAGCGGCTTCTTCGCCGGTCGCGGACTCAGCCAGGACCGCCGCCGCCACCACGTCGGTGTCCACCACTCAGCCTTATTCGCGCCCCTCCTCGACCGCTCCGTGAATCTCATCGAGGGTCATCTCTGCGCCAAGGCGGAGGCGCAATGTCGCGAGCTGCTCCACCAACGAGGCGCGGTCAACCACCACCTCTGCGAGAATCGACATTATCTCTTTTTGCATCGACCGCCCGTTCCGGCGCGCCCGGCCTCGAAGCGCCCGCAAGACGGAATCCGGCACGTTGCGAAGCGTCAGTGTGTGAGACATTTTCACGGCCCGTGATATGCCGTCAAAATGAATGCACGTCAACGCCCGATGGAGTAGCCGCAGCGTCAGGACGTTCGTTCAACTGCCGAGTTGATACATTGAACGCTCTTTGGTCGAGCGGCCTTCCAGCAAGTGGTGACCAGTAGGTTTGAATTGGACCGCGCGCAGGAGGATGCGAGTGACCTGGCCGATGCGCCTCGTAGATGTTGCAAATACTCGCTCAACTACGGCCGCTTCTTTGACTAAACTAAACAATCGGCCTGCGATCGCTTTTAGGCTCCTGAGGCG
>WNFC01009489.1_pt1 | contig 10778 bp, 16 predicted proteins | sample 5400541 | NCBI WGS metagenome assembly WNFC01 (sample SAMN13153342, study PRJNA577476) | soil metagenome | isolation source: 120 cm saprolite under Douglas fir tree site 2 hole 2 replicate 1 | place: USA:California | collected 2015-04-18
CGTTTCCCCGGTGCGGTACTCGCGCTCGTGCTCTCCGTGGCTGCGGTGGCCGGCGTTCTCGGTTACCGGCACTTTGAATCGGGCACCGAGCAATCCGCGACCAACCTTCAGCTGTCCCGGCTCGACGGGCCGGGCACCAGGAGCATCGCCGACTGGCACGGCACGCCGGTGGTGGTCAATCTCTTTGCGTCGTGGTGCCCGTCATGCCTGACCGAGATGCCGGCCTTCGAGCAGGCGTCGCATGACTACGCCGGGCGAGTGATCATCGTCGGCGTGGACAGCCAGGACTCGCCGGCCGCCGGACTGAGCCTGGCCCGCCGGCTGGGCATCACGTATCCGCTGCTGGCCGACACGAGCCATGCGGACCTCTATCGGTTGCTTCAAGCCGAAGGTATGCCGGTGACTGCGTTCGTAGATCGGAATAGCACGGTCAAGCGGGTCTACAGCGGAGAGCTCGACGAGGCGCTGCTCGGCCAACTGATCGACCAGCTGCTCCAGACCTGAACTAAGCCGGCTCGGATTCGATGGCGGCCGCTGCCGCCCACATCGCCTCGGTAGACGATCCCGTGATCACGGCGGTTCCGACGCCGGAGTGGACGATCAGCAGCTCGCGGCCTGACACATGCCTGTCTTCAACGCCGGAGCCGGCCGGAGCCTGGCCCTCGAGCCAGCTCACGACGACCCGCGCGCCCGAAGGCGCGATGTAGACCACGGTGACGATGTCTGTTGAGGCAGTCCTGTCCATCCTCGCGCCGACGACCTGCATGCCGTCCAGCTTGACGGCGGGCAGCGTCCTCCCTGACTCATTCAGGCACCATTGCCCGACCTGCGAAGCGTCGTTTGATTCGATCTGAAGAGGCTGCGATGCTGCGTTGACCGCGGCCAGAACCGGATCTGGTCGTGAGAATACGGACCAACCGAAGCCGGCAGCACCGACCAGAATCGCTGCTGCGACGCCTGCGGCGATCACCTTGCGGCGTGCTGAGATCGGGGCGATGGGTCGGCGTTCAAGAGGGGCTTCATCCAACTTGTCGCTGGCCTGCCGGAGCCTCGACGCGAGCAGCTGATGCGCCCGGATCTCCCGAGCGCAATGCGGACAGCTCGTCACGTGGTCGAGCGTCGCCCTTGGAACCAGCGCGGTCTCACCATCGGCCACCGCCGCCAGGTACTCGCGATGGGACGCGCAGGCGCTCAACTAGCCGCCTCCTGCCAGCCTGGATATGAGGAGCCGCCGGGCGCGATAGACGCGGGACATCACGGTGCCGACCGGAATGTCAAGGATCGAGGCAGCTTCTGCATAACTGAGCTCCTCGACAGCGGTCAGATACAGCGGACCCGCGAATGCGGGTGGAAGAGTGCGATAGACATCCGCGATTCGCCTCAGGTCTGCCCGCTCGATGACCCTGGCCTCAACTGGATTCAGGTCATCGTGTTGGCTGGCCGGTTCGATCATGAGCTCCTCAATCGAGACGAGCGACGGGTGCGTCCCAGCAGCGCGGAGCACGTTGAGATGAACGTTGCGCAAGATTCGAAAGAGCCAGGCCTTGAGATTCGTGCCGGGCTGAAATCGCCACTGGGCCGCGAGGGCACGGGCGATCGTCTCCTGGGCCAGGTCCTCGGCCGCTTCGCGGTCACGAGTCAGGGACCTGGCGAATCGGAGCAGCTGTGGGCGCAGGTGCACAATCTGCGCGGCAAGGTCCCCCTCTTGTTCGGGGCTCCTTTCACTCACGGCGGCCAAAGCCCATGCTCGAGCCGAGAATACCCCCGCCGCGGCGGTCGGGAATCCAATTTCTTGGTTCGCAAGCGCGGGCATCGTTTGCATAACACCCCACCTGACGCAAACTTCCCGGCCTAGCGCTTAGCGGCGAGGCGCAAAGCCGAAATGACCGCCTCGGCGGAGGGTCGGTCGTCAGAGCTGGTGCTGACGTGCCCGAGAGTGAGGTTTCCATCCCGATCAAATACGAAGTCACCACCCATCTGCGCCAGGTCGAATTGCTCCGGACGCCAGAGCCTGCCTCCCAAGATGAAGCGGATGTAGCCCCAGATCGCTCGCGGGGGCGCGATCGACATCAGACCCCGGCGTCGAGGGCCGAGGTGCTCGTAGCTGAGACGCCTGGGATCGGCGAGCCAGAGGAAGGGGTGCCCCAGGCGTTCGGCGAAGCGCTTCAGGTGATCGGGTGTGGCGAACGAGACCACCGCCACCCGCCCTTTCAGCTCTGCGATCTCCTGGTCGAACTCCCGCAACTGCGAGAGATGCTCCTGGCAATAGAGTCAACCGAGGTAGCGGAGCAAAACCAGAATGGTCGGCCGGCCCAGCAATTCGCGTCCGGGAAAGACTCCGCCGTCAATGGTCTCGAGGTCGAAGTCGAGATCGATCTGCATCGAACCATGATGCGATGGCCTGCAAATCGAGATGTGATGTTCATCACGAAAGAGCATCGGTCCCCCGCAGAGCCTGCTTTCTCGCAACATGCCTGCTTAGCGTTCTGCCGAAGCCTCACCTTTCAGCAGGGAATTGGTGGCCGGCCTGGACCGGAGTCGATCGAGAAAGACGACGCTCACGCATCGATAACAAGCAGGGGCCGGACATTCGGGCTCATTGCAGAACGCGCATGTCTCGATGGCCGTTCCGCACCTTGAACACTTCCTGGCTTGGGTCGTCGACAAGTTCATTCCTGCTCTCCTGCAACTCGAACCGCATCCTTCCGCAAAAGTAAGCCCACCAACCGGCCGTCCGAGGTCGTTATCGGGGAGCTATCCAGAATGTGCGTGGTCATGTGCTCCGCCATCTCCTTGATTGCGCGGTGGGGGCGGAATGTGCTCGGTCCCGGCCTCATTGCCTGTTCGAGGGTCAGGTCAGGGTCCTTGGCGAGCTCCTTTGACCTCAACAGGCCGAGGACAACTCGCTCGGTGTTGGTGACAACGACCGCATCCCAACCGCTGAGGCTCATCCGCTCACGAACATCGCCAAGGCGATCCTCCAGCCTGCCTACGGGGACATCCTTCCGGGCCACGTCGCCCGCCCGAGGGTGCGCGGCGTTGGTGCCTTCAGTGCGAAGTCCCGCGGCCATCCAGTCGAGCTTGCCCGCCACGTAGTCGTACACGTCGCCGAAGCCCAAGCTCTCGAGCCGCCACGCGGCCCGCGGAGACATGTCTCAAGCTGTGTCCCAGCAGTAGACGATCACAGGTCGCGCCCGGTCCAGGATGCGAACAGCTTCGGTTTCAAGGCGCCTGAGGGGAAGGCTTACCGCACCGGGAAGGTGGTCCTCCTCGTACTCGTCCAGCGGTAGGACTTCGACAAGCTGGGCGCCGCGCTCAACAAGTTTCTGTACCTGGTTGCGATCGATCTCAGTCGGCATCGGTTACCCCCACGTCATGGCTGGTCACTTCCAATGTGGATTCGAACAGTCTGCGCGTGCGCCGACTCTCGAACTGTGACGGGACGCACATAAGCGACCCTCGGACGCTTGCTTCTTTACGGCGCGGATGCCTCGTCGGTGGGTCAGCGGAAGCATTGGTCCGAGCCAGAAGTGATGGGCGCATGATTCCGTAGTTGATCCCGGGGACAGGTAGGGGCTGGGACGCTCTGAGGGCCGGCGCATGGGACGAGGCCAAGGCCGAATTCGAAAGCCTGGCCGCGGACGGCGACTCGCCAGGCGCTTTCGATGGGCTGGGACAGGCTCGGTGGTGGCTGTCAGATGTCCCCGGAGCAATCGCCGCCTGGGAACGAGCCTATGCCGGGTACCGCCACCAAAATGCCGACGGAGCCGCTGCACGGGTGGCCGTGTTCCTCTGGACGGAGCACGGCCGAACACTCGGGAACCATGCCATCGCCAAGGGCTGGCTGGCTCGTGCCAAGACGCTTGTCGTTGGGCTCTCCCCACCGTCTGCCGTCCACGGCTGGGTGATGCTGGCGGAGTCTGAAGCGGAAATGGATCCGGCCGCCTCCTTTGAGCTGGCTGCCGAGGCGCTGAGTTACGGCAGGCAGCTCCGTGACCCAGACCTCGAGCTGGCGGCACTCGGTCGGACAGGCCTGGCCGAGATCTGGCAGGGCCAGGTGGACGTGGGCATGAGCCGGTTCGACGAGGCCATGGCGGCAGCCACGGCCGGTGAGCCCCACGATCTTCGAACTGTGGGCGACCTGTTCTGCTCCCTGATGCAGGCCGCCGAGATCACGCTCGAGATGGACCGTTTCGAGCAGTGGAACAGCGCCGTGTTCGCCTACATGAGGAAGAACAACCACCCTGACGTCCTCACGTTTTGCGGCACGTGCTGCGCGGTGGTGCTGGGCGCGGCCGGCGAGTGGCAGGCGGCCGAGAAATGGCTGGTCGACACGCTCGGCGCACTGCAAGCCAGCCACCAGAACTCTCGCTGCGTTCACCCCGCCACCCGGCTGGCCTCGCTGCGCGTGATGCAGGGCCGGCTGGAGGAGGCCGAGGGCTTGCTGCGCGGATATGAGGATCAGGCCGACGCGGTCCAGCCCCTCGTGGCCCTATATCTGGCTCGGGGTCAGACCGCCCTGGCAGCCGCACGGCTTCATCGCCGCCTGAATGAGCTCGGCAGAAGCACGCTTCTCGCCGTGCCCCTCCTGGCCCAACTGGTCGAAGTGCAGCTTGTTCAGGGCGACCTCACGGGAGCCCAGCTGACGGCCGAGACGCTCGCCGAGATCGCGAAGCGATCCGGCCGGGACCGAGCTCTGGCGGAGGCCGACCTGGCCAGGGGCTCAGTCGCGACGATCGCGGATGCGGCCGACGCCCCTGCGCACCTCGAACGAGCCATCCAGATATTCACGGGCCAGCACATGCCGCACAAAAGCGCCCGGGCTCACCTGGCCATCGCCCGGGCCCTGGCGACCGCTGAGCCGGAACGAGCTGTGGAAGAGGCCCGCCAGGCCCTCGAAACCTTCGAACGCCTGGGAGCCATACGAGACGCGGATGCGACCGCTCAGTTTCTGCGCGAGTTGGGAGTCGCCGGCAGAACGGGACCCAAGCTCCTCGGCGAGCTTTCAAAGCGCGAGGTGGAGGTACTTCGCCTCCTCGGCTACGGGCTGACGAATGCGGAGATCGCCGCTCGCCTCTACATCAGCACGAGGACCGTGGCCAGCCACATGGGCAACATCTTCGGCAAGCTCCAGGTGCGCAATCGAGCAGAAGCGGCGACTTTCGCGCAGCGCCACCTCGCTGCGCACGCGCCGCCTGGCTGAAGGCGCCGCCAAGAAAATCAGTATTTCTTCGGATCCTTATCAGCGGCCGTACTGCCACGCTCGGCTCCTCGGAATCAACCAGGAGGGCGACGCGAATGGCACATACAGACGGCGAGGGAGGCGCGGCTCAGGTCCCGTGGGACAATCCGGTACTTCGATTCGAAGGATTCTCGCAAGCACCGGCGGAGGTCGTGTACGACTTGCTTGCCGATCTGCAGAGCCACCTCGACTGGGGCGGCCTGCGTCAGCTCGAGACGACCCGCCTGCTCACGATGACGGCACCACCCGCACCCGCGAGCGTGGGGACGGAGTTCTTCACCACGGGTTCGGACGGCAAGGTCGCCCGCTGGGCTGATCGCTCGGTGGTCACCGAGGCGATTCGTCCGCAGACGTTCGAGTTCGTGACCGAAGGCCGCCGCGAAGCGAAGCCCGGCAGCCGGCCCTGGTTGATGACCCTGGTGCACCGGTACGAGATTGCATCCGAAGGCGGCGGCTCGCGCGTGACCTACACAGAGGACGTCACCCGCTGGGTCGGGGCGCCTGGGATTCTGCGCATCCGGGCGATCAGCCGGATCCTGTTCGGCATGAGCGCGAAATACATGCGGCGCGGATTCGACGGCTTGCTGGCGATGGCTGCGGAGTCCTCGGTCCGATCCGTCGACCACCCCAATGCCAGGAGCGAACGATGAACAACGCCTGTACTGACGACGACAGCGGGTTGGATGGGAGACCGCCGAGCGATGGCTAATCAGGCATCTTCCTCGTCCAGTCGTTCTCCGTCACGAACGTGGCGGACGTTCCTTCAGATCATTTCGGTTGTGGTGGCGGTCGAGATCGGACTTCATTCGTTCATCGTCAGGGAACCCGTGGTGACCCTCGTGCTGGCGGCGCTTTGGCTCGCAGGATTCTTCTGGATCCGGCGCGGGGGCCGAGGAGGGCCGATCCTCATCGGTGTCCTGTCTCTCATCGAGTTGTTGGGGACCGTCTTCGTATCAGACGAGGCGGCACCCGGCGTAACTGTTCCGGCCTGGATCATCATCCTGCACGTGGTTCTCGTATGCGTTGCTCTTGCAGCGGTCGTAATGACGCTCAGGGCGCGGACCGCAGCCACTTCGTAACGACGCTGCGCCGGACCCCGATGTCGATCACACCCAATCGGGTCCTATTCGGGTGCAGGTTGCGAGCCGCTCGGCGATCGGGGACATCGACCCCAGGGCCCGATCAAGAATGCCGTCGAGGCCGTCCAGGGCGAGCCTGTAGACGATCTCTTTGCCTCTGCGCTCGGTCTCCACGAATCCGCAGTGCCGAAGGCACGCCAGGTGTGTGGAAACGCGCGGCTGAGGCTGCTCGACTGCAGCGATCAACGCTGTGACTGTGCGCTCACCGTCTTGAAGGAGCTCGAGGATCCTGAGCCGCGTCGGATCGCCCAGGACGCGGAAGAAGCGGGCCGCTGCGGAAGCACGGGTCGGGGCCAGGATTGAGGAATACATATCTGGCAAACAGGATATCATGTCCCAATGGCTTCGTGCGAGGCCAATCCAGGAGGAAATCCGATGTCACAACCGTCCACAGTTGACCGCTACGCCGACGCGATCGCGCAAGCGATGCCGGCGATTACTGCCCGACAGCTCGACCTGGTCCTGGCGGCGTACAGAGCCATGCTTGCCGGCAAGCCATCGGAGATTGCGGCAATCGCCGGCGATGCCGGATGGGCCTCCGGTGAAGCAGCCAACCAGCTTGCAGATTGGCCCGGTGTGTACCTGGACGAGGCCAATCGGCTGGTCGGATTCTGGGGCTTGACCGTCGAACCAATCTCGACCCACCTGGTCACCACGGAGTCGGGAAGCTCGTGGGCCTGGTGCGCGCTGGATCCCCTTTTCATCCTCCCCCTCGTCGGAGAGCGCGGCACGGTCGCTGCCCGATCGGAGGTCACGGGTACGGCGGTTGAGCTCGACGTGGCACCCGATCGGACAAGCAGCGTCTCACCGGGAGCCGACGTTTACGTTTCGTTCCTCGTTCCGAGCGGGCCTTTCACCAACGACGTCAGGCTGACGTTTTGCGATTACGTCCTCTACTTCAACGGCAAGCCGGCCGCGGATCGGTGGACGAGTGAGCACGCCGGAACCACAGCAATGCCGCTGGACGACGCCGCCGCGATCGGTCGCGCAATGGCGGAGCGGCTTCGCCGGGCGAGCTCGGATCAGGCTGCCTAGAAATGGTCGGAGACAAAAAGGATGACTACGACCTGATCGTTATCGGCTCCGGAGCGGCCGCCTTCGCCGCGGCCATCCGGGCGACCGAGGCCGGAAGCCGCGTCGCGCTGATGGAGTCGAACGTCGTCGGCGGCACGTGCGTCAACGTCGGCTGCATTCCCTCCAAGGCGATGCTGGCCCCTGCCGAAGCTTACTTCCGAGCCGGCCACCATCCATTCGTAGGCGTCCAGACCTCGGCCAACGGCTTCGACCTTGGCGAAATGGTCGACTCCAAGGCCGAGCTGCTGGACCAGCTTCGGGAGGAGAAGTACCTGGGTCTCGCCAGGGAGTACGGCTTCACGATCTGCCACGGCCTCGCTAGGTTCGTCGATGCGGACACGATCGAATGCGCGGGCGAGCGCTTGCGGGCGCGGGCCTACCTGATCGCAACCGGCGCCTCGCCGGCGGTCCCGCCGATCGAAGGCCTGAAAGAGGCCGGCTATCTGACCAGCACCACAGCCCTGGAGCTGCGCGAACCGCCGCGCGAGCTTGCTGTCATCGGCGCCAATGCCATCGGGCTGGAGATGGGGCAGCTGTTCATGCGCCTTGGCAGCAAGGTCACCTTCCTCGAAGCGATGTCCCGCATCACGCCGCTCGAAGAACCGGAGGTGTCCGAGACGATGCAGGCGATCCTCCAGGAGGAAGGCGCGACCGTGCTCACCGGCGTGAAGATCAGGTCTGTCCGCCGCGACGGTGAGCGCCGAAGGTTGAGCTTCGAGCACCGTGGCGGCCGCCGCGAGATTTCGGTCGACGAGGTCCTTGTCGCGACCGGGCGACGGCCGAACACCGATGGGATGGGGCTCGACAAGGCGCGGATCGAGCTGACCGAGCGCGGAGCGATCAGAGTCGACGAGCACCTGCGCACGAGCAACCCGCGTGTTTGGGCGGCAGGCGACGTGACCGGACACCCCCAATTCGTCTACGTCGCCGCCTACGAAGGCAACCTGGCGGCGCGCAACGCGCTGGAAGGAGCGGATCTGATAGTCGACTTCACGTCACTGCCCAGGGTGATCTTCACGGGACCGACAGTCGCCGCCGCGGGACTGACCGACGAGCAGGCCAACGCCCAGGGGATCGACTGCGAATGCCGCGTGTTGCCACTTTCAGCGGTGACCCGCGCCTTGGTCAATCGCGACACACGCGGCTTTGTCAAGATCGTGGCCGAGCGAAAGACGGGGCGAATCATCGGCGCAACCGCGGTCGCCGACGGCGCGGGCGACGTCATCCAGGCGGCTGTGTATGCAATTCAGTTCGGCCTGACCACCGATCAGGTCGCGTCGACCTGGTCGCCCTACCTGACGTTTGCCGAAGCATTCAAGCTCGCAGCCCAAACATTCACGCGCGATGTCTCCAAGCTGAGCTGCTGCGCGGCATGACGACGAAGATTCTCGAGACCCCGAGCGATTCCCAGGCCCTGGTCCGGCGGGCAGCGTTTCGATTGCTGCTGGCCCGTTCCGAACCAGTCGAGGCGAAGGAGCTGGCCAGGGCGACCGGCATCAAGCTTGAAAGACTGCTCCCGCTGCTGGATATCCTGGACGGCGCGGGGCGAATCCGGCGCGACGGCAGCGGGCGGGTCGTCGGCTCGGCAGGACTCAGCGTGATACCCGATCGACATGAGATCGAGCTCGACGGGCGCAGGTTCTGGACGTGGTGCGCCTACGACATACTCGGCATCTTTGGAGCGCTGGGCGCCAGCGGCCGCGCGCTCTCACCAAGCCCCGGTGCAGGGACGATTGCGGTCGACTTCAAGCGCGGCCGTCCCGTGAACAGCGATGCAGTCCTGTTCAGGCCGGATGAACGGCTGATGAGCTCCTGCGAGAACGTCTATGAGGAGTGGTGTCCCAACAGCAACTTATTTGCCGACGCTGAGCGCGCGAATCGATGGGCCGAACAGCACGGCCTCGGTGGCCGAGTCATGGACCTCAAAGAAGCCTCCGATCTGGGGACGGCTGACTGGGCCTCTGTGTTGCCTTAGCGGTTCGTCTCGCGTCGCACGAACAGAGCCGTGCCCGCGACCATGAACACGACGAACATGGCCGCCAGGACGGCGATGTTCGTTGTCGGGCTCAACAGCACAACACGGTTGTACTCCGGAGCGCCGGAGTAGACCACGCCGCGCGCCAGGTCGATCACGTAGCGCATCGGCGACAGCAGCGAAAGGGCGGCCAGGTACCAGGGCAGGACGTTGATCGGGCTGATCATGCCGGCCAGGAAGTACTGCGGCAGGAAAACGAAGTTGAAGATCTGGTTCGAAGCCCTGGTGTCGGACATCGTGTTCAGCAGGAGCAAACCGAATGCGCCGCCCATGAAACATGAGAGCAGCGCCACCGGCAGCAGCAGGGCGACGTGCGCCGGCGTGAGGGGCACTCGGAGCACCCAGGCGAAAAGCACGAATGGGATCACCTGAATGAGGGCGACCAGGGTCTCGCCGACGATCTTGCCGAACACGATCGAGTAGCGCGAGACAGGAGAGACGAACACCTCCTGGGCGAAATCGTTCTGGCGATCCTCCATGAGCGACGTCAATCCTTGCGCAGTGGACTGGAAGAGAGTCATGCCCAGGAAGCCGGTGAACGCAAAGCCGATGAAGTTGAAGCCCGCGGACTTTCCAAGGTTGAGCTGCAGCGTTCCGCCGAGCAGGAAGATCATCGTGAACGGAAAGACCACGGCTGCCACAAGCCTGCCCGGGTCACGAGAGAACTTCAGCACGTCGCGTCCCGCGATAGCGGCGATCGCGTTCAGCTCAGACATTTTCAGCCGCCAGCAACCGCAGATAGGCGTCCTCGAGCGTCGCCGATTCCGTCCGCAGCATGGTGAGCGGTTGGTCGATCGAGTGCACCACCTCGTACGCCGTGCGGCCATCCAGGCGAACAACGAAGTGGCCGTCCTCGGTGAAGGGCACGTTCAGCGCATGCAGCCGCCTGCGAAGAGCGCTGCGGTCGGCCGCGTCGATGTGCAGCGTCTCGTGGACCAGATCCGACTTAACTTCGTGCGGCGCGCCCATTGCGACCACGCGGCCGTGGTCGATGATGCATACACTGTCCGCGTCCTCGGCCTCGTCCAGCTGGTGTGTGGTGAGGCAGATCGTGATATCCCGCTGCCTGCGCAGATCGCTGATGTACTGCCATAGGTTGCGGCGGCTGACGGTGTCGAGGCCGCTGGTGGGCTCGTCCAGAAACAGGACCCGCGGATGGTGCATGAGCCCGCGGATGATCTCCAGTTTGCGACGCATGCCGCCTGACAGCCGGCGGACTGGCTTAAAAACTTCGGCGCCGAGGCCGACGACCTCGGCGAGCTCTCGGATCTGGCGGCGGTAGGCGGCC
>WNFC01009490.1_pt1 | contig 10777 bp, 9 predicted proteins | sample 5400541 | NCBI WGS metagenome assembly WNFC01 (sample SAMN13153342, study PRJNA577476) | soil metagenome | isolation source: 120 cm saprolite under Douglas fir tree site 2 hole 2 replicate 1 | place: USA:California | collected 2015-04-18
CTCATCTTTGAACGAGTCAAAGAAGAGTTACGCTCAGGGCGACTGCTTTCCTCGGCGATTGATGTCGGGTGGAAGCGCGCATGGCCGTCTATTAGAGACTCCAACATCTCCACGCTCATCACTTGCGCAGTACTCTACGCTTTTGGCAGTAATTTCGGCGCAACGATCATCGTTGGATTTGCTACGACGCTGTTCCTGGGCGTCTTGATCAGTATGTTCACAGCCGTTGTCGTGACACGCACCTTCCTGAATCTATTGGTGCCGACCGGCGTAGTCAGTCACCCCGCACTGTTTGGGCTTCCTCCTGGCTCGATTGCTACAGCCACGGCACCCCTGGCGCGGCGGAACAGCACTGTTTGATGCTTAAGTAGAGAGAGGGAGAAAACCGTGTTTGATCTCGTAGGAAAACGCTACCTGTTCATTCTTATATCGCTGATTGTAATCGTACCAGGTACGATATCTTTGATATTCAAGGGACTCAATGTTGGTATCGACTTTGTTGGAGGTACAAATGTTGAGTATCGTCCTGAAAAGCCAGTCACTATCTCCGAAATGACAGCCCTGGTTGCACCGTTCAAATTAGAGGATTTGCAGATAGTGACTGGAGATAATCCTCAACTGCTTGCCAAGAACACCGTCTGGATTCGCTTCAATGCCCACGTCGATTCGAATGTACAGAAGGCAATTACAAGTGATTTGCAAGCAAAATACGGTACGCAGCTAACTATCAACTACGATAATCTGATTCTACAACCCGTGACCGGTCAGGGAGTACCATCGACTGTGACGGTTGCTACAGTGACAAAATTCAATGGAGGCGTCACTCCTAATGTCAGTGATGTTCAAGCAACGCTCGGCAACCTGCCTCCTACATCTGATCCGACCAAGGGACCCCCTACTTCAACAGCAACTCCAACAGCCAGCGCTACAGCGACAGGGACGGCCTCTGCTACGAGTACGCCAAAGGCATCGCCTACAGCCACAAGTACATCTGCGGTCAAGGCTAGTGGTACACCTGGTGCTGGACAAGGGCCAGCGGTTGCCGTCACACCAACAGTAACCCCGACTGTAACCGCAACGACACAGCCCAATCCGGCCAATATTCCTGTACATGTCGTTGACGTGACCCAGGGAACGACAACTCAGACGGTCACCTTGTTGACACGTTCTGTGCTTAACTCTAACACACTGCTCCAAATGCAGGCGCATTTTATCAATAGTGGTATCTATATGCAGCAGTTGAGTACCGCGCTGGTATCTGGCTCGGTTGCATCCGAGACCACACGTAACTCCGTTTTCGCTGTCCTGGCAGCCTCGGTATTAATCGTGCTTTATATCTCGTTCGCGTTCCGCAAGGTGGATAGGCCATGGCGTTATGGAACGAGCGCGATCATTGCATTACTGCACGACGTACTGGTGGTACTTGGCGTCTTCTCGATCCTTGGCTGGTTGATAGGTTTCCAGATAGATGCGCTGTTCATCACAGCCTTGCTGACTGTCGTCGGTTTCTCAGTGCATGATACAATTGTGGTGTTTGACCGTATCCGTGAAAACATGCAACGTCGCACCTCCGAGACATTCGACCAGGTGGTGAATGCAAGCCTTGTGCAAACCATGGCTCGTTCACTCAATACATCGCTAACAGTAATCTTTACCTTGAGTGCACTCACGCTGTTCGGCGGCGCAACCATTCGCCCATTCACGCTGGCATTGCTCATAGGTATCGTTAGTGGCACCTACTCATCGATCTTCAACGCCAGTATGATACTGGTTATCTGGGATAAAGGCGAACTTGGTTTAGGCCGCTTCCGTCGTGACCGAACTCCTGATAAGCGAGATAAGCGAGAGGAACGCGAACTGACGCGCACACGAGTATAGTAAACAGACTGCGAAGGGGAGGTGGTGTGGAGCACGAAGGGCGACGCAAGCGTCCCCACCCTTCTCCGCACCACTCCCGCCCCTACGCGGCGAATCACAGAGGATAGTGGGTGATGTTGACAGCAATCGACCACATCATTATCGGCGTCAATAATTTGGAACAGGCTGCGACACTCTTCAGCCAGAAACTTGGATTGGCAGCCTCCGGAGGAGGGATACATCCCACCGGCGGGACTGCCAATCGTATTATTGTGATCGGTGATACATATCTGGAACTGATTGCGATCCACACTCCTAAAGAGGCGCAACAGAGCATGCTGGACCGATTAGCAATTCACGAGGGATATCTGAATTTTGTGCTTGCTTCAAATGACATCGAGGCCGATAGCCAGGCAATGACCAATCGTGGCACACCAATACTTGGACCAACTCCAGGATCACTTAGAGCTGCTGATGGACGTACACGTGGCTGGTCTCGTATAAATATCGAACGACCAGACCTGGCACAACATTATCCATTCATCATCCAACATGAAAGCTCGGGCGAAGAGCGTCGTATTCGCCTGGCCGGGTGGGCAACTCCACCAGAGCATCCGCTAGGTGCCACGCAGGTACGCAGCGCAACAATCGCCGTTGCAGACCTTGCCGAGGCTACTCAGCGTTACCAGCACATCTATGGATTACAACCCTCGGAATCATTCACTGGTGAACCAGATGGATGGGATGCAATGCTCGTTTCATTTCCTCTTGGAGGTAACGACCAGGGCCAATGTTTTGAGCTGGCTGAACCTTTACCTCTAAGCGCTGAATCAGATCAAGAGGTGGACTTTGAGCATTTGCCAGAGCCAGGTTCGCTTAACAGGCACCTGCAACGCTTTGGTGAAAGCCTGTGTCGCATGACCCTGGCAGTAGAGAATTTGGATGACTCGCGGCATTATCTCGATGAGCATGAGGTAACGTACACCTATCGAAATATGGCACACCCTGTAGTATGGATTCACCCCGATTATGCATGTGGCGCGTCGATTGTGTTACATCAGCAAACTGATTAGGGGCGCGGCCATTGGCGCGGCTAACGTTTTATTTTCAGGGTCTTGACGAAGTTTTCTGCAAGCATCTCATAAGCAGAGCCGCGATACTCCTCTATACGGCCAGCGTCGCATAAGCTTGTCAATACAGGATCAATTGGCAGTTGAGCCAATAGAGGAGCGCCAGTCATCTCGACCAGCTCAGGTCCATTACTTGAACCAAAAATCTCAAAGCGTTCGCCATTCGGCGTGTCGAAGTAGGCCATATTCTCAACAACGCCCACGATGATTCCTTTGAGTTGCAGCACCATATTGATGCACTTTTTTACCACCATAGTCGCCAGCAACTGTGGCGAGGAGACGATAACAATACCGTCAACTGGCAAAGATTGCAAAACAGTCATTGGCGCATCCGAAGTGCCAGGAGGCAGATCTACCAGCAGGTAATCAAGCCGACCCCATTCGACGTCGCTGTAGAATTGCTTGATCGCGCTAGAAACCATCGGTCCACGCCAAACAACGGGAGAGCTTTCGTCTTCCAGGAACATGTTCATCGACATGATGCGAATACCGCCCATACTGCTCAGCGGCTCAATACCACCACTGGCAGACTTGTTAGGTTGACCTTTCGTGCCAAACATACGCGCAATACTGGGACCGGTGATGTCACCATCCAGGATACCAACTTGTAGCCCCTGGCTCCTCAGCGAAACAGCCAGTAAGCCTGTAACAAGCGATTTACCAACGCCACCTTTGCCGCTCATGATGGCGATAACCTGCCTAATCGTACCGTCTTTACCGGCAGGAGCCATCGTCAAGGGCACCCCACGCCCAACGGGGGCCTTCTTAGGAGCAACCGAGATGGGTTCTCCGTGGATTGCCGCATTCAGATCTTGGAGCAAAAGCGCCTGTTTTTCCGGTGTAAAACGGTGCGTGCGTGCGCCGCCCGCGACACTCTCACGCGATCCGACAGCGCAGGCTGTGCAGGGAAGTCCATGCCCATGAAAGACCTTTACTGTTTCCGGGTGTTTGGTGACAATATCGTGAATAATCATATCGACAGTGATAGTTTCCGCCATGTCCATTATCCTTTTAGAGTACTCTCAGACATTGTATTCAATGCGCTCAAGCGCCTTCCCTTATGAATTTTGATTTGGAGTTCGATAGAGGGGAGATAGAAAATAAATCCGACCTCTGTACTCTGATATTATAGCATACGAGGTATCCGGCTTCAATAAATTGGAAAGTACTATTTTATTGTGTTTCAAAGTGTTTCATGTTATCCATCTCGCATGGCACCTGAACGGTTCCCTCACAGTTGCGAAGCATATTCAAGACCCGCGAATTCCCCAGAAGTTGGCTTTCAGGCGCCATATCCCCATTGTAAGATCTACATCAGTATCCCCTCGTCATCCAGTTGCTTGATTTGTTCATCGTTCATACCAAGTAGATTCTTGAAAATGTACTCTGTATCGGCTCCCAGGCTTGGAGCGGGACGATGGATGTAACCAGGCGTTCGCGACATCTTAAATGGCACACCCGGATAGAACTTTTCCCCTGCAACCGGGTGATCAAAGCTCTCCATAAAGCCTCGTGCTTTGATATGCTCATCTCCAACAAATTCGCCCGTGCTTAAAACTGCGCCTGCTGCTACTCCCGCCGCTTGTAGTTTGTGCATTACTTCATAGTGGTCGTATTGTGCAGTCCATTTGCTGATGAGTTCATCAAGCTCCTGGCGATTTTGAAGACGCGCAGTGTTCGTCGCGAAACGCGCATCATGGATCAGTTCAGACCGCCCGATAGCCGTGGCCAGCACAGCAAACTCTTCCTCATTCTCAACTGAAATAGCGCACCACTGGTCATCTCCGCTGCACGGGTAGACGTTATGCGGCGCGAAGAAGCGATGATAATCGCCGTTACGCTGCTGGATTTCGCCATTGACGGTATATTCAATCACGGCGGTATCAGTAAGTGCGGCTGCCGTGAGGGTCTGACCAAGGTCGATCCATTGTCCCTGGCCTGTGCGCCTGGCATGACGAAGCGCGGCAACAATCATAAACGCTGCACTTACACCTGCAGCTGCGTCGGGGTAGCTCGTCCCAACACGCGAAGGTTGTCCATCAGGCCAGCCGGTCAAGTTAACAATACCTGCCTGTGATTCCTGCATTGGGCCATACGCGACATAGTTTTTATAAGGACCCCGGTGCCCAAAGCCGGCCATCGAACAGTAGACGATACGCGGATTGATCTCGCGCAGTCGCTCATAATCGAAACCAATGGCTTTCATACCACGCGCGCTGAAGTTTTCCAGCACGAGATCGCTCATTGCAATCAATCGGATGACGAGTTCGTGTGCCTTCTCGCTCTTCATATCAAGGTTGACACTGTATTTGCTGCGATTGTGCGTGTTCCAGTAGCCACTCGAGTTGAGACGACGATCATCATGCGCAAAGGGAGGATAATTGCGCACTACATCCATGCGTTTGCGGCTCTCGATCTTAATCATTTCCATGCCAAGATCGCCCAGTAACTGTCCGCAATATGGCCCTGCAAAGACCCACGAGAAATCAATACAGCGAAATCCAGCGAGTGCATCGTTTAGCATGATTGCTCTCCTCTTTCTTAAATGACGCCATCGGCGCGTAGAAACGACAATTCAGCCTCACCAAGTCCAACATTATGCAGGATCTCAGCAGTATGTTGTCCTAACAATGGAGCTGAGCTACGCATGGCGCCTGGAGTCTCGTTGAGATAGACTGGCGCTGCGATATCCTTGTATTTGCCGATCACTGGATGCTCAAACTCGGCAAAATAGCCAACCTCAATGAGATGAGGATCTTCAGCCAGGTCACGAGCATCACTTGTCATACCGATGGGACATCCCAATTCCTGTCCCCTGTGAAAGAGCTCTGATTTCCCATACTTCATGTATCCGGCGATCAGGCGTGGCTCAAGCTCATCAGCACGCGCCCTGCGCTCAAACTGATTATCTAAAACAGGATCATCCGCCAGCTCTTGATCTTCGGCAAGTAAGGCAGCAGCACGCACTTCTTTTAACTGCGTACAACACATACCGACATAGCCATCTTTGCATGGTAAAACAGTACAAGGCCAGGCGGTGGGATGGCGACTACCAGCCCGTTTGCGTACAACACCTGTATAGGTGTATTGCTCGATAGCATTCTCCAGGACGTTCGCAACACACTCTTGAGCCGAGACATCGATATGCTGACCGGCATTCTGTAAATCACGATAGAGCAAGGCACTAGCGGTAGCGAAAGCAGCATGCATAGCGGTAGCATGCTCCGCCTGCTGTGCGCCAGTCAACGTGGGAGGCCTATCTGCGGGCCCTGTGATACTCATCAGACCACCCATAGCATTCTCGACAATATTACTGGTCTTATAGTTTGCATAGGGTCCGGTTTGCCCAAAACCAGTGATCGAGCACATCACCAGGCGAGGATTTATCTCATGCAAGTCAGCAAAACCCAGTCCCAGGACATCCAGGGCTCCAACGGGCCAATCCTCGACCAGTATATCTGCGGAATGAACGAGGTCGCGTAATAGTTCCTGTCCCCTGGTTTTGTGCAAGTTCAAGGTAATGCTCTGCTTGTTACGGTTATGGTGAGCAAAATGAAGACTTGTCTCGAGACCTGGTATTCCATTGGCAAAGGGGCCTATATGTCGCGCGCGGCTCCCGCCAACAGGCTCTACCAGGATGACTTCAGCGCCATAGTCGCCAAACATCTTCGTACAATGCATGCCGCGAATGGTGCTGGTGAGATCAAGAACTAAGACATCGCCAAAGAGCGACATCGCTGTTGGGGATACAGCATCTCCAGCCATGTATGTTCCTCCCTGTAGGGGTGATCTTCCGGTCACCCGAATTGCAAAACGTTGTTTCGCTAGACGGAAGATTTAAATATTTGTGTGTAAGTATACAGCCCATCCTTAGCAGGCGCAAGCTACATTTCCTATTTTCACTTGTTTGTTCGTGATAAGTGTGCTCGGATCGTTATAAAAGTAGCCCGATACACTTGCATGATAGTTGAAAGTGCGTTAGTATAGGTTATCCAAATGCAAGGTAATAACGATAGTAGGCAATTGCTGGACTTTTATGAAGGAAACAAAGAGTATGGAACCAGATAAAGAGACCTCATATTTCAAACAGGTATCATTTTTTGCCGACCTTCCCGAAGAAGAGATTCAAGCACTCTCACCTATTACCAAACGACGAACTTTTCGCGCAGGTGAGGTCATTTTCCATCGCGATGATCCTGGACAGGTGCTGTATATGATTAAAGAGGGCAAAGTCAAAATCTGCATTATCAGCCCAGACGGTCAAGAGGTTTCATTGACCGTGTTTGGCAAAGGAGAGTATTTCGGTGAATTCGCTCTTCTCGACGGTTTGCCTCGTTCTACTGATGCTGTCGCCTTAGAAAAGGTTGAATGCTATACATTACAACGGAGTGACTTTCACAACACAATCCTGAAAAATCCCAAGATTGCCATTTTGATACTTGAAGCTCTGAGTAAGCGTCTACGTAACACCAATCAGATGGTTGAAGATCTGATCTTTCTAGATGTATATGGGCGCGTGGCGAAAAAACTGCTGGAGCTAGCTGAAGCACACGGCGTCAAAGTCGACAATGGCGTCCGCATCGATGTACGCTTGACACAACAAGAACTTGCTGCAATGGTCGGGGCTTCCCGTGAGAGCGTCAATAAAGTGCTGGGTTATTTTACAGACAAGAACTTTATCAGTACTGATAAACATCGCATCACAATTCATAACACAAATGATTTGAAGCGACGCATCTACTAGAATCGTTGATACACTCAGAATTACATAATCCAAAAATGTTGGCTTACATTTGGGAAAAATGACGATTAAGCAAGAGCAACAATCTGAAGAGCAGAAAGGGTTACGTTCCTCGACAACCGACGGAGCAACAACCAGACCTTCTAATCTGGGAACCGGGGGACGCATTCTTGCTTTAGTGCAGTCTATGCGACCCAGGCAATGGACAAAAAACCTGGCACTTTTCGTTGGTCTCGTTTTTGCACAGCAACTGTTTAGCCTCACATCTTTCGAGCGCGCATCTGTAGCTTTCCTTGTCTTCTGCCTGGCATCCAGTAGTATCTATTTGTTTAATGATCTCCTTGACCTCGAACGCGATCGTCAGCATCCCATTAAAAGTAAACGCCCGCTTGCTTCCGGTGACCTACCGATCCCATGGGCCATCGTGACTATAGGTATCCTGATCCTGGGTTGCGCCGGGTTAACGTTATTTCTTTTTAGCATACCGACTCAACAAACCGACATCTATGCTTCATTAGGAGGCGCAAATGTTCTCTTCGCACTTACCGTTGCCACTTACTTACTCTTGATGGTGCTGTATAGTGTTCGCCTCAAGCATATTGTGTTGCTGGACGTATTCATCATTGCGAGCGGTTTCGTATTACGTATATTAGCAGGTGCCGTCGTCATACCAGTTTTGATCTCACCCTGGCTATACCTGGTTACGATTCTGTTGTCATTGTTCCTGGCATTAAGCAAACGACGGCATGAATTAGTATTACTGCAAGATGAAGCGAGTAACCATCGTCAGATTCTGAAAGCATACAGTTTGCCGCTCCTGGATCAGATGATCACGATTGTGACCGCTACTACGATCATGGCATATAGTCTCTATACCTTTCAAGGTCCAACCGGGAATCATCGTTTGATGATTACTATTCCACTGGTGTTATACGGGATGTTCCGATACCTGTACCTGATGTATATGCGAATGGAAGGAGGGAGTCCCGAAGAAGTACTTTTGCGTGACCGACACATGCTTGGAACCGTTGTGTTGTGTACAGTAGTAATTGTTATTGTGCTCTATGTACTACCAAAATAAGGGAGAGGCGGTTGCTGACCCGCAAAATAAAGACAGGAATAGTATTACAAGCGACAACGGCATTATCAAGTACTGGAGACAAGTTCATATGAAAACGTTAATTATCATTCCTACGTACAACGAAATAGATAATCTTCCTCCTCTGCTAAAAGAGATATTTTCGTATGCGCCCGAAACTGATATTTTGATTGTCGATGATAATTCACCAGATGGCACAGGAGATCTTGCCGACGAAATTCATCAACAGAATGCGCAAGTAAATGTGCTGCACCGTCCTGATAAGCTGGGACTCGGCACAGCCTATATTGAGGGTTTTAAATACGCGATCGAACACGGCTACGATGCAGCTTTTGAGATGGACGCTGATTTCTCACATGATCCTCGTTATCTGCCCGATTTTCTCAAAGCAATTGAGAACGCAGACTTGGTGATTGGATCGCGCTATATACCAGGAGGTGATACCCCCAACTGGACGATGCTCCGCCGTTTTATCAGTGGTGGTGGTAATATCTTTGCGCGTTTTATGCTGGGGATTCCTGTGCATGATTGCACAGCAGGCTATCGTTGTTACCGGCGCAAGGTTTTGGAAAGTATTGACCTGGACACCATTCAATCGCAGGGCTACGCTTTTCAGATTGAACTGGCTTATCGAGTGATGCAGCATGGCTTCAAGACCGTCGAAACGCCAATTGTCTTTATGGACCGACGGGTTGGGGAATCGAAGATGTCGCGTAAGATTGTGATCGAAGGATTTACCTACGTTTTTAAAGCTCGCTTCAGCAAGCAGTCAAGGCAATTTCATTCAACTGTATTGGATAGCGCGCCAGAGCAGCCTCAGGAAGATACAACTCTAGAGGAACTGCCCTCAGTTGCAAAGAAGTAAGGCATCTACTACCTGACATCTGCTCGTCAATGAGTGGATGTCAGTCTAACACTTCCTATCATTCATCTTATATCGCGGTGCTTTTTCCTTTTACGAGTATGCGAAGAAGTGGGCTGATACTCATCAAGCTCGTACTTTTGTGCAGGGTCCAGGCCATACTGAAGACGCGCCTGCTGGCGATGGTGTGAAAGACGAGCAAGATCAGTAGGTGGCGCGTTCAAGTGTTTTGTAAGCTGATCTGTAGAACCCACACTCCCACCATGTCGAGCAACAGATTGCCTCACCTCTGTATCATCGCTGTACAGTTCTACTTCGCGTCCCACTGCTCGTGCCGAAGCTGCCAAACGAGCAATAACGCTGTCGGCAGTTTCACCTGCGCGGGAATAAATGATACGCACACGGCGATCCTGAACGCTTTGCTCGCTTGCGCCATCCCCATCAAAGACAACGATGACCTGATGCGGTGTATGACGATATCGACTGGCAAGCTGGTCTATCAAAAGTTGACGTGCAGCGGCAAGACGCTTCGCACTCAATGCTTGAAACGAAGCATTCCTTTTTATCACGTTATAGCCATCGACCAGGATATCGCGCCCCACCGTGCTTTCACCCACTTCTATTCTCGCTCGTTTGTATACAGAAAATTTGCAATTTCTTGCGTAAGTATAAGAACAAGATAGGTCATCCCAATACAGATGTCAACATGCAAATACAAGCAAGCGGAAAATTGGTGCTCCTGAACACTTGACAGCAAAGGGCTTGTCTGGTATCATCCTAATCGCACCCAACAAGGTGCAACAATCAACGAGGAGCCGTGGTGTAGTGGCCTAACATGTCTGCCTGTCACGCAGAAGATCGCGGGTTCGAATCCCGTCGGTTCCGTTTGAAGGCACAGAAAGTGGGACGCCGACAAGAAAAGCTAGCGTCCCACATGTTATTCTCCCTCCAGCTCGCCCTCCTTCAACAGTCCCGCGAGCGCGCAACGACTGATACCCAACATCTTTGCAGTTTGCCTGTGAGAGATACCTGCCTGCACGAGGGCGTGTGCCTCCTGTTGCTGTTCTAGCGTGAGCTTTCGCTGCGTC
>WNFC01020906.1_pt1 | contig 10777 bp, 15 predicted proteins | sample 5400541 | NCBI WGS metagenome assembly WNFC01 (sample SAMN13153342, study PRJNA577476) | soil metagenome | isolation source: 120 cm saprolite under Douglas fir tree site 2 hole 2 replicate 1 | place: USA:California | collected 2015-04-18
TAGAGCCCCCCACAAAGCGTGAAAGTCATTCTGCCATTGCTCCGTTACTCGAACGCGCCGAAAGAGCGCGGCTGTCGAGTGCAGTCCCTCAAAATTACTGCGTCAATGGGTAAAGGTAAAATTCAACGTTGTTGCGCTCAGACGAAACGGAAATCGATCCGGCAACTCCCATCATTATTTCATTATTTATTTATTTGTAGCAGGCTTGACTGAAAGATATCCGTAGCACGTACCGTCACGTCACAGTCACGACCAATCTTGGAAATCACAAACACCCGCCGCCTACCGACACATTAGACGACAGCGAGCGGACGACCTCAGCGACACAAAATGGCATCGACACGGTATGCATTCTTCTCTTCCAGTCTCTCATCGCCCTATTTCATGGTGGATGTGGGTTGGGACCACTTGGGAAATGGTGGATGGATGGCGTTGGGTTAAGATGACCAAGTCTTTGGGCCAAGTGCTGATCTGCCCTTTTTCTCTCCTACAGACTCTACAGCAAAGGGCGCGTACTCGGCCATAAGCGCGGCAAGCGCAACACCCGTCCCAACACTTCTCTCCTCCAGATCGAGGGCGTCGCGACCAAGGAGGACGCTCAGTACTATCTCGGAAAGGTACCCAACTTTAACTTTGCCGATTCCTCCCCTCCTTGATGCTTTGTGCTGACCTCATGGAATTCGTGCAGCGCGTAGCATACGTATACCGTGCCAAGCGGGAAATTGCAGGGTCGAATATTCGCGTTATCTGGGGGTAAGGTCTTGGTATTTCCTACACATTGGGCAATTTTTTATGGTTCCACAGACGCGTAACTCGCCCGCATGGTAACAGCGGTGTCGTAAAGTCAAAATTTAGGTCCAATCTGCCCCCACACGCCTTTGGCGCAAGCGTCCGCATCGTACGTCCCGTTAAACCGTCTCTGTCATGGTTCCGGTATTCACACTTCTCAGATGCTGTACCCTTCGAACATCTGATTACTGTATTCTGTTGCATTACCCCTCTGCTCTATCGCAATATGACATGCCACCATGGTCAGCATGCGCTTCACCGCGTGAATACATGATTTTTGTTCTGGCACAACTGCCGATCAGTGTGTTCCTTGTCTGCCTTCATATACCCCGGACCAAATAATCTACACGCACTCTTCATGGGTTGGGTGTGATAGTGGATATAAGATACAGCGTACAACAAACCTCCTGCAACAGGATATGGTCATGATTGCGATATGGCAACGTCAGACTTTGCCACGACTGCAGCTGCACGTCTATCATCCCTACCCAACCCGGCGGCACGCTCAGATTCCTCAATCGTATATGCTGGTTCCTTAAGAGCCTTGCACCGTCGTTTGTGGACTTTACTCTTCCAATGCGACCGTAGTGCGGCATCGGTCTCGTAATATCTGGTGGATGTAGCCTATACTTAGCATAGAGCATAAAGATGCGGGTTGAGAAGACCAACTTTGCGCATTCGACGCAGTAGTGTTGTGCGAGGCCGGGCTTTTCATAGTCTAGTTCCTGCGCTTCCAGCTTTGCCCGATTCTAAAAGAAGGCTCCATATCAGACCAGAGGCTGCGGAGATGTAAGTGTAAGTGCCAGACCTTAGGGTCCAAGTCGATGAGCTGTATCTGATCAAGGTCTCTCGTACGTGCCTGCGAGGGCGAGGAGCAAAGGGAGTTTTCATCATCAGCAAAGATATCCTGTAGGTGTCGAGAAAAGATTTACTCGTGTGCGGCTGGCACGGCGGACATCTCGCTGCGCCTTGTGTGTTCGTGACCTGCGAACGCGGGTCATGGTACTAGGATTCTATGATGAGGATGGGTGAGTGCACGCTTGTAGGGGCACGGGCAGTGAAACCGCCGTGGCGTTGACTTGTACCGCATTGCCGAACCGAAAGCAGATGGCCTAAATGCTCTCCTGACCCGGGGTTGAGTTGACAACTCGCAACGCCACTCGAACACAACGGATGCGAATCTTGTCTTGGAACCTCGTACGTATACCTCTTCTTGCCTCGTTTCGTTCGTATGAGCGTCGGCGTTGACGCGCCTTGTAAATCAGAATGGCGTTCGGACAATACCCCAATATCATCCGTGAGCTATACTTGCTCCCTCCATGTCTGTGCGGCCATGTAGCTGATGGCGGGGTAGATGGAATACCTTTAAGAACTGGGATGCGATTCTGAAGGAACTACAGGCGGACATTATTTGTTTTCAAGGTGCAGTTTCCTTGCCTCTGTTGCTTTCATGCCCGTGTGGTTCATCTCTCGTCGCGTAGAAATGAAGAGCAGTCGCGCGGCAATCGGCCGCGACATTGCGTTGCCCGACTCATTCCATTCTTTCTTCTCCTTTCCCGCTGTGAAAGGTGGCTACAGTGGCGTCGCGGTCTACACCGATACGAGCACGGCGACGCCCCTCAAGGCCGAGGAAGGTTTATCGGGGGGCGTGCAGCCGAAGCCTCCCCTGAGCGCAGAAGAGCGCATCTCGACGTCGTACCCGCTCGCATGCGAGCTCGAGCTCTTCCCCGACGCCGACGAGCACACCCCGACCGACCTCGTCTCTCTAGACCTCGAAGGACGCGCGCTCGTGCTCGACTTTGGCCTCTTCGTGCTGATCAACCTGTACTGCCCGAACGAAGGATCCGACGCGCGATTCCCGTACAAGATGAACTACCACCTGATGCTCCAGGAGCGCGTGCGCGGGCTGATCGCGGCGGGGCGCGAGGTGATCGTCGTCGGCGACCTGAACGTGTGCGCGGCGCCCATCGACCATTGCGATGGCCACCTGCCCAGCAACGCCTCCACATTCTGGGAGCACCCGGCACGCGCATGGATGCGCGACTGGCTGGCACCGTGTGGGCCTTTGATCGATGTGCTCAGGAAGTTCTGGCCGGACCGCAAGGGAATGTATACCTGTACGTTGACGCCCGTCTCAACGAGCTGTGGTAGCAGTGGCACTTATCACAGGATGGCACGATCCGCTCAGGTTGGAATACCAAGATCAGCGCACGCGAAACCAACTATGGCACCCGCATCGATTATGTGCTCGTCACACCAGGTCTGTTCCCTTGGATCAAGGCCAGCGACATCCATCCATCCATAAAAGGCTCCGACCACTGTCCCGTATCCGTCAACCTCCATGACGAGATCACCACCGACACCGGCGAGAAGCTCATCCTACGTGATCTCATACATATGGGCGTGGACGCTGGGAAGCGCGAGCCCCCAAGGCTGGCGGCCAAGCATTGGCCCGAGTTTCAGGGAAAGCAGATGCTCATGTCGAGCTTCTTCACCAAGCGCGGCGCGGAGATCGAGCCCCCTCCAACTGCGCCATCAAACGGGCTATCTGCTCTAGCGACTGCCTTCGATGCGCTGGAAACGCAACTTCCACCGCTGCCCGTAGAAGAACCCCCTCCATCAAAGGCTCCGCAACCACCGCCCTCGTCAAGCCAACCCGATACTTAAACCGCAACAGGAGCCCCGCGAGTCCCGCAAACGCCCACGCACAGACTCTTCCGGTGCCGGAACCACGAAACAGAAAAAACTCGAAGCGGGGCAAACGAAGCTCTCCTCTTTCTTCACCAAGCCGACCACCGCCGCCGCGCCATTATCATCCGACCGAGCCGGTTGGTGTCCGTCATCGGAGATCATCGACCTCTGCGAGCACAGCGAAAAGATGCCGTCCTCCTTTCCGACGATCACAACGGACATCCGTCTGCCCGCGGACAGTCGCAGCAGCAGTTCCTCGTCCAGCCAAAGCCAGGGCAGGGAGGGCGAAAACGGCAAGGCAGGCGTGGCGCCCTGGTCGGAACTCTTCACGCCGATAACGCCGCCCCTCTGCAGCGTCCACCGGGAACCGACGAAGGAGTTCCGCGTGAACAAGCCGGGTCCTAACAAGGGCAAGACGTTCTTTCTCTGCTCGCGGCCGGTCGGGCCGGGGTACGACAAGGGCCGTAGCGAGAGGCTACGCGAAGAGGTCGACCACCGTTACAAATGCAATTTCTTCATGTGGACGAGCGAGGCGAGGCGCGAGGCTATGCGCGCCGCTGCCGCGGGTATCAGAACCACGTCGTGACGATCATGGAGCAAGTAGGGGAGAGAAGTCGTCTTTGGCGTGCGCCCAATTTTTCGCATTTGTTTTGTATCGCTATAATCTGTGGATAATGTGTACGTATATTGCTGGTGATCATTGCCCTTTGTAATAATAATCGTGGGCCAGGCTGAAGAGGAAACGGTAGTGATAAGTTACAAATAGGAACATGCTTAACCAATGAAGGCCGTGGGTGTGAGACAGAGACGAGGACGGGAGAGAATGACAAAAACAAAAGGTCCGAGTAGGCTCAACTGGGATACAGAATTCACGAGGTACTCTTGACTTGTTTCTTTGCAGTCCCGATTTGTGTGTTGTTGACCTGTTCCACGAAAAGGATCAGCAGCGCATTCGCCCCCCACCGTCTAGGATTTGTTTGAATACTTGCCTTGGTAGCGAAACGGAGTGAACACAGTGACTCATTGAGGTGAGCCGCCAGCGGCGAAAGGTTGAGGAACATCTACTCCAATATGTCAGTACTCCTGCGCACTCCTCGACCTCGACGAAGCAGCCTGGTACTGACCAGCGTCTTGGAATTCCCGCTTAGCGAGTTTTGCAATAGGTACGTCAACTGCGCGTGAGCGTCAACATCCTGTTCGTCCAAAGCGGCAGCACACCGCGTCTATCCATTTCGATTTTTGTTCTTTCTCACCTTTGAATTCCGATACGGTATGTGCTTGTCGCTCTTCTCGCTCTTCTCCCCGAGCGCGGCGATGACGTCTCCCAGCGCGCTCAGGCTCTTGTTGATGTTCTGCGTCTCCCGCAGCCGCTCCTTGTCCTTCCCCGCGCCGCTCGCGTTCAGCCGCTCGCTGCCGGCGAGGTCGACCAGGTTCAGCGCGCCATCGCACACCTGGCCCGTGTGTGTGTTGGTGCCGCGGATGCGCAGCGTGAACACGGAGTGCGAGCGCGAGGAGCGCTCGTTCATCAGGGTCGCTGCGACCGTGCGCCGCGAGTTTGCCGTGGCGAGGAGGGAGCGGACCTGTACGGGCGAGCGGAGTGGTTGGACTACGATGTCCGTGACGCGCGTCGACCCTTTCTCGTGCTTGATCTCGTGTTTCTTCTTGTCGAATTCACCTTTTCCGAGGAGGTCATTGATGGTTTCGTTGTACTATGCTGGGCCTTGAGATGCAGTATCTATGACACGAGTGGATACGTACGATCTCAAGGAACTGGCCTTCGAGGGTGTATTCCCAGCCCTTGCTCTTCAATTCTTCAATGACTTGGAAAACTTGGTCTACAGCGCGGGGTATCATGCCCACGGCCTCCTTTGTCTTTATGACGATATTCTCGGTCGTCTTGATGGTAGAATTTTAAAGGGCCACTCACCAATCCTCCTTCCGTAGTAAAAGACTTTCCAGACCCTGTCTGGCCATAGGCAAAAATACAAACGTTGTAACCATCAGTGCAGCTCTGTGCAAGTTGCGATATCTCTTCAAACACTTCTTCTTGCGCGCATTGGGGTTCAAATACCTAACAGCAGTAGGTTAGCAAGTGTGTAAAGCGCAAGACAATTAAGGGGACATTTACTCGATCAAAACTGAAGTTCCATGCCTCTTTCCGCTCCTGACCCGTCGCGCTCTCACTCGTAGAGGAGAGCACGATCTCGCGATGATCTCTCGAGTCGGGGAATGTCATGTTTGCCAGTGCCGCCATCCGCGTCTTTTCGTCGTCTGCGTCTGGGGCATCCGACGGCAGCAATGGCCGTACGCGCGCAAAGACACGAATGTTGCCTTTGAGCTCCTGCACCATATTATGCAGCCGCCGGCGCACCATCTCCGCCTCGCGTGCTTCTACCTCCAATTCATCGACGCGGCGTTGCGCCGCTTCGAGGTCAAGGCGGAGAGTCGACACCGTCTCGGCGGTGCCGTCATTGGCCGCACGGAGAGTGGCGAGCTGCGCTTGCAGCTCCGAATTATGTGACTGCAGAGACATCTGCGTGGCGCTTCGCTGCGCGAGGTCTTCTTTGAGCGATGCGGAGGCTTTGCGCTCCCGCTCTAGGTCCTCGCGCGCAACAGCAAGGTCGGCACTGACATCTTGGAGTTCGCGTTCGCGGCGTCGAGCGTCTGCCTCGAGTTCTAAGAGTTCGCGTGCGTGCCATTTGCGCAGGGCTTCCAGCTCGTCCGTCTGAGATATCAGCTCGCGCCTGTGACTGATTTCTTGGGTGCGCGCAGTGGCGAGCTCGCGAGCGCGGCCGAACTGCTCTGCCTGCAATGCTGCGACCTTCGTACGCTCTGCGTCCATGTCCGCCGCCAATCTTGCATTTTCCGCAGTCCGCGAGCTCGGAATTGATGGTGCTTGGCTCTGCGACGACTGGAAGCGGAAATCATATGCACCGATGCCGTTTGAGGTTATTCTTTGCGGACCAGATACCGTCCGCACCCCCGCGGGACGGGGGAGAGCGACTGGTTGAGAGACGTAGCGAGGAGTGATTGACTTTGGCGGTGCACTTGTCGCACGAGTCGGTCGCGTAGTAATGCTTGTAGGTGGGGGGCCGGACAATGCAGGAGGGCGTGGCTTGGTAAGAGGTGGTGGCCCAATCCCTAATCTGCGAGTACCGTTAGCATTCGTAGCAGATATGTTTTGTCCAAGAGGTCGTGTTGGTCGTCCGGTGCCCGCTTCAGCAATGGTGGGGAGTTTGGATGGTTGGGTGGATTCATGGTCATCATCAGGCTCGACTAGAAGTTTACGCTTGAGAGACGTCGTTGTTGGAAGAGATGAGGAAAATGAGGCTGGCATTGTACTCAAAGATGCCAGACCAGTGGCTGTCCATGTCGGTCGCGGCGCGGTTCGCGTTATGGCGCGTCAGTCACGTGATACTCAGAGCATGCCATAAGCAATGCCAACTCGGTCTGATTGTCTAATTCTATTCTATGTCTGAAGTGTGGAGAGCAGCCCCTTCCAAACAAAGTCCCGCGGGTTCCCTCCTGATTCCGCGTATTTTGCTAAGAAAAGCTCGTCATTTCCCGCTGGGGAGAAGTCAGCTCCGACCCAACTGGAAACAATTCATATTCATTTAGACTCACGAGTATGGAGTGACTTATTCTTATTCCAGACCTCGAATAATGACGCTGCCTCATTTACATTCAGTTTTTCTGGAACCTTGATGATCTGAATGCCTCTCGTGAAGGATCTGATCTCGGGTGCAACTTTCAGATATGGCGATGGTTGGAGCCACGGCTGCAGGCCCAATGCGTGACAGAGTTCTTGGGAAGGACCATAGGTCTTGTCCGAGAGGGACAAGGCCCCAATGACCGCACCGCGCGCCTATTTTTTTTTTGATCAGAGATCATTTATCTGCTCGATAACACGATTAAAGTAAACAAAAAGACTTACAAATGCTTTACGACCGCTTGCATATTCAAGAAGGAGGCGAGGCATAGATAAATGCCACGCGCGGATTGCCTGGAAGTGTGGGCTCTTATATCCTGTCTTCGTGAAAAGCGCTTGGAAGTCATCAACAGCAAGCAGTACGGGTACTCTGTAATGCGGTTATGGTCCTCTATTACAAAACAAACGCGACTGAACGAACCTTGTTTGTTTTCCAAGGGCTTCGAGCAGCGCCGCCAAAACAGTAGGTGCAGAGGTCCGATCTTTGAGTCCAACATCGATCAACTTGAGAAGAGGGGTGCCTTGAGGAAGCGATAAACCGTCCTCCAGATCGATTTTGTCCTCCGCAACTAGCGAACCTAGGTGGTGCTCATTTACAGAACGAAAGCGCTCAAGTGTCTGTTGAGCAAAGACAGGTTGGAGATACGTCTGCGTGCGTAGGTCATATGAATACGGTGTGGATGAATTCACGAGGTTGATAGCTTGAGAGCGGTGAGGACACTTAGTCTGCGCATGATCAATCAGACGCACCACGTGGGATGTACATCACTATCCAGCCTGCAGACGCGGCGTACTCTACTCCTTGGATCAACAGGAAGCTCTTCCCGCAACCCGCAGAACCAGCTACGAAGGGACGTCGTATGAATTACGCCAACGAACAGACGGGCGAATGAACAAACACAAGACAAATCTGCTCCTTTGGCTCGACTCCTGGCTCGCGGCTTGTAGCTGATCCACCAGTTTAATTGTCGCGTCACGTACGACCGACGCGGCCTTTGAGAGGATACGAAACTAGAGAAAGGGAATCAAGTCAGGAAAGAAATGGCATGGAAGTGACCCACGTCTAGGAACACATTGCGTGGTACACCAAAAACTCGAACTGCGTCATTCTCCGGTAATGGAAAAGCCAGTGCTTTGCCTAAGTTTCTTTCGGTAATGTCTTCCTGTAAACTTTGGGTCAGAGACGTCCACACTTGGCCACAACACTCGTTCACGAACAGCATTAAAGTCAGGTAAATTGAGCTCATCTAGGCGTTGGCTTTGAAATAGCTCGTGCTTAAGTTGACTAATGGGGAGTGGTACGAAGGCCTGAGCAAGAACCTAGGCAGTCAGTAATCGTAATTCCATCATTGATAAACTAACCACGCACACCAGGAGATTTATTGTTCCGCACAGCTTCCATACGTTGCTGCTTTTTACTTATCTTCTGGTTTTTGCCTCCCTTGAATCCTTGGGCTGAACAAGTCCCGTGGCGCTCGCTTCGATATAGGTAGACAAGAGGGCAGTGCTAGCGGGACACTTACTATGCTGCTTCATGGGGCCACCCTTCGCCTGGGCGGCATATAAACGCGCATGACACGACAGCCCCGCTTCTCGAAAAGCACAGAGCGACGCGCGCGGCCGCGTGGTCGCAGAGAGGAAGGACATGGACGGGATTGCTCGGGACTCGGGGAATGCGCAAATCAATCCTAATTTATTCTCACCACGTGGCTCGCCCTTTCAAAGTTAGTGGCACGCCCACGTGACGAGTAGCAAGACGTCCGCGTCCAAGCGGCAATCAACGAGCATTACATTTAGTCCTAGACATCACTTTCATCGTTACTGGCGACGATGCAGCTTGATCGACAACCGCGCTCGGGCCTTACCACGGTTAAGCGTGACTTTTCGTCAAACAACACGACGCATATCCCCCCAGCTTCTCTACCTCCTGTCGCGGCCACCAAGCGGAGCACACTCTCCGACACCCTTAGGAAGGCCATTCAGGATGGCGTGGCCAGCCGCGAAGCTGAGAAGGCTTCTCTTACTTCGTCATCACTCACCTCTTCTCAAAAACGCTCGCTTTCACCTGGAGCAGTGCCACTTCGCAAAAAGCGCCATCTTCCCAGCTCATGGGGTGACTGCGAGCCATCTTCCGTAACGTTTCCCAAAAGTCTTCTCTGTCCTTTTCTAACTCGTACTCTTCTACGAATGGCGCCCTGCCACTCAATATATTGTCCTAATACGATCAGGAGGAGGTCGAATCTCCTTCAGACTCTTCCTACCAGCCAAAGCCTGTCCGACGACCTGCCACGATATCTTTGAGTGACGAGCAGAAAGATATTCTAGAGCTAGTCATGCAGGGGAAAAACATTTTCTACACCGGAAGTGCAGGTATGTCTGCTTTTCCTTAGTTATTATACACCGTTTTTGCCAAATTCAATCGTTGTTCGTGTTTTGCGTCCTGCGTTGAATAACAGACAGTTGTCCGGGGTGTCTGTTTTCGAGCATTCCTATTACAGCATATAACCTCTTGCGTTCTATCTTCGAAGGAAGGCTGACATGTGTTTAGGAACGGGCAAATCTGTTCTTCTACGCGAGATTATTAAAGCCCTTCATAAGAAACATGTGAAAAAGCCTGATGCAATAGCAGTCACGGCGTCTACGGGTATTTACACCCCTCAAATGTTTGTCCTGGTGGGCCGTAGCGTTAAGATGTCCTCATAGGCATTGCTGCCTGTAACATCGGCGGAGTGACAATCCACTCATTCGCTGGTATTGGTTGGGGCGTAGAGGATGTGGACACGCTTGTCAATAAGATTACGAAAAACAGGAAAGCGAGTTCAAGGTGGCATCGGACTCAAGTCCTTATCATCGACGAAGGTTAGTGCATTATTTTTGCACAGGCCAGATGATACATGTCCTTTAGTTTCGATGGTCGACGGTGAACTTTTCGATAAGTTGGCTAAGATCGGTAGTCGTATCAGACGATGTATTGAACCCTTCGGAGGCATTCAGGTACGTATAGATCTCAACGTTCCTATTGGTCTTTTATATTAACGCTATCGCGTAGCTTGTCATTACTGGCGATTTCTTCCAGCTGCCGCCTGTCAGCAAAGGAAGCAAGTCGATGCGCTTCGCTTTCGAAGCCGCTGCTTGGGAACAGGCAATTGAGAGGGCCATTAAGCTTACAAAAGTCTTTCGGCAAAAGGATGAAGGTACGGACCAGGCTCCACAGAATTCTTATTCGATTGGTTAAAGGAATCCAGAGTTCGTCAACATGTTGAACGAAATGCGGTACGGGACATTGTCCCAAAAATCAATTTCAAGATTCAATCAATTGTCAAGGGAGATTGTATACGAGGATGGCATCGGGCCAACTGAGCTGTGAGTTGTCCCCTTGATTGCCATATTCCCCTTCTCTGAGATAGTTTCAGTTTCCCGCTCCGTCAAGACGTGGATAACTCCAATAACTTGCGCATGAGCCGCCTTCGCGGCGAGAGCAAAACATATCATGCCAACGATGGTGGATTAGCTACCGGCGACCATCGGCAGAAACTCCTCGATAATTTCATGGCCCAACAAGTCCTACATCTGACGGTTGGCGCCCAA
>WNFC01010377.1_pt1 | contig 10775 bp, 8 predicted proteins | sample 5400541 | NCBI WGS metagenome assembly WNFC01 (sample SAMN13153342, study PRJNA577476) | soil metagenome | isolation source: 120 cm saprolite under Douglas fir tree site 2 hole 2 replicate 1 | place: USA:California | collected 2015-04-18
AACGTCACGGTGATCGAACGGCGTGGGTCGAACCGTCCGCTGGTAATCGCGCGAACCCGATAGCGGCAGGGCGCTGCCTTGGGGTGCCACAGATGCAAAGCTCCTCTCTTGTCACTCGGGCGGTGAATTGACCTTCATTTCGAGCCTCACCCGTTCAGACATCTCGTCACGGGAGGTTGTCGTGGCCTGTCGCCGGCAGTCCGCCGACCGCCGGCCCAGCCACAGCGCCGCGAGGCCCGAGAAAACGGCGCGGCCAAAAATGCCCTGAAGGCGTCGTAAGGCCAGAGCGCAAAGAAGGTCGCGCCAGCACCAACAATGCCGGACAACACAATGAACAGCATCGGTATGCTCGGACTTAGCGTAGGTCAAATCCTACCGGCGCTTTGTGTCAGCAACGCGACTCACAGTATCGACCTACCATCAAGCTCCTCTGCTTAACATTCGATTTTCAGGATGCGGCGGCGGTTCCAGATCCAGAATGGAACGCCTGAGAGTAGCGCGCGCAACGCCCTCCTGTTCTGGAACAATCCGTTGACGGAGGTGCGCGGCAATGCGTGCGGGTGGGCGGCGTGGTCGGGAAAGACGTGCGCCGGCCGCGAAGTTATGCCGGTCACATACCCCGCTTGACAGGCAAGGCGGAACTCGCGTGGGCCTCCTTGCTCTCGGCGATCTCGCGCATGGCGGTGGTTCCGTCGCACTTCGCCAAGATTGGGTGGGAAAGGGTATGCGCACCAATCAAAACGTCTGGCTCGCGCACCAGAGTTTGAAGCTCGTCCCAACCGAGGCAGAGGTTCGCGGTCAGCCGGCGCGTGTCCACGCCCGCTTGCGCGGCGAGATCCGCCGTCACGGCCCGCAACCGCTCCTCTGGCCCGGCGCGCAGGTGCCGGTAGATGGCCTCGAAGGCGGCTCCTTTCTCGACCATCGTGCGGCTTGGCAGATCCCGCAGCTCGCCGTTACCGCGGAGCACGACACGATCGAGCCGAGCGATCGCCTGCTCGAGTTCCAGCCACCAAAGGCGGCCACGGCCATCGGCGAAGTCCGTGGTGACGAACAGCGTCCACGGTGCATTGTGCCGCCTCAACACCGGCCAAGCATGCTCAACGTTGTCACGATAGCCATCGTCAAAGGTCAATGCCGCAAACGGCCGCCCGGCGGCAGCACCTGGTCGTGCCCGGTCGAGAACGGCATCGAGGGGAATGATGTCGAAGCCCTCCCGCCGCAGCTCGGTCAGGACCACGTCCAGAAACTCAGGCGTGATTTCGAGACCTCGGTTCGGCGCGAATTCGCGCGGCTGCCAGGGCCGGACATGATGAAACATCAGGATCACGCCCCGGCCCCGGGCGAGGAAGCGAAGCCAGCGATCGGCGCCGATGGCAGCTAGGGTTCCGAAGCCGGAATTGAACGCCCTGTGTTTGAGGCTCAAAGAGCCCGGCTTGCCCTCGCGCCCATGCGCCTGAAGTGTTGAGTAGACTCTTTCGGTTTCCGCAGCCACTACATCCCAATTGTATTGCTGAAGGGCTTTGTCGCGATCTACACGATAGAGCTCATGATCTTGCGAAATCTTGCGCCGCAGATCATCGACATCGCCCACCCTGAAATAGTTTTCCGTGCGAAAACCCAAGTCGCGGTTGGGTTCTATGTCGCTGAGCAAAATCGGGGTCCCGGCGCCAACGGCCTCTAGTGCAGCGATCGAAAGTCCTTCGTTGTAGGAAGGAAGCACAAATAACGACGCGCTTTGGAGGAGAATTTGCAGCCTGTCGTGGGATATGAACCCGGTAAACACGATCCTGTCACTTGCTTGTTGAAGGAGCCGCTTCGAATACTCGTCCCTGTGATCCGCATCGCCAACGATCAGGAGCTTGCAATCGAGATCGGCCGTCCTGAAGGCTCGGCACAAGTCGTGAAACCCTTTTTCCGGAACGAGCCGACCTATCGAGATGATGTACTTGTTCTTGTCGAGACCATACCTGGCGAGGACGTCATTGCTGCGGAACGCCGCAGATTTCGCGGTGTTGATGTGGGTCGCGCCGTTCGGAATGAAGTATATCTTGGCCGCCGCCTTCGGAAAGCGCTGCTTCAAGTCGGTCGCGAGGCATTGAGATACGGCTATCACTCTGTCTCCGAACGTGACAGCGCACAGCTCTCCAATTCGCAGGATGAACCTCGCGACGCGGTTCCATTTATGATGTTCGTAATTCTTCGAATGATACGTGACGACAACCCTCATGCCGAGGGCTCTTGCAACCGGTGCCATCAGGGCAGGGCCGATGCCATGAAGATGAATCAATTCTGCATGTAAGACGAATCGCGCATATAGTACGCCGAAGATTGTGTTGGTGATGGTTTCAAGGTGCTTGCCGCGGGCATGCGGCAACGAGACGATCCGTAGCCCGTGATACTCGGAGACTTCCTCGGGCAAATACCCCTTACGTCCGATGATAGTGAACGAGTCATCTGGATGTAGTCCTTTCATAAGGGGGAACAATTGCTCGCAGTGGGTTTCCACCCCGCCCATGACGTGGGGCAGGCCTCGCAGGCCCAAAACGCATATTTTCATGGCGATCTCCCGCTTCTCCGCGACGGGTCGCATACCATCCTCTTCGGCGCCTCGGACGGCGCGAACCTTGATCGCAGTCTTGACCACAGCAGGCTCGTCCACCGCCCTCCTTGAGGCGGTTGACTCGGTCAGCTCGGTTCAAGGCCCTCCAATTTTTTTTCGTCAGAAGGCGTTCCGCGTTCGGCAGATCTCCAGCACCGTCCAGAAGAGAATCCGAAGGTCGAGCCAGAAGCTCCAGTTGGTCGCGTACCAGAGGTCTAGTTCGACCCGCTGCCTCATTTTGTCGACCGTCGGCGTCTCGCCACGAAATCCATTGACCTGAGCCCATCCGGTAATCCCGGGTCTGACATGATGGCGATACGGATAATTCGAGATCAGCCGGATATATTGGACGTCGTGTGCAAGTGCATGCGGCCTGGGTCCGACGAGCGACATGTCACCACGCAGGACATTGATGAGTTGCGGCAACTCGTCCACACTGAAGCGGCGCAGCCAACGGCCAATGCGCGTCAGGCGGTGATCATTTGAAGTGGCCTGGATGATCGTCGGGCCATCTTCCATCACACGCATCGTGCGGAACTTCAGGATGTGGAAAGCCCGTCCATTGAAACCGCCGCGCGTTTGCCTGAAGAGAACCGGGCCCGGCGACTCGATCCACACGGCGAATGAGATCGCCAGCAGCAACGGCGCGATCGCCAGGAGACCGGCCGTCGCCGCGACTATGTCAAACGCCCGCTTTGCCGCCCGCTCGCCTGCCGTCAAAGGCGGCCGCTGAAGCTCAAAGCTTACCACTCCGCCCAGACTTCGCTGCGGATGCTGCAGGATCTCGCGCGCTGTCGCATCGGCGATCAGACGCACCGGAACCGGAAGGACGCGCAGCTCGGCGAGCACCTGTTTCATGTCGGACAAGCGATTCCAATCCATCGCAAGATGAACTTCGCTGATGATGTTCGCTCCGCGGGCAGCACCCACGAGGTTCGCAAGCACGTGTCGGATGCCTTCCGAATCGGACGGGAGCAGGTAGGTCCCTACAACATCATACGCGCGCAGCGTCTCGTCACTCGCAGTTGTGTCTTTCGGCTTTCGGGTGATCAGGACGATCTTGGACCGCTTGAGCCAACCTTTTTGAAGGATGGCTAGCATCGTGCGCTTGACCAGGAGCCGCTGGCCGAGGATGAGCAATGGCGCAGTTATCGCAAGCGACAGCATCGAGCCGCGTGACAACCCCTCACTGATCTTCAGTGTGAAGCTGACGCCGAGCAGGAACAGAACAACGCTGCTCCAGACCAATATGATCGGCGAAACCTGCGAGCGAACCGACAGCAAACTGTCGGGGTTATAGAGGTTTTTGAGCTTCATCAATGCGGCGGTCAAAGCGGCCAAAAGCGCGCCTACGCCGAAAAATTCCGCAACGCTTCCAACTCGACCGTAGGCAAGCCAATGGTAAGCGCTCCCCGTTGCCATGCTCGCGACAACGATTGCGCACACGTCGGAAAGCGCCGCGAGAACGCCGAAATCGTCGTAGCTCAGCGGCAAGTGGCTCGGCGCATCGGCCCCTGAAGCCGGCTGGTATCGAGCCTGGGAACTCGCGGGCGGAGCCTTCATGGCCCGCACCCAGTGTGAACGAAGCACGCTAGCCATCAGGCACTCGCGCGTTACGCGCGCCTACGGTGCCCTACCCCAGTTTTTCCGGTTCATGACCGCCACTGGCAGTCGTGATGCAAGCTCGTCGTATGGCAAAATCAACGGAGCAATTGGCAATGTACGAACGAGCGTCACCCCGCTGATTGTCAACAATTGTCGGATGGAAAATCGATCGGGAGGCAATCGCGTCGTCACAAAACTTTAACAAAACTTCAATCGCGTCGTCATAAAACTTTCGAAGAACCTGCCATTGTCTGATGGCTATTTTTTGACCGATCCACTTTTTGACGAGATTCGGTTCGCGATTGTGGCGGTACTTCGATGCGGTTTGTCCAGTCAACCCAACAACAGCAATGCAATGGAACCGTGACGGGAACTGGCGGCGCAGTATTGGAAACGATGGGTTCCATAACGCGCCGTTATGGAAATCATAACGGGTCATTCATCGCCGCTCTCAAATTGCGCTCGCTGGTTCCGTTTTGTTGCATGCTTAGCGCATTCTTCGTTTGCGGGAGATTGCGCGAGCACGGTGGGACAGCCCGCCTGCCAAATGTCGTTGCGTGTGGTTACGGGCTATCGCGAAGCGCAATACGCCCGAGCAAGGTCTCTTTGAAAGTTCCAATGTCGGCTAGCGGGCTTTGGGGACGTGATTGCTGCTGGAGTCGGTTGCAGAGCATCACTCAGCGTACGATACTGTTCTTGACACCCGGTGCTCCAGTGGGGTCACTGCCATGACATTGCTTCGATCGGCTCTTCTTACCAAGGGTGGTACGAGGAGTGCTTTGTTGTTTTGTGCGCTCCTCAGTTGGAGCATTCCAGCCAAGGCCGAATACCGTATCGAAGCCGGAGATATACTCGAAATAGCTGTTGCAGGAATGCCGGATTGGCGACAGCGTGTCGAGGTGCAATTGGATGGCAGTATCTCGTACCCGTTGCTCGGTACTCTTGTCGTAGCCGGTCTTTCGCCGTCGGAGGTCCGGACCAAAATTCAAGGCATCCTTCCAACAAAGGTCTTTCGACAGAGCACACCGGACGGGCGCGAGCACAACGTTGTACTAGACGCCGATCAGGTCACCGCAAACATCGTGGAATATCGGCCGATATATGTCAACGGCGACGTGTCCAGGCCGGGCGTTCAAACCTATCGTCCGCTGATGACCGTGCGTCAAGCCGTGGCGCTGTGCGGCGGCTACGAGATCATGCGCTTCAGAATGAATAACCCGTTTCTCGAATCGGCCGACTTTCGAAGCGATTATGAGTCGCTCTGGACGGACTTCGCCAAGGAACAAGTGCACATTTGGCGGATGAGAACCGAGCTGGGGGAAGGGGACAATCTCGATCAAAAGGTCTTACAGGACGTACCGCTACCTGCATCCACAATCTCGCAGATCAAACGCTTGGAGGCCGAACAACTGAAGAGCCGCCAGGAGGACTATCTGCGCGAGAAGGAGTTTTTTCGACGCGTCATCAAACAGGCTGAAGAGCACATCGGAGTCCTATCGGAATCGCTGAAGAATGAGGAAGCGGGGATACAAGCCGACATGCAGGATCTCCATAGGGTAACCGATTTGTTCGGCAAGGGTGCTGTGGCCATCACGCGCATAACAGACGCCCGTCGAGCGCTGCTGTGGTCCTCAACTCTGAAATTGCAGACCACTGCGCAATGGATGTCTCAAAAGAAACAGCGGGAGGAAGTTTCAAGACAGCTGGAACGGCTCGATGACCAGCGTCGGATGGATCTGCTTCGAGAACTTCAAGATGCCGGCGTGAGGCTCAGTCAAATCAGCGCAAGGCTGCAGGGCGTCGGAGAGAAGCTTCAATACACAGCGCTGGTGAGGTCACAGCTCGTACGTGGAAGCGGCGGCAAACCGCAAATTGCCATCATTAGAAAGGGAGAGAGCGGCCGGGAACGCCTTGTCGCAGAGGAAGATTTCGAGCTTGAGCCGGGTGACGTGGTCGAGGTTGCTTTGCGAGCTGAGCAAGGCGTCGTCTTGCCGCCGCAGTAAGGTGGCACTCTGGGCCGCTTTGCTCCCAACTTTTGGCCTCGGAACGGCTGCGTTCGCGGAGGGTGCGCGCCAAGCTCGGAGCAAACTTCCGTCATAGGCTGCAGGCATTCCGAGGGTCGCATGCTCCCTTGGAAGGGTAGAGATGCTGAACAAAGTCGCTTGGCAAAAGACGACCAGAGCCGGCGATCCTCAAGTGGCGGGCGCAGAGGAGCCGCTGATTGACCTGGTTGAGGCGTTTCGCGTCTTGCGGCGCAGAAGGGTTTTGGTTGCAAGCATATTGGCGCTGGCCGTTTCCGGCGCTGTAGTGTACCTGGCCATGACGCCAGCGCGGTATACCGCATCGTCGATGTTGCTTTTCGACGTCCGGAAGAATGAGCCCTTTCAACAGCAAGGATACCCGAACGCGGCTGCCGACTCAGCCTTCGTCGATAGCCAAGTGGAGGTCCTCAAGTCCGAGAACCTTGCAAGATCGGTCGTCAGAACCCTGAGCCTACAGTCTGACCCGGAATTCGCTCCTTCAGCGGGTTTCTCGGCCGCCATACAAGGATTCATGGAAGGGATCGTCGAAGCCGTTCTCGGCACAAACCGAACTTCCACGGAATCCGATCAGTTCGGCCGCGTCGTCCGTATGTTCCAGAAGAACCTTACAATCAAACGCACCGGTTTGACCTACGTCGTCAGCATCGATTACCGATCCCTGGACCCGAACACGGCCGCTCGGATCAGCAATGCTGCGGCCGAGGCCTATCTGGTCGGTGAGCTCGAATCAAAATACCAGGCAGCACGTCGCGCAAACGTCTGGCTTCAGGATCGCATCAATGAATTGAAGGCCCAGGCCGAGAAAACGGAACGGGCAGTTGCAGAGTACAAAGCCAAGAACAATGTTGATACGAGTGGATCTCGCCTGAACGAGCAGCAGCTCGCCGACGCTTCCAGCCAGCGTCGCCTCATCCTGAAGGACCTGGAAAGCTCTGCGCAAACAAATCGCGCACTTCATGAGGCGCTGTTGCAGCGTGTGACGGAGTTCACGCAGCAACAATCGTTTCCGGCAACCGAGGCACGTGTCGTGTCCCCGGCATCACCACCGCTTGAAAAGAGCGAGCCGAAGGCCCTTATCGCGTTGGGGGTTGCGTCTATTCTCGGCCTTGTTGGTGGCTTCGGCGCTGCATTTGCGCGGGAGTATCTCGATCGAACTTTCCGCTCCTCGAAACAGGTCGAGAGAGAAGTCGGCGTTGAATGCCTCGGCATTCTGCCGGCAATAGCACCGGCGCGCTGGCGGCTGCCGAAATGGCGTCGAGATGTTGCGAGTGGCGAGCGCATTATTTCGGCTTCCATGGAGCGGCACCGGTTCGTTATCGGTGAACCGCTCTCACGTTTTGCCGAGACGATCCGAGACTTGAAGGTCGCGGCTGATACGGCCGATCTGCATCGGTCCAACAAGGTCATCGGCATAACGTCCGCTCGTCCTCACGAAGGCAAGAGCCTATTAGCCGCCAATCTGAGCGAAATGATCGCGCTCTCAGGCTGCAAGGTCCTTCTGATCGACTGCGAATTGCGCAATGGCAGCCTGACCGGGCAATTCGCTCCAAAGGCGAAGGGGGGATTGTTGGAAGTCGTCGCAGGTCGGGCGGCAGTGAATGATTTCATATGGCGCGATCCGATCACCAATTTGCACTTCTTGCCTGCGGTGAAGCTAGCCGGAGAGCGCGATCAAAACACCAAGGAGCAATTGTCGCCGGCGGCTCTGTTCCAACGGACGCAACTTACTCCCATGGGACTGAAAGCACTGCTGGAGTCTGTCCAGGATAGCTACGATTACGTGATTCTGGACCTTCCGCCGATCGCGCCGGTCGCAGACGTGAAGGCGATATCTCATCTCATCGATGCTTTCATTCTGGTCATTGAATTTGGCCGCACGTCACAGCAGGCAGTCATCGATGCTCTGAATGCGGCGCCAACGGTATGCGAGAAGCTGTTGGGGGCCGTGCTAAATAAGGCGGACCCGAACGAACTGCGACGACTTGCGTCCTAAAGGGCCAATATTGCCGTTGCGACCACTAAGCGGCAAAGCGCCGTCTGGATTGACAGGATCCTCGCTTTGCCCGGCCGAGAGCCCGGATCCGTCCGCGAGAGTGTCAAGACTGGGCGGCCTCATGATGGAAGAGCAAGTCCCGTCCTTTCCGATTTACGTTACCCTGCCAGTTTGGGGCGTCGTCTTGTTGTTCGTGCTCGTTCGGGTCTGGTACTTACGAGAGTCGTGCGCGACATTCCTGCTTCTGGCAACGTGGTTTCGCTATAGCATCGCGACGTTTCACCAGTACACGTATCCACCCGTCGTACTTGGCCTCTCGGTTATCGCGCTGACATCGATCGTTGTCGTTGCGGTCGGCTGTCTCGTGGTTGGTGGTCGTAATCTGTTGCTTCGAAGGCTGATCCCGATTTACATCACAATACTCGTTGTCCTGGTAAGCGCCATCACGAATCAAAGATGGATTGAAGGAGTCAATGCTACTTTCAAGTGGCTCTATTTGATTGTATTCGCACTCGCAGCTCATCATGCAATGCGGCGGCGCGGATCAGAGCCGATTTTTCGCTCGTTGGCCGTCATATTGGCCGGGCCGGTCGTACTGCAATGGCTTTCAGTTCCATGGGAACTGAAAACAACGAGCCCCGACGGAACGACTTTTTACATCGGCGGATACCAACACCAACAGTCTCTTTCGATTATCCTTCTGACGTTCTTGTATGTTACATGCTTTTCGCCGTCGTTGGGCTTGCTTCAGTCGTACGGGCGATTGGTGATCGTCGCGGCCGGGCTCGCACTCGCAAATTATCGAACAGCTGTGCTAGCCGCCGCCGTGCCGGCATCGACCTTGGCAGTCTCGAAGCTTGTCGAGAGAGTCGTCCCGAAGCAACGCGGTATTGTGGTGGTGTTTCTGGCCGTTGTCACTGTGTTCGTGTTCGTCGGCGTCGGTACTCTGGCAAGAGAACGGTTCGCAGATCTCGGGACTACGCTCGACAAAGGCGCGTCACTGATAAAGCCGGCCGAGCATTTCACGACCGAGGACAAGCGACTGTTCTCAGGCCGACTTTATTTATGGAGCCAGTACATCGAGGCATTTCTGGACGGGGATATAGTCAACATCCTTGTTGGCTTTGGGCCTGATGCGTGGGTGGGGCGATTCACCACTTATGCGCACAATACATTCATCTCATATTTGTACGAGTTTGGGTTGTTTGGACTTGCCGGACTCGTATGGATTCTGAGTTCGAATTTCCTCACTGCTTTGCGAGTGAGAGACAATAGAAGATTGGTGCTGGTCGCGTGCCACATTGGATTTATCGTGCTGAACTTGGCAACGATGGGAATCTGGACGCTTGAGGGAGCCGTACTTTACGGGTTGCTGTTGAGCCAGACTTGGTATTTGGACGCGATCCGAGCGGTCAGGAGCGACACACATCGCGTCTGCGTGCGACGGTGAACGCGTACGGAAACGCAACCGTGCTGCGGTAGCGCCAGGAAGCAGGAGGATGGGGAGCTGGCACTTGCCGGAGCAAACAGATGTCAGTGAAAGCGCGTTCACTCATCGTCGGCATGGCAACGTACATCCCTGGGCTCCGAGGTCTGATGGGAAGGAGGACGGGCGGCACTGTATCTGCCAGGTACTGCTATTCTGTCTGGTTGCGCCACCTATCAATTCTGCAGCGGAGCGGTCTTCCCACGACGTTCAAAACAATGGTCGAGCTTGGTCCCGGCGACTCCGTTGGCATCGGCTTGGCGGCGCTGCTCTCGGGCGTAGAACGCTATATCGCCCTCGATGTCATCCAGTATGCCAGCGACGCGCAAAACCTGCGGATTTTCGAGGAGTTGATTGCGCTCTTTAAAGATCGCGCGCCCATCCCTGACGAGGCTGAGTTCCCGCTTGTGCGGCCGCTGCTGCCATCATACGCGTTCCCTGCGGACCTGCTCACGTCGGCGCGCTTGGACGTGGCGCTTCACCCGGCTCGGTTGGAGCTGGTTCGAAGCGGCATTACTAATCCCGCGCCTCGCCCGCGCGGCCGTGGCCCTGTCTGCTACATAGCCCCTTGGAGGCCGGGCGTGATCGAAAGTGGCGCTGTCGATCTCGTGCTCTCGCAGACCGTGCTGGAGTATCCGCCGGACTTGGCGGGAATGTACTCCGAAATGTGCCGCTGGTTAGAACCTGGCGGCATCATGAGTCACGAGATCGACTTCAAGTCGATTGGAATGACCGTCGAGTGGAACGGCCACTGGTCATGCTCTGACACGCTTTGGCGCTTGGCCGCGGGCAGGCGCCGGCACAGACTCAATCGCGAGCCGCATTCCACGCATGTAGCGCTCATGCAGAGGATGAATTGCCGCGTCGTTTGCGACGAACGCACGGTCCAGCCATCGGCCGTCGCGCGCGCTCAACTCGCCCCACGCTTTCGCCATCTGACCGACGAGGATCTGACGACAAGCAGCGCACTTATCCAAGCAGTGAAGCTCGCCTGAGCGATACTCGCGAGATCAGACTCACCGTCGCATCGGTGCGCGAAGGATCGTCGTG
>WNFC01012009.1_pt1 | contig 10775 bp, 7 predicted proteins | sample 5400541 | NCBI WGS metagenome assembly WNFC01 (sample SAMN13153342, study PRJNA577476) | soil metagenome | isolation source: 120 cm saprolite under Douglas fir tree site 2 hole 2 replicate 1 | place: USA:California | collected 2015-04-18
CAAGTGCTCGTTCCAACGGGTCGTCTCACGGCAAGAAAATATGGCGTGAACAAAGAGATAACCGCCGAATCGTTGTATGAGCCGCGTCTGAATATTCAATTGGGCACGGGTTATTTGCGCGATCAGATCGATAAGTTTGGCCGCATTGAATACGTAGCCGCCGCCTACAACGCTGGACCGCTGCGGGCCAGTCAATGGAGTGCTTCGTTGCCTTCGGAGATCGACGAATGGGCTGAGGCAGTTCCTTTCAAGGAGACGCGCGGTTACGTGCAGGGTGTCGTCAGGAATCGACTGCAATACCTGCGACTCTACGATCTGAGTGGCAGTTTTCGTCCCGAAGTCGGAACGAACGCGGTGTCGACACCGCCAGTGCCCGGCGCCAGCCCGGCACCCGCCAATCCGAGCGTGCGCAAGAGACGCGTAAGTGGGAATGAAGAGGAAGAGTAGGGATTAGGGGATGCGGCGTCCAGTGATGAAACGCGTTGGGTTGTATGGGCTGATAGCGCTGCTGACATCGGTCTCTACTGGCGCCATTGCTCAGAGAAGAACAAGCCCACGCCAAGCCCCTGTCAGGATAACTAGCGGTACTACTCCGACAACTCCTGCTTCCCCACTCACCATCACCATCGCGCCTAACGCGACAGTCTGGATCGACGATATTCGCCGAGGCGTCACTGACGCTTCCGGCAAGATCGTGTTGACCAAGATCTCACCCGGCCGGCACACGTTGCGTGTTCGTGCGAACGGCTTCAAGGAAGTAACCGTCCCCTTGGTGCCCGGACGAGGAAGCTTGGTGGTGAAACTGGTCCCTACTACCGATCAAGCCGAGCTATTATTTCAACAAGCCGAGACCGCGCGTGAACAAGCTAAAGACGACGACGCCAGGCAAAAAGCCGCCGACCTTTACCGCGAGACCTTGAAACTTCGCGCGGCCTTTCCTGCCGCACACGTTGGGCTCGCACGCCTATTGTTGGATTTGAATCAATTTGAAAAAGCGCACGCTGAAATCGATGCCGCGCGCCGGACGCGTCCTGTTTACGCTGAAGCTTCAGCGGTCGAAGGTCGCATCTATCGTGAAGCGGCGTTCAATGACGAAGCGATTCGTTCCTTCCGCCGGTCAATCAACGAGGGTCGAGGCTTCCAACCTGAGGCGCATGTCGGTCTCGCTCGAGTGCTCGAAGATAAGGGCCAGTACACGGAAGCAGTAGCCGAATATCGCAAAGCAATCGATCAGCTTTCAGACAGCGAGCCGGTGATCTATCAGCTACTCGGCGCTGCCTACGAGAAACTGCAAAAGCCAAAGGAAGCGATCGTGGCTTACGAAAAGTATTTGGAGTTGGCGCCCAATGGGAGCCTCGCTCCCGCCCTCCGTTCAATTCTCGATCAACTCAAGCGCGAAGCTGCCGGGCAAGAGATCATTCCGTGATTCATTCTTGAAGAGTGGAACCTGCCCCGCAGTTTATCTAATATCTAACTTAGGGCCTTCGTCAGCTTATGGTGTCTATATTTCGGCGGGATGCTCGGCAACGAACATGTCCGCCACTCAACTGCAACCACCTCTCAGGTGAGGAAGGTGGACCCTGTCCCCGCCTCAAGGTTGAATGCCACTAACCAGCACTCAAAAGATCACCTTCAGCAACCTTTGAATCAAGAGGCTTGATCATCAGCTATGATTTGTCTTAGGTTGAGTCATCTAACTTGATGGTGAGTGGCATTCAAACTTGAGGCGGGGACAGGGTCCGCCTTCCTGACCTGTGAGGTGACAGAGGTTGTGTGATTAAGTTGCGGCACAGCGCGCTCGGGTCAACCGTGCTTGCCACACTATTGACCCTGTGAGAGCATACGCTTCGCAGCAGCGGCATGACCGCGGTCAGAACTCCATTGCGCGTAGATCAAACCCATAGACAATGACGACGCCCACGATTTCAAAAAGCCGACATGTGTCGCACAAAGCGAGTCTGTTTACCGAATCGGTGATTCGCGAGATGACGCGCGAGGCGCTGAAATATGGAGCAGTTAATCTGTCGCAAGGCTTCCCGGATTTTGCTGCACCTGACGACATCAAACAGAAGGCGATTGAGGCAATCCGGGGCGACATCAACCAGTATGCGATTACCTGGGGCGCAAAAACTTTTCGCGACGCAATCGCCCTGAAGACGCGCTCGTATCTGGGGCTTGAGATCGATCCGGAGACTGAGATAACAGTCACGTGCGGCTCAACCGAGGGAATGATTGCCGCGATGATGGCAACGGTTGACCCGGGTGACGAAGTTATTGTCTTTGAACCGTTCTATGAGAACTACGCGCCCGATGCGATCCTTTCGGACGCCCAGCCGCGCTACGTTCCGCTAAGGCCCCCTGAATGGAGTTTCGACCAGCAGGAGTTGCGCGCGGCCTTCAGCGAAAAAACAAAAGCTATCATTGTCTGCAATCCCAACAATCCTACCGGCAAAGTTTTTCGCCGAGATGAAATGGAGTTTATCGCCGGACTCTGCCAGGAGTTTGACGCGCTCTGCTTCACCGATGAAATTTACGAACACATCATCTATCCGCGAACCGGATCCGAGATTCAACATATCTCGATGGCCCAGATTGAGGGCATGCGTGAGCGAACAGTCATCGTCAACTCCATGTCCAAGACCTATTCCGTGACTGGATGGCGCGTCGGCTATTGCATTGCGCCTCCTGAAATCACGAGCGGCATCCGTAAAGTTCACGACTTTCTGACTGTGGGGGCTGCGGCCCCGTTGCAGGCGGCCGGAGCGTACGCTTTGTCGCTGCCGCCTGAGTACTACGACAGGTTGCAGTCAGAATATCGCGCGCGGCGGGATCTCCTTCTGCCGGTGCTTACAGGAGCGGGATTCAAAACGTTTGTCCCTGATGGCGCGTACTACATCATGACCGACATTTCGGCTTTTGGATTTTCCGATGATCTCGAGTTTACCAGGCACCTAATACGTGAAATCGGCGTGGCGTGTGTGCCCGGGTCGAGCTTCTACAGTGTCTCCCAACGCGGCCAACAACAGGTGCGGTTCTGTTTTTGCAAGAGTGATGAGACTCTAAATCGCGCCGCCGAACGGCTGAAGAAACTTCATTCGCGTGGCTGAAGAGATAAGACGAATTCGCACTTCTCCTTATTGTGACTGAAGCACCCTCCGATCAAGTAGGCTCCAAATATAGTACCGGAAGCAGAGTTCCGACCTTTCTCATTCACACCTGGCTTTAGCCAGGTGATAGCCATAGGATTCGTGATCGGAAACCGTTTAAACGGTTTTCCGATCCGCGATGCCTGGGATCACACCGGGCTAAAGCCACGGTGTGAATTAGATACCTACTGCTTGCGAAAATTGTCTTGATCTTCGAGAGGTTAGCATTCATGAAAATTATCCGGCTTCCCACGTTCGTGCAAGTGCTTTCCACCGTCGTTTTTCTGATTGTCTCGGTAAGCGCCCAACAAAAAGCTGATCCGGAATTCAGTGCCGCGGTCCAGCATCCCGCCTACCCGAAGGGTGGGCCACGCGTGATGTTTGATGAAGCCCACAACAACTTTCACACAACTACCGGCCGATACAAGCCATTTGCCGATCTGATCATGAACGATGGCTATCGCGTCGTACGTAATCGACAGACTCTTAGCAAAGCACTTCTCGATAGCTTTAAAGTCTTGATCATTGCCAACGCCTTGGGCGCTGAAGAAATGGATGATGAAGGGGCAGATCGGTCGGCCTTCACGGATGAAGAGTGCGATGCTGTGCGTGATTGGGTGCATGGCGATGGTTCGTTATTGCTGATCGCGGATCATGCGCCATTTGGTGGTGCTGCCGAGAATCTTGCCAAGCGCTTCGGTGTGGAGATGAGCAAGGGATTCACTTATGACGTCGAGAACTCTGTGAGCAACAATCCATCTCTTATTGTTTACTCACGCGAAAACAAATTGCTGCTTGAACACCCAATCACGGGTGGACGCGATGGCGCGGAGCGTGTTAATCGCGTCATGACTTTTACCGGCCAGTCACTCAAGGGACCTGCCGACAGTTCCGTACTCTTAAAGCTGTCTGACACTGCTAAAGACACGCCGGATCCCAACTCGAAAGCGGTAACATCCGCCGCTGGACGCGCTCAAGGGATAGCCTTCAAGTTTGGCAAGGGCCGCGTTGTCGTGCTGGGGGAGGCAGCAATGCTGTCAGCGCAAGTGACCGGCGCAGAGAACTCCAGGATGGGCATGAACGTCCCGGGAACTGACAACAAGCAATTTGCTATTAACATCATGCACTGGCTGTCTGGGTTGCTACGATAAATTGTGTGGGATAGAAGACGACAAGTCACGTGGTTGGCAAGCGGAATAATCCTGGGGACGTATGTCGCTTATTCCGATGCGCGTGGTGAGGACGGGATTTTCGTGCCGAGCTTTTTCATCTTTATGGAGAGCCTGGTGCTGCTCATTATCGGCGGTCTGTTTTATCTCTACTCCAAGAAACGATGAAGTGTCCGATAAACTTTAGTTTGTCGCTAACTCACGAATTAAGCCCTATTGAATCTCAGCGACAAACTAAAGTTTATCGGACATCTAGTTCGGCTGCTGCATAGCCTTAGCTCGGACCGTAATCCCCTGGTCGCCGAGTACAAGCAAACTACGCGCCTGACCGAACGGCGCGCTCGACGGCGCATAGAATAAAAGATAACGATTCTTGCGAAGCTCGTCGCAAATACCCTTCGCAGCATCAGAAGCTTTATCGATAGAAAAAATCTGGCCGCCCGTACCTTCCGCCAATTTGTCGATCACTTGTTTCGGTTTCGGTACATCGCGACGAATGGCTCCGCGAGTGCGGTCAACAGCCTGGACCGCGTAAACTGTTATGTCCGAGGATTGCAATTCAGCCAGTGTCTGTTCGAAGGTTGCCTTGCTTCCACGATCCAGACCATCACTGATTACCACGATGATGCGCTTCTGACCTTGCAACGGGCGCATTGCCTGGTCCAGGACCGCGCGGATAGCGTCGAAGAGATGTGGCTGCCCCTTTTTTCTAAACAGCTTTAGAGACGTATTAATCGACTTAGCGTCGTCGGTCCAGTCGGCAACGATCTCCGCTTCCTCGTCGTAGCCCACGATCAGCAGTTTGTCACCTTCATAGATTTCGTAAGCAAACTCTCGCGCCGCCTGTTCAAGTTTCTCGACATCGGCGTGAATAGATAACGAATTGTCGACCAGTAGAACTATCCGCGCAGGGGATGGATCCGGAGTGAAATTCTTGATCGCCTGCTCGATGCCGTTGTCATAAACAGCAACCTCCTTGCTTGTAACCGGTGTTGAGCGATCATTGTCGCGCCTGGCGACTACGCTGACTGAAATGCCCCCAGAGCTGGAAGTTAGCGGGCGATGGCCCGATTGCCCCATCGTCAGGCCCGCGAGCGTAACCACCGCCAACAAAACGAGCGCCGGACCTCTACCTAGTTTCTGTTTAGGTTTGACCTTTGCTTTTTCCGCTTCCAGGGAAGTTAACGCACACATGTTTTGTACTGCGACTGGACTTCAATCAGCGCTCGGTGATTTGGGAGGTGAAGCCTTTTCGGAAGTTTTCTTGGCCGGGGAGCTCTCTTTGGTTTTCTTTTCTGACTTCGTATCTTCGCTGCTGGTGCTTTCTGATTCTGGCTTATCGCTCTTAGTTGCCTTTCCGTAGTCAGTCACATACCAGCCCGATCCCTTAAACTGTATTGCCGGAGCGGAAGCGACTCTTTCCAACCGTCCACCACATTTGCGACATTTGACTGGCGGCTTGTCTGTTACCTTCTGGAGTACTTCAAGGTGAGCTTTACACTTTCGACACTCGTACTCGTATATCGGCATAAATGAGTTAACTCCGTTCGCGCGCGATTCGCTACCGAATTATACGGGCCGTTCCGAGGGTGCGCAATCAAGCTGACAGAGGAGCTATGCTCAAATTTGGATGCCACGGCCTTGCGCCGTGGAGACTCACGCTCGCGGCTAGCAACAAGCTGCACGACTCTCTGAGATGCCACGGCCTTGCGCCGTGGAGACTCACGCTTGCGGGCTAGCAACAAGCTGCACAACTCTCTCAGATGCCACGGCCTTGCGCCGTGGAGACTCACGCTTGCGGCTAGCAACAAGCACCGGGACTCTCTGAGATGCCACGGCGCAAGGCCGTGGTATCAGTCTGAGTTTCACACCTAAACAATACATGCTTTTGCAACTTCCAGCGGGCTTCGTTATGATCTAGGGCACACGGAGTTGAAGAAACCGCTGAGCATGGCTCGAAGGTAAGGCCTCTCTAGCCACCGACGTTTCTGTGGCAAGCACACAATGTCTAATAGCGCACAATCTCTTTCCTTAGAGCGTAAAATCAAAATGCACGAAGCGCGCGAGGGGATTATCAACCGCCTCGCGTTGACCTTGCCTACAACGATCAATCTCGACCGGTTTCTGAATGTCATCGTGTCAGAACTTGGTCGCATGACGAACGTAGATCGCTGTGACGTGATTCAGTTAACCTCGGCGAGCGAATTGCGCATCAGCCATGAATGGCGCGCTTCAAACGATGTGCCTTCGAGTTTGGGCACTGTCATACCCCTGGATCTCAAACAGCTCTCCGAACACGTAGACATAAGGAAGTCGATACGCCTGAACGACACGGCAGCTCCCGGGCTGGATCACAAAGTGCGCTTTCTGGCCGCGAGTTTGGGTACCCGTTCACTACTCGTTGTGCCCGTGATTCTGGGTGACGATGTCCTCGGATTGGTTGGACTCCACACTACGCGGTCGTTGCGAGATTGGCTCGATGACGAAGTGACGTTTCTCCAGTCGATCGCCAGGCAGATCGCGGTGGGATATCAGTACACGCGCCTCTACACCGATAAGGAGCGCGAAGCGGAAACGAAGCGTGCCCTGCTCTCGATCGCAAATGCTCTGAATGCCCGATCTGATTTCCGCGAGGTCTCGTCGCTGGTACTCGAGAGTGCAATTGCCCTGGTGGGTGCCGATTACTCCGCGCTCGGAGTGCTGGATCCCGATGGAGGCCGTATTAGTTTGGCCGCCTTCAAAGCAGCGCCGCATGCGGCAATTGATTCCGTGCAAGGGCTGATTGATACGCACGACCAGTCGCTCGACATAACCGCCTTTCCGGCGATGGTTGAGGTGCTTGCACAAGGAAAAACACTGCGTCTGCTGGAAACGGATCTTCCTTTTCCGTTTCGCTTAATGTTCAATTCTATACTCGGTGGACGTGCAGCCCTGGTGGCCCCTGTGCGGGTGGCTGGTCATACCTTTGGCTTGCTCGGTTTGGTATGGAGCGCAGCGCGAGAAGGTTTTCAGGATCACGAGGTGGCGCTCGTCGAAGGCATCGCGGACCAGATTGGCACCGCGCTAGAACGCGATCAATTGTCTGCTGAGATAATGCACTTGCGCAGCGCCTTGCATGAGCGCTATGGCGAAGAACGCATTATTGGTCAGGCACCGGCCATACGTCGCGCCATCGAATTGGCCTTGAGCGTGGCCGATACACAAACGACCGTGTTGATCGAGGGCGAATCAGGTACGGGTAAGGAACTGCTTGCGAACCTGATTCACTTCAACTCAGGTCGCGAAGATCACCCATACGTAAAACTCAACTGCGGAGCAATTCCGGAGACACTACTCGAATCCGAGCTGTTTGGACATGAGAAGGGTGCGTTCACTGATGCGCGCGCGTTGCGCCGCGGCAGATTTGAAGAAGCCAATGGCGGCACCTTGTTTCTCGACGAAGTGGGCGAGATGAGTTTGTCTGCACAGGTCCGTCTCCTGCGCGTGTTGCAGGATGGTGAGTTCACACGCGTTGGTGGCAGCGATGTGATTAAGACCGATGTTCGAGTCGTGGCCGCATCCAATGTGGATCTAAAACGCGCAGTTGATCTCGGCAGTTTCAGACAGGACCTCTTCTACCGGCTTTCAGTTTTTCCCGTTACCTTGCCACCGTTGCGCGAACGACCTGAGGATATTCATCCCCTTGTTATCCATTTTCTTGAGCACTATAAACAGAAGACAGGAAGATTCATTTCCGGCATGTCAAAAGACGCGTTGCAGGCCTTGATCACTTACCAGTGGCCCGGAAATGTTCGTGAGCTTGAGAACGCGATTGAGCGCGCCGTGATCATCGCTTCCGGGCGTCAGATCGAATTGGAAGATTTGCCGGAGGCGATCAGCAAAATAGCGCTCGAGGAGCGCGATCAAATCAAAGTTGAAAGAGCTAAGGCAGCCAGCGAGGGTCGCACGACTACTTTTGAAGTGACAGTGCCCTCCTCGATGGAAGAAATCGAACGCCAGGCGATTGAAGCAACGCTTGACTATACCGAGGGAGACAAGTCACACGCAGCACGAGCATTGGGTATCGGTCGTAAGACTCTTTATCGGAAGCTGGATCAGTATAATAGCGGAAAACAGCAGCAGTAAGTAAGTCATGTTTCAACTTTCAAGTCCTACGGCTTAATAGCTACGCTTGCTCAAACACTCAAGCTCTTCACTGGGACCGCGGGCGGCTCGCCCGCAGTGAGCACCGTCAGGTGCGATGATCTAACTATGCAAGGTTCTTAGCTTCAGACGTTCTATTCGCGCTACGCGCTCACTGCGGGCGAGCCGCCCGCGGTCCCAGTGAAGAGCTTGAGTGGCCCAGTGCTGAAGAGTGGCAAAAAGAACTGGAAAAAGTGGTCCTACCCTGTTTCGTTGCGCCTGCTCGCGCCCATTTGCTATAGTCCAAACTGCAATATTCCCTCGTATTTTTGTAAACCAGCGAAGTAATAGTGCTTCGCTTTCAAAGAAAGGACCCAAGTATTATGGGACAAGACAACTACCGCAGGGATAGCGGCGAGAGCATCTCTACTCGATTAACATATCTGCTGATAGGTGGCGGCATTGGAGCAATTCTTGCTCTCCTTTTTGCGCCGAAGTCTGGCGAGGAACTTCGCGGCGATATAGCCGATGCCACCCGCAAGGGCATCGATCGTTCCCGAGAAGCGGCCCAACAACTGGGCGACCGGGCCGGCGAGTACTACGAATCTACCCGCGAACGCGCAAGCGAACTCTATTCGCAGGCTGCTGAGAAGGTTGGTGAAGTGGCCCAAACGGCTCGCGAAACTGCCGCGCGAAAGACTGGCACAGTGGCTGCCGCAATCGACGCCGGCAAGAAAGCCTATCAAGAAGAAAAGCGCAAGACTGAAATGTCTGGCCGGATCGAAGCTGCACCAAATTACGGCGAGAAGGCGAACTAAGATATTTCCGATTGTCGATTGCCGATTGTCGGAACACACACGGTTGACTGTAGCAATTGACTTAATCGGCAATTGGCAATCGGCAATGACGCAATGAACTGTTTTCCCGCACTACAGATGAGCCCGCACGATCCGATGTTCTGGATCATGGTGGTCATCGCGTCGTCATTTGTCGTGATAGCCATCGCGATGGTGTCGATAGCCGTTTTTGTAAACCGGGCAGTGAAATCAGTCAGGCGTTTGGAAGATAAGCTGGAACCGCTCGTGGAGAAGGTCACGCTCATGAGCGAGCAAGGCAAACAGATCGCGGTACAGGGCAAACTGATCGCCGAACAATTCAGCGCCGTTTCCGGACATCTCTCGACTGCGACCATGCACTTCGCCGAATCGCTTGACCACCGATTTCATCCAAACGAAGGTTATCGAGCCAGCCCGTGAGCTAGCTGCGATTATGGCGGGCTTCCGCCGCGGCCTCGAAGTGCTCGTTGCGCCCGTGCCGAAGCCCATCAATCAAACCTACGCTGAGGATGAGATGTTTATAGGTTGACAGGGAAGCACCCAACAGCGATTTTGCTGAAACCCGAACCATAGCATCCACGGGAGCATGGTTCGGGTTTTTGGTTTTTGGTATCACGACACTTGAGACTTAGGTCTGCCGGGTATTCGTGCAGTTGTCACAAGGTAATCGATGCAACGCGACTTCAGAACCGAGGAGCGGTAGCGACCGGGTCTGGCACCGTCTCACTCAACAAGATTGAAGAAACTCTAGTTATGTGCGATTGAATGGTTGCGCTACTTGGACCCGGTCGCTACCGCTCCTCGGTTCTGAAGTTGAGAGGAATCACGATTAATGACCTGGGCTTTCGGGGAACTGTCTTGGTACCCGCCGCCTCCCCATTCGAAATCTGAATTTGCCTCTGTTAGTATTATAAATTGCGAAAACTTGAGCTTATGTCTACTGAAACCCCACTCGACCTAAAAAAGACGATTAATTTGCCGAAGACCAGCTTTGGGCAAAAGGCGAATCTTGCGCAAAGCGAACCGGCGCGTTTGAAGAAATGGTCCGAGCTTGATCTCTACCAGTTGATTCGTCGTGCACGCGCGGGCGCAGACAAGTTTATTCTTCACGATGGTCCACCCTACGCCAATGCCGATAGTCACCTGGGCACGGCGATGAATAAGACTCTTAAGGATTTCGTCGTCAAGTCGCGCACGATGATGGGCTATGACGCTCCATATGTTCCAGGTTATGACTGCCATGGCTTGCCTATTGAACTCTACGTCGATCGTAAGTTGGGTGCGAAAAAAGCCAACATGTCACCCATTTCCATTCGACGTGCTTGCCGCGAACACGCAGCGCAGGCCCTGAAGAATCAAACGCGCGACTTTAAGCGACTAGGTATTCTGGGAGACTGGGACAATCCCTATCTCACGATGTCGAACCACTACGAGGCGGAAACAGCGAGGATGTTTGCTCGTTTTGTGGAACGTGGCTACGTCTACAAAGGCCTCCGCCCGGT
>WNFC01020026.1_pt1 | contig 10775 bp, 7 predicted proteins | sample 5400541 | NCBI WGS metagenome assembly WNFC01 (sample SAMN13153342, study PRJNA577476) | soil metagenome | isolation source: 120 cm saprolite under Douglas fir tree site 2 hole 2 replicate 1 | place: USA:California | collected 2015-04-18
AGCGGGCGCTGAAGCCGCAACAGGTTTGGGCAATCCGGTTCTGGCGCGATCGCGAAGGTCGGCTGCGCGACCGCGCAATGTTCGACCTCGCCATCGATAGTAAACTGCGAGGGTGTGACGTCGTGAAGGTCAAGATCGGCGATCTTGTCAGCGGCGGTCGGGTTCGGTCACGCGCGATCGTCGTCCAGCAGAAGACCAGCCGGCCCGTTGAGTTCGAGCTCCTTGAGCCTTCCCGCGGCAGCATTCTGGCCTGGCTCGAACGCCGAGGCGGCACGCTTGACGAGTTCGTCTTCCCGAGCCGTATCGATCACGCCGATCATATCAGCACTCGGCAGTATGCTCGACTTGTTGACGAGTGGGTGACCGGGATCGGATTGCGTTCGGAGGATTACGGAACCCATTCGCTGCGCCGAACCAAAGCAGCCATCATCTATAAGCATACAGGTAACCTGCGTGCCGTGCAGATCTTGCTCGGCCACACGAAGATCGAGAGTACCGTTCGCTATCTGGGCGTCGACGTAGAGGATGCGCTCGCCCTCGCCGAAGGCACAGAGGTGTAGTGTCTGATGAGCTCCTCGGCCGCAGCGTCGAGGAGCTCTGTGCCACGGTTCGTTCAGCTGGGTCGCGTCCAAAGCCGTCATTCAGCTTGCGCAAAGGGACCGGCCGTGGTGGGTGGAGAGCCGTCATTCGCGGGCGCCAGCCCGCTGACGCGGTTGTGCACAAAGGCGACATTGCCGACAGCGGATGTAATCTGGGCGACAGCCCTCTCAGCCCGAACAGTCCATATTTGGCGAAATATGCTTGTCACGTTGGCGCCGCTCAGCAAGGATGCGCTGATCGCCAGTCGCGCCGGAAGAGTCCGGCCGGAACGGTGCTCAACCGGAGGCGATCGTGACAGGACCTTCCGCCGCCTATCCCCTAGGCGGCACGGAGACCGAAAAGCAAAGACTCCTGAAGCAAGCCAAGACCTACGAACCGCTGGCAGGCTGGCTCCTGGATCAGATCGGCATTCAATCCGGGTGGCGAGCCGTTGATATCGGCTGCGGTCCGATCGGCATTCTTGATCTCTTATCCGATCGTGTCGGGCCACAAGGCTCGGTCGTCGGACTTGAGCGAGAGCCACGCTTCGTCGAGATGGCGCGCGAAGAGATTTCGAAACGTGGTCTCAGCAACGCCACGGTCGTCGAAGCGGATGCTCTAAGCACCGGCCTCGAAAAGGGCTCCTTCGATCTCGCGCATGAGCGGCTTGTTCTTATCAACGTTCGGGCGCGTGAAGCATTTCTGTCCGAGATGATATCGTTGCTACGGCCCGGTGGCACGATCTTGCTTGAGGACGTCGATAACGTGTCCTGGCTTTGCCAACCGGCCCATCGCTCGTGGGACGTTCTCCTCGGCGCATTTCACACCGTTTTTCACGACAGTGGCGGCGACGGATTTATCGGCCGACGCCTTCCTGAATTATTGCGAGGGGCCGGCGTCCGCAACATCCAGACCAAGGTGAATGTCGATATTCTGCAGATCGGCGACTACCGCCGCACGCATCTCGTCTCACTTATCGATTCCGTGCGCGATAAAGTGATCGGCGCAGGCTTGCTGAATGAAAAGGAATTGGACGAACATCGAGAAGCATTGGCGAGCCATCTGGCTGATCCGGCGACGACCGTGATTGAGAAGCTTCTTATCCAATCTTGGGGCCAAAAACTCTAGCTGACGCGCTGGTATGACCGGTCGGGGGCAATCGCGTCGGTTCGGGGACGCGGTGAGCGTAACGGTGCCCGGCGCACGTTGTCCGGTTAGCGGCTGATGCCGCAAACGCACGTTTGCAAATCTTCAGTCGGCTTTTGCCGCTGCCGTCGTCGCTTTCATGCACGAGAAAGGGCGTGGGACTGGCGTGAAGCCCTCTGGTGACTGCGGCGCCGCGTTCACGGTACGTCGGACGCTGGTGGGTGCCGACGGTTGAGGCGCCGTTATCCTTCCGGCACGCCTGCTTGGCGCATTCCCTCGTAGATACGGTCGCGTTGTCCCAGGTAGACCGGATTGGAGCCGCGCGCGCCGGCGCGGTAGCGCGCGATGGTGAAATTCGGATCGAGCCGACAGCCGACGGCGCATGCCTCCGACGCTTCCGCACCGCGCCCCATCAGCGCAAGAGCGGCAGCGAGGCAGAATTGATTCAGCCCCACATTGGGGTTGAGCTCGACCGCCTTGCGCAAATGATCCGCCGCGCGATCGAGCTTGCCGAGGAACAGATCGGCGATGCCGATCAGGCCGTACCATCGGTCCAGCCCCGGATCGCGCGGGCTCAGCCGCATCGCGTCGACGATATAAGCCTCAGTCTCCTCGGCTCGCCCCAGCAGCACTTTCTCGAACCCAGCGCCGGCGTAAGCCCAAGCGAGATTGCGATCCAAACTGATAGCAAGATCGAACTCCCGAAGCGCCCGTTCCGGCATGCCCGAGGAGTGCAACATCTCGGCGCGGACGTGGTGGGCCATTGCGTTGTCGGGCGCCAGCATTACAGCTTGGGCAATCGCAGTCTCGGCGATGCGTAGTTGTTCTCCCTGATTGGTCGACGCGTAGAGGCGGACCTCGTTGATATGAGAATGAGCCAGGCCGATGAGCGCAGAGACATTGCTCTCGTCGAGGCGGAGCGCAGCCTCAAACAGCCCTCGGGCCTGCCGCATATTTTCCAGCGATTGCGGCCGGTTCAGGAACGCCACGCCGCGCATGGCGAGGTCCACCGCGTCCATATTGTTCGGCCTTTCGCGCTCCGCACGCCGGCCCTCTGCCGCGACGAGTTCGACGCCGATTGTCCGTGTGAGCCTGGCTATGATCTCGTCCTGCATGTCAAAGAGATCGGCCCGCGGCTTGTCGAACCGCTCGGCCCACACATGCGCGCCGGTCTCGGCATCGATGAGCTGAGCATTGACACGGATTCGATTGTCGCCGCTTTGCATACTGCCTTCCAGCACGTAGCGCACGCCAAGCTCGCGGCCGAGCTGCTTCGCGTCTGCAGGCCTGCTCTTGAAGGTGAAAGCGGTGTTGCGGGCGATGACGAAGGCGCCCGGGATGCGCGACAGATCGGTCGTCAGGCTCTCGGTGACGCCATCAACGAAATAGTCCTGTTCCTTGTCGCCGCTGAGGTTGGCAAAGGGCAGCACGACGATGGAAAGGCGGGGTGCCGCCGATTGTGCTGCCGCAAGTGTGTTCGTAGGCGGCGCGGACGGCTCGACGCCCATCTGGACCGAATAGACCCCCATTGGCCTCGCAATGTTCTTCAGTTGCCGCGCGCCGAGGTCGACGAACTCCGCATCCACCTTGCCCTGCACCTGGCGATGCACGTCTTCCGACAGGCAGATACCCCCAGGCTCAGCCATGCCTTCGAGGCGAGCGGCGATATTCACGCCGTCGCCGAGAATGTCATCGCCTTCGATAAGCACGTCGCCGACGTTCACGCCGATGCGGAACAGCATTTGCTTGTCGGCCGCGACGGCGACGTTGCGCTCCGCCATCAATCGCTGCACGGTGACGGCACAATCCACCGCCGCAACCACCGAGAGAAATTCGATCAACACGCCGTCGCCGGTGGTCTTGACGATGCGTCCGCCATGCTTAGCGACAATCGGATCAAATGCTGCCCGATGCTCGCGAAGCACCCGGGCCGTTCCTTCCTCGTCCGCCCCCATCATCCGGCTGTAGCCCGCGACGTCGGCGGCCAGGATCGCTACAAGCCTACGTTCGACGCGTTGCCGTGCCACGCCTACTCTCCTTAGGCTACCGTTCCTGACAATGTAACACGAGCGAGAGCTCGGACAGCGTCGCCTTTCCCGAGACGCGTATGTCGGCTCCGGGTCAGGAAGGGCCAAAGATCGAACTCGGGCGAAGGGCCGGTTTGGGTCGGAGAGCTGCCGCTCAACAGCGGTCAATGCCAATGTCGGCTTCGGCGTTCCACTCGCCCAAAGCGGCCAGGCCGCTTCCGGCCCAGCAACGCCGCGGCGTCGTCGCCGCGCCGACGGATGCCGGTCGCTACGCGCGCTCGGCGATATGGTCCGCCAGATGCGCCGCGTCGTGTTCGACACCAAAGATGAAGGCCGACGCCCTTCGACGATCCCCGCAGCGATAGGACAACGGCCGTCTCCGGCGGGGCGCAATGCGGCTCGGCGATCGCGGATATGACGCTGATTGCATCAGAGCGCTTGCCAATGAGCACGGCGCTTGTGCGAACCTCCGACTGGAATTGAGGCCCAAGGAAGCGGTTATGCAATGAAAACCTGCACCGCATGTCGGAACAACTTCGAGTCGATGGCGTCCAGGACCGACTGGCGACGATGCTGGCCCATCCGGACGAGGAGAATGCGTGCTGGTTGCATAGATGTCGATCGACATCTTTTTAGATGTGCTGTATAATCTTAAATCTCAACGAGAAGCAACGGCCTCGGTCGTGCTCTCGCAGGAAGGACGGCGTGGATGAGAAAATCGAATGCGGAAGCCGCCGAGACGCGACAGCGCATCGTAGAGACGGCTGCGTCGGAGTTTCGTCGACATGGGATACACGCGACCGGCCTCGCGGATCTCATGGCGGCCGCCGGGCTCACGCACGGCGGCTTCTATCGACACTTTGCGTCAAAGGATCAACTCGTCGCAGAAGCCTGCGCCGCCGCCGTCGAGTCGGTAACCGAGAAACTAGGAGAGACCGTCTCTCGGCACGCCAAATCTCAAAAATCGAAGCGGACCGCATGGCAGGCGGCCGCAGCAGGGTACCTCTCGACGGAGCACAGAGACGATCCGTCGGGGGGCTGTCCGTTCGCCGCCCTCGGCGAAGAGCTTGCGCGCGGCGACGATAACACGCGAGCGGCGGCGACCAAGGGGTTCCAGAAGCTAGTAGACTTCCTCGCGGAGCAGCTCCGGGAAACGCGCCCCACTCACGCGAAACGACGAGCTTTGGTCGCGTTGTCAGCAATGGTCGGCGCGATGACCATGTCGCGAATGGTGACGGACCCCGAGTTGTCTGCGGCGATCCTGCGCGAGACGAAGGCCTACTTGGCAGACGCCTGACGCTCGTCTGCCAACTGCTCCGATGGCGGCTTCTTGCCGCAAGATCGTCTGCGTCGACCTGGAGCGCTGGCCTGATCACCGACAGGCGCGGAAGGCAGAGCGGAAGTGACCGCTTAGAGCGTCCCGGCGAAGACTGAATGCCTCAATGGGCTTCATTATGCCGGTTCATTTCCAGACTTCTCGACGTGTTCGCGCGCTTTCGAAAGATTCGGCAGATGCAATTCTTCTTGGGGCTGCAACATCTCATCGAGCGCGTACACCACGGACGAAGTCGACCAGTCGTTGCCCCGGGGGAATATGCGGATCCGGGAGACGCCGTTGCGCTCCGATTCGACCAAGTAGCGTAAGCCCTCCAGGGAACGACAACTGGAATTCATGAGCTTTGCGGCGCGGCTGACGTCGTGATTGTCCTGCGCCTCGATAAGATCCCAGAGGGAACGAATATCGATGCAACCCACGGGGCGAGCGGACCATGTCGGCGCTTCCGCTCCAGGAGCTGCCTGTAGAAGCATCGCCGTCGTCACGGCAACGATCAGCGCCTTCATCAAGCCTTTTGCCGGACTGCAAAATAAGAGACCAAGCGTGATCGCCGACCTTTGGCAGCGACGGCGTCCGACGCCGAGGGACCGAGCGGTCGACTTCATTCGACAGCGTCCAGCGCTGGGTAGTCGAGGTAGCCGGCCGCTCCGTCTCCGTAAAATGTGGTCCGACTAGCGGGATTGAGCGGGGCGCCGACCTTGAGACGATGAGGTAGATCGGGATTCGCGATGAAGTGCCGCCCGAAGGCGATGGCGTCGGCTTGACCTAAGCCGATAACCGGATACCGCCCTAGCACCGTGTCCAGGGCTGCGAATAACGAGTTGCTGCTGCGGATCCCCTTCTCTGCCTTCTTGCCGCTGTGCACGACAAGGAGAAGAGGTTGATCGGCGCTGCATTGCGTCTTCACTCGCTTCAGTTTGAGGGTATGCCGTTCCTCAACGAAGCCCCTGATGGTCAGCGCGCGAATCGAGTTATCGCGGCCACCTCTCCGCGAAATCGAAGCTGAATCGGCGGCGCGGCAAGGCTCGGGCATCAGAATGGTCTCATGCCACAGCTCCTATTGTTTCGCGGCCCCGGTTTTCATGATCGGCTGAACCACTGCGCCAGGCCCGATCTTCTGCAGGTTGCCCACAACGATTTGGTCGCTCTCGGCGACGCCAGCGACTGCAATGAGGTCGCCATCGGCGGGACCGAGCGCCACCAAATGCTGCTCGACCTTATTGTCTTGGCCGATGACATAGACGTACTTGCCGAGTTGGCTGGATCCGATTGCCGTCTGCGGCACCATCAGCGCATCGGGCTGCTCACCGACGCGCAGGCGAATGCGGACATATTGCCCGGGCAGCAGCATGAAGTCGGAATTGCGGATGATGGCTCTTGTGAGAATGGTGCCTGTCGCGGCATCGACGACATTGTCGAACGTGAGCAACTTCGTCGCATGACTGGCCCGGCTTTCTCCGGGCAGGAAGACCTCCGCCTCGACGGTACCCGAGACTTGCGCCTTTTCGATCCTGGCGAGGTCCGCCTCGCTCGGATCGAAGGTGACGTAGATCGGGTCGAGTTGCACGAGCGTGTTCAAAGGGACGCCGGCCGCGGCGACAAGGGTGCCGACGGGCGCCAGGTTCCGTCCGAGTCGACCGGCGAAAGGCGCCCGGATCTCCGTATAGCCAAGGTTCAATTCGGCCGTGCGGATTGCGGCCTGATCCATGGCGAGCGACGCTTCCAATTGGCGGACCGTGCTCATGCGCTGATCGAGCGAGTCCTTCGCCAAGTAGCCGTTGCTGGTGAGCACCGTCCCCCGGTCGCGATTTGCACGTGCATAGTCGAGCGCGGCCTTGTCTCGCTCCGCCTGGGCCTTGGCTTGATCGAGAACAGCCTGATAGTCGCGAGGATCGATCCGGTACAGGAGATCGCCCGCCTTGACGTCGGCTCCGTCCGGGACCTCCTGCAATTGGACGTATCCGGTCACCTTTGCGAGCAGCGTGACCTTCTGAATCGATTCGGTCCGAGCCGAGTAGGCCAAATAGATCGGCACCGTCTTCTTGACCACGCCGACGACGGGCACCGGCAGGGCTGCGGCTGTGGGGGTCGACGGGGCGGCTTTCGCGGGAACGTCGATGACGCCGACGCCGCGCTCGATCAGGGCCAGGGCGGCGCCAGCCAACGCGACGACAACCGCCGCCCCGATCGCAAATTTCGATTTTCGCATGTGTCGTCGGTCCTATTCTGCGGGCCTTGGATCCAGAATCGAAGCGTCCGCACCTCCGGGCTCTGCAACCGTTCGACGCGAGCGGAAGCGCTCGATGACGGCATAGAAGACCGGCACGAACAGCAGCGTGAGCACGGTCGCGGCAAGCATGCCGCCGAAGACGGTTGTGCCGATCGATTGGCGGCTGGCGCCGCCTGCGCCGGTCGCGACCATCAGCGGCAAATTCGACGATCAGAATCGCGTTCTTCGCCGAAAGGCCGATCAGCATGACGAAGCCGATCTGGGAATATACGTCCACCTGCATTCCGCGCACCCATAGCGCTCCGAGCGCGCCGAACAGCGCCAAGGGCACCGCCAGAAGAACCATGAAGGGCATCGCCCAGCTCTCGTATTGAGCGGCAAGAATGAGGAAGACGAAGACGATCGCGAGCACGAAGACCACAGTGGCGATCGAGCCCGCCTTGAGCTCCTGGTAGGTAATGCCGGTCCACTCGTACCCGAAATCCCTGGGGAGAGCCGCCGCGGCTGCGCGCTCCATCGCTGCGATCGCTTGGCCCGAGCTGTAGCCGGGCGCCGGGCCGCCGTTGATCAGCGCCGATGTGTAGTTGTTGTAGTGGGTCACGGTCTCCGGGCCCACGATCGGGTCCAACGTACCCAGGGTGCTCAGCGGCACCATTCCGCCGGTCGCGTTCCGTACGTAGAGCCTCGAAAGGTCGCTCGACGACGCCCGCGCTTCCTTGTCGGCCTGCAACGTGACCCGGAACGTGTGGCCAAACAGATTGAAGTCATTGACGTACAGAGAGCCGAGATAGACCTGCAGAGTGTTGAAGACGTCTGGAAGACTGAGGCCCAAGAGCTTCGCCTTGTTGCGGTCGAGGCTGTAGTTGAGCTGGGGCGTCGAGGTTGAAAACGAGGAGAACAGTTGCTGCGCATTGAGCTCCGGCTGCTTCCGCGCCTCCGCGATCAGCGCTCGGACCGCGTCGTTCAGCGCGACAGGACCCAGCCCCGTCAGATCTTCGACTTGAAATTCGAATCCGCCCGTCGTGCCAATGCCGCGAATGGACGGCGGATCGAAGCTGAGCGCTATGGCCTCGGGGATCTGGCGGAGCCGTGCGCGGACGTCGGCAACGATCTTAGACCCGAGCTGGTCACGCCCTCGCTCGTCCCAAGGTTTCAGAATTCCAAACTCGACTGCAGTGTTCGATTGGGCCGCGCCCGTCAAGAAGTTGAGGCCGGTGATGGAGCCGACCATATCGACGCCGGGGGTGGCTTGCATGATGTTCCGAACCTTCACTGCCACCTCGTCGGTGCGCTGCAGCGACGCGCCATCAGGGAGCTGGATGACGGCAAAGAAATAGCCGAGGTCCTCGACGGGCAGGAACGTAGACGGGATCCTGATCGACACCAGATAGGTGGCCGCGCAGCCGGCTGCGAACAGACCGAGCATGATCCAGCGCAGACGGATCAGGGCTCGCACGCTGCGGGCATAGGCATTCGCAAGCCAGGCGAACCCCGCATTGAATAGGCGGAACGGCAGGAAATGCACGTGCGGTCGGGGGCGTAGAAACGCGGCCGCCAGCGCCGGACTGAGTGTCAGCGAATTAAAGGCGGAAATGCCGACGGAGATCGCGACCGTCAGCGCAAACTGGTTGTAGAGTCGACCGGCCACGCCAGGAATAAAGGCGACCGGAATAAACACGGCCATCAATACTCCTGTGGTCGCGATGATCGGCCCCGTGACTTCGCCCATCGCCTCGCGAGCCGCCGCGAGCGGCTTCAGGCCAGCTTCCAGCTGTCGCTCGACGTTCTCAACGACGACGATCGCATCGTCTACGACAAGCCCGATCGCCAGCACCATCCCAAGCATGCTGAGCATGTTGAGCGAGAACTCGAGAGCCTCCATAACAACGAGCGTGGCAATGAGCGACACCGGGATGGCGATCATCGGAATGATCGTCGTCCGCCAACTCTGCAGGAAGATGAATACCACGAACACGACGAGGAGCAGAGCCTCGGTCAGCGTGACCAAAACATCGCGCATGGAGGCCGACACGAAACGGGTCGTGTCGTAGTGCATTCCGTATTCGATGCCTTTCGGGAAGCGCTTCGCCAGCTCCTCCATCTTGTCCTTGACCCGCCGCTGCAGATCCAGCGAGTTCGAGCCGGGGCTTTGGTAGATCGGGAGCGCGATCGTCGGCTTATCGTCCCAGAACCCCGTCGACGTATATTGAAGAGCGCCGAGTTCGATGCGGGCCACATCGCGCAGACGAACCGCCGAGCCCGCCGTCGGATTGGCGCGCACGACGATATCGCCGAATTGAGCCGGGTCGCTTAGCCGTCCTAGCGCGCTGACCTGCATCTCGAAAGCCGTGCCCGGCGGAGCCGGCGACTGACCGATCTTTCCCGCGGCGACCTGGATGTTCTGCTCCGCTATCGCGTTCTGCACGTCGACAGCGGTGATTCCAAGCTGTGCGAGGCGATCGGGGTCCAGCCAAACGCGCATCGAATAGCGACGCTCGCCGAAGACGCGAACGTCGCCCACCCCGGGGAGACGCTTCAGCGGATCGATGATCTGCGTGTATGCATAGTTGCTGAGCGTCACCAGGTCGACGGAACCGTCGGGAGAGACTAAATTAACGAGCAGGACGAATGCCGGGTTCTGCTTCCTGATCGTCACTCCGCCCTGGTTGACGATGGGCGGCAACGACGCCGCGGCCTGGGAAACGCGGTTCTGGACGTCGACCGCTGCGATATCGAGGGGATATCCGACCTCGAACGTGATGGTGATCGTCGAGGATCCGTCGTTGGAGCTCGTCGAGGACAGGTAGGTCATGCCCGACACGCCGTTGATCTGCTGCTCGAGCGGCGTCGTCACGGTGTCGGCGACGACGTCCGCGCTGGCGCCCGGATAGCTGGCGGTCACCACGACCTGAGGCGGAGCGATTTCCGGAAATTGCGAGACGGGCAGCAGGAAATAGCAGATGCCACCGGCCAGCACCATGATCACTGCTATCGCTGACGCGAAGATCGGCCGCTCGATGAAGAACGCGACCATTAGGCGGAGAAGGCCGACTTAACGGCCCGCCATGAGCGCGAGGTCTTGTTCTCCATCCGCGCCATCTCGCCCCTCATCCGCATCAGCGCATTCGGCGGCGCAAATCGGCGGATGGCGTCGGTTAGACCGAGCTCGATCGTCAGCGGCGGATGAAAAAGCGACACGAACTCCATTGAGGTTGACCAGCTAAGCGTATATGCACCTAAATGCACGCTTACACCCATGTGTCCTCCCCCGCGTTGGTTGCTGAGCAGCAGCGCCATGCGCTCGCCGAGACGATCGGACACGCTGCTGCTACGCGGACATGTTGCCGAGGTAGTCACGCTTGCCGAGCACAACTCCGTTGTGGCGCAGGATGTCGTAGGCAGTGGTGATGTGGAAATAGAAGTTCGGAAGCGCGAAACGGGTCAGGTATTGGCTGGC
>WNFC01009496.1_pt1 | contig 10774 bp, 11 predicted proteins | sample 5400541 | NCBI WGS metagenome assembly WNFC01 (sample SAMN13153342, study PRJNA577476) | soil metagenome | isolation source: 120 cm saprolite under Douglas fir tree site 2 hole 2 replicate 1 | place: USA:California | collected 2015-04-18
ACGCCGATGTCGCAGTCGTCTACGTGCGCGACTTCGAGACCGAGGAGCGCGACCGGGTCTCGCTCAAGCTGCCGGAGAGTGCGGACCTCCTGGTGAGCGCCGTCAGCGCCGTCAACCCGCGCACCATCGTGGTGCTCGCCACGGGCGGCCCGGTGACCATGCCGTGGCTCGGGTCCGTCGCCGCTGTGGTGCAGACGTACTTCGGCGGGCAGGAGCAGGGCAGCGCGCTCGCGGACGTCCTCTGGGGCGACGTCACTCCGCAGGGCAAGCTGACGATGACGTACCCGACCAGCGAGCAAGCAGTTCCGCCCAGCCCGGTGAACCCCTGGGACGGCATCGCCGACCCCAACATCACGTACAGCGAGGGCGTGAACGTCGGGTACAAAGGCTACGACGCCGCGGGTATCGCACCGCAGTTCCCGTTCGGCTATGGCCTGTCGTACACGACCTTCGCCTACAGCCAGCTCGGCGTGCACGCTCCGAACGCGCACGCCTCCCAGCTGGAGAAGGTGCAGGTCGAGTTCCGCGTCACGAACACCGGTCAGCGCGCGGGCACCGAGACCGCCGAGGTCTATGTCGGGCTGCCGGCCAGCACCGGTGAGCCGCCGAAGCGGCTCGTCGGCTACGCCCAGGTGAGCCTGGCGCCCGGCGGCTCGGCAATCGTGCACCTCAAGATCGACCCGGCGGCGGCGAACCACCCGCTGAGCTACTTCGACGAGGCTACGCACGCGTGGCTCACGGCCCCCGGCATCTACCGCGTCTTCGTCGGGACGTCAGAACGCGACACCCCGCTGAGCGGGACCTTCACGGTGGGTTGAGATCGATCGCCGAGGCAAGCCGCCGCCGAAGCGGCCCCGGCTCGGCTAGGCACCAGGGCAGGTCCGGTTCGACGTCGGTGAGGGCACAGGCGGCCGAGATGCCCGCGGCCCGGGACCACTGCCGCGCCGATCAGCTGGGTAGATGCCTTCCCATCAGCATCATGTGGTGATCTTCAATCACCTCCGCCCTTCGAGCCACATAATGACCCGTTATGTGGTCGACATGACCGTCGACCATCTGCACCCACGACCCGGCCATATCGGCGGCTCGGTGTGCGCCGTGACGTCGATGGCTGATCACCCAGCGCGATCACGCCGATGAGCAGCTGACGTTCGCCGGAGAGTGCCGATCACGCGCGGACGACGCCGCGCGGATGGGCAGACGGACCGCGGTGCAGACGGTCCTGTTCTGCGTCCAGGGCGACATCCCAGGCTGGGTCCATGCGGTGGACGGGCCGGTGCTGTGGGATTGCCTACGGGCTGGCCGAGGCTCATCCTCGGCGTGCGGCGGCGACGTTGCGCAGCATCCGCGGCAGCCAAATAGTGCGCGTTGCCGCGTCAACCGGGTTGTGCGCTGGGTCGCCTTGTTCCTGATGCGGCAGCGCGTCCCAGACCTTGGCGGGCGGCCGGGCCAGCTGCACCGCGTACGCCGCCAGGTGATCATCGATGCCGGCGCCGGACGGCAGATCCGGGCCCGCCGCGGCTGGGCTCACGGCTGGTCCGATGCCGGCTCGGCGTCCAGGTAGGAGGCGTTGATCATCACGCCGGCGGCGGCTAGGTCCGCGACTGGGTCAGGCCGGTGGTGCGGGTTTCCGCAGGCGGTCTTGACGCAGTACGGCGAGCCAGGGCCGAACTGGCAGCTCTCGTGGCCGCCGCCGCAGACCGGGCAGCCGCTCATGGCGCCTCCCCGGACGGCGCGCCGGTTCCGGGTAGCGCGCTGGTGAACATGCCGTCCGGCCATCGGGCGGCCCACGGCCAGCCGGCCGCCGAGGTCGCGCGGGCCGGATCGGCGGCTATGGTGTCCTGCGTGGTGGTGTGGGCCATGAGCCCATTATATCGAGTATGTGTTCGATAGCAAGCCTCATCCGGCCCCTGTTGTCATATGCTAGAGCGGTTTTTTCTTGCGCCGTATGGTCGTTGAACCCGGTCGTCGGCAGCAGCGAAAGCCGGCGGGGCGGGGGCCGCCGGCTTTCGTGGTCTTGGCCGGTCACGGCACCTTGGCGCCGCGCTCGCGGGCGAGGTGCCGGAAGCGGGCCGTCGCGCACTTCTCCGAGTCGTGGCCGCACCGGTGACCTGGCGGCAGGATTGCTGGCATGAAGAGCACGCCGGTGATGACGACCGGGCGCCTGTCACGCCGGACCGGGGTCCCGGTCAAGGTGCTGCGCGAGTACGAGGACCTGGGGCTGATCCATACGGTGGGGTGCAGCGCCGGGAATTACCGGCTGTTCGGGGAGGAGGCGCTGTGGTGCGTCCGCGTGGTCAGCGGCCTGCGCAGGCTGGGCCTGACCCTGGCCGAGATCCAGGAGCTCGCAGCGGGCTACCTGGCTCAGGCGGGCGAGCCGGCCAGCCCGAGGCTGGCCGGGCCGTTTAAGGATGTCCGGGCCCGCACGGAGCGCCGGATCGCCGAATTGCAGGAACTGCTGCGCCGCACCGGCGAGTACGAGGCGGCTGCCGCCGCCGGGCTCGCCGGGCGGGCCGACTTCCGCGCCCGGGACCCTCGTTCCCGGCGAGACGGGCTTGACTCTCCCCCCGCGGGGAGACCATAGCCTCGCACCGAGGTGATGGCCACGACCGAGATAGAGGCCTCCGCGGCCGGCCGCGGCACGTCTGAGGGTGGCGGGCTTCCAGGACCGGGTCATCTCGTGGTACGGGAGAGCACCGAGCCTGTCCCGGGCGAGCGGGCGAGTTGCTGCGCGCGCCGGGGCCCTGGAGGCTGGTCACCACCACCCCTGCCCGCCGGCATCCAGCTCAAGCGGCTTGCCGACCGGTTCTTGCCGCGTGCCGGCCTGCCTGTCGTCCTGTCCTTCGCGGCCGCGATCGCCGCCTGAACATCGCTTCTGTCCTGCCCAACCCAGGCGAGCTGGCGCTGGAGGGCACCGCTGCCCTCGCCGCGGGCGGGTGGTGCGGGCTCAGCTTCTGGCGGTGCCGCCACGCCCACTGCCTGGTCACCGGCGCCGGCTGGCTCGCACTGCGCCTGCTGGCCTTCGCGGAGGCCAGACTCGGGCACAGCGTGATCGGCGGCCACGAGCGAACGGCGTTTGCCGGGGTGCTCCTGGCCGGCGTCGCCTTCGAGGGAGCCTGGCAGCTCGCCCGGGGCACGAACGCCATGACCAACGGGTCGCCCCGCCCTCGAAGGTCCGGATGTTGACAACGCCGCGGGCATAAAACCCGCTCGCCAGCGCGCTCACGCCCCCAGGCTGAATCCGAACCTGACAGCCGCGAACGACAAAGGCAACATCGCTCATCATCCACCGCACGCACCCTGAACAGGCAGGCAGAACAACCATTCGGTACGGCTTGAGGGGAACGCTGTCCGGTCAGCAACGGCATACCTAACGGCGGCTCCGCGCGCGAGCCCTTGACCTTCCCCCTCCCTCCGGGTGATGCCGTCGTCGACGTAGCCTGAGGCAGATTTTCGGACCGGCCCACTGTGACCGGCCTGCTGGCGGTCGTCGGTGCTGGCCGGGCTTGTCGATCCAGCACTCAGGCCGCCGGGTGGCTGCATCATGCCTGAAGACCTCGCAGTACTCGTCGTCCGGTTCGAGCTGGAGGACCCGCTCTGGCACAGCGTACGTACTGCTGTCAGACCCTCGCCTGGTAGATGTTCTGGTCCAGTCCTCCCTGGGACAGGCAGGGATCGCCTGGTGAGGGCGAGCTGTAGGAAGGGGCGTTGATGTTGTCCGGGACCCATGCGCACGTCTGGAACCCGTCGAACCCGTCGCGGTCGTCTGCGGATCCGCTCTCTCTCGGGTCTGAGCCTGCCACCAGGTTCCGGGAGTCGGTCCAGGCCACGTTGGTCGCGCCCGGCACCGAGGAGATGTAGATGTAGTCGCCCCAGAAGGGGATCCGCACCGACCCGTGGGTCTCCCAGTTGAAGTTGCTGGACACCGTGGTGATCCTGGACTCGCTCCAGGTCGTGCCGCCATCGGCGGACTGGGCGATGAAGGTGTCCACGGCGCCGCCGGAGTTCATGCCGCCTGAGGTGTCCCCCGGGGGTAGCTGCGGCGAGTACGCGGGGTCGTTGCGCGAGTCGTAGAACACGACCGTAATGACCCCGTTGCTCGAGGCGATGTCCGGGAACCACTGGTCCCCGGCAGCCACCGAGTCGAGCGGGGACGCTGGCGTGGGCCAGCTCACCCCGTCCGGAGAATTGCGGACGAAGATCTTGGCCTGGCCGCCCGGGCGCTCCGCGCTCCATACCACGTGCACCCCGGTCGCGTCGGCCGCAACTGCCGACAGGCTTGCGAACCGCTCGAAGGTGAACCCGGACGGGCAGGTGAAGGGGCCGTCGCCGCAGTCCTGGCTCCCGTTGCCGCTGAACTGGCTCGAGTCGAACGGGGTGAACGTGGCCACCTTGACGGGTGCGCTGAAGGAGGCACCACCGTTGGTGGACTTGGCCAGCCAGATGATGTTCGCAGGCGAGGACGGGGAGGGAAATGTCCGGAAGGTCAGGTAGACATTGCCGTCCGGCCCCACGGCGAGGTCGGCGAACTCAGCGCCGCCCACGTTCACCGGGGCGATGCGGATGGGCGCAGAGAATGTCTTGCCGTGGTCGGTGGAGCGGGAGAACAGGATGACATTGTTCGGGGCGAACCCGTTGAACTGGGCCCAGGCCACGTAGACGTTGCCAGCGTGCAGGCCGCTGGTCTGATCCACCGCCAGGTTCACCTTGTCCTGGAACAGCCCTGCCCCGAACAGCCCGGAGGGGGTTCCGCGGGCCACCAGGACCGTCCGCTGATAGCTGGCGCCGTCGTTTCCGTATGCGGAGACGTAGATGGAACCGTTGATCGGCTTGACGCGGTTGAAACAGATGAACCCGTAGAACGCGCGGCCGGCGGAGTCGAAGGACTGGGTAGGGTCCCCCGCAGCCGAGCAGGACCCGTGAACCGGAGAGGCCAGCCCCGCCGGCGAGGTGTCCGCTGGATACCCGGGCACCAGGCTGTCCCGCCAGGTGGAGCCGCCGTCGGTGGAGCGGTAGTAGCCGGCCCACACATCGCCGTTCACGATGGCGGCACAGTAGTCGTTGGACCCGGCGACCACGACGTTCGTGCTGTGCGGATCGACGGCCACGGCGGGCTCGTTCTGGGCCCGGCGGCCGGTGCTGCACGCCTGGGTGGTGGCGTCGCTCGTGCCGTTATACCGCAGGTAACTCCCCGTCGTGGAGTCCCTGGTCACCTGGGCGTTCGTCCCCGCGGCCTGGGCGGGGACCGTGCTGATGAGCGCGACCGTCACGGCAGCCGCGCCGACTCCAAGCCATAGCTTCGCGAACATCTGGCACCTCCTCAGGCAAGCCGGCCCTCATGCGCGCCAGCGAGCCGATCCGCGCGAGATCGGTCTTCCGCGGGGTGCCCGCAGCCTGCCTGCCTTCGTTGCTTGGGCGTTATCCGGCCGTGATGGTGGCCGTGAAGACCTCCTCATCAAGGGACGCGACGGCTGCCCGCCGGTCGGTCCACACCGGGTGGATCGAGCCATCCATGGCGGCGATGCCCTCGTAGTCCCCGTACTGGTTGCCGAGGTCCGCCCCGCAGCATGTCTCGTTTGTCGGAGCGGTCGTGACCTGCACGTTCTTAGAGAAGCTGAGGCCGCCGTCGGTGGAGCGGGCGTAGAAGATGTCCGTGCTCAGGTGGGCTGGGTCGTTGCGGGTGTCGTTCCACGACAGGTTGACCGAGCCATCCGAGGGATCCACCGCGAGCCACTGGTTGAACTGGTCGTTGGCCACCCCGGCGGGGTCGTCGTTCACCCGCAGCGGCGGGCTCCAGGTCGCGCCGTTGTTCGTGGACCGGGACACGAAGACGTCCGTGCCGTTGGAGGCGGTCTGATCCATCCACGAGCAGTACAGCGTCCCCCGGTTCGGCCCGGTGCTGGTGTCCGCCCCGCAGGCGGGGTACACAAGCGCGCGCCTGGTGGCCATGGCCGGGATGGCGACGTCGAAGGCCACCTGGGTCGGCGCGATGACGTGCGAGGACCCGAAGCGGTTGCCGCCGTCGGCCGAACTGGCCTCCACGATGGCGTTGTTCTGCACGTCGTGCCAGGCCACCTGCAGGGTGCCGTCGGGCGCGACGAAGGGGTCGGCCCCGATGTCACCCTTCGGGCCGGGTGCCGTGCTGCTGGCGAACACCGGAGCAGAGAACGTCTTCCCGTCATCAGTGGAGTGGCTCACCAGCACCCCGTTGAAGCTCGACGCGCTGCCGTCGAAACGGTCCCACGCCACATAGATCGTGTCCCGGTGTGGGCTCGAGGTGTTGTCGTCCACGGCAATGTAGGGCTTGTCGTCGAACTTGGTCTCGCCGGGCTCAAACGCGAAGAAGGTCGACTTCCAGGTCCGCCCCCCGTCGGAGGAGCGCGCCACCGCCATCTCGGTGCCGTTGATGGCTACCCCGTTCGGGAACCCGCGTGAGAAGAACACCACGATGTAGGCGTAGAACACGTTGCCGCGGGTGTCCCAGGCCACCGCGGGATCGGAACCAAAGTCGGTCCCGTTCGTGACCAGCGGCGGCGGCAGCGGAAGGTCCACCCCGCCCCAGGTGGAGGCCCCATCTGATGAGAAGTAGCCGCGCATGGGCAGGCGGAAGATCTCGTTCGAGCCGGCCACGATGTGGGACTGATCCGACGGGTTGATGGCGATCGAGGTCTCACTCTGGGGCCCGGGCTCGTTGCTCACATCGACATTGGGGCCCACCGAAACGCTCTGCGTCGCCCCAGGACCCGGTAGCGGCGTGAACCCGGGGGCGGAGACTGTCTCGAACTTCTGCCACCAGGTAGGCCGACTGTACGTCGAGGAACCGGAACTGGTAGCTGCCGAGGCTGGGAGAGCCCAGCCGAGCGCAAGCGCCAGGACGAAAGCCAAGGTTGCCGCGGCGATACGCCGTGAGGACCAATTCATCCTGCCCCCTGCCGCTGAACCGCATTCCTGCTGAACGCATCCTGCTTCAAGGGCATACTCGCACCGGCAGGCAATGACGGCAAGAGGTGTACTCAACCAGATTCACCGTGGCAGACGCAGAAACGTGACACTCCCGCCCTGGGCAGCAGCATCACTTCGCGCGGACGCCGCAACCGCGCGGCCCGACCGTCTCTTCCCGCTGGTGTCTGGCCCAGGGTCAGCAACCGGGCGGTCTGCCGGGCGCGCCTGCGGACCAGGTCAGCGCCCGGACACATGCGCTGGCACGTTGGCGCAACAGAATGCCGGTTCAGGCGCTGCACGCACGGTCATCCCGGTTGACCGGGACTGGTGCCAGATCGGCGGATCCGGCGTCCAACGGGCGCCGACGTCCCAACACGGAGTGCAACAGCGCTGCGGGCGGTCGGGCAGCACGCGATTTACAGTGCATCCCGCCGCAGCACAGCGTCGGTACCCCAAGGCAGGAGCGCCGAGGTTGAATAAGAGCCGCACCGGATCTGGAGGTCGAAGGAGAACCCGGTCACCGGGCCCCGCGAATGGGCCGAGGCCGCCTACAACATCACCCGCTGGACCGAGATGCCCCGCGGCGGGCACGTCCCGGCCGCCGAAGAACCCGAGCTACTCGCCGACGAGCTGCGAGAGTTCTTCCGCTCGCTCAGGTAACACCCTGCTCCCGCGGTCAGGCCCCGGGTGTGCTGATGACCGCACCCGCGCAGTCGCGGGGTACTTTGCGGCCCGCAAGATCCCGCTGGGTCTGTCCAGGCGACGTGACCGGTGGCCAGCCGCAGGGTCGCAGAACATCTGATCTTGCGCGGGCGACACCGGCGCCCCCCCCGACCGCGCCGAACGGCTGGACTGCGCGCCTGGCTCAGGCGAGGGCCGCCGTTCCGGCGTTCCCAGCAGCCGCGGGGCCGGTTCCTGCTGTACGCAGGCGGCGCCCTGGATTGGGTGCAGCTAGTGTTCGCCGAGCCGGGCGAGGTGCGCTCGTGGCTGCTCGAGGCTCCCCGCGAGGGAGCGCCTGACCTGGCCGCGGGTATGGGACATGCGACCGGCGACGTTGCCGGCCTGGCGGCCGGGGCCAGGTATCTGGGAATCGGCGTGAATGCGTTCCGAAAGCGGCTTGAGCGGCAGGGCCGCCCGGCGGGCGAGTCCGGGATGGGCAGTCAGCCCGCATGAACGCCCGCTGATCTCGGACGCTGGGCGGGCCGCCAGGCCGAGCCGAGCGCGCCATGATCGGTATGCAGACCTGGGGGCAGACCGCGGAGGCACCCGCGGCCCGCCCGGGGAACCGATCCGAACCAACCGGAAGGGACCCGCAATGACCCTACAACCACCCGGCGGGCGCCGCCGGCGCCGCTGGCGGCTCCCGCGGCCCTGCCGCCGCGCCGAGCCGCCGGGCCTGGCGCAAGCTCTTGCCCGGCTCGAAGCCCTGCTCCCGCCCGAGGCCGCCGGGATGCTTGCCCATGCCGACGTGCTCACCTGCTCAGACGGGCGGATATTCGTCTACTCGCCGTCGCCGCCGCGGCGCAGCAATCTGGTGTTCTCGCATTCGGATACCGGCCCCGGCGTCGATCCGTTCGGGAACCCTCACGGATCGGGCGACGTGACCTACTGGCCGCCCAGCGGCGAGGGCGAGGCGCAGCCGTGACCCATCAGTGCCCGATCCGTGGGTGCACGCGGACCCTGCCCGGCGACATTCTCAGGTGCCGCCCGCACCGGCGTCTCGTGCCCGGGGCCGCTACGCGGCGCCGTGCATGCCGCCCATGACCACGGGCGCGGTACCGGCACGCTGACGCTGCTGCGCGCCCACAATGCCGCGATCACGGCCGTGCACCGCAAGCCCGGCGCCGAGGGCAGGTGAGGTCACGACATGAACCTGATCATCGTCGCCGTGGCGGTCGTCTGCCTGGCGCTTCCTCTCGGGCACGCGCGTGCGGACTGCCGGCACGGGCGGGCGCATGGCCGTCGCGGGACCGGGCTGGTGTGGTACGCGGGCCGTGGGTCAGCGTCCCGCTGCCGGGGCTTCCGCGCGGGACACAAGCTGTGAGCGGTCGGGCGTGCCGGCCTGCATGCCGCCGGGTGCGGGAGACTGCCTGTCAGATGTTCGCGGGTGAAGGGAGCTTGAGCGTGGCGAGGCCGAACTGGCGGCCCGGATGCGCGCTGAGGGCCTGAGCCCCACGGGTGGAGCAGCGCTCCCGGGCATACCTATGGCTGGCACGAGCACGGCTACGAAAAGGCGCTCTATTGCGTCCGTGGCCGGATCGTGTTCCACACTGGCCACGGTGACATCGAGCTCGGCCCGGGAGACCGGATGGTGCTGCCGCCGCACACACCTCATGCGGCAACCGTCGGTGCCGAGGGCGTGCGCTGCATCCAGGCGCCCCGCCACGGTGAGCATCGCTGAACCCGAGCGCGCAGGCCAGACGAGAGTGTTCTGTTCACCGTTTCGGGTGTGACCGCGTCCGAGTGGCCGGACAGCTAGCCGTCGGCCGTTACGCCGGTCCCGGCAGTCGCCTGGGTTCGCTGCGGGGCTTCGCCGCTGGGTGACCAGCGGGAACCGGGGGGAAGATGGTTACATGATGCGGCGGGTCCGCTCGGCGGATGAGGCGGCAGCCGCGGTCGCGGACGCCGGGCTGATGACGGTGTTCGGCAGCGATGCCGTGCCGCTGCCCTCGTTGTGCGAGGCGGTCACCGGCCGCCCCGACGTCGATGTCTTCGTGATCGGCGAGGACGGGCGGCGGCATCTGAATCCCGAGCTGGACCTGGTCTGGTCGCTGTTCACCGCCCAGGCGGCTGCGCGGCGGGCGTGCCTGGGCAAGCATCTGTGCGGCCGGCTGGTGCTGATCGCCCCCGCCGCCCTGGCTGACCTGTACGCGCTGACCGGCCGTGACGGGTGGCCAGGAGACTTCGCCGGCATGCCGCTGCCCTCGGCGCAGCTGGCCATCGCCGAGGCGTTGCTGGATGGCGGGCCGCGCACGGCGGCCGAACTGCGCATCCTGACCGCGATCCGCGGCATCAGGGAGCTCAAGCGGGCCCTGGAGCGCCTGGAGGCGGCGCTGATCGTCACCCGGGCAGGGGAGCGAGCACAAGCGACCGGCTGGGCGGCGACCCTCTACGACCTCACCACGCGCCGGCATGCCGCCTGGCTGGCCAGCCTGCCACACCCGGAGGCCGCGCGCGAAAGCCTGGCGGGCATCGTCCGCCGTCACGCTCCCGGGGCCACACCGCGGGACCTGGAGCGGCTGTTTGACTGGTCACAGCCTGAGGCACGCACGGTCGCATGAAACGCTGGCAGGTCGCGCAGAAATTCTCCTCGAGCGCGGCCCCCAGCGCGTTCGCGATCCGGGTTGCTCAGCAGAATCCTCTACGTGGCGGCGAAGCTCAGGTTTGCCTCTGCGAGGAGCCAGCCAGCTTGCCACCCCAATGGGAGCCAGGCACGGCCTAGTCGAGGCGATCAGATCCCGGCGCGGCAGCACGCGCAGATCACCCAGTTCGGTCGGGACAACGCTGTACACGTCACAGTCCGCCCCCGGCGCCATATCGGCGGGTCGGCGCGCCTGGCCCAATTCCGCTATTGATCACGCAGCGCGAATGGGTTGTCCGGCTTTGTGTAGCGCCTGCGGCGTAGCCTCTGCCGGTGTGCATCGGTTACCGAAGAGGCCACTGCTGGGGATCGGCCCCGGTGCAGCAGGCCCGTTAGCGCCGATTTCCACGCAGCTCATTCGGCCCTGTTCTCGGATGGTTTCTCATCAGTCACGGCGCGGGTCCGCGCAGGTCAGCCCGTTCGGACTGGCACGGAGCCACCTGTTATCGCTGCTGCGATCTGGCTGTCACG
>WNFC01018009.1_pt1 | contig 10774 bp, 11 predicted proteins | sample 5400541 | NCBI WGS metagenome assembly WNFC01 (sample SAMN13153342, study PRJNA577476) | soil metagenome | isolation source: 120 cm saprolite under Douglas fir tree site 2 hole 2 replicate 1 | place: USA:California | collected 2015-04-18
TCACCGCCGGGCACAAGTTCGCGCTTGCAGAGCACTTCAACGCCGACGGCGGATACGTGATCACGAGCATCGAGCATTCGCTCCGGGTGCGCGATCCAAAGGCGGCGGACCGCGCGCTGCAGTACGAAAACCGCTTCACCTGCATTCCGGAGTCGCTGCCGTTCCGGCCCGCTCGTGTCACGCCGGAGCCGGTCATCGCCGGCACGCAGACCGCGGTCGTTGTAGGGCCGGCCGGCGCGGAGACCTTTGTCGATAAATTTGGCCGCGTGAAGGTCCAGTTCTTCTGGGATCGGCAGGGCCACAGCTCAAGCGACAGCTCCTGTTGGATCCGCGTTGCGCAGCCGCGCTCTGGCGGCGGTCAGGGCGTCTTCTGGCGGCCCGAGATCGGGGACGAGGTGGTCGTAGCGTTCGAGGAGGGCGACCCTGATCGTCCCCTGATCCTCGGTTCGGTGTTCAACCCGAGGCGCTTGCCACCGCCCTGGCCGCCCGCGTCGCAGTAGTCGAGCGAAGGAGGATGCGATGACATCGAGAAGGAACGTGGTCTCGAAGGCGGTCCTCGCGATCGCGAGCCTCGCCGGTATCGGTGCCGCGAGCGGTGCCGGCGGCAAGTTGGTGGCGAGCCCCGACCCGGACACGTTCGTCCTCCGCGGGCGCAACTGGCGAACGAGCGGCGATCCCTTCGGCGCGCTCCCGAGCGAGGGCGACCGGATCAGCGTACGTGGCGACTTGATCGACGAGTCACAAGGCGAACGCATCGGTGACTTCTTCGCTGCGGGGTTTGCGATCGGTGCCGGTCTTCATCCCGCGCAGGTCGAGCGACTGGAGCTCCACACGTTCAAGCTGCCGGGGGGCACGATCATCGGCAGCGGGACCGCGGGGCAGCTCGAGGGTGTCTTCGCGATCCTGGGTGGCACGGGTCGCTACGCGAGCGCGCGTGGCACCTACGTCGCGCGCCAACGTCACCTGGATCTTGGCGGCGACGGCTCCGCCGAGTTCCTCTTCAAGCTGGCGCGATAAGCGCGAGAGTGCCGCGCCCGTCCCTCGCTCGGGGTAGGAGGCTGTCGGCCGCGGAGTAGGACCCGGGCCAAGCGGGGGAGGACGGATTCGCCCCTCGCGCCGTGCCGGTGGCTCGCTAGCCTGTTCGGTGTGAACCGCCTTGCCCGCGCCCTCCCGCGTGACTCAGACCGGCAGCTGACGCTCGGCATCATCGGCCTCGTCGTGGCCTACGCGCTCGAGCAGCTCGCCGCACCGGGCTACCTGCGCTCCGCCATGGCGGCGATGGGCTGGCTCGGCTTCAGCCTCGGCGCGCTCGGGCGCATCGGGCAGGCGATCAACGCGGCGCGGCGTCGCGAGCGCCTCCCCTGGCTCTTCATCGGCGCCGGCGTCGTGGCGTGGATCGCCGGCATGTTCGCGCGCTCGACGTTCCTCATCGCGGACCTCACGCCGGACAGCCCGAGCTTCGCCGATGCGGCCGCGCTGGTCGCGGCGGTCCTGCTGGGCTGCGGATTCGTGGCGCTTGTTCGCGGCCATCGGCTCGCGATCTACGCGCTCTTGCTCGACGCGAGCGCCGTCGTGCTCGTGCTCGTCTCGCTGATCGCGTTCGCGGTCCAGGACGTCTTCCTCGTGGAGATGGACACCGATCCGGTCGCGACGACCACCGTGCTGCTGTACACGCTCATCTACGCCGCGGCGACGACCGCGGCGGTGTCCGCGTACTTCGCCGCGCCGCTCGATACGCCGCGCCGCGCGCACACGTGGCTGATCGTCGGCGTCGGTCTCACAGCGCTCGCGTACGTCCTCTCGCTGCCGGCGTACCTCCATGGCACCTTCGCCGCCGGGACGCTCGTCGATCCGATGTGGATGGCCGGGATGCTCGCGATCAGCATCGCGGCGACCGCGTCACGCGAGGATCGCGAGCAGCGCGTCGCCGCGCCCGTCTCATCGCTCCGCCCGTTCGCCCGCATGGCGCTCCCCGCCGTGCTCGCCCTTGCGACCGCGGTGCTCATCGTGATATCCGAGAACCGCAACACCGAGGCGATCGTCGTTCGCGCCTCGGCGCTCATCGCGCTGGTCCTGGCGATGCGCGCGGGTGTCGCGCTGTACTCGAACTGGCGCCTGGGCGAGGTCGAGGGACGGCGCGCGCGCCAGTTCGAAGCGCTGTACGAGGTCGGGCTCGCGTCCGCGGGCGAGCGCTCCGTCGAGGAGCTGCTCAAGCTCGTGGTCGAGCACGCGACGAACCTGACGCGCTGCGCCGGCGCGATGCTCTCGCTCGCTGGCCCGGACAACACCTTCGTCATCCGCGCGCTCTACAAGGGCCCGATGAAGCAGCTGCGCGACTCGGTCGGTGAGCCCGTCGCCGGCATCTCGCTCGAGGCGCTCGACACCCGCGATCTGGTGGTGGCCGAGCGCTACTCCGAACACGCGCATAGCACGGCGGCGCTGCACGACACGCGGCGCCTCGTGCGCCTATACGCCGCCCAGGCCGCGATCGCCATCGCCAACGCCCAGCTGCTGGCGGAGACGCACCGTCTCGCGCGCGACGATGACCTCACCGGCGTGATGAACCGCCGCAGCCTCATGGAGCGGCTCGAGAACGAGATCCACTCGGCGAACCGCCACGGCGACATCCTCGCCGTGGCCCTCTGTGACCTCGACGGCCTCAAGTTCGTGAACGACAGCGCCGGACACCTCGCCGGGAACGAGGTCCTCATCAAGATCGCCCGTGTGATGCGCGAGTCCGTCCGCGCGGAGGACGTCGTGGCGCGATTCGGCGGCGACGAATTCGTGGTCCTCCTCCCGCGAACCGGCCAGCTCCCGGCGCAGGCCCTCGTCGGCCGCATGAGCGCCCGCCTGCGCGAGGAGACCTATCACTGGGCAGGCGTCGAGCAGAGCGTGCCGCGCGTGTCGTTCGGCATCGCTCGACAAGTCGCGCGGTCGCGAGTCGCGTCGCGATGCGGCCGAGGGCGACTAGCTGAGATTCCCCGCGGTTCTTGAAACGGCCCGGCTAGCGTCCGCGCCATGGATGAGATTTGGGTCCACGATCAGCACCAGTTTCGCGACCCCGAGCGGCGCTGGCTGCGTCACACCTTTCAGGAGGGTCCGGGCTTTCGCTTCCTCGCCACGCGCGGCGGCCGGCCGCCGGAGCACCTGCGACGACCCGGCGATATCGCGACCGTCCGCGCGCGGGCTCGTGCCGTACGCATCGCGCGCGAGGTGGGCATCGCTGCCGCGCTCGCATCGGGGACCGTCAGCCGCACGACCCTGTGGCGCTGGCTGTGCGCGTACGAGCGTGGCGGTCTGGCCGCGCTCGTTCCGGAGCGACGCGGGCCGCGCGATCCGGCGCTCAGGCACCCGGCGTGGCTCGAGCAGGTCGTGATCGCGGTGCGCCTGCGCACGTACTGGAACGCCAAGCGCATCTCGGCCGAGTTGCGCCGGCGCGAGATCGCCGACGTCGGCCACCGCTGGATCAGCCAGCTCTTCGACGACCAGGGCGCTCACCGGCCGTCCGGTCCGCGCGAGCGTGGCCCGCGCTACGAGCGCTCCAGCCCGAACTCGCTGTGGCACGTCGACATCAAGGGGCCGTTCTTCATCCAGCTCGCGCGCCAGCGGTACCTCAAGACCTGGATCATCGGCCTGGTCGACGACCACTCCCGTTTCGTCATCGGCCTGCGCATCGCCACGGACCGGCAGGGCGCGGCGATCCTGGCCTGGCTGCGCGACTGCGTCGAGCTGTGCGGCACGCCGCTGGATCTCATGAGCGACAACGGTTCGCCCTTCGTCACCTGGATGCCCGGTGTGCTGACACGCTTTGGCAAGACGCTGCGTGACCTTGAGGTCCACCACATCCGCACCCAAGTCGACTCGCCCTGGACCAACGGCAAGATCGAGGCGTTCTGGGCCACCCTCAAGAGCGAGGTCCTCGACCGCGAGATCTTCCGCTCGCTCGCCGACGCCGAGGCTGCGCTTGAACGTTTCGCTCGCTACTACAACTACCACCGACTCCGCGGCGCGATCGACTGGTGCACGCCCGCCGAGCGCTATGACGGGACGCCCTTCACCGACCGCGGCTTCGACAACGTCCCCGCCCTCAGTCACCTGGTGCCTCGGCTCAACGAGCTCCGGAGGGCAGCCTGAGCGTGTTTCAGAAATGAGGGGGAATCTCACCTAGACGCTACGCTTTCCGCACACACCTTTTTCGAACGCGGGGAGGGATTCTGGTCGTGCCGAAGTGTCCAGAGTGCGATGCCGACGTGACCGTCGGCTCCGACGCGGTGAAGGGCGAGATCGTGTCGTGCCCGGACTGCGGCGCCGAGCTCGAGGTCACCGCCACGTCGCCCGTCACGCTCGCGCTCGCGCCCGAGGCCGAAGAAGACTGGGGTGAATAGCCCCACCGTCGGCGTGCTCCTCTCGCGCGTGCGCGTGGAGGAGAAGCTGCTCCTGCAGGAGCTGGCGTCCCGCGGTATCACGACGAAGGTCATCGACGACCGCGAGCTGGTCCTCCCGACAGAGAAGCGGCCGGAGCTCGGGGTCGACGTGGTCGTCGAGCGCTGCATCCAGCACGGCACCGCGCTCTACGCGCTTTCGGTCCTCGACGGCTGGTGCATCCCCACCGTCAACACATACGAGACGGCCGAGGTCTGCGGCAACAAGCTCCTCACGACGATGCGTCTGGTGCGCGACAAGGTGCCGGCGCCGAAGACGCGCGTCGCCTTCACGCCGGAGTCCGCGCTCGCGGCGGTGGAGGACCTCGGCTACCCCGCCGTGATGAAACCCCTCATCGGCTCGTGGGGCCGGCTCGTCTCGAAGGTGAACGACCGCGAGAGCGCGGAGGCGATCATCGAGCACAAGGACGTACTCGGGAACTACCTGCACTCCATCTATTACGTGCAGGAGTACGTCGACAAGCCCGGCCGCGACATCCGCGCGTTCGTCGTCGGCGACGAGACGATCTGTGCCATCTACCGCTACTCCGACCACTGGATCACCAACACCGCGCGCGGCGGTCGCGCCGAGAACTGCCCGGTCACGCCCGAGCTCGATGCCCTCTGCGTGAAGGCGGCGAAGGCCGTCGGCGGCGGTGTGCTGGCGATCGACGTGCTCGAGCGCGACGGCGAGCTGCTGGTGAACGAGGTGAACTACACGATGGAGTTCCGCAACTCCATCGACACGACCGGCGTGAACATCCCCGCGCGCATGATCGACTACGTCCTCGCCGTCGCGAAGAACAGCAAGTAGATGCGCATAGGCGTCATCGGCGCCGGTGGCTATGCCGGCGGCGAGCTCATCCGTCTCCTGCTCACGCACCCCGAGGTGCGCGAGATCGTCGCGGGTTCGGAGTCGCTCGCCGGGAAACCGATCACAGCCGCGCACCCGAACCTGCGCAAACGCACCGATCTGCAATTCGTCCACTACGAGGACGTCACCGGGTGCGACGTCATCTTTCTCAGCCTTCCGAACGGCACGCACCGCGCCGATGAGTTCGAGGGGCGCGCGAAGCTCATTGTCGATCTGTCATCGGACCACCGGCTGCGCGACCCGAAGGACTACGAGACCTGGTACGGCGCGACCCATCCGTACCCGGAGAACTTGGGGCGCTGGATCTACGGCATCCCCGAGCTCCACCGGAAGCGCATCGCTGGCGCGACGCGCGTGACGGGCGCCGGCTGCAACGCGACCGCGACGATCCTCGCCGTCGTGCCGTTGTTCGCGGCTGACGTCGTCGACCGATCGCGTCCGGTCGTCGTCGAGTGCAAGGTCGGGTCGAGCGAGGGTGGGCGCACGCCGTCGGAGGACTCGCACCATCCCGAGCGCGCCGGCATCGTGCGCTCGTTTCGCCCAGTCGGCCACCGCCACACCGCCGAAGCGGAGCAGGAGCTCGCGCTCGGCGGCGCGAAGCCGCGCGTCGATCTCTCGGTCACCGCGGTCGAGCTGGTGCGCGGCGCGCTCGCGACCGCGCACGTCTATCTGAAGCGTCCGCTCGACGACAAGGACCTCTGGAAGATCTACCGCGACCGCTACGCGGCCGAGCCGTTCGTCCGCATCGTGAAGGAGCGCAGCGGCATCTTCCGCAACCCCGAGCCGAAGCTCCTCGCGGGCACGAACTTCGCCGACGTCGGCTTCGCCGTCGACCCGCGTGGCGATCGCATCGTGGCGCTCTGCGCAATCGACAACCTGGTGAAGGGCGCGGCTGGGAACGGGGTTCAGGCGATGAATGTCGCGCTCGGCCTCGACGAGACACTCGGCCTCGGCTTCGTGGGCTTACACCCCTGACGACCCGCGCGTCCGGTCGCGGCGGGATCGCGGCGCGTGCGTCCGACCCGGCACGTCGGCGGCGAAGAACAGCCCGACGAGCTCGCCATCGCTCGTCGTCACGATGCGCCGCGTGAGGCCACGTTCCGCGAGCTCGCGCGCGATCTTGTCGGCGGACGAATCGAGCCGCTCGGTGGACGGCCCGGGATCCATCACCTCGTCGACGAGCGCGTTCGGGTCGCCGTCGAGCTCGGGGCCCCAGACCACGCCGAGCACGATCCCGGCGTCGTTGGCCACAACGCACTCACTCCAGCCTGAGTCGTGCGCACGCCGCCGTGCGTCGGCGAGGCGCGTGCCGAGCGGGCACGTGGGCACCTCCCGCCGCACGACGTCGGCGACACGCGTGGTCGCCGTGCGCCGGCCGCGGCTGGGCAATCCGTTCGCAAGCCAATCATCCCTGCCGCCCTGGTAGCGATAGACCGTCTCGAATCCCAGGCTCTCGAGCCGCCACGCGGCTCGTGCGCTCATGTCTCACTGGAAATCGTGGCAGGACGTGATGACCGGGCGCGCCTTGTCGAGAACGCCGATGGTCCGGGCATTGAGCGTCTTCAGATGGATGTTGATCGCACCGGCGATGTGCGCGTCCGCGAACTCCTCCGGCTCGAGCACATCCAGCAGCTGCGCGCCCTCACTGAGAAGGCGGACGACGGTGTCCCGGTCGATGACGGTCGGCACGTGACCTGCCAATGCATCGCCTGTGCCTCGGCCGAGGTACGCGCCGCGCGTTCGAAGCCGCGGCTCGGTAGGCTTCGGACATGCCACTGCGCGCGGTCGTGAAGGCCGGCGGCTCGAAGGGTGTCTCGCGCGACGCCGTCGCCGACCTCGTCGCGCAGGTCGCGCGTCAGGACGAGATCGTGCTCGTGCACGGCGCGTCGGCCGAGACGGACCGCCTCGCTGAGGCGCTCGGTGTGCCGCAGGAGCAGATCACCTCGCCGTCCGGTCACACCAGCCGCCGCACCGACCGGCGCACGCTGGAGATATTCGCCCTTGCCGCCCTCGGGGTCGAGAACTTCCAGTACGTCGAGAAGCTGCAGCAGCGCGGCATCGACGCGGTCGGGCTCTCGGGCCTGTCGGGCCGGCTGCTCGTCGCGAAACGCAAGGACGTGCGCGCGGTGCGCGACGGCAAGACGATCCTGTTGCGCGACGACTACACCGGGACCGTCGAGGCGGTGAACCTCCCGCTGCTCACGCAGCTCATCGGGCCCGGTCGCGTTCCCGTCGTAGCGCCGCTCGCGCTCTCCACCGAGAACGAGGCGCTCAATGTCGATGGTGACCGCGTGGCCGCGCGTATCGCGGCGGCCATCGACGCCGATGCGCTCCTGATCCTCACGAACGTCCCCGGTCTGCTGAGAGATGTGAACGATCCGTCATCTCTCGTCGCCGAGACGACCCTCGAGGAGGCCGAGACGCTGGCGCAGGGCCGCATGAAGAAGAAGATCCTCGCGGCGCGCGAGGCGATCGAGGCCGGCGTCGACGAGGTCGTCATCCGTTCCGCGACGCTCGATCCCTCGATCCGCACCGTGATTCGCAGTTGACGGGCCGATGACGATCGGGCGGAAATCATCAGTCGCGCGCGAGGACGCGCACACCAGCGGCCTCTATCAGAAGCGGCCGCTGGTCATCGTCCGTGGCGAGGGCGCGACGCTGTACGACGAGGATGGCCGTGAGTACATCGACTGCGTCGGCGCGCAGGGCATCGCCAACCTCGGGCACGGCAACCGCGCGGTCGCCGACGCGATCGCCGCGCAGGCGCGGACGCTCGCGTCGTCGACGGAGCTCTTCTACAACGACCGACGGGCCGAGCTGTATGACGTCCTCGCGTCGATCCTCCCGGCGGAGCTCGACCGCTACTTCCTGTGCAACAGCGGCACCGAGGCGGTCGAGGGGGCGCTGAAGTTCGCGCGGATGGCCTCGCAGCGCCAGAACGTCGTCGCGACGATGCGGGGCTTCCACGGGAAGACGATGGGCGCGCTCGCCGCGACGTGGGGTCCCGAGTATCGCGAGGCGCTCGGCGGGACCGCGCTCTTCCCGGGGATGTCGCATGTGCCCTTCAACAAGACCGAGGCGCTCGACGCTGCGATCACCGCGGACACGGCCGCGTTCATCGTCGAGCTCGTGCAGGGCGAAGGCGGTGTGCGGCCGGCGACGCGCGAGTTCATCGCTGAAGCAGCGCGGCTCTGCCGCGAGCGCGGTGCGCTGCTGGTGATCGACGAGGTCCAGACCGGGTTCGGCCGGACGGGGACGATGTTCGCGCTGGAGCAGTACGGCGTCACGCCGGACATCCTCTGCCTCGCGAAGGCCGTCGCCGGCGGCCTGCCGATGGGCGTGGTCGCGTTCTCGCGCGCGGTCGGCGATCTGCCGAAGCGCTCACACTCGACGACCTTCGGCGGGAATCCGCTGGCGTGCGCCGCGGCGATCGCGGCGATCGCCGAGATGCGGCGCCTCGACGTCGCGCGCAACGCTCGTGAGCGCGGAGCGCAGCTGCGCGAGGGCATACTCGCGATCCGCTCGAACAAGGTTCGTGAGGTCAGGGGCCTGGGATTGTTGTTTGGCATCGAGCTGAAGGAGAACGCCGGCCCGACCATCAAGGCGCTGCAGGACCAGGGCGTGCTCACGCTCGGCGCCGGCCCCACGGTCGTGCGCTACCTCCCGCCGCTCGTGATCACACCGGACCAAGTGACGCGCGTCATCGCCGCGACGGCGAAGGTGCTCGCCTAGACTCAACGTATGGCGACCGCGCCCGCGCTCCCGGGCGGATTCGAGCTTCCGCTCGAGCCGCGCCTCCCGCGTCTCGGCTCCGTCGATGCCGTCGGCCTCGAGGAGCGCGCGGCCATGCTCGCGACGCGCTCGATCAAGCGCGGCTCGAAGGTGTTCGCGCTCGATCTCGCGATCCGCTGTATCGACCTCACGACGCTCGAGGGTGCGGACACACCAGGCAAGGTCGCCGCGCTGTCCAGCAAAGCGATCCGGCCGGACCCGACCGACGCGAGCATCCCCTCGGTCGCCGCGGTCTGCGTCTATCCGAACCTCGTCCCCGTCGCGCTCGAACGCACCCGTGGCACGTCGGTGAAGGTCGCATCGGTCGCGACGGCGTTCCCGTCGGGACAGGCACCGCTCGAGGTGAAGCTCGAGGAGGTCCGCGATGTCGTCGCGATGGGCGCGCACGAGGTCGACATGGTCATCGACCGCGGCGCGTTCCTGTCGGGGAACTACGCGAAGGTCTACGACGAGATCGTCCGTGTGAAAGAGGCCTGCGCCGGAAAGGCCCATCTCAAGGTCATCCTGGAGACCGGCGAGCTTGGGACGTACGACAACGTCCGACGCGCGTCCCTTCTCGCGATCGCCGGCGGCGCGGACTTCATAAAGACGTCGACCGGGAAGGCCGCGACGAACGCGACGCTCCCGGTCGCGCTCTGCATGCTCGAGGTGATCCGCGACGTGCACGAGGAGACCGGCCGCGTCGTGGGGATGAAGGTCGCGGGCGGGATCCGGCAGTCAAAGCAGGCGGTGCAGTACCTCGTGCAGGTGCACGAGACACTCGGCCCGGCCTGGCTCACGCCGGACCGCTACCGCATCGGCGCATCGACCCTCTTGAACGACGTGCTCATGCAGCTGCGCAAGGAGAAGACGGGTCGCTACCAGAACCCCGACTACTTCACGATTGACTAGACAACCCGCGCCGCTGACTCCGGCACGCACGTCGGACAAGGCCGCGATCCCCGCGGCGTGGGACTACGCGCCCGCGCCCGAGGCAAAGGACATCGTCAAGATCGCCGACCACTACGGCCTCTTCATCGGCGGGAAGTTCGTCGAGCCACTCAGCAAGCAGCGCTACACGACGATCGACCCGGCGCGCGAGGAGCCGCTCTCGGAGATCGCGCAGGCCGGCAAGGCCGATGTGGCGAAGGCAGTGCGCGCGGCGCGCGTCGCGTACACGACCCGTTGGTCGAAGCTCCGCCCGTCGGAGCGGGCGAAGTACCTCTACCGCATCGCGCGCATCCTCCAGGAGCGCTCGCGCGAGTTCGCGGTGCTGGAGTCGCGGAATGGGGGCAAGCCCATCCGCGAGTCGCGCGACGTCGACCTCCCGCTCGCCGCCGCGCATTTTTTCTACTACGCCGGCTGGGCCGACAAGCTCGAGTACGCGTTCCCGAATCGGAAGCCGCGCCCCATCGGCGTGGCGGGTCAGATCATCCCGTGGAACTTCCCGCTCCTGATGCTCGCGTGGAAGATCGCCCCAGCCCTCGCGGCGGGCAACACCGTGGTGTTGAAGCCGGCCGAGACGACACCGCTCACCGCGCTCCTGTTCTGCGACGTGCTTCGTCAGGCCGAGCTGCCACCGGGCGTGGTGAACATCGTCACCGGAGACGGCCGCACCGGCGCCGAGCTCGTCGCGAGCGAGGACGTGAACAAGATCGCCTTCACCGGCTCGACCGAGGTGGGGAAGGCGATCCAGCGGGCCGTCGCC
>WNFC01027958.1_pt1 | contig 10774 bp, 9 predicted proteins | sample 5400541 | NCBI WGS metagenome assembly WNFC01 (sample SAMN13153342, study PRJNA577476) | soil metagenome | isolation source: 120 cm saprolite under Douglas fir tree site 2 hole 2 replicate 1 | place: USA:California | collected 2015-04-18
CGCGGGTTCCAAACTGGTAGATTCACCGGAGTGCGACGCTACGCGGCGTTCCTTCGGGGCGTCAGCCCGATGAACGCGAAGATGCCGGAGCTGAAGAGGTGCTTCGAGGCGGCCGGCTTCACCGACGTGAAGACGGTCCGCTTGAGCGGCAACGTCGTCTTCAGCGCCCGCGCCTCGTCCGAGGCGTCGCTCGAGCGCAAAGTCGAGGCCGCGATGAAGAAGCACCTCGGCCGTGCGTTCCTCACCATCGTGCGTCCGGTCGATGCGCTTCGCGCGATCCTCGCCTCCGACCCCTATGGAGCGTTCCGGCTGTCGCCAGGCGCGAAGCGCGTGGTCACGTTCCTGCGCGACCGGCCCCGGGCGAAGCTCGAGCTGCCGATCGGGCTCGATGGCGCGCGCATCCTGAGCGTGGAGGGCAGCGAGGTCTTCAGCGCCTACCTCCCAGGTCCCCGGGGACCGGTCTTCATGACGCTCATCGAGAAGACGTTCGGCAAGGAGGTCACGACGCGGACCTGGGGAGACCGTGAAGAAATGGCGGGGTGACCACGGAGGTCACGTGACCAGTCCGAGACTCTCGATCTCAGCTAGACAGAGATGTCTCGAGGGCGGGAGGCGAGCAGACCCAGCAGGACGCCCGCCACCGCCACGCAGGCGAGAAGGGCAAGGTACCCGGCGGGCGGCGTCTTGCCGGCGCCGTTCGGTCCGAGGAAGCCGAAGGTTTCGCCGGCCCGCACCGAGAAGGAAACGCTCTCGATTCCGCGGCGGCGGCCGTACCGCTTGGTCAGCTCGCGGGCCTCGATGACGGTGGCAGGCGCCAAGGCGAGGCCAGCCTATCGCCGGTACCGCTCCGAAGTCGAAGCCCTCGCATGCTGGCGGATCGTCGATCCGCGCTGAAATGGTGGCATAGTCTCTTGCGGGACCGAGATCGCGATGGTGACAACTCTCACACTCCGCCCGCGCTGGCTCAAGCTGACGCTTACGGCGTTGATGGCCATGGTCGTCGTCGCGTGTGGCTCCGGCGCCACCGCAATCGACCCATCGGCGCTCGCCGGCACCTGGGTTGGGGAGAACATCGTGATGACGGTGACCGACAGCGGCGCGCAGCTCGAAATGCCCTGCGCGCATGGGGACATTGCTGGCGCGCTTGCGCAGAACCCCTTCAGCGTGGGCGGCACGTTCGGACGCGAATTCGGCCCTGCTGTCGATGATCACCCGGCCCTGTATACCGGAAGGGTCGTGGGCGCCACGATGACGCTGGACATCCGGCTCACCGACACGAACGAATCAGTGGGCTCCTTCACGCTGACCCGTGGAACGCCGGGTCGCCTCGTGAAGTGTGTCTGAGCGAGGCGTCGGCGCTCGATCTCAGGCCTAGCGGCGAACTTGATCGCGTACGCGCTCGTGTTCGCTCGTTCGACCCCGTCTCGCGATTCCTGAGGTCTACAGAAAGCATCGCCGTGCGACGGCAGGAACGTGGCCACCGCGAACTCGTCTGGTAGGCTCGGTCCACGATGCAGTTACGGTGGTCGAGGGCTGCGCGGGTCTTGCTTGCCTTCCTCGCGGTGGTCGCAGCGGGTTTCGCCTGGTTCAAGGTGTCGGATCGCGTGTACCGCGCGATCGCGCAGGTCGAGCTGGCGAAGTTCGGCGGCGGCCGGTTGGTGTTCGAAGTCGATCTGGACCGCGGCCTGAGGGATGAAGCAGACCGGCTCGCCATCGAGATGGAGGAAGTGGCGCGCGAGGCCGCGCCTGGCGCAACCGCGCGCGTGTGGCGGGGCGCGCAGAGCGAGATCGGTGTTGCGTTCGCCGACGTCACGGCTGCCCAGCGGTTCGCGCAGGCAGTCCCGCCCGAAGTGAGGAAGAGCCTGGCGCAAGCCGGCGGCCCTTCCGCGGACCGCGAGCTGCGATTCGTGCTCGCCGATCCGGTCCGCGATCAACTACTGGAGCGGCTGCGCGGGAGGATCGAGAGCCGGCTCGAGCGGTACACGGGCCACACGGTGCTGGTACACAGCGAGGGAGGTCGGCTCTTCGCGGACCTGCCGCCGCGGGCGCTGGCGCAACTGGAGCGCCTCCAACGCGAACGGGACCCGCTCGAGAAGCTGTTCATTCCCGCCAGGCTCGAGTTCAAGGTGGTCGACGACGGGGACCGGACGCTCGCGCGCGTGACCCCGCTCCCAGCAGGAGTCACTCTCGAGTGGGATCGCTATCAGGGTCAGAGCGGTGCGCTGGTCACTGCGCCGTACTTGACCTCGAGCGATGGGCAGGCGCTCCGCGCGTTGATCAGGGACAAGGCTCCGGCGGAACACGTCTTCGCCATCAGCCTTGGCGCGGACGCGGCGGGCAAGTACCGCACGTTCCTTCTCCACGAGCGCGCCGGCCTGACCGGCGAGTACGTCACCGATGCGCGGGTCGCCTTCGACGGATCGGGCGATGGCCCGCGGCCGTACGTCAGCGCTAGCTTCAACGAGCGCGGCGCGCGGCTGTTCGGCAGCCTCACCGCCGGCAACGTCTCGCGGCGCCTGGCAATCGTCTTGGATGGACAGGTCGACTCGGCGCCCATCATTCAGACCGCGATTACGGAAGGTGTGTGCTCCATCCACCTCGGCGGCGTCAAGCCTATCCAGGAGGTGCTGCAGGAAGCGAAGGATCTTTCCCTTCTCTTGAGATCAGGCGCGCTCGCGGCTCCCGTGCGCCTGATCGCGATCGAGCGGATCCCAGCACGGCAATGATGGCGGCGATGCGACCCTCGAGCTGCCGATCGAGCTCGACGGCGCGCGCATCCTGAGCGTGGAAGGCAGCGAGGTCTTCAGCGCATACGTCCGAAGTCCCCGGGGACCGGTCTTCATGACGCTCATCGAGAAGACCTTCGGCGAAGAGGTCACGACGCGGACCTGGGACACCGTGAAGAAGGTGGCCGCGTGACTACAGACCGGCACCCTCGATGAACGTCGCCTGCGGCGCCAGGACGGCGAGCGCCGCGAGCACCGTGTCCACGTCGTCTACCGCGAGGATGATCGGGACCTCGACCCGCCCCATGTGCAGGGTGATGGCGGCCTGGCCGCGTGCCGAGGCGTCCACGCAGATGCCCGTCACTTCCTTGCTCATGCGGATCTTCCCGATCTCGTCGAACCGGCGCTCCTCGACGTACCGGTCCTTCCGGTACAGGATGACCGTGGTCTCCTTCCCCGCGTAGTCCTTCTCCTTCTTGCGGCCGACCTCCTCCCCCCGCCGCCAGGCCTGCACCGTGAAGGCCTCCGCGGTCGCCGCGGGCTTCGGGTCGTCCCAGGAGAACGACGCCTTGCACAGGCCCGACGCCGTCGGCGAGCGGGTCAGCGCCTTGGTGAAGATCCGGGCCGCCTGGGGCCTGTCGAGCGAGGCCTGGATCGACGCCATCCGCTGCGTGGGTGCGTACTTCGAGGCACAGCCGGCGACTGCAAGCAGCGCCATGCTCAATCGTGCCGTTCGTGAGATCGACATCAAGCCCCAGAAGACCCGAAGGGTCCACGCGTGTCCAGAAAACGCGCGGGGCGAGACACCGTGCCCGGTGGCGCGGCCCGGAAAGCGTCGGACTAGGATGGAGCGGTGCTCTACCGATTCCTTGCCGACGCAGTGGTCGTGATCCACTGCGGCTTCGTCCTCTTGGTCGTCGTGGGAGGCTTCCTGGTCCTGCGCTGGCCTCGCGTCGCATGGGTCCAACTCCCCGCGGCCGTCTGGGGAGTCCTCGTGGAATGGTCCGGGTGGGTGTGCCCCCTGACTCCGCTCGAGAACTGGCTGCGCGCGCAGGGCGGCGCGGCGGGCTACGCCGGAGGCTTCGTCGAGCGCTACTTCCTTCTCGTGCTCTACCCTGCGAGCCTCACGCGCGGCGTGCAGATCCTGCTCGGCGCGGCGGCGCTGGCGGCGAACTTGATCGCCTACGCGCTCGTGTTGACGCGTTCCAACCCGCTCCGTGATCGCTAGACCGCGTCGCCCGCGCGGCGTCGAGGAGCTGCCGGGCCGCTGAGTGCCCGGTGGCTCGGTCAGTGACGCTTGAAGAACTGCACGGCGCGCTCGTGGCGCTTCGCGGCGGCGAGCGTCTTGAAGGTGCCGAGGTTTCGCCGCTTCCCCGTGCGCGGGTTCTTCTTGCGCGAATAGAGGCGGAACTCGCCCGACTTGAGCTTCCGGATCATGCTCCGAAGCTGCGCATGCGTCCGCACTCCTGCTACGAGGCCGACCGGACATCTCGCAGCGAGACCATCACCAGGACGGCCATGCCCAGCACGACGAGAGCGCTGGTGATCGCCGTTACCTGGAGCCCTGCGTGAATGCTTTCCGAGCCGTCATCCGGCCCGTTTCACCTTCTCTTCGACGAATCGCACTGTGAGCCGCCTACCCAGTGCCCTCGCGACCTTGTCGAGCAGGTCCAGCTTCGGGATTACCCGGCCACTCTCGAGCCGTGCAATCGCTGGCTGCTTCGTCCCGACGCGCGCTGCGAGCTCCCCCTGGCTGACCTTCTTCCGCTCACGCAAATCGCGGACGAGCCGTGCCACTTCAAGGCGATCGAACTCGGCCGCGAACTGGGGATCCTTCTCGCGCTGTTCCCGAATGAAGTCGTTTAGCGACCGCCCGATGTGGCGGCTCCTCTTCCTCTGCGCCTTCCTTGCCATGCACCGCTCCGTTGCCCCCTCAGGGGCCCACTATTCCTCTATCCGCGTCCGCCCAAGACTTCCCGCATCCGCTGTTCCGCAACCGCAATCTCGCGCGCTGGTGCCTTCCGTCTCTGCTTCTTGTAGGCGTGCAGCAGAACCATCGTCGGCCCACTCACGACCACGTAGAACACACGTTGCGAGAACGCTTTGAACTCCTGCCCCGGACCTGCCGGGTGATGACGCCGGCAGCGGCCAGCCGGCTATCCTGCAGGTCCTAGAGGTCGGCAAGCACCGCCGCGCGCTCTTTCGCCTCCAGATCGCCTAGGTACTTCTCGCCGGGTCTCGCGCCCGACGCCGTCCTATAGAACCGAACCAGCACGGAAGTAGTATAACGGCAACGTTATCCTCGCGCAAGCCGCACGCTCCAGTGGACCCCGGAGCCTTTACGCCCAGCGCTGGACGGCGGTCGGTAACACGCTGGCGTTCTGGAACCACGAGACGATCGGCCTGACCCTGGAGGGTCGCGTCGACGACATCGCGCTCGCGTTCACCGCCGACGCCTATTCGCGAACCTATCGCTCGAAGGTGGAGACGATCGCGGCCTCGGATGCGCCGCTGATCACGCTGCGTGGAATCGAGGTCTTGCCCGATCGAGTGGGGACGGACGCGGGTAGGGCCGCGCAGCTGCCGCCGGTCTCTCCTGTCGAACCCGCGCGGGCGCTCGATCTCGCCTTGGAGGGAATCGCGGAGCGCTACGGCCAGCGCACCGCGGCGTTCGTGGCCCTGCAGCTCGAGTATCCTTGGAGCGGGTGGGAGCGATAGCGCGAATCAGGGCGGGTTCTTCTTGCGCGAGTAGAGGCGGCTACGTTTGCCGCGCCGTCACGCCAATGGCGCCCGCCTCGGCGCGGAACCCCTTCACCGCGGCCCGCCCCAGCCAGACGAACAGCGCCAGCACGAGGAGCTGCGTCACCAGAAATGGCGGCTCCTTCTGGGTCGGCGCGGCGGCCATCAGGGCTGGAAGCCTCAGGAACAGCTGCGCGAGCAAGACGAAGACGTTCAGGTAGAGCGCGAGCACGGCGCCCACCACGTAGATCGCGCGCCAGGTTCCGGCGAGGTGTTTGACGTAGCGCGCGACGATCACGACGGGCAATACGACGAGCGAGAGGATCGCGACGGCGTGAGAGGGCAGGAAAGTCACGAAGGGAAAGCCGAACCCGGTGACGCTCGTTGCGACGGTCGTCACCAGAAAGACGCCGGTCCAGCCGTCGAGCCGCTTCCCGGCGACGAGCCCTCCCGCGACGACCAGCCCGGCGAAGATCCCGACGAGACTCAACACGACGTGAATCAACGTGAAGGTCGTCATGCCGGAGATCATGGGGCGCGTCCTTTCGGAAAAGGAGGCGAAGAATACGCCCCAGCGTCCTTTGAAACCAGGCGCTGGAGCGCGCGGGCGGGCGCGCGGCCGCCCGGATCAGGGCTGCGCGGCGTCCGGCTTGGGCCCGTCGAGTACGACGAACTCCACGCGCCGGTTCTTCGCGCGATTTGCGCCGGTGTTGTTCGGCACGATCGGCCGGTCCGGGCCGAATCCCTTCGCCCGGAGGCGCGAGGCGCCGATGCCTGCCGCCACGAGGTGGCGCAGCACCGACTCGGCGCGGCGCTGGGAGAGCCGGCGGTTGTAGGCGGGTCCCGCAGCACCGCGACCACCTGGTCGAGCAGCGGCAGCGAGACCGGCAAGATCGTGGCCGCGTCATGCGCGAACTGCACCTGTGCGAGCAGGGCGAGGTGCCCGTTCCGCACGACGCGCTGGAGGGCCGGGGTCGGCGCGGCCGCGAGCACCACCGCTGCAACCGGAAGCGGCAATACCATAGGCGGAACCGGCGGCGCAGGCTCCGCCTCGGCGACCGCGACCGGTACCGGCAGAGGCGCTTCCGGCTCGACCGGCGGTGGCACCAGCGCCAGCGCGGGCCGCGGAAAATCCTGGACCAAGGGCGGCGGCCTGGGCCTGGACCGTCGAACGGCTTGCGCCGGGTCGAACCCGATTCCGGCGAACACGCGGTACCGCGGCGTGCCGTAGCCGTTCGTCAGCCCGGGCCCGCCGCCGAACGTGAACATTAGATTCGCCGGCAGCAGCCAGCGGACCGCGGCGAGCAGCTCCATCGGGCGCTCGACGGCGCCGGACTGCTGCAGCTCCACCTCTCCCGCCAGGGTGGCGAGCGCGGCCAGGCGCTGCCCGCCCCAGGAGAATGGAAGCTCGCCGGCGAGGCCGTACGTCAGGGCGTTCCCGACCGCGAGATTCGCGAACTCGCGGCCGCGGCGGAGCACGATGCCTGACGATGCCGCCACGCGGACCGGCAGCGCGTTCGATTCGACCCGCAGCTCGGGAGTGAGGGTGACGCTCCCGTGGCTGAGGAAGGCATCTCCGCTGCCCGTCGGCAGCGTCACCGGCGCGGCCACGGCGATCGCGAGGATCTCCGATCGCCAGAGCTGCGCCTTCGGGACCAGGCGCACGTCCCCGATGCCTTCGCCGGGCGCGATCACCGTCCCGAGTAGGTCGTTCGAGCTGGCGCTTTGCGCGACGAGCACCGGCAGCGTCAAGCCCAGCTCGAACCTGCCGAACAGCGCCATGCTCGCGCCGAGGTGCATGAGCGTCTGGCTGTGCAGCAGGCGGATCTGCTGCGTCGGATCCCCCACCGCGATGAGCCGCAGCGGGTCGCGCGCGTAGGAGGAGAAGATCGACACGTGCACGTCGAGGTGCTCGGGGACCGACGCGCTTCCCACAGACAAGATGTCGGTGCTGCCCGCGCCGGGGTTGAAGCGGTCGGCGTCGAATTGCGGCTGCACGGGCACGGTCTGCGCCCGGGCGACCGCTGAGGCCGCGAGCGCCGCGGCGAGCGCGGCGTTTCGCGCGAGCGCGGCTGCACGGCGCCGCGCGGTGCGCGGGCGGAAGACGCGCCAGAGCCCCATCAGCGCGAGGGCCAGCAGGGGCGCCAGGCTGGCGCCGCCTCCCGAGGCGCAGCCTCCCGAGCCCGCTACTAGCCAGACGCCCGCCTTGCCCTTCGGCTGGCACTGGCCGGCGACGCACGACGCGGTCGTCGCGCATTGCGCGTCGCTATTGCACGCCGTCGTCGCACACGCGGTGCCGTTGCAGATGGCGCCGCCGCACGAGTCCTGCACCTTCGCCGGACACGCGCCGGAGCCGCTGCACGTCGCGGCCTCGGTGATCACGCCGTCCGAGCAGGTCAAGGCCCGGCACTCGACCGCCGACCCCGGATACGCGCACTGCGTTGCGTTGCTGCCGTCGCACGCGCCGCCGCAGGCGCTGCCGTCGGAGGCGCACGCTTGCCGCGATCCGTGGGGCGCGCCGACCACGGTCGTGCAGGTGCCGACCTGGCCGGGCGCGTCGCAGGCCTGGCACTGCCCACCGCAGGCGGCGTTGCAGCACACGCCGTCGACGCACTGGCCGCTCGCGCACTGGTTCGCGCCGGCGCACGCGCCGCCGTTCGCCAGCAAGGGCTTGCAGATGCCCGCGGCGCAGAAGTTCCCGGACACGCAGTCCGCGTCGGAGCCGCAATTGCCGAGGCACGCTTGCGGGCCGCACAGATAGAGATTGCAGCCCTGCGTCTGCCGCGCCGGGCAGCGGCCGGCGCCGTCGCAGGCCGCCTGGAGCGTCGCGACGCCCGCGCTGCAACTCGAGCCGCGGCAGATCGCGGCCGGATACGCGCACGCGGTCGCGCTCGACCCGTCGCAGACGCCCGCGCAGGCGCTACCGTCCGAGGCGCACGCCTGCCGCGCCCCGTGGGGTGCGCCGATCACGTTCGTGCACGTGCCGGCCGAGCCGGGAACGTCGCAAGCCTGGCACTGTCCGTTGCAGGCGGTAGCGCAGCACACCCCGTCGACACACTGACCGCTTGCGCACTGGTTTGCCCCGCCGCAGGCGACGCCGGGTGCGCTCCGGGGCGTGCAGATGCCCGCGGCGCAGTAGTTCCCGGCCACGCAGTCGGAGTCGACCGTGCAATTGCCGGCGCACGCGTTGGGACCGCACGTGAACGGAGAGCACGAGACGTCCTGCTCGGCAGGGCACGAGCCGGCCCCGTTGCAGGACGCAGCCTGCACCGCCACGCCCGAGCTGCACGACGGAGCGCGGCAGGTCGTGCCGTTGCCCGGATAGGCGCACGCGGCCGGTTGGGTTCCGTCGCACGCGCCGCCGCAGACCGAGCCGTCAGAGACGCAGGCGGTCCGCGCGTTGCGCGGGGCGCCGGCGACGGGCGTGCAGGTGCCCGCGCTGCCAGCCTCTGCGCAAGCCTCGCACTGGCCGGTGCACGAGGTGTTGCAGCAGACGCCGTCCACGCAGTGTTGCGATCCGCATTGATTCCCGCCGCCGCAGGCCTGGCCTTGCGCGAGCAGCGGGGCGCAGACGCCGCCCGAGCACCAGTTGCCGGCCGTGCAGTCGGAATCGGCGTTGCAGTTGCCGTTGCACGCGGTCGGGCCGCACGTGAAGGGCGCGCACGTCTGCGTCTGGACGGCGGGGCAGGCGCCGGCACCGTCGCAGGAGGCACCCAGCGTCGCGGTCCCTCCCGCGCAGGACGGGCCGCGGCAGGAGATCGAGTCGCTTGGATAAGTGCAGGCCGCCGGATGGGCTCCGTCGCACCTTCCGCCGCACACGGTGCCGTCGGAGGCGCAGGCGGTGCGCGCGCCGCGCGGTGCGCCCGCGATCGTCGTGCAGGTGCCTTGGCCGCCCGCCGCATCGCAGGCCTGGCACTGGCCGTTGCAAGCCGTGTCGCAGCAGAACCCGTCGACGCAGTGCCCGGTGGCGCATTCGCCGGCACCGCCACAGGACGTGCCCTGCGACTTGATGAAGGTGGCCGCGATCGAGCGCGGCGCGATGACGTTCGTGGCCAGGTAGCTGCCGGCGACCACCTGCGAGGTCACGTCGACGAGGTTGTCCGTCAGCTTGGCGAGCTGGTACCCCACCGCCGGGGTGATGGTGCACGTCGAAGACTGGCCGTAGTCGACCGGAGAGGAGCAGCTGAGCGTGCCGTTCGGGCCCGAGCTGGCCGTGACGGCGAACTGGTCGATGGCGAAGCTCGCGACCAGGGTGTGGTTGGCAGAGACGTTCGTGAACGTGAAGCTCGTGACTGCCCCGACGGAGCTGCCGTCCACGAGCACGTCCGCGACGTGGTAGTGCGCGGCCGGAGCGATCGAGATGGCGAGCGTCCCGCCGGGCCCGACGGTCTGCGCTCCCGAAGGCGAAACCGTGCCGTTGGCGCCCGCCGACGGCGTGATGGTGTAGCCGGCGAAGCAAGTCCCGGAGGGAAGGCAGTAGGGGTTCGCCGGATCCTTGTTGGCGCACTGGGCGTCCGTCGTGCACGCGGCGCATGAGTTCGTCGCCTGGCTGCAGATGGGGGTCGCGCCGCTGCACTGGCTGTCCGCGATGCACGCGAAGCAGCTGCCCGAGACGTCGCACCAGGGCTGCGCAGGGTTCTTGTTGCTGCACTGCGTGTTCGTCGCGCACGCAACGCACGAAAGGGTCGTCGAGTTGCAGATCGGAGTCATGCCCGTGCACTGGCTATCCGCCGTGCATTGGTTGGTCAGATCGAAGCTTGCCGCCGTCGGCGCGTTGGGCGTCGACGCACTGACCGCGTACTGTCCGGCGATCGAGTTGGCCGTCGCATTGACGCTCGCGATCCCGGACGCGTTCGTCGTCGCGGTCATGCACCCCGCCGCGGCGGGGAGGCAGGCCGAGCCGCCGCTCAGCGTCGCCGTCGCCCCGCTCGCGGGCGCCTGGAACGTGACCACTGCTCCGGCCACCGCGGCGCCGGTCCCGTCGAGGACGAGCGCCTGCAGCTGCGAGCCGAAGGCCGCTCCCACCGTGGCTGACTGCGGGCTGCCCGCCTGGACCTGGATCGTCTGGCCGCCGTCGTTCGTGAGCGTGAACGTCGCCGGCGTCGAGACGCCGGACACGCTCGCGGTGACGGTGAAGACACCGCCGGTCGCGTTCGCCGTCGCCGTCACGCTGGCGAGCCCGGAGCTGTCCGTGACCGCCGTAGCTGCGGAGAGCGTCGCGGTCGCTCCGCTCGAGCCGGTCTGCGCCGCGAAATTCACCGTGATGCCGGGGAGCGAGTTGCCCGAGGCGTCGGCGACGACGACGACCA
>WNFC01015548.1_pt2 | contig 10773 bp, 10 predicted proteins | sample 5400541 | NCBI WGS metagenome assembly WNFC01 (sample SAMN13153342, study PRJNA577476) | soil metagenome | isolation source: 120 cm saprolite under Douglas fir tree site 2 hole 2 replicate 1 | place: USA:California | collected 2015-04-18
GCCAGCCGAGGGAGTCGCGGATCTTCGTGCTGTCCACGTAAACGGATCCGATGTCGATCGACGCGCGGTTTTCGGGCCAGGGAATAAGCCGGACGCTCCCAGCGCCTGCCACCAGGACCAGCAGCTCGGCGATATCGAGCAGGCTCATCGGCCGGAGACCACCGATATTGAAAATCTGCCCGTTTGCGGCATCGCTAGCTCCGGCGAGGAGCAAGGCGTCGACAACATCATCAATATACGTTGCATCACGCAGCTGCTGGCCGTCGCCAAACACCGTGATCTCTTCTCCGTCAAGAGCCTGTCGGATGAACCAGCCAATGAAGGTTTGGCGGTTGTTACGAACCAGCATACGAGGACCGTACGTGTTGGTGAGCCGCAGCACGCTGGTGCGCAAGCCGTAGACGTTGTTGTAGAGGACGTGATATCGCTCGCCGGCCAACTTGTTGATCCCGTTAACATGACCGGATTCGGGATCTGTCGCTCGTTGATCGGCAGTCCCATTGGGGATACGCGTCCATAGATCTGGCGCGTGCTTGCAAACACGAGTTTGGTAGTCGGCGCTCTGCTGCGGCAGACTTCCAGCAGTGCCAGTTGACTGCGACAGCTGATCTCCAGGTCAGTAAATGGATCGCGCATGGAGTCAAGGTGGCTGACCTGGCCCGCCAGGTTGAACATAGTCTCGCGACCGTCTACCAGGCGCTCCATCGCCAGCACATCACGCACATCGACCGTGCGAACCGACACGTGACTACTGTCTTTCACTGGTTCGATATTGAACGGATTGCCACCTGTCTCGGGGATCAGTGCATCCACGAGGAGCACATCAGCGCCAAGATCGAGCAGTCGGATGGCAAGGTTGGACCCGATAAACCCCAGGCCGCCGGTGATCAATACGCGTTTGCCGGCATAGCTGGCGAGGTGCGACTGAGAGTAAGGGTAGGGCGGGTCTGGCAGCATGGCATTGCTCCTGGGAACAAATAAGAACTGGTCGTGGAACGGTCCGTATCAAAAGAAGCGAATCAGTCCAGCGGCCTGCGTGATCTTTGCCGTGGTCTGGCGAGCCTCGCTGGCCGGTCCTGAGCGCCCTTGTTGCCTCTTACCCGCATTTGTCCGTACATTTAGTATCACCTCATGGTTGTTGTGCGTCAAGCAGCACAAGGGCGAATTGCTGGTATGCACAACCGCGTTGGTCACCCTGCCCTGATCGTCTCGATCCGGGTAACGACCGCTGCCGTCGGCTCGTTGGCCTCGCTGGAGGCCATGAACGTCATGCGGCGAATTTGGGTAGTGATGCTGGCCACCCTTGCCGTAATCGCGGCCCTGCCGGCCGCACCGCAGGTCAGTGCCGAGGAGCTGGTTGTCTCGGACACCGACCCGTCGGTGCAGGTCAGTGGCCCCTGGCAGTCAGCTTCGACACCAGGCAGCGACGGCGGCCTCGAATATCTGTTCCGCAATCCCTCTTCCGGCGGATCGACGGTGTTCTGGCCGTTCCCAGACAACCTGAGTCCCGGCCAGTATGAGGTCTTTGCACGCTGGGTGAGTGGTCCCGACCGGGCCACCCGTGCTGTCTACTGGGTGGCCTCCGATGAGGGCACGCTCGCTGTTCCCGAGAACCAACAAACGAACGGCGGCGCCTGGCAAAGACTGGGGGGATTTCAGTTTCAGCCAGGGGCGAGTAACGGCGTCACATTGACGGATAGCCCCACAACACCGCCGCCCTCGGCGGCTGATGCCGCTGCCACGTGGACCGTGACACTTCAGGCCACCGAGCTGCATGCCGGCCCGGACGCGTCGACCGCAAAGCTCGCCGATGTGCCGCAGTTCTCCTATCTGGAGGTGCTCGGCTATCAGGGCGATTGGGCCTACGTCTACAACCCGCGTGCGCTCGGCACCGCATATGCACCCAGCAGTGCGCTTGGGCCGAGCGACCCGCCGCCAGGATGGGTCACCGCTCCGCCACCAGTGCCGGTCGCGTCAGTCGAGGAGATCGGCCGTACAGTAGGAAAGGCCCCCCTCGCGTACTACCCGGTGGACGACAAGTTCGCCTACGCCTCGAGCCTCGAGCTCGCCCAGAACGCCACGTGTGAGTCTTTGAAGGACCGTCTTGGCAACCGGCCACACCAGCATGCGGGCCAACCCGTGGCGCGCGACAAAGAGACCCTCGACCGTAACCGCGGTTCCGCTGGCAGTCGGACTGCTTTTCGCCAGCCTGGTCGCAGCCACGGATCCAGTGGCGGTGATCGGTGTTTTCAACGGGCTGCGCGCGCCGCCCCGACTCGCCGCCGTCGCCGAAAGCGAGGGCTTGATCAATGATGGCGTGTCAATCACCGTCTATACGGCTGTGCTCGGGCTAGCGCTTACTGGGACCGGCAGTGCCGGCGAAGTTGTGCGGATCTTCGGTCAGGAAGTACTCGGCGGCGTGCTCAGTGGAGGAGCACTGGGCCTCGCATTCTCACGCCTCACCGCGGTAGTGGACGATCACCTGATCGAGATGATGCTCTCACTGGCGCTCGCCTAGAGGGCTGCTACGTTGCTACCCAATCCGCCTATTCGCGCTAGCGCTACCCCCCGAGACCAATGAGCGGGCCTCCTCCTGGCTATGCGTTTCGGCGTCGTGTTGTTTACGCTGCTTGTCCAGGGGATGAGCCTGCCATTGCTTCTGCGGCAGCTCGGCCTGGTTCAGCCGCACCCCGCTCCCGCCACTAGCACCGCTGACGTGACAGACGGGCAGCCCTAACCGCTCTGGTCCGCCTGTTCCCACCAGCTCAGGCTGGCGGTCAGTCCCAGCGCTGCGGCCACTGCCACCAGAACAAAGCTGGCCGCGGTTCGCCGATCGCGCTCCATTCTGGTTAGTCCTCGTGGCTCTCGTAAGCGGCGTGGGCACACTCGCCGTATGGCTGCTTAACCGGTGCGCCCCTGAACACTGCCGTGCTGTTGCCATCACCGTCGTCGTCATCACCTGCGCGGACGCGCTGGGTCTCGCCACTCCCACTGCAATAATGGTGGGACTGGCTTCGGAACCAAGCGTGGCATCTTGTTCAAGAACGCCGCCGCGCTGGAGGCCGCAGCCCATGTCCAGGTGGTGGTCATGGACAAGACCGGCATGCTGACCAACGGCGAACCCGAGGTCATTCAGGTGAATGTCAGCGGCACAACCGACGCCGAAGTGCTCGGGCTCGCGGGCGCCTTCGAGCGCGAGTCTGAGCACGTGGAAAGCGAGTAGCGGACGATCGGTTGTTCGCTGGGCCCTCAGGAGGTAGTTGCGTGCTGGTTTCTGAGGGTACACGGCGATGACGACCCATCCGTTGTTGTTCATGTCTGTTTCGAGTACGCGTGCGGGCATGCCGCGCTGGTGTCGCTCCCACGGCTCAAGGCTGAAACCCCTTTTCAATGCACAGCGCGGGTCAAGTCTGAGAAGGCGGCTGCCGGGCAGCGGTCGTGCGACTTCTGCCCACAAGTTTCGCAGCTCAGCGTCGGATCAAACGACCTGCTGGCGTCGGAAGTGCGGCTGCCGTACCGCCCGCCGCGCATACCATGGTCGAGAGCATCGAGCATGCATCATTCGACCACACGGACACTGGTGACCACGTGCTGGCCCAGGATGAGGTGATGACTATGACTACCGTAGAGACCGGCAGTGAACCAGCAGCGGCACATGATCGCGCGCCAGCGACCCCCGAGACAACTCCAGCACCGATCCGTTCAAAGCGTGTGTTCCCGCTGCGCAAGCTCACCGACGAGCACGAGCGCGAGGTAACCCGTCAGTATGCTGAAACCTCTACTCCCCTGGTCGAGATCGGACGGCAATTCGGTATCGGGCAGACCTCGGTAGCGCGCATAGCGCAGCGGCGAGGGGCTCCACTGCGCAGCCCAACCATCAGTCGTGCAATGGTGTCCGACAGACCAGGCGCCACTTCCTCTGCTGACCGGGGTCCGGCGATTGAGCCACAGACCAAGCGAGCACAGCTACGGCCTGCTCCTCAGCCGGCGCTTCCACCCGCTGCTCGTACACCGAAGTCTGCTACCACCCGTAGACGGAGGATCGCACCCGTGATCCGCCGCCCAGGAACCGAGGTGCCGGTTGAGGCATTGGCCGCGAAGGCCGCTCCAGCTCCCAGGACGCGCCGTTTGCGGACGGCCGGTGTTTCCAGTTCCACCGCACATCACCGATTTACGGTTACCTTCGCGGCCGAGCAGGTCCTCGAAGCCGAGTCGGTGGTCGACGCATTGCACCAGGCCCAGGCGCGTGGTGCGAAGGAGGTCAGTTCGATCGTGCGCATCGCGTGAGGGATCTGGGAACCGGCCAGCGGGGACCACGGCCGCTGCCCCGAATGCGAAGCGTGGTGCCGCACGCCAAACAAGAAGAGCACTTCAGGCTCAACGTCGGCCTCTCGCCTACTTCGGCGTGAACGCTGAATGGTCGAGCGGTCGCGCTGCCCTGTCACAGTCGGACACAGGACCCAAGGTCCCGATCCTGTTGATGTCGGCGTCGCCGAGCTTTCGCCTATGGCCGCTCGACTGTGGCGGTTCAGTGTGTGAGGATTCATGTCGAGTCGTTCGAGATCGACATCATTGTCGCCGCAGTGAATCGGCTCACCGCGCAAGTACAAGTACTGGCGACCACCAGATGGCTGGGAGGACCTTGCCAGGTGCTTCGGCTCGGCGGCCGTTGGTCCGTCACACACCGCATCCGGACCAAGCCCCGCTGGAAAGGAGGGCCGGAGACGGCCTTGCCTCTCGCCAGCGCTTTGGCATGTAGCAACCTCGTCGGGCTTGAGCGACCGTATTCTTTTGCGAGTGGGTGATGCGGCTCAGCGCGTTAAGTTGAGCGAACCCGAAATATGGCCCGTCGGCCAAACCAGCCGTTGATCCGGCCGCGCGTACTACCTGTCGCGTGGTGGTCGGCCTGCCGAACTTTCACCGAGGGACAAATAGTGCCGGCGAAGGCAGCGCAGGGCTCGGGATATGCAGGCATCCCGTGACGCGATTTATGTGGCCTTATCCTTCGACTGCTTCGGCAGTTCCCGTCACCAGGCCAGGCGCTGAACAAGACCGGGCGAACGTCGACGAGTGTCAGGCTAGGCAGGCGTTGCGTTGTGCTGTTTGACCCATTCTTGCGCGGCGTTATCGCCCCAGACCAACTTGAACAGCGCCTGGGTAGCAGCTGACTCCTGACTGAACATGTGCCCGTCGCGCGCCGTCCCGGGGGCCATGCTCATATCGTGGGCCATCCCGGCATCGTGGCTCATGCTGGTGTCACCGCCCATCGCGTGGTCGGCCATCATCGGGCTGGCCGCGACAATGACGTCACGGAACTCGGCCGTGTCTGGTCCGACCAGGACCTTCACCAGATACGTACCGTCAGGCAAAAACACATTCTGGCCGTAGTTGAAGTCGCTCATGCCCATCGATGCGCCGTACATGCCCATAACATGCGGCAGATCACGCGATTCGCCAGTTGCTTTGTCGACGATGCGAATCGTGGGGCTCACGTCCATAACGATGGTGCCGGAGTCGGCTTGAGCGATGTGCACCTCCAGGTAGTGATTTGCGGCCATGCCCTGGTCCATGGGTTCCGACATCGTGTTCGCATCGTGGCTCATCATGCTGTCGTTGCCCGCCACCTCGCCGGCCATGCCATGCACCGCATCCATCGCCGAAACCATCGGCTGAACCTGTCCGATCGCCAGGTTCAAGGTGTAGTGCGGCGTGCGCTCGACCCGCATCGTCGGCGCTGTTTCCGCAAACGATAAGGACGGAAGGCATAGCAGCCCCGCGACCGTGACGCCCAGTGCTCGCCCGAAGATTCGCCCCTGGTGCATCTTCATCTTGCACCCCCTTTCATGGCCACTTTAGGGGCTGAGCAGCGGCAAGTTGTTACGATTGTTGCGCGATTGACGGCGCGTACATTGACTGGCTACCGACCAACAGCGCGCGTGCGCGCTCGGCTCGTGGCGCCATTCGGCCGTGCACGATCTCGGCGTACCATTCACCCATCGCGCGGCGATGCGTGGCGAAGCCGATCTGCTCGGCTGGCGGAAGTCCGCTCGCCGCAAAGAACGCGACTTCGGCGGCATCATCGCCCGCCTTGAGGCTGCCTCCAACCACCAATGCACGGTAGAGGATGACGATGCCGTCCTGGCGCGGGTCGTCGAAGTAGCTGTAAACGCCGAACACGGGCCCGAGGTCGACCACCAGCCCGGTTTCCTCATGTACTTCGCGTCGCGCGGTGTCCTCCACGTCGTCGCCGTATTCGACGAAGCCGCTCGGGAAATACCAGAAGCCTTTCCACGGCTCGAATTTGCGGCGCGCCAGTAAGACCGAGCCGTCGCTCTCGACAACGCAGCCGGCCGCCGGCGCCGGATTGCGGTACAGGATCTTGCCGCAGCCAGTGCAAACACTGCGGCGGTAGTGGTCGATCTCACGTTCGATCGTCGGCGCGCCACACGCCGAACAGAAGCTCGGATACATCATGACCGGCCCCAAGGGTAGCGCCAGGGCCGCCGCGCACGGTAGCTGCCTGCGAGGCTCGCCAAGGCGAGTGTCGCGACCAGCGCAGCGGCCGTGGTCGAGATGAGAATGCCAAACCGCAGCGTCTCCGACTCGAAGCGCAGTTCGACCGTGTGTTCGCCAGAAGGGATTGGCACAGCGCGAAACGCACCATCCGCCACGTACAGGCGTACGGGTTGGCCGTCGACGTAGGTTTTCCAGGCGGGGTAATAGACTTCGCTGAGGACCAGGAGTCCGGCCGCCGTCGTGGACGTTTGAACTTCCAGCCAGTTCGCCTCGTGGGTGAACGCGAGCGCCTGGTCGTGCGACGGATCGGCGGGAGTCGCCAATGGGGGCGGCGCTTCTTCCAGAAGGGCAGTCCGCCGGGCGTCGACCGATCGGCTGGCGATGAGGCGCAGGCTGTCAACTCCACCTGGAGTAACCTGCTCCGCCGCATGCACGATCCACGCGCGCGGATACGCGGTCGAGTTTTCGAGGATGCGGACCTGGCTGTCCTCATAGACACTCTTGGGAAAGCCATCCAGAGCCGCGGCGTCCAGCGGGTCGGGGTGCGCCGGGACGACAAGATAGCGCACGTTCAACAGGTCTAGCAGCGGCGAGCTGAGTCCTGTCGTAAAGACGGTGGCGTCGTGATAGTCTTGAGTCTGGCCGTTGAGCGCGGCCAGGTACGCGTCGTACCTTTGAAGATGGCTAGCATCGTAGCCCTGGACGTCCTGGAGACCGAGCGGAAGGGCGTGATTGTTGACGAGCAAGGCGAACGTGCTCGGGTCGACGAATCGAAAGGTATACGGCAGCGGTCGCCCGTTCACATTGGGCGCGTAGCCGAAAAAGCGAGACGGTGACTCCGCCAAACGTTGCTGGAGGAAGTGGCTCGCCCCGGTGTCCTGGTAAAAAGTTGCCAGATCGACCGGAGTGAGGCGCTCAATACCGTCGAGGGGATTCGTCAGCATCTGATCCCCGCGTGCCCTGGCGCCGCCGACGGTCAGGTCCACCGTGACCAACGCCACCACCAGTATCCCCGCGACGGCTAAGGCGATGCGGGATCGGAAGACCGCACCGACCCACCGGCCCCTGTACGGTGCCGCGGAAATGGTGGCCCCGGCCAGCATTGCTGGGCCGAGATACGCGACGGTCAGGATTCTCTCTGGGGCATGCGGATGGAGGCTGCCGAAGCCAGGCAGCAGGTGGTACAGCAGCCAGTGCAGCGGCGTCTCGGCCGTACCCGTCAAGAGCACCGCCCCCAGCGACATGATTCCGAGGTACCACACCGAGGCGCCCGCGCGACCCCGAGCCACAAACGGTGCAGCGGCAGCCAGCACCAGCACGCTCAGACCGACGTACCTGTCGCCCGGTATCGCCAGGTACACCCACTGCGACGGCTGCAATCCGCCGACATTCAGATTCTCGCCAGCGTAGCCGCCGGCCAGGTTCGAAAGGGCATTGAACTCGACACGCGGCAGAAGACCCGCCGCGGCGAGTGCTGCACCGAATCCGAAGATGCAGGCCTCGTGTACGAGGAAGCCACCAGCTCGCGCTCGCAAGCCGGTCTTTGCCCCGGCCGGCGGAACAACCAGCGTGCGGCAGGCGATGTAGCCACCGATGATCAGCGCCGCATAGTAGGCGCCCTGGCCAGGCCACACTGCCACAGTCTGACTGACGCCCAGTGCGGCAAGCCCCCACCAGGCCGAGCGCGCGGTTGTGCGCGTCGTTCGGAGCGCATTCTCAGCACCGAGCAGCGTCAACGGCAACCAGGCGTATATGCTGGCGACCGGCGAGCAACACAGGTTCTGGATCTGGAGGAAAGCCGTGTTCGCGTAGGCCAGGCCGGCGCCGAGTGCACCCACACGCGGCATGCCAATCGTGCGGGCGAACGCGTACGTACTCCACGCTGCAAGCAGCGGGTGAAACACCAGCAGCGCCCTGGCCGCCTGAGCCAAGGGCAGCGCCGCGAACAGCACCATCGCCGGCAAATAAGTCCAGCCGGAGAGGGGGTCGGCGACGAACGGCGCTCCGGAGAAAGTGGCCGGATTCCAGCCAGGGATACGGCCTGCCCTCACAGTCTGACCCAGGAAGGCATACCACGGGTAGTACTGACTCGCAGTGTCCAGACCGACAAGCGTTTCGACGGTCAGCAGGTGCGGCTGCACGACTGCCGTCAAGACGACGAGCCCAATCAGGAGGCTGACGTCTAAGAGTCGTGGGCGAGCTTGGCAGAGCGCGCTCACGCGCGCAGCGCACTGAACTAGTCTACCGACGCGCGGAGGTGGAGCCCGAACTGACATCGACTCAGGTCAAGCCACGCGGCCTCGGCCAGTGCTCCGCTCCAGTACGCACCTTTGGGCGCATCTCGCGCCGAGGTTACAGGCTCCATGCCAGGCCACAGTTCTGACATGCCAGTGGTGGACTGGACGAGTACAGGCGGTCACGGAAAGTACGGTATCGCTCACCCGTCCAGACCGCTGCCACACCATCGCGCAGAACATTGCCGAGCGTGATGCTCTCGTATGGCGCATCCGTAAACGGCGCGATGCAGCACGGCAGGGCGGTACCTTGAGCCGTGACATAGGCCAGCCGCAGCGGCCGGCTGCACTCGCGCCAGGGCTCGTCAAGCGGCTTACGGTCGACAATGCTCTCACGTGGGCTGAGCGCCCCCGCACCTCGAAAGCGCACCCCCTGGGCAGTCGCTCGGCGTTCGGCCTCGTCAATAATTGCTTCTGCCTGCTGACGATATTGCCGATCGTAGATGCTCTCATCCGCGCGCGCCATAGAGTCGCCGTTGAAGCCAAAGACCATTCGCTGTAGGTAGACCTCTTCTACTCCGATCCGCGCGGCCAGGTCGATCACTCCGGGTAACTCGGGCAGATTCTCCCGCATACCTGTCACCCAGAACGACACACATGGGGTGCACACTTCTAGCTCGCGCTGCAGACGCACCATCGCGGCGACGTTTTCGACCACACGGTCGAACGCTGGGATGCCGCGCACTTTGAGATAGGTTTCAGGCGTGCTGCCGTCGACGGATACGCGCAGTTCGTCCAGCCCGCTTTCGATCAGCTCAGCCTGGCGCCGATGCGTCAGGAGGGCGGCGTTGGTGTTGAACACCACGTAGACACCCCGCGTTTTCAAGTGCCGGATCATGGGAGCGAGCTGCCGATTCAGCAGCGGCTCACCTATGCCTTGCATCACCGCGCGGCGCAGGTCCGGCAACTGATCGATCAGGATTTTGAACTCTTCGAGCGAGAGCTGCTTGGCGTTTTCGTGAGGTGAAAACGTGATCGGGCATGTGACGCATTTGCTATTGCAGCGGTTAGCCACCTCAAAGTAGGCCTCAACGGGCGACGGCAGGGGAACACCCCTGGCGGCCAGGTCGACCAGGGCCTGACGACTCGTAGTGTCTACCAGACCACCAGGCATGTTTCCGTCTGGCGGACGCCAACGGCGCCCGCGATTCCAACGGTGATTCAATTGCCCAGCGACTGGACGTCCGGGCTCTCGACGTACGCGATCAGATCAAAGCGGCCGGTCACTGCGTGAACCTGAGTGATCACCGAGTCGGCCAGGTGCATACCACGCAACTCGCCAACGAGTTCTTGAACACGGCTCGGTTCGGCCGAGATCAGGACGTACGCGGTAACCATTCGAAATCAGCCTCCTTCAGAGTTGCAGGTAGTGGCTAGTGGAGTTGGCGGCTCCTCACGGGAGTCGATCGATCACCCTCATTTGAAGTCCGTCAACTTGACGTTCCCCGTGCGCGCCATTTCCTCCAGTTGGTTCTGGATGCGCTCGACGGCCGTCGCAAGCGGAAACATCCGCTTGCTGACCTGCATGTCCGCGTCCGTGGACAGCGGATGCCAGAACACGCCATCCAGGTTCACGGTCACCTCAGGCACCAGGTTGGCCATGTTCAACTCGAGGCCTTCCTTTGAGTAGCCGCGCTTTGCAAGCGGCCGCACGAAGTGATGCTCGTCAGGAATCCCAAGTTCTCGATGAAATGCGCACAGTTGCTGCAGATTCGCGGAATTGGCCGGCGTCTCAGTCGTCCCCAAGCGGACCTGAAATCCTTCCGCCTGTAGGCGTTTGATGCCGTCGACAGCCTGCGCCCACGCGCCAACTCCTCGATAGGCATCGTGGTCCTCGGCGCAGCCGCCATCCAGGCTGACCTGAACCATCAGCCGATCGTTGGCTACAGCAACCAGCTTCGCTAATCGCGCTCCGTGCAGCAGCATGGCATTGGTTAGCACCGTGGTCTGCACTCGCGCCGAC
>WNFC01009499.1_pt1 | contig 10772 bp, 5 predicted proteins | sample 5400541 | NCBI WGS metagenome assembly WNFC01 (sample SAMN13153342, study PRJNA577476) | soil metagenome | isolation source: 120 cm saprolite under Douglas fir tree site 2 hole 2 replicate 1 | place: USA:California | collected 2015-04-18
CCGCGCCTGTCTTGATGCCCAGGGTGCCTGCCCGAAGCTCCCGCTCCTTCATCACCGCGAAGAAAACCGGAACCAAAATCAGGACGTGGATTGTTGACGTGATCATGCCGCCCACGATGGGCGCGGCTATCGGCTTCATCACGTCAGCACCGATTCCAGTTTCCCAGAGGATCGGGATCAGGCTGGCGAGCACTGCCGTCACGGTCATGAGCTTCGGGCGTAGCCGCTGCACGGCTCCTTCGATGGCAGCCGCTTCGATATCTTCTTGTTTAAGTGGTACGCCCGAGGCAATCCTCTTATCGAGCGACTCATGGAGATAGACCACCATGACGACGCCGGTCTCGACGGCAATTCCAAACAGGGCGATGTAGCCTACCCAGACGGCCACGCTGAAGTTGTAGTCAAGCCAATACTGGAGAATGAGTCCGCCGGTCATCGCGTAAAACGTGGGGAAAATGAGGACGGCGGCTTCCGTGACCGAGTGGAAGACCATATAAAGCAGCAAGAAGATCACAAAAAACACGATGGGTACGATGAACTTCAGTCTTTCCTTGGCGCGGACTTCGAATTCGTACTCTCCGGACCACTTGTAACTGTATCCCGCGGGAAGGCGTAATTTTTCGTTGAGGAGCCGGTTCGCCATAGCAACAAAACCACCGTAGTCCTTCGTTGCGAGGTCGAGATAGACATAGCCGGTCAGCAAGCCGTCTTCATCGCGAATCATGGCGGGTCCACGTGAAAAATAAACCTTAGCAACCTCTGAGATAGGAATCTGCGCCCCAGTGGGCGTGGCAATAACGACCCGCTGCAACTGCGCGATGTCATCACGGAAGTCCCGGCTGTAGCGTACGTTGATGGGATAACGCTCGCGACCCTCGATATTTTCAGCGACGTTTTCTCCGCCGATGCCAGACGTAACTGCGCGTTGGACATCGGCCACGGTAAGTCCATAACGTGCTGCCTCCGGGCGGTTAACTTCCACGTTTATGTAAAAACCCTCGGCGACGCGCTCAGCGAAGATGGAACGGAGTTCAGGAATTCCGCCAAGGACCTGTTGTAGCTGAGCACCCGCTCGCTGGATACCCTCGACATTCGGACCTTGTATCTTGAGTCCCACGGGTGTCTTGATGCCAGTTAGTTCCATATCGAGCCGATTTTGTACGGGCATCGTCCAGGTATTCGTCAAGCCTGGAAACTGAAGTTTCTCATCCATCTCTCGAATGAGCTTCTCGTAGGTCATGCCAGCACGCCACCGCTCGCGCGGCTTGAGCATGATCGTTGTGTCGTACATATCGAGCGGAGCGTTGTCGGTGGGACTGTCAGAACGGCCCACGGCGCCGAAGACACTCTCGACTTCGGGGAAAGACTTGATGATGCGGTCCTGTTCCTGGAGCAACGTGGAGGCTTGAGTGATCGAGATGCCGGGAAGAGCAGTCGGCATGTATAACGACGAACCCTCGTAGAGCGGCGGCATGAACTGGCTGCCGATGCGCCACGCCAGAGGCAGTGTCACAACCAAGAAAATCAGATTAAGAAGGAGCGTCGTTTTCCGGTATCCGAGACAGAAACGGAGAACAGGCAAGTACAAAGCCTGGGTCCATCGTGAAAAAGGGTTCTCGGATTCTGGACGGAGATGACCGCGAATGAAAATCACCATCAGGACTGGAACGAGCGTGATGGCAAGAATCGAGGAGAACGCCACAGAGAGAGTTTTAGTCCACGCAAGAGGACGAAACATGCGCCCTTCTTGTGCTTCGAGAAGGAATACCGGAAGGAAGGACACAAGAATAACGAGCAAGGAAAAGAAGATGGCAGGTCCAACCTGTTTCGCCGCACCCATCAGAATGCGTCGCCTTTCCTTCTCCGTCAGCTTGGCCCCCGATGCCCCTGTTGCGGCAATGTGTTCCGATAAGTGGCGGTAGCCGTTCTCGACCATCACAATGGCCGCGTCGATGAGCACGCCGATGGCTAGCGCCAGGCCGCCAAGGGACATGATGTTGGAACTGACGTGCAGGAAGTACATGGGTATGAATGACGCCAGGACCGCGATGGGCAGAGTCAGGATGGGGATCAGCGCAGAGCGGAAATGGAACAAGAAAGCGATGGTCACGAAGCTGACGATGATGGCCTCTTCGAGAAGATCGCGTTGCAGCGTTTCGATGGATGCTTTAATCAAGCCAGACCGGTCATAGCCGGCGACAACCTCGACACCGGGAGGAAGCGACGGTTTGATTTCGGCAAGCTTTTTCTTAACCCCATCGATCACGTTAAGGGCATTCATTCCGGAGCGCATCACAATGATTCCGCCAACGGTTTCCCCGTCGCCGTTCCACTCGACGACTCCCTCGCGAATATCAGGACCAAACGCGACGGTTCCCAGGTCGCGTACGAGAACCGGGGTTCCGTTCTTCGCGGCGACAGGAACGGTTTCGAGGTCTTGTAGCGAACGGAGATAACCGAGCCCGCGAATCATGTATTGAGCACCGCCCATTTCGAGCACCCGACCGCCGACTTCGTTCGTACTATCACGGACACGGTCGATCACCATCGAGAGCGGAATGTTGTAGGCGCGAAGTTTGTTGGGATCCAGATTTACCTGGTATTGGCGGACGAATCCTCCGATCGAGGCGACTTCGGCAACGCCAGGGACGGTCTCCAATTGATATCGGAGATACCAGTCCTGAAGACTGCGCAAGTCTGCGAGACTGTGCTGGTGGGAGCGGTCAATGACCGCGTATTCGTACACCCAGCCGGCACCTGTTGCGTCGGGTCCAATCATCGGGGAAACATTTTTCGGCAAGACTCCCTGAAGTTGCTGGATGTATTCGAGAACGCGCGAACGAGCCCAATAGAGGTCGGTGCCGTCTTCGAAAACTACGAAGATGTAGGAGTCTCCAAACATTGTCTGCGCGCGGACGGCCTTTACGTGGGGGGCGGCAAGCAACGTGGTGACGATCGGATAGGTGACCTGATCTTCGATGATATTGGGCGGCTCGCCTTCCCAGGGGATGTGCACAATTACTTGCACGTCGGAAATATCGGGCAGCGCATCAAGCGGGATATTCTTGAGGGACCAGATCCCGGCCAGAACTAGGAGCAATGTCCCCGTGAAAACGAGGAATCGATTGCTCGCGCACCAATCAATCACGCGGGAGATCATGGCTACATCCCCCCTTCTGCGTTTAGGCTCAGTTGCTTGGTCGTGAGAACGGTTCCGTTCTTTGCTGCCGTGGCGGTGAGCTTCCACGTCCCACCACTTTCGAGATTCACTCGGCCTTCATATAAGCCGCCGCCTTTATCCCCCAGGGGTGTCAGGACATTCATCGCTGCCATGCCCATTTCTGGCATGCCGGGCATGTAGCTGCGTACGCTGACTTGCGCGCCGGTGATCGGCGCACCATCGGCTGCCGTGAGTTTCACGCGATACAGATTCGCCCCTTTACGCGGTGTCGACGGCTCCGTCGAGAATTCAATTTGGGCGGCGGGCGGAGGGGCGGGGGTGTTCATCGCTGCTGCCGCGCCCGCGCCTGGCGGTGGAGGAGTAAACGAACCGATGGCGGCCTGGAGTTGACTCTCTGAATCAACTAAGAAGTTAGCCGAGGTGACGATGCGCTCGCCAGCCTTCAGGCCTTTCAGAACGATGTACTGATCTCCCGCTTGCGGCCCGAGTAGCACGTCACGAGGTTCCAGATACCCCGCCCCTCGGTCCACGAATACAATCTGCCGCGTTCCGGATTGCAGGACGCCACTCGCTGGTATGACGAGCTGATTCCCGAGCGGAACCTGCAAGTCCACGTTCACGTACATTCCAGGCGCGAGTGTGAGATTGGGATTTGAGAAGACCAAGCGTACACGTGCAGTGCGCGTGGTTATGTCTACATCGGGGTAAATGAAATCAACCTTGCCTCGAAAGACCCGTCCGGGATAGGAATCCACCGTGAGCGAAGTTGGAGCGCCGACTTTTACGCGTCCCAGGTCGTTCTGGAAGATCTGAGCGAGCACCCAAACACTGGAAAGGTCCGCAACGGTATACAGGCGTGTTTCCGGCTGCACGTTCAAGTTCGGGAGCGCATTTCGTTCGGTAATGTAGCCGGAGACGGGCGAGTCGATCTCCAGCGCCTCTATGACCTGGCCCGTGGATTCCAGTCGCGCGACCTCCCGTTGGGGTATGTTCCATTGCGCCAGGCGTTCTTTGGAGGAATCAAGCAGAGATGTGACGCCGGCTGCGACGCCTGGAACAGTGCTCTCTGAGAGCTCTTTCTCGTTCTGTTTTGCGAGCAGGTATTCGCGTTCGGCGACGACGAGTTCCGGGCTATGAATCGTGAACAAAGGCTGACCTTTGCGTACGTACTGATAGGTTGCATTCGCGAAAACCTTTTCGATGTGGCCGGAGATTCGCGTCTGAACGTAGGAAAGTCGTGTCTCGTCGATGGCGACAGTTCCGGTTGCCCGGATTTCATCCTGCACGGGCTTCCGTTCAACCGTTCCAAACTTCACGCCAATGGATTGCAATCGTTCGGCGGAGAGCTGGACGGGCGCTAGTGGAGTCTCTGCCGGTGGGGGTGCCGAACTGGAAGAACCGCTCTGAACAGGTTGCGTCGCAACATTCGGCGCGGCAGCGGCGGGCTGTTGCATTTTGGCAGGCCTTCGAGCACTCCACCAGATTGCGGCCAGCACGCCGATGAAGACTACATTGCCGACCAGTGCGAGGAAGAATGCCTTTCGATAGTTCCTCATGATCCTGCTCCTTGTCTGCGTCGTTCAGCGCAGCGATAATCCCGTTACTTCTTCCATTTGGGCCAAAGCCGTCTCGTGTTCCGAAAGCGTCTGCCAGTACTCCTCGTCAAGCTTGAGCACGTCGAGGAAGGAAGCGAGCAAGGCCTGAAAATCCTGGCGGTTCGATTGATACGCAGCCATACCAGCTTGCAGTTCGGCGCGCGCCTGAGGAAGTAATCCTTCGCGGTAAATCTTGAGAAGTTCGGCTGATTTTTCAGTCCCTAAGAACTGCTGTCGAAGCTGGAAAGCGATTTGTTGGGTCTGGGCTTCGTGTTCGCTTTTCGCGCGACTCTGATCCGCTTCGGCTTGAGCTAGTTCGGGCTGCTGGCGTCGCCCACGATAGATCGGAATGCGGATGCCGAGCGTCACCACGTAATAGGCGCGGAATTGCGCGGGGTCGGTCCGCTGCCACATATATTGAAGGTTAAAGTCCGGGTAGAAGTCCTTCTTGGCAAGATCGACCTGCAATCCTTGCCTCTCGATCATTTTTTGTGCGCCAGCGATCTCGGGGTTGTTCATGCTCGCTGCGGTCAGCAACTGGTCGTAGGTATAGGCAGCGGCGGTTTCCGAAAGTTCGACGGTTTCGATGTCGGGCGATGATTGCGGATGGTTGAGGAGCTGCTTAATTGCCGCTTGAACTTTCCCGGCTTCAAGCTGGTTCGTCGTGATTTCTCTCAGGAGCTTGGTGCGTTCGAGCTGTGCCTGTACAACATCCTGCTGGTTTCCCATTCCATTTCGATAGCGGGCTTCGGCCGCCTGCTCGAGTTGCTGGAGTAGCTTTCCGTCACCTTCGAGGATCGTTTGTCGCTTGGCGAGATAGCTCAACTGGAAGTAGGCCATCTTTACCGCCGCCAGAATTGCTCGACGGACGGACTCGTATTTCTGTTGCGTCACATCCGCATCTTTCTTCGCAATTTCGCCGCGAAGACGCAGTTTTCCTGGGAATGGAAGATCCTGTGAGATGCCGAGGCCCACGTAAGCGAAATCGCTGTTAGTGTAACCGGCGAAAGGTCGCGGACTGCCCACGCTTACATGCTGGAGAACGAATTGGGGATCAGGCAACGTCGAGACTTGTGTCGGAACCTGCTTCGCCGAATCCCAGCCATGTCGCGCCGCTTGAATCTGAGGATTGTTTCGTTCGGCCTCGGCTAGAACGTCGGCGAGCTTCACAGGCTGATTGGGCGGAGGTGCTTCCTGCGCCCGCGTGAGTGAGGGCGCCGAAAGGAATAGAAGACTTGCGAGAATCACTGCGGAACTGAAATTCATAAGTTGTCCTTTCCTGATCTGGGGCCAATGCCCGTGCTGCGCTCAGAGGCTTCCGTCAAGAGCTTTGCCCAATCCTGCGCACAAGAAGAGACACACGCGCGCATTACGAGGGACGATTAGGACAGTCTTAGATCAGGAATGTACAGAAAAGCGATTGAAGGGAGGGAGGTGATAGGTCGTGTACGATGACAACCGGCAGCAAGCGTTGTCTGCGGGGTGTGTCACCCGTTGGGTCGAGAACCGCGATGGGTGCCGCCAGAGAGAGAGCAGATGCCTTGGGTTGTAATTCCGGGATTGGTGCCTTAGAGACAAAGCAGCAGGACGTATCTGATGCTGTGACGAGTTGAGTGCCGCTCTCGTCCATGTCCATCTGGTCGCATCGGGACTGAGTCTTTGGCGTCGCGCATTCAGCCAGTTGCGAAGTGAGTAGTGCACAAGCCGAAAGCGGCACCTGTCCCAGTCCTACCAGGCTTAACGCCAACGCGAAAATGAATGATCGTCGCACCGATTTCAAGTCTATCATATAGGCTTCCTACGTAGGATCCCAGTGCAGTATCTCCTCTCTGGCTGTGAGAAACCGTGAGATTGGTCACGCGACCACGTCACGGCCGTTACGAACAGACCTCGTCGGCTCTTAAGATGGCGGAACTTAGTAAGGCTACGGTCCAGAAACGGGGTTCTGGGAAGTCTTTGCTTCCCGGAGGCAACTCCCCACCTGTCTCAAAATGCGGGGCAGGCCGAGCACGCAAGTGTGCCCATCGAAAACTGTCTCATCAAAGGGGTGCAGTCGGCAGATTTGGGACCAGCTTCGGACCAAAACCCACGTCTAGATGGCCTCATTTTCGTTCTTCGCAGCGCAAGGGCAACCGAATCAACGAGTTTTCTGGAGCGGGCGATGGGAATCGAACCCACGTCCGAAGCTTGGGAAGCTTCTATACTGCCATTGTACGACGCCCGCTCATTCCTCTAGTTCGCTGATTATACACAACTAAGATGCTGGAGGTACAGACTGGCCATTTTCCATATTTTCCAATTCCAGGCTGGAAACGCGGCCCGAACCCGTTCGCGGCCCCGTGCAGCGGAGGCCGGTCGCCCGGCCGCGAGGCGTGCCTTCTGGGATTCTTCGAGAACTTGTTTGTGAATTCATCGAGCGCACCCCTGGCGCGAGAGTCTATCACTGGGAGTTGAGAGAAAGAATGTAGTAAGGCGATGCGCTTTCAACGTGTTTCCATGATATGTTATATGGCCATTCCGGTGCGAAGACAGTGCCCCTTCGACGCAAGAAGCTAACGCAATCAGCGCAGAGACTACCGCGCTTAGCGGAAAGCTACACTTGAGTTGGAATCAGGGATTGCTGCAGCGCGATTTTTCCCAAGGGCGGAGTTGGAATCCGCAGCACCGGGCAAAGGAGGGAATCATGGCCAAGGCACCAGAAAAATCCTCTGCGGAAGGCGCACCGCCGACTGCCGGGAGCCATCCCACACGTGAAGAGATCGAGTTGCGCGCACACCAGATTTACGTCGAACGCGGCGGCGCTGCTGGATCGGAAGTCGAGGATTGGCTTCAAGCAGAACGTGAGTTGCTCGAGAAAAGCGGGAAGACGGGCGTGAAGGCGAAAGCGGCGGCAGTCTAAGTACCCACGGTGGCCAGTTTTCCCCAAAGGCGGGGAAATAACTGGTCCATCAAAATCGTTCGCGGCATCCCGGACCCCGGTGTCTCCCCGGGCCGGACCTTCACAGCGAAGGAGCAGCTTACCTTGGCGTGGAATCGCCGGGCATTTCGCGACTGCTGGCCCGGATTTCTCACCAGGATTTAGCAAAGAGGTTTGATTTGAGGTTGAACAAGGCCGGTGTGGACCGGCCGATTCATAAATTTGGTTTTTCGCGCTCCTCAACTCAGAGGGATTTCATCACCAGCAGGATGCGGTCGTCTTCGTGAATTCCGCCGCGCGAGTGCGTGTCCACTTCCGCGAGCACCGCGTGCATGATTTCTTCCGGCGCGCCCGCGCGGAGCTTGCTCACTAAATCCGCGAGCCGGGTACGGCTGAATTCGACACCGGCGGCGTCCATGGCTTCCGTAATGCCGTCGGTGCAGGCCACCAGGAGATCACCGGGCGCCAGCTCCACGGCGGCGCATTCGAATTCCACATCGGGCAGAAGACCGACAATCATTCCACCGGTCTCGAGCCATTCGATCCGCCCGTCGGCGCGAATCACCGCAGGCGGCACATGGCCGGCATTCACGTAACGCAGCCTCCGCCCCTCGTTCTCAACCAGCGCAAGAAACATGCTCAGGTATTTTGTCCTGCGCCCTTGGTCCCTGGACGCGCGCGCGCCCATGAGGATTTTTTGATTGATGTTGGCCGGCAGTTTTTCGAGCGGGACAACGCGATCGGCAAGCGCGTGCAGCGTGGCCTGTACACTAGCCATCACCAGCGCCGACGCTGCACCTTTGCCTTCCACGTCCGCGACGACGAGGAGCAGCGCCTCTTTTCCATCCGCATTCACGCACAGAAAATCGTAATAGTCGCCGCCCACAAACTGCGAAGCGCAATGCGATACGGCAATCTTGATGCCCGGCAGAACCGGCGGCTCTTCCGGAAGAAATCCGGCTTGAATCTCGCGCGCCAGCTCCAGGTCGCGCTTCATCTTTTCTTTCTCGATGTGCTCACGGTGCAGTTGGGCCTTCTCCAGGGCTAGCGCCACGTGGGAGGAAAGCGCGTCGAGGAAAGCCTCGTCTTCCTCGTTGAACGAATCGGCCTTATTCAGCAGCTCCAAGACGCCGATGATGGCACCGGCTTCATTGCGGATGGGCAAGCAAAGCAGTTGCCTCGTCTTGAAGCCCAGCTTGCGATCAATGTCAGGTTCGAAACGCGGATCGTCGTAGGCGTTATCGAGGCGCACGGTGCAACCCTCGCGCGCCACCCAGCCGGCGATGCCGCGGTCCGCCGGAAGGCGGATAACGTGCTCCTCCAGACCCGTGCCGACCAAGGACCATATTTCGTCGCGCTCACGGTCCACGAGAAAAACGGTGCCGCGAGCCGCGCCGGTCTGACGGGTGGCCAGGTTCAAAATGATGTGGATCAACTCACCAAGATACAGCGTCGAGTTCAATCTTTTGGTGGCCTCGATGATGGTGGAGAGTTCCTCCATTGCGCGGCGGCGTTCCGCCAGCGCCAGCGCGAGAGCCGCGAAGCGGGCCAACAGATCGAGCTGGCCACGAACTGTGTCCCGCAGCGCTTGCGCTCCGCGAACTTCCAGAACGCGCACACGAAACGCGTCGCTGCCCAGCACGCCCGTCCAGATCGCGGGGTCTTCGGCGCTGTCGTTGGACGCTCCGGTCTTCGCTCTTTCCGGATTCCAAACCGGCAGAGCACCCGATTCCGCCCAGACCTCGGCGGTCCCGCGGTCGGCGCGCCAGAGCCGAGCTCCGGCGACGCCATGCTGGGCCATGGCCGCGAGCACAACGCGCTCGGCAACTACGTTGACGGGAAAGCGGCCTTCGAGCAGGCACAGCCCCTCGAGCAATTCAGGAAACACTTCGCCGACCTTCTGCGGAGCAGCAGATTCGCTCATATAAAGCGGCACGTGAGCGGCACGGCCGCCTTGGTGCGTTAGCCTAGCAGGAATAGAATCCGTTGGGAAGAGCATCAAGTCTTCGTGGCGAGAGCCTTGGCCGCTAGCGCTATTCACTTTTACGGCCTGCGCAAGACGCGCGCACGCGAGGAGATCGAGAAATGGCGCATGGAGTACAACACGAGGAGGCCGCCGAGCGCGAGCAGGAGGAGTGAGGCCAGGAGGCCAAACGGCAAACGCTTCGTTATTTGTGAGTCATGACGAAAACGCCATCCCAACTCTCGTTCGGGGCCTCGAACAGGTAATCTTGGCAACGCTTCCAATAGGTTCGGGCCGGGCCGTCGTCCGGCCAGCGATCCAGCACTTCCTGGAACATCCTCTGAGCTTCCGGCCATTCGCGGCGCAAATAGCTGGCGCGGGCACGCGCAAAAGCATCGAGGCGTTCCTCGTGCTCGTCCGCTGCACCTCTTAGGGCCACCAATTCGTAGATGGTGACCGGTTGGAGCTTGCCCTTGACGCGAATGAGGTCGAGCTCCCGGAAGAGAAAGTCAGCGTCGCGAACCGCGTTAAAGGTAGCGGAGCCTACGAGAATGTGAGTGCGGAACTCCTTGTTTAGGCCCTCGAGACGCGAAGAGAGGTTCACAACATCGCCCATGGCCGTGTAACCGTAGCGCAGCTGGGAACCCATGTTCCCGACTGACGCGGTGCCGGTGTTCAAGCCGATGCCAATGTCGAGTACCGGTCGGCCGGCTGCACGCCACTCTTCACGAAGCTCGGCTACACGCTGCATCATAGCAAGCGCTGCGCGGCAGGAACTGACAGCATGGTCCTCCGCCTCGAAAGGCGCGCCCCAAAAAGCCATAACCGCATCGCCGATGTACTTGTCGAGCGTACCTTGCGTATTGAAGATGATTTTAGTCATATCGGACAGATATCGATTCAGCAGAAGCGCCAGATCCTGGGCGTCCAGGGCCTCGGAAATGGTGGTGAAATCGCGGATATCGCTGAACATAACGGTGATTTCGGTCTTGCGAGGCTGCACCAATTGCGGGCGCTCGAGCAGGCGGCGAATCACCTCTGGACTTAGGTATTGCTGGAAGCTGCCGCGGACTTTGCGCTTTTCCCGCTCCTCGACGACAATGCGGTAGAGCGCCA
>WNFC01024889.1_pt1 | contig 10770 bp, 7 predicted proteins | sample 5400541 | NCBI WGS metagenome assembly WNFC01 (sample SAMN13153342, study PRJNA577476) | soil metagenome | isolation source: 120 cm saprolite under Douglas fir tree site 2 hole 2 replicate 1 | place: USA:California | collected 2015-04-18
CCGCAGGCGCGCGAATGTGAAGTTCCCTGCCCGCCAGCTCCGCATTCGCTTCGCCGAACAGCCGCGATACCCTCGTCGCGTTTTGCGCAGCCGTATCCGCCAAGGTAAACCGGAATTCGCGTGCCTGCGGCGAATTCTGCAAGATCACCATCACTCGCTCTTCTTCCGTTTCGCGCATAAACACGTAAGACGCCTCATCCGAAAAAAGATGCCACAACCGCCCGCCGCTTAGCGCCGTGTGTTCGCGCCGCAAGCGCAGCAGCGCTTTCACATATGCAAAAAGTTCCTGCTGTTCGGCTGTACGTCCTGCCAGAGTAAACGCATTTTTCGCGTCTTCGCTCCAGCCTCCAGGAAAATCCCGCCGGTTATCCGGATCGGCGCCACCCGGCATGCCGATCTCATCGCCGTAATAAAGCTGCGGAATCCCGCGCAGTGTAAGTGTCAGCGCAAACGCCAATTTCAGTTTCGCCGCTGAGCTCCCCTTCGCGCTCGCAAAGCGCGTGACGTCGTGATTCCCAAAAAATGTGACCAGCTCCTCCGGCCGCGCATACAGCGAATCGTGCCGCAGCACATCCGCGATGCACCCCGCCGGCGCGCCGTTCAGCAGCACATTGCGCAGCGCGAAATACATCGAATAGTCGAAAAGCGTGCTCACCCCCGTATCGATGCCGTCATACCGCTTCTGCCCGCCCGCAAAAAACGAAGTCACGCTCGCATCCGGATGAAACACTTCCCCGATCGTGGTCAACTGCGGATAAATCCTCCGCAGTCCCGCGTGCCACCGCGCCCAGAATTGCCGCGAGACATACGGAAATGTGTCGACACGGAATCCATCTAAACCCGATGACTCGACCCACCAGATTGCGTTCTGCAACAAATACTGCGCCACCACCGGATTTTCCGTGTTCATGTCCGGAAGCAGGTCCACGAACCATCCTTCCGTCAGGTTGCGCCACAAACGCGCCGGTGCGTGCGGATCAACGATAGCTTCGAACAAATCGTGTCCTTGATTTTCCTCTCCGCCGTAGAAGGTGCCGCTCACCGCCGCCGACGAATTCATGTGGTGCTGCAGCGTCCCGTGAAACCAGTCCTGCAAGGGCGGCTTCGCAGCCCACGGGTGTTTTGGGCCAACGTGATTCGGCACAATGTCGAAAACAATCTTCATATGCCGGCGATGCGCCGCGGCCGCCAGCTCCTGATACTCGTGCAGGCTTCCCAGGTGCGGCTCAACCGCGTACAGATCCACCGCCCCGTATCCGTGGTAATCCTCCGTAGCGCCGTTCTTCACGATTGGCGTCAGCCACAACGTCGTAACTCCCAAATCCTTCAAATAATCCAGGTGCTCGCGAATCCCCCGCAAATCGCCGCCATGGTACGCGCGCGCCTTCGCTCGATCGTGCGATCCCGGCGCTTCCAAGGGCTCGTCATTCGCGGGATCGCCATTCGCAAAACGGTCCGGCATGATCAGGTACACCACGTCTGCCGGCGTCAGCCCCTGAAATTTGTGAATCGTCTGCTCACGCGCCGCGAGCGGCAATTCGAACGAGGCCGCACCTTCCGGCGTGGTGATCCGGCAAACGGCCGTCCCGGATTTCAGCTCCGCGCCCAATTTCAACCACACGAAAAGATAATTCCCGCCCGCGGTCGCCTGCGTGCGTTCCACCACCAGATTCGCAAGATTGCAGGTAACTGCCGTCGCTTCCAGATGCCGCCCGCTTAGCAACACCATGAGTTCCGGTGTCAGCCGCAGCCACCAATTCGGCGGCTCAACCCTCGTCACCGCAGGAGAATTGTCTGGAAAGCTTGTAACTTGCGAAGTCTGCCCCGCAAGCGGACCGGCCGCAAGGCTGAGCAAACTTGCCAAAACGATCAAGCAGAGTCGCAGCGCGCGCGGCACGCCACAAGCATAAGAAAAAAGACGCAGGTTCGCTAGCCCGGGATTTTGCTCGCTGCCCCTGTAAACACCAGCGCCCCAAACGCGTCCGGCACGTGAAAATTCGGCTCTGGCGTGTTCGTGGGCCGCCACGCCGAATAGAAGCGCGGCTCCGCGGCCCCTTCTACTCGAAAAAAATTCACCCCCCACACCGCCGGCATCTCGAACCGCTCGACGACGCTCCTCATCGGCAGCGCCAGCACCGCACGCCACTGTCTCTGCGCCTCATCGATATTCACGCGCCGTCGCAATCCGCTTTGCAGATCGCGTTTTTCTCCCGGAGCAATCTCAAGATCAATCCACAATCCATTTGGAGCCACTTCAATCTCTTTATACGCGTGGGCCTCAAAACCGGGCGGCTGAAGGAAAACTTCGCAGACGTCGCGATCCCAAAGCCCATCCCGTCTTCCGGAAGGCCCTGCATCCTCAAAAACCGTAATGCTCCTGTACCGCGCGTCAAATCTCAAAAACAAAAACTCTTCATTCCACAGCAGCCGGACCTGCGTTTCCCGCCGCCGGTCCGCGTTCTTGCCCTGCCAATCTGTGTTAAAGCAAACCGGCGGAGCCGTTTCCCAAGCCCGCTCCGGCGGAAATCCCTCCGCGTCCACCGCGCCAGCGACGCGAACGGCGAACGCGGTATCCGTTCTGATGTCAGCCATATTCAGCGCTTCTGATGTTCACACGACTCATCGGCGCCCTCCCAAAGCGTGCTCATTCGATTACATCGCCGCGTGTAGCCGCAACTGTTTGCGCACCTCCTTCGCCAGAGCAAGAAGCAAGACAGGAACCCTGTGCTAGCATCGATTTTGCCCAATTGTCTGCCCGCTTTCGTAGCGCACGAGCGGTTCGGGAGGCCATCATGGTTGAGACGGTTAGCACCGAAGAATTCACAACTGGAGCCGTACGACGCAAACCAGAAAACTTTGAGTTTGTGAAATTTCGCATTGAGGACAGCGTCGCCCGCCTCACTCTCAATCGCCCGGATCACAATCTCCTCAACGAAGCCATGCTCCGCGAGATTGCCGACGGCATCGTTTCTGCCGGCGAGCGCAACGACGTCAAGCTCATCGCCATCGATTCCGCCTGCAAAGTTTTCAGCGGCGGCGTCGATATCGGCGAATACACCACGCAGCGCGTCTACCAGATGCTGGAAGCGTTTCACGCCGCCTTTGCCGGTATGCTGGAGGTCAGCAAGCCCGTCCTCTGCGTTGTAAACGGCCCCGCTATCGGCGGCGGCGCCGAGCTGGCCGCCTTCGGCGATCTCGTCATCGCCACGCCGAAAGCCCGCTTTGCGCAACCCGAAATCACCATCGGCGTGTTCCCGCCCTTGGCCTCCACGATCCTACCCTTCCTGGTCGGACCAAAGCGCGCTCTCGAAATTATTTTGACCGGCGAACCGGTTACCGCCGAGCGTGCGCTCGAACTCGGCCTCGTTACCCGTCTCGTCCCCGAAGCCAAGCTCGACGCCACTGTCAACGATCTCGTCTCGCGCATCACCTCGCACTCCGGCCCGGTTCTCGCCATGGCCAAGAAGGCCATCCTCGGAGGTTACGGACTCCCCCTTCGCGAAGGCCTGAAGAAATCCATGAATATCTTTCTCAACGAGCTCTATCGCCTCGAGGATTCGCAAGAAGGCCTGCGCGCCCTCGTCGAAAAGCGCAAGCCCAACTGGAAGAATCGCTAGCCTCCACAGTTCGGCTTTGGAGTGCAGCGGACTTGCCGTCGCTTTCCGCCGTCAGCCCTATAAGGAAGCTTCCGTGGAAACTTTGATTGCAACCCCGCGGCACTCTAACCACCACTCGATTGACTCCCTTGCAGCCCCGGCATACACTCATCTTTCATTTTTACAGGCAAGGGCAGCGGGGAAGGCCGTGCAAATCGGCCGCGGTCCCGCCACTGTGATCGGCTGAAAAGCCGTAAGCCAGGCTACCCTCCCGTGCCGCGGGGATTGCGCTTTTCGCGAGAAGAGGCGCCGTCTTTGAGCCCCAACGCTGCTCGCGTGGGGCTTTTTCGTTGGCGGCGATTTCTCGTAACGGGGACGTGGTTGCGAATGTTCATTCACTCGACGCTGAGAGCTGTAGCTGCTGCCGCACTCGTCTTGCTGTTTACCGGCGCCGTAATTTGTGCTTCGCAAGCAACCGCCCCACCGCTCCCGGCGCTTCCCGCCTATCGCCAGGTCACTGACGAAATCGGTCGCACCATCCGCGTCCCGCAGTCCATCCACCGCATCGTCTCTCTCGCGCCCAACCTCACCGAAACTATCTACGCCCTCGGCCTGCAGGATCGCCTGGTCGGCGACACTGACTGCGCCGTCAATCCCAGCCTCGAAGCCATCGCCGCCCTGCATCCCGACCTCGTGCTGGTCACCAAAAATCTGAACCGCCTCGAAACCGTCAACGCCCTCGACTCCCTGGGAATTCCTTCCTACGCCACCGATCCCCACACTGTTGAGGCCATCATCGCTTCCACCGAACGTCTCGCCGACTTGCTGGGCGCGCCGGAAACCGGAACCGTCCTCGGTGAAGATATGGAACGCCGCATCGCCGCAATCAAAGAGCGCGTGGCCTCGCTGCCTCTGCGCAGTGTCTTATTTGTCGTTTGGACCGAACCCCTTATCTCCATCGGCAAAAACACCTTCATCGCCGACGCTCTGCAACACGCCGGCGCCGTTTCTGTCATCGACTCTTCCCAAAATTGGCCGCACGTCAATCTCGAAGAAGTAGTTCGCCTCCAGCCGGAATTTCTCATCTTCGCCGAAGCGCATCCCGACCATGCCGCGCATACTACGGACACGCTCGCTGATCTTCCTGGCTGGCGCATCCTCGACGCCGTGAAGCATCGTCGCTTTGCGGTCATCAGCGACGCCGTCAACCGGCCCGCTCCGCGCATTGCCTCTGCGATCGAGGAGCTCGCCCGCCAGCTTCATCCCGAAGCCTTCGCCGACACTCCGCAAAGCGATAAAGACAACGCCAGTCCCAGCTCGCCTCCGCCTGCAACGTTGCCGCTCCATCTCGCCCGAGACTTTTTCGTGCCACAGGAGTGCGCATGCGCCCAATAACGCTGCAGCGCCTGCTCCTGCAGTGCGGCATCCTTGCTTTAATCCTGTTTGCTGTGGTGGTTGTCGCGCTCAAGCTCGGGGCCGTTCCTGTTTCTCTTTATGGCCTCGGCCGCGACCTGATTAGCGTCTTGCTCCGCCAGACCAGCCAACTCTCCAGCGACTACGGCATGATCGTAATCGAAATCCGCTTGCCCCGCATTCTCCTCGCAATTGTCGTTGGTGCGTCTCTCTCCGTCGCCGGCACTAGCTTTCAGGCCTTGCTCCGCAACCCGCTCGCCGATCCCTACGTCCTCGGCGTTTCCATGGGTGCCGCCCTCGGGGCCATCCTCGCCCTGATAGCCGAGCCGCATCTCGCCCTTCCCGTCGGGCTCGCTGCGCTCTTCACTCCTTTGGGCGCGTTCATCGGCGCCGCCGCAACCATCGCCGCCGTGTATCTACTCGGTCGCCGCGAAGGACAAATCGATAGCGCCACTCTGCTCCTCGCCGGCATCATCAGCTCTTCTTTCCTCTCCGCCATCATCATGTTTCTGCTGACCACCCTCACCGGACGTGATTTCCGCGGCATGGCGTTTTGGCTCATGGGCGACCTTTCCAGTCCGCTTCAACCCAGCTTGCGTTGGGTCCTCGGCATTGGCTTCCTGATCGCCACCGGTGCGATCTACACTACCGCCGCGGATTTGAACTTGCTCCTTGCAGGCGAAAAAGAAGCCATGCATCTAGGCGTCGATGTTCGGCGCGTGCGCCTCGTGGTCTACATCGCTGCGTCGATACTCACCGGCCTCGCTGTTTCCGTCAGCGGTGCCATCGGCTACGTCGGCCTGCTTGTGCCGCACGTGATGCGTCTGCTTTTCGGTTCCGACCATCGCACCTTGCTTCCCACCGCTGCGTTCGGCGGTGCCATCGCGGTGGTTATCGCAGACACGCTCGCGCGCACCGTTGTAGCCCCATCCGAGCTTCCAGTTGGCGCAATGACCGCGCTCGTAGGCGCTCCTCTCTTCATCTATCTTCTCCGGCGGAGGATGGCGTGAGCAGCACGGCGCAATCTTCCTCAGCATGGCCGAACCTCGGCGACGCCCCACGCGCCGACAGTGAAGTTCGCCTCAGTGTCGAGCAGGTCAGCTACGCTTACTCCGCCAACCCGTCGCAAGCCCCGCTCTTTACCCTGGAAGCCAACAGCTTCCAGTCGCGGCCCGGCGAAATCGTTGCCATTCTCGGCCCGAATGCCAGCGGCAAATCCACTCTCTTGAAATTAATCGCCGGCGCGCTCGAGCCTCTTTCTGGCCGCGTTTTGCTGGATGGTTTTGTCACCCACACACTGGCGCCACGAGCCCGCGCGCAACGCATCGCGATGGTCCAGCAAGAAACTCCTCTCCTCTTTCCTGCGCGCGCCTGGGAATTTGTCCTGCAAGGCCGCCACCCCTATGGCCGCACCCTGCGTTTCGAAAACGATCAGGATGTTCTCATCGCCCGCAACGCCCTCGCGCAAGTTGGCGCTGAACACCTCAACGATCGCTGGATGAATGAGATCTCCGGCGGCGAAAGGCAGCGCGTCATTCTCGCCCGCGCTTTATGCCAGCAGCCGTTGCTCTTGTTACTCGATGAGCCCACGCTGCACCTCGATATCGGCGCGCAGGTCGATCTCCTCGCCACGTTGCGCCGGCTGGCAGCCGAAAATCGCTACACCGTCGTGGTCGTCACGCACGAGCTTAACCTCGCCGCGGAATACGCCGACCAGGTCGTGCTGTTGCAGAAAGGCAAGAGCTTGCGCGTAGGTTCTCCCGCGAGCGTCTATCAGCGCGATTTGCTGGAAGAGGTTTTTCACACGCCGCTCACCGTCGAGCAAGGCTCGAACGGCCGCCCGCGTGTGAATTTGTTGCCAACGTCGTAGAAGTTTTCTCGTTAACCCCAGCGCCGCGTCGGTTTGTCGCGGCACTTAGCAATCACCAGCGGGCATGGCCCCTCACAATCACCGCGAACTTCGTGCTCGGGAAGACGGGCAACCTTCAGGTTGCGCTTGTTTCCGCCCTCGTTACTTCGAGGCCCAAGAAACAAGAAAGCCGTCGCCGACGCGCGACTGTACGGCGGAACCACACTGCGCAGGTCACTGCGGCGAAGCGCTTGGCTGATCCGGTTCGGGTCACTCGAAGTTGACCCCGGCCAGGGTCACTCTGAAAAAGCCAGGCGGCGTCGCGGGAAGGCCACGCACAGGCCCTGTAACTCGGGCCGCACTCCCCGCCAAGCCAGGAGACCGGCGAAGTTCGCAGCCCGCGCGTTTCTTTAAATCGCCGGGCCAACCTTCAAGCTCCCACGCGTGCGGGAGCGGAGGACAAACATGAGCTCAACGCTTCGCCGTACCGCTTTTCTTGTTTTTCTCGCATTCACAATCAGTTTTTCCTTGCAAGCTCAATCCGATTCTCCAGCCGCTCATCTTTCCGGCGCTTTGTTGGATTCCAGCGGCGCGGGAGTTCCTGGCGTGCGCATCACCGCGCAGTTGGAGAACGCGCCCAACGCCACTCTCTTGGCCGCGACCTCCGCAAACGACGGCTCCTATTCGCTCGCTCTCCCGGCGGGCCGCTACCGCATCCAATTCACCCGCGAATCCTTCGTGCCCCGTGATTTCATTTTGGATTTCTCGGCGGGCCAATCTCGCAAGTTCGATCTGCACCTGGAACTGGAGCGACTTTCTTCGAGCGTGGTAGTCACTGGGGAAGCGGAACCGGCGTTGACGCAGGAAACCACCGCCTCCGTCACCGTCATCACCCGCGATGAAATCGATAACCGCCAGGCGGTTCCCCTCACCGACGTTTTGTTGTACACACCGGGAGTCGCTGTCGACCGCACCGGCCCGGAAGGTGGGCTCGCGGGAATTTTCCTGAACGGCGGCAACTCCTACCAGACCAAAGTGCTCATCGACGGCTCCGCCGTCAATCTCCCCGGCGGCACCTTTGACTTTTCCAACTTCACGCTCGACAACATCGACAAAGTCGAAGTCGTGCGCGGCGCAGAAAGCGCCCTCTACGGCACGGACGCGGCCTCCGGCGTCATTCAGGTGTTTACGCATCGCGGCGAAACTCGCGTTCCCGCTTTCAATCTGTTCACCGAAGGCGGCAGTTTTTCCACCGCGCGCGGCGGCGCGCAGCTCAGCGGCCTGCTCGGCTCGTTCGACTATTCCGGCGCGGCCTCTTACTTCACTTCCGAAGGACAGGGCCCCAACGATACTTTCCGCAATCGCACCATCTCCGGAAACTTCGGCTACGCCTTAAGTGAAACCAATCAGCTCCGGCTCGCGATTCGCAACAACACCAGCGAAGCGGGCATTCCCGGCCAAACCTTGCTGACCCCTCCGAGCCTGCACCAAATCAACGACCTCCACGATTTCAGCGCCAATGCCCGCTGGGATTTCACCAGCGGCGCTCATTGGCACCATCAGGTCAGCGGCGCCGAGTCTTACCATCACGTGTTCAGCGCCAATCCTATCCAGAGTTTTTTCGCCACCGATCCCTTCGCCGGCTGCCCGCAAACCAATCCCGCGGCGGTGGCCACCGCGGAGTTTTGCGATTTCACCTCGCCGGGCGCAACCAGCGAATACAACCGCGCCAGCATCAACGCGCAGACCAGTTATATTCTCCGCAAATTCAGCGCTACGGCCGGATATCAATACGAAGTCGAGAACGCCGACATTTCGTTTTTGGGCATCGGCCATCTTCGCCGCAACAATCAAGGCGGCTATCTGGATTTTCGCTACCTGCCTATTTCGCGTCTGTCCCTCGATTTCGGCGGGCGCGCCGAGGCCAATGGCAGCTTCGGCACCCGCGTCGTTCCGCGCGTCGGCGCATCGCTGGTTTTGCGCTACGGCAGCGGCTTCTGGGGCGACACGCGTTACCGCGTCTTCTATGGCGAAGGCATCGTCGAACCGCGCTTCGACCAAAACGCCGGCAGCAGCCCTTGCTTCCCCGGCAATCCCACGCTCAAGCCGGAAGCCAGCAAAACTTGGAACACCGGCATCGAGCAAAAACTGGCGGACGATCGGGTGAAAATCTCCGCCGATTATTTTTCCAGCCGCTTCTACGACATCATCAGTTTCACGTCGTGCTCTCCGTTCAGCCCTTGCGCGATTCCTCAGCCGGCCGGCTGCCCCGCCTTCTGGGGCAATTTCTTTAACACCGATCTCGCTCGCGCGCGCGGAGCGAATGTCGCCGTTGAAGCCCGCCTCGTTCACTGGCTTATGCTCGCAGGCAATTATTCGTATGACGACAGCCGGGTTCTCGTTTCTCCCAACGCGTTCGATCCCGCGGAAATCGCCGGCAACCACCTGATCCGCCGGCCGCCGAATTCCGGCTCTCTCACGCTCATGTCCTCGTTTCGTCAATTCCATTTCACTCTTGCCGGCTATTTCAGCGGCCCACGTACCGACAGCGATTTTCTCTTCCTCGGCCTGACGCGCAATCCCGGCTACGCCCGCTTCGACATTTCCAGCAGCTACGCCATCGGCCGCGGCATCTCGCTTTACGCCCGCGCCACCAACCTCTTCGACAAGCACTATCAAGACGCCATCGGCTACCCTGCACTCGGCCGGGACGTTCGCGTCGGCATGAACTATCGCTTCAGCGGCAAGAACTAAGGGGACCGCGCCTCTCGTTCGCGAGGTGTACGTAATATGTCCGAACCCATCCTCTTCTGCTGGTCGGGCGGCAAAGACAGCGCTATGGCGCTGCACGCGCTCTCGCAGCGTCCGGATGCTCGCGCCGTCGCGCTGCTGACCACCGTCACCGAAACGTATGACCGCATCAGCATGCACGGCGTGCGCCGCGAACTCCTCGTGCAGCAAGCCCAATCCATCGGGCTACCGCTGCACGAAGTGCGCATTCCACCGCAATGCGTCAATCCCATCTACGAGGCGCGCATGGAAGAAGCCTTGCGCATCTATTACGCCGAAGGCGTGCGAACGGTCGCGTTCGGCGATATCTTCCTCCAGGATCTCCGCGCGTACCGCGAGAAAAATCTCGCGCGCATCGGCATGACTGCGCTCTTCCCCATCTGGACGCGCGACACTCGCGAACTTATCCACAGCTTCCAAGCCGCGCGCTTCCGCGCCATCGCCGCGTGCATCGATCCGAAAGTTCTCGATCGCAGCTTCGCTGGCCGCGAGCTCGACGATTCTTTCTTCCGTGATTTGCCCGCGGGAGTCGATCCCTGCGGCGAAAATGGCGAATTTCACACCTTCGTTTTCGACGGACCGATTTTCCACAATCCGATTCCCATTCGCTCCGGAAAAATCGTTGAGCGCGATTCCTTCATCTATTGCGACTTGCTTCCATCCGAAGGCGTTGTAGGGGCGCAGCACCGTTGCGCCCCAGCTTGGCAACCAGATAGCAAATAGCAGACGCAGGTCTTGATCCCGGCCAAAGGAGAGACAAAATGAAAATGGAAAAATCCGAAAAAGAATCCATGCTGCTCCGCACCATTCTCATCTTCGCCATGATCGTCCTTGCCTCGGCCTTGCGCCTCGCGCCGCATCCCTGGAACTTCACTCCGGTCGGAGCCATTGCGCTGCTCTCGGGCGCCATGGTACGCGACCGCCGCCTGGCATTTCTGTTTCCCGCGCTGGTGATGTTCGCCACGGACCTCATCATCGGATTCAACAAGCTGAGCCTGCTGGTGTACGCAAGTTTTCTCCTCAGCGTGATGATCGGCCGCTTCTTGAAGCAGAATCGTAGTTTTCTGCGCATCGGAGGAGCCACGTTCCTCAGCGCTCTGCAGTTTTTCTTGATCACCAACT
>WNFC01009508.1_pt1 | contig 10767 bp, 13 predicted proteins | sample 5400541 | NCBI WGS metagenome assembly WNFC01 (sample SAMN13153342, study PRJNA577476) | soil metagenome | isolation source: 120 cm saprolite under Douglas fir tree site 2 hole 2 replicate 1 | place: USA:California | collected 2015-04-18
CCGCCCGGGACACGCCGCGGGGATCTTCAAGAAGTTCTACGGCATCGACGGCATTTCCCCGACTGTGTTCTACGTGATTGGCGCTCTTGAGCTGCTGTTGCTGGTCGGTTTCGTCACGGGGACTGCCAAGCGCTACACCTACGGTCTGGTGCTGCTCCTTCATGCAATCTCGACGCTTTCGTCCTATCAGCAATATCTGGCGCCGTTCGACAATCTGCTTTTCTTCGCAGCGTGGCCGATGCTGGCCGCATGCATCACGCTGTACCTGCTTCGGGATCTGGATACGCTCTGGGCCATGCAGAAAATGTAAAGCGAGCACAGATTCCAGGACGAAAGGTTATGACGGCGTTCCTGGCCCTTTTTGAACGGTGTATCCTTATCTCGTTCCAAGTTTCCGCTCAGTGTCCCCAAGCTCTCAAGATCGCGGTCCCGACTTGACTCTCGTCGCCGAAGCCGCGCCTTCTTCGGCCGCGCATCGACGATCGGGGCAGGAGAGGCCCGCCTCGCGCGACCTCGACTGGTCCCTCTATATGGCTCGCGCGCAGGGCGGCGACCGGGAGGCCTACCGGCGCTTGCTCGAGGACGTCACGCCGTATCTTCGTTCGATCGCCGCACGGCACTTCCAGAATTCCGGCGACATCGAGGACGCGGTGCAGGAGGTGCTGCTCACGGTGCACGCCGTACGGCACACCTACGATCCGGCGCGGCCGTTCGGTCCGTGGCTCGTCGCGATCGCCAATCGCCGCGTCGTCGACGGGCTTCGCCGGCAGGGGCGTTCCAGGGCGCGGGAGGTCGCCCTCGACATCGAGCATGAAACCTTTGCGGCGCCTCAAGCGAACTTAGCTGAGACGGCCTCGGATGGGCGGATGCTGCGGGATGCGATCGAGCAGCTGCCTTCCGGGCAACGCGACGCCGTCCGGATGTTGAAGCTCCAGGAGATGTCGCTGAAGGAAGCCGCTGCGGCGAGCGGCATGTCGATCGCCGCATTGAAAGTCGCGACCCATCGCGGATTGAAGAATTTGCGGAAGATTTTCGGAAGGCAAGGCGGGAGAACGTGATCACGACACCGGATCTCATAGAGTCGCTTGTCGCCCGCGCAAAGCCGGTTCGGCGTCTGCGTCCGCCGGCCGCGCGCGCCGCGCTGTGGCTGCTTCTCGCTGCGGCGATCGTGTCGCTGCTCGCCATCAGTCACGGTCTTCGGCCGGACTTGGGCGCTCGCTTGGGCCAGCCGCTGTTCGTGACCGGACTGGCCGCCTCGCTCCTGACGGGTGTGCTGGCCGCGGTCGTTGCGTTCATCGTCAGCCTTCCCGACCGTTCGCGACTCTGGCTGCTGCTTCCGTCGCCTGCGCTTGCGCTCTGGGTGTCGACGATCGGCTATGGGTGTCTAAGTGGTTGGGTCAGCGTTCGGCCCGACGGCGTCGCTCTTGGCGAGGCGGCGGATTGCTTTGCGACGCTGGTGTTGACGAGCGTTCCCCTGTGGCTCGCCATGCTCTTGATGCTTCGCCATGTGGCGCTGCTGCGTTCGGCGGCCGCGGCGGTGGCGGCCAGCCTTGCCGTGGCGGCGATCGCGTCGACCGCGCTCGCGCTGTTCCACGATCTGGACGCCTCGGTGATGATCCTGATGTGGAATCTCGGCACCGCGGCGCTGCTGGTCGGTCTCGGAAGCGTTTTCTGGGAAAGAATGCTTTCCTGGGTCGCGTCGCGGTAAACATCCTCGACACGTTCGGCAACCCGATATGACAATGAAACCCAGGCAGCCCGTTCCCGCGCTCGAATTCGACACCGTCGGCGGGAGCCGCTGGACGCTCGCCGCGCAGAAGCCGCAGAATTTTTCGATGATCGTGTTCTACCGCGGCCTGCACTGCCCGGTATGCCGAAAATACACGAGCGAGCTGAACGGCATGATAGGAGAGTTCGAGAAGCGCGGCGTTTCGACGGTCATCACCAGCACCGATACGAAAGAGCGCGCCGAGAAGGCAAGCTCGCAATGGGGTCTTCCGAACCTCACCGTCGGCTACGGCGTATCCATCGACAAGGCGCGCGAGTGGGGTCTGTACATCTCGACCAGCCGCGGCGTCACCTCGGCCGGGGTCGAGGAGCCGCCGCTCTTCGCCGAGCCGGGGCTGTTCCTGGTGAAGCCCGACGGTACGCTCTACTGGGCGTCGATCTCGACCATGCCGTTCGCGCGTCCGCATTTCGGCGAGATCGCGCAGGCGATCGACTTTGCGCTCTCGAAGAACTATCCTGCGCGCGGAGAAGCCTAGCCTCCGATCGGAGTGAAAAATGAAAACTTATCTGGAAAAGATCGGCAGCTTCGGAGGGATCATCGCGGCGGCCGCTTGCCCGGTCTGCTTTCCGAAACTCGCCTTGATCGGCGCACTCTTCGGCTTGGGCGCGCTCGGCGCGTACGAATCGCAGCTTTTCGTCGCCGCTCAGGTACTGATCGCGGTCGCCGTGCTGGGCCACGCGCTCGCGTACCTGCAACACCGCAAGGGCTGGCTGCTCGGGCTCGCGATCTTGAGCGGCGTAGCCGTATTCGGCGGCCTGTACCTCCTGCGCTCCGAAGCGATGATCTACGCGGGGTTCGCCGGTCTGGTCGCGACGAGCGCCACGGACTACTGGGCACGCTTTCGCGCGACGCAGGCGTCGTCCCGTCAGACCCCTCCTGCGAAAGCCGGATAGAACGAGTGGTATCGGGACCGATAATGGAGTCGGTGATAACCTGCCCGAAGTGCGGTCACAGGAAGCGGGAGACAATGCCGACGGACACGTGCTGGTTTTTCTACGAGTGCGCGGGCTGCCATGCTCTGCTGCGCCCGAAGGCGGGCGACTGCTGCGTGTTTTGCTCCTACGGGTCGGCGAAGTGCCCGCCGAAGCAAGCCGCCGGGATCACTTAGGGGAGAAGATCATGGATCAGAAAGTGAGGCCGTCGCCGCGATTGGCACCGCTGCCGGTCGGCCACGCGCCCGAGCTCAAGGAGACCTTCGAATTCTCGAAGAAAAGCCTGGGCTTCGTCCCGAACAGCATGCTGATCATGCAGAGGAAGCCCAAGCTCGTCAAAGCGTTCTCGCAGCTCTCCCAGGCGATCTGGGATCCGAACGGCGAGGTGGACCGCGGCTTCAAGCGCCTCGTCGGCCACGTCGCAAGCCGCGCGGCAGGCTGCGTGTACTGCATGGCGCACACCGCGGAAGGGTCGTTGCACTACGGCATCGAGGACCGCAAGCTCGCCGCCGTCTGGGAATACCGCACGAGCCCGCTCTTTTCCCAAGCCGAGCGCGTCGCGCTCGATTTCGCGCTCGCCGCGGCCTCCGTCCCGAACGACGTGACCGACGAGATGTTCGCCGAGATGCGCAAGCACTGGTCGGAAAACCAGATCGTCGAGATCGCCGCGGTGGTCGCGTACTTCGGCTTCCTCAACCGCTGGAACGACACCATGGGAACGCCGCTCGAGCCGGAGCCCATCGCTACCGGCGAGAAATATCTCGCTTCGCACGGCTGGAAGGTCGGCAAGCACGCGCGAAAGTGAAGAGGAACAGCTCTGTGCACGCAACGCTTCCCCTTCTGGAGGTCTCCGATTTCCCCGCCCTGCGCAGGGAGCGTCTGGAAACGCTCCAGGTCAACCTCGGCTACAAGTGCAACCAGACCTGCGTGCACTGCCACGTCAACGCGGGCCCCACGCGCACCGAGCAGATGGACCGGGAAACGATGCACACCGTGCTGCGCTACCTCGAGGCCTCGGGCGTCGGTACGCTCGACATCACCGGCGGCGCCCCCGAGCTGAATCCGCACTTCCGCGAACTAGTGACGAGCGCCCGCGCGCTCGGCGCGCACGTGATCGACCGCTGCAATCTCACCGTTCTCGAAGAGCCCGGCCAGGAGGGTCTGGCGCAGTTCCTCGCCGCCCAGGGGGTCGAGATCATCGCCTCGCTTCCCTGCTACACCGAGGAGCTGGTCGACAGGCAGCGCGGCAAGGGCGTGTACCGGACGAGCGTTCGTGCGCTCCAGCGTCTCAACGCGCTCGGCTACGGCGAATCGGGCTCGGGTTTGTCGCTCTGTCTCGTGTATAACCCTCAGGGACCATCGCTGCCGCCCGCGCAGGAAAAGCTCGAGGCCGACTACAAGCGGGTGCTCGGCGAGCGCTTCGGCATCCGCTTCGACCGGCTCTACACGCTCGCCAACATGCCGATCGCCCGATTCGGCTCGACGCTCATCTCCAAGGGTCAATTCAACGCTTACATGAAGCTGCTGAAGGAATCCTTCCGCGAGGCGAATCTCGACGCCGTGATGTGCCGCACTCTCGTCTCGGTCGACTGGCAGGGCATCGTCTACGATTGCGATTTCAACCAGATGCTCGGACTGCCACTCAGGATCGCGGGCCGGCCCCGGGTCAGGCTCGCCGATCTCATCGGGCGCGATCTCGCCGGGAATCCGATCGCGGTGAAGGACCACTGCTTCGGCTGCACCGCCGGGCAGGGCTCGAGCTGCGGCGGCGCGCTCAATGGCTAGTATGCGGCCCGGCCGGTCCTGTCCGCGCCACTACCGTTACTCGCCCGCGGTCTTCTCGCGGGCCGCGGACCTCAAGGCGCAATCGCTCTACATCGTCGGCGGGCTCTACGGCAATCCCTTCGCGCTCGAAGCGGTCCTCGATCTCGCGCGACGCGAAAACGCGACGCTCGTCTTCAACGGCGATTTCAACTGGTTCGATGTCGACCCGGCGGAATTCGAACGCGTCAATGAGACCGTCCTGGATCACGGGGCTCTTCGGGGCAACGTGGAAACCGAAATCGCCGGCGAGGATTCCGGCGCGGGCTGCGGCTGTGCCTACCCGGAATGGGTGGGCGACGCCGAAGTGGAGCGCTCGAACGAGATTCTCAGGCGCCTGCGCGGGACCGCCAGCGCGTATCCGGAATTGCGCGAGCGCCTTGCCGTCCTGCCCATGCACCTTGTCGCTGAAGTCGGGGGTTTGCGCATCGGCATCGTCCACGGCGACGCCGAATCACTCGCGGGCTGGCAGTTCTCGCAGGAGACGCTGCGCGAGCATCCCGAACGCGCGAGAGCGCTGCTCGCTGGATCCGGCGTCGACGTCTTTGCCTGTACGCATACCTGTCTGCCGGTGATGCAGGACTTCGCCACGCCGCGCGGAACGGCGCTCATCGTGAACAACGGCGCGGCCGGAATGCCGAATTTCCGCGATACGCATTTCGGCCTCGCGACGCGCATCGCGAGCACGCCCTCGGCGCAGGCGCTCTACGGCGTGCGGCTCGGAGCAGCGGTCGTCGAAGCCGTGCCCGTGCGCTATGACTACGAAGCGTGGATGGCGCGATTCGACCGCGTCTGGCCAGCAGGCTCGGCCGCCGCGCTCTCTTATCGCAAGCGCATCGCTTCCGGTCCGGGTTACGCGGTGGAACAGGCCGTGCGGACGGGTGCTTTCTCGCGCGCCGCCTGAAGCGGGGCGCGTATCATGTCGCGTCGCCGGCTGCTCGTCGCGGCCCTTCTCCTTGGCCTGATCGCGGCGTTTTTCGCGCTCGACCTCGGGCAGTATTTCCAACTCGAATACTTCAAGGCGAAGCAATCAGCGATGGAGGAATTCCGGCGAGCGAATCCGCTCGCCGCAGGTGGAATCTTCTTCCTCATCTACGTCGCCGTCACCGGCCTGTCCGTGCCCGGGGCGGCCATTCTGTCGCTCGCGGTCGGCGCGATATTCGGCCTCTTATGGGGCACGCTGATCGTGTCGTTCGCCTCGAGCATAGGCGCAACGCTCGCCTTTCTCTCCTCCAGGTTTCTTTTCCGTGAAGCGGTGCGCAGCCGGTTCGGCGACCGGTTGCGGGCAATCGACTCCGGCTTGGCGAAAGAGGGTGCGTTCTACTTGTTTGCGTTGCGGCTCGCGCCGGTGGTTCCGTTCGTGTTGGTCAACCTCCTCATGGGACTCACGCCGATCCGCACCCGCACGTTCTACTGGGTGAGCCAGATCGGCATGCTTCCCGCCACGATCGTGTACGTGAACGCGGGCACCCAGCTGGCTGCCGTCAAATCGCTCTCGGGGATTCTCTCCCCGGCGCTGGTCGGCTCGCTCGTGCTGCTCGGCATTTTTCCGCTCATTGCCAAGCGCGCCGTCGAAGCCTTTAAGGCGCGCCGGCGGCTGGCGAGATGGCCGAAACCGGCCAGATTCGACCGCAACCTCATCGTGATCGGCGCGGGTTCCGCCGGTCTGGTGTCGGCCTACATCGCGGCCGCGGTCAGGGCGAAAGTGACCCTGATCGAGAAAGGCAAGATGGGCGGGGACTGCCTCAACACGGGCTGCGTGCCCTCCAAGGCCCTGATCAAGTCGGCGCGGCTCGTCGCGCAGGCGAAGCGCGCACGCGAATTCGGCTTCAAGGCCATGCAGGTCGATTTCGACTTCGCAGACGTCATGGAGCGCGTGCAGCGCGTGGTGAGAACCGTGGAACCGCACGACTCGGCCGAGCGCTACACCAAGCTCGGCGTTGAGTGCCTCAAAGGCGAGGCGAAAATCACCTCCCCCTGGACGGTGGAGGTGGAGGGCGAAACGGGCAGGCGCGCGCTCACGACCCGGGCGATCGTCATCGCCGCGGGCGCGCGGCCCTTCGTGCCGCCGATCCCCGGGCTCGCCGAAATCGGTTGCCTCACCTCGGATACGGTCTGGAACCTGAGGGCGTTGCCGCCGCAGCTGGTCGTCCTCGGGGGAGGGCCGGTCGGCTGCGAGCTCGCCCAGTGCTTCGCGAGGTTCGGATCGCGCGTGACGCAGGTCGAGATGCTGCCGCGTATCTTGATCCGGGAAGACGCGGAGATCTCCGAAATGGTCGCGCGGCAGTTCCGCGAGGAGCGCATCGACGTCCGCGCCGATCACAAGGCGGTGCGCGTGCTCCGGGAAGGCGGCCAGAAGCTGCTTTTGTGCGAGAACGGCGGGAAGGAGGTCCGCATCCCGTTCGACGAGCTGCTGTGCGCGGTCGGGCGCGTCGCCAATACCGAGGGGTACGGCCTGGAAGAGCTCGGCATCGAATTGAGCCGTGCGCGCACCGTGAGCACGAACGAATACCTGCAGACCCTTTATCCCAACATCTACGCCTGCGGCGACGTCGCCGGCCCGTATCAGTTTACGCATACCGCTTCGCACCAGGCCTGGTACGCGGCGGTGAACGCGCTCTTCGGCGGGGTGAAGAAATTTCGCGCCGACTACTCCGTGATCCCCTGGGCGACGTTTACCGATCCCGAGGTCGCCCGGGTAGGGCTGAACGAAACCGAGGCGAACGAGAGAAACGTCGCTTACGACGTCACGAACTACCCTCTCGAGGACCTCGACCGCGCGATTGCCGACGGCGAGACGACAGGGGTGGTCAAAGTCCTCACCGTGCCCGGCAGGGACAGGATCCTCGGCGCGACGATCGCCGGGGAACACGCGGCCGATCTCATCGTCGAATTCATCACGGCGATGAAACACGGCATCGGCCTCAACAAGATCCTCGGCACCATCCACATCTACCCCACGCTTGCCGAGGCCAACAAGTACGCGGCGGGCAGCTGGAAGAGAGCGCACGCCCCGCAAGCCCTGCTCAGGTGGGCTGAGAGGTTCCACGCGTGGAGGCGCGGTTGAAGATTTCGATCATCGTCCCGGCGCTGAACGAGGCGGACGGCATTGCTGCGGTGCTCGCGGGGCTCGCTCCGCTGCGCAACCGCGGCCACGAAGTGATCGTCGTCGACGGCGGCTCGAGCGACAACACGCGGGAGCTCGCGCGCACTGCCGACCGCGTGATCTCGGCCCCGCGCGGTCGCGCGAGCCAGATGAACGCGGGAGCGGCGCTTGCGCGCGGCGAAGTCCTCCTATTCCTTCACGCCGACACACGCCTTCCGGAAAATGCCGACGCGCGCATCCTGCAGGGGCTCGCGGCGAGCGGCAGGGCATGGGGGCGGTTCGACGTGCGCATCGAGGGCGAGAGCCGCCTGCTTCCCGTGATCGCGTTTTTCATGAACCTGCGCTCGCGCGCGACCGGCATTGCCACCGGCGATCAGGCCATTTTCGCCCGGCGCGAGGCGTTCGAGCGCGTCGGACGCTTCCCGCCGCTCGAGCTGATGGAGGACATCGCGCTGTCGCGATCGCTGAAGCGCTTCTCGCGGCCGCTGTGTCTTGCGGACAAGGCGGTGACATCGGGCCGCCGCTGGGAGCGGGGCGGGGTCCTGCGCACCATGCTGCTGATGGGGTGGCTGCGCCTCGCGTTTTTCTTCGGCGCCGCGCCGGCGAGTCTTGCGCGCTTCTATGACGGCGAGCGCGGCTGAAACTGCCTGTCGCGTGATGGTGTTCGCCAGGGCGCCCACGCCGGGTAAGGCCAAGAGCCGGCTGATTCCCGCGCTCGGCGAGGCGGGTGCCGCCGCGCTGCATCGCCGGCTGGTGATGCACTGCCTTCGCGCGGCGAGGGATTCGCGGCTCGGCCCGGTCGAGCTGTGGTGCGCTCCGGATGCCGGCGACCCGTTCTTCCGCGATTGTGAACGCCGTTGCGGGGTGAGTCTTCATCCGCAGGGAGAGGGCGATCTGGGCGCGCGCATGCAACGCGCATTCGAATCGGCGCTCGCGCTCAGCCGGCGCGCGATCCTCGTCGGCAGCGACATCCCGGCGCTATCGGCGCAGTACCTTCGCGATGCCGATCAAGCGCTCGGGCGGGGCGATGACGCCGCGATCGGACCGGCGGAAGACGGTGGCTACGTGCTGATCGGGCTTTCGCGCTGTGATCCGGAGCTGTTTCGCGACATTCCCTGGGGAGGACCCGAGGTCCTGGCGGAGACCCGCAGACGCTTGGCGACGCTCTCGTGGCGCTCGAGCGAGCTGCCCGTTCTTTGGGACGTGGACCGGCCCGAGGATCTCGAGCGTCTGCCGGAAGGATTGCGGGCGCGGTAGGTGAAAGAGCTTCTTCTCGTCGGCGGCGGGCACAGTCATCTCGCCGTGCTGAAGAGCTTCGGGGACACGCCGGCCGGAGGCGTTCGCCTGGCGCTGCTCAGTCCGAGTCGCCACGCTTTCTACTCGGGCATGGTTCCCGGCGTCGTCGCGGGGCACTACCGGCCCGAGGATTGCCGCGTCGCTCTCGGAGCGCTCGCCGCGCGTGCGGGCGCGCGCTTTTTCCTGGATTCGGCGGTCGGCCTCGATCCCGCGCGGCGCGAGGTGACCACGGCTCGGGGTGAGCGTCTTCGCTACGACGTCTTGTCGCTCGACACCGGGTCGAGCGCCGGGGAGCCGGCCGGCGCGGCGGAACGCGCGCTTCGCGTCCGCCCGGCCGAACCGTTTCTTGCGGGCTGGGAACGCTTGCGCGAATCGGCGAGGAGGGGCGAGATCCGGCGCATCGCGGTGGTCGGCGGCGGCGCGGCCGGGGTCGAGGTGCTGCTCGCCATGCGGCACGGACTTGCCGGATCCGCGACACAATTCGCGTTGTTCAGCGAGCTGCCCGTCCTCGCCGGCCACGGCGCGCGCCGCAGAATGGCGCGTATCCTCGACGAGCGCGGCGTCACGGTGCACTCCGGCCGAAAAGTCGTTGCCGCGGGCAGAAACGGGCTCGAGCTCGACGGCGGAGAACGCTTCGAGGCGCAGGCTGCAGTATGGGCCGCCGGAGCGTACGCGCCTCCATGGATCGCGCAGAGCGGGCTCGCCACCGACGCGCTCGGCTTCGTCGCGGTGAGCGAAACGCTGCAATCGCGGTCGTGCCCGGAGATATTCGCCGCGGGAGATGTCGCAACCGTGATCGGCGAGCCCAGGCCGAAGTCCGGCGTTTTCGCCGTGAGGCAGGGGCCGGTTCTCGCGCGCAACCTGCGCCGCGCGCTCGCGGGCGAAGCCCCTGAACGCTTCCACCCGCCCTCGCGCTCGCTTGCCCTCATCAGTTGCGGCGATCGCTACGCCGTGGCCTCGTGGGGACGGCTCGCTCTGGAGGGCGCCTGGGTGTGGCGCTGGAAGGACCGCATCGACCGCCGCTTCGTGGAGCGATACCGGCTCGAACCGGGCGAAGGATGAGAGCCCCGGCGCGAATTCGCTTGCCAGTTTCCTCCGTCGGTGCTATCGGTAAAGTAGCACCATCTCAAAAGGAGGAACCATGATCCGCAAAGTCGTATATTTCTCGATGCAGGTGCCGAATCGCCCGGGAGTGGGCGTCGAAATGCTGAGGTCGATCGCGAAGGGCAAACAGAACCTGCTTGCTTTTACCGGGTTCCCCAACGGCGGCAAGGCGCAGGTCGATTTCGTTCCGGCGAAACCCGTCGAGTTCGCGCGCGGAGCGAAAAAGAAAGGCGTGAAACTGGGGAAGAAGAAGACCGCGTTCCTGGTGCAGGGCGAGGACCACGTCGGCGCGCTGGTTCGTATCCTCGAGAAGCTCGCCAAGGCGAGAATCAACATGGTTGCGATGGACGCGGTGACCGCGGGCAACCGCCGCTTCGGCGCAATCTTCTGGGTGAGGCCGAAGGACATCGCCCGAACGTCGCGACTGCTCGGCGCGAGATAGTCGGGCCCGAGCAGCCCTGCGCGGAGCTAGCGCAGGCGGATGCTGGTCAGCCCGCCCCAAAGGGGCGAGCCGAGATCTTCGGCGAGCGTCCAGGCGATGAGTATCACGCCGACGACCGCAACGAGGTATTCGGCAACTTCGATCCAGAGGTGGCGATCGATGACGGGGTGATCCACGGGAACGTCCAAATGGCTGACTATGTCATCAGCATAGTACGGCGCACGCCCGGAAGATAGTCATTGCTTCGCTACAACGGGGAAAAGCGCCACTTGCGGCG
>WNFC01009510.1_pt1 | contig 10767 bp, 8 predicted proteins | sample 5400541 | NCBI WGS metagenome assembly WNFC01 (sample SAMN13153342, study PRJNA577476) | soil metagenome | isolation source: 120 cm saprolite under Douglas fir tree site 2 hole 2 replicate 1 | place: USA:California | collected 2015-04-18
CAGTACCTGGTCAAGTCCTGGACGACGATCGTGTCGTTGATCTCGATCTACAAGCGGTTGCGTGCCTTCGAAGCGCTGATGCGGGACGAGCCGCAAGATGCTATCGAGGCCGAAGTCACGCTCCGGCAACAGTAGAACGGTCGCACCGCAGGGTTCCCGCAACCGCTGATGCGTGAAGAAAATCGCGGACGATCCCTTCTCTGGCTTCCGTTCCTGGCAGATAGTGTTGCACAAGTCAGCTGGATGGGTTCGCAGCGCAATGTTCGTTCTGCCCCGCACAGCGTTTTTGAATCTTCCTTGCCACGTGAACGCTGTCGACGAATCAATGTTGCGCGCTTCGTAGCCTGAAAGACTTTTGCAACAGTATCGGCACAAAGCGGACCTGGCGATATGGTCCCTATCGAGCGGAAAGCGGACCTTGGACAAGCCGCGTTTAACATGTCCGAACTACGAGTGTGCCGCGAGCACTTCGAAAGCGCCCTGCTTCACTAGGTTTGCTGCGCACGAGTGGCGCACCAAAGAGAGGCGAACTAGCCCTTGTCTCTGCGGGGTGTGATTCCGATTTTGCCAAGGGGCGCACCAGACGCTGAGTGCCTGATGCCTTGGACGGAAAAAGAATGGTTGGTGCCCCGAGACGGGGCTGCCGCAAGCAAGCAATATCAGGCACTTACGGACTGGTGCGACAGCCAATCAATGCACCTTTTTGTGGGGTTTTGCAGCCGCCTCTGTCGCACTTTGGGGAGTAGAGGTGCTGGGCATAGGCCGGCACAGCCGTCGCCTATGTCGCCCCGACCTATGAACGATAAACGGGCTCGTAGGCCGACGCTACATCGCGAAGGAACATGTCAAACGCCCTGTCGCCATCACGGTCAACGGCTTCGCGGGCTGCAGCCGGGGAGGATCGGCTTCACCATCGCCACGCTCGATGGCGACGGTGTCGCGGTCGCATTCGCCCACTAGCCCTTCACTGCGCCGGCCGATACGCCTTCGATGAAGCGGCGCTGCACCAGTACGAAGAAGATCACCGTCGGCAGCGCGATGATAGTCGCCACGGCCATCAAGTCCGCCAGGTTGTTCCCGTATCGGCCGGTCAACTGGTAGAAGCGCGCCGTGGCGGTCGCCGATTCGGCGTTCTGGAGGAACGTGATCGAGATCAGGAACTCGTTCCAGACATTGAGACAGACGATCAGTGCGACGGTCAGCAGGCCGGGCGAGATAAGGGGCAGGATGACGTTGGTGAACACCCGGAGGTCGGAGGCCCCATCGATGCGCGCGGCTTCCTCCAGCTCCATCGGTACGTCCAGCACGTAGGTGCGCAGCAGGAAGAGCGAGAACGGCGTGAAGATCGCCGAATAGATCACGATTACCGCGATGGGACTGTTGATCAGCGAGAGTTGCGCCAGCAGGAAGTACAGCGGAAACATGAACATCTGGATCGGGATGGTAGTGGTCGCGAGGAAGTAGAGGCTGATCACCATCCAGCCCGGCACGTCCTTGCGTGCGATCGCCCAGGCGGCCATAGAGGAGATCGTGCAGACGATCAGCACGGTGCCGATGGCGATCATCAGGCTGTTGGCCATCGCCCGTCCGAGCTGGGCTTCGCTCCAGACCCGCGCGAAAACACTCCAGTCCGGCTCCGATGGCCAGCCCAGCGGCGAGAGCAGGACGTCGAAGTTGCTGCGCAGGCTGTTCAGGACCATCAGCGCGAGCGGGAATGCCACGGAGAAGGCCGCCGCGCCAAGCAGGGCGTAAACGAACAGGCGTGCCGGCAGGTTCTTGCCCAGTTCCATGTCAGGCTTTCTCCCGTCGCGCCTGAAGGCGCAGATAGATGACGATGGCGACGAGGCCGACCAGACTCATCGACAGCGAGTACGCGGAGGCACGGCCGACTTCGAAGGACTGGAAGGCCGTCTTGTAGGCAAGCGTCGCCAGCACCTCGCTGGAGAAGCCGGGGCCGCCCGCGGTCAGCACGTAGATCCAGTCGAACACCTTGAACGACCAGATGATGCTCATCAGCAGCATGAACATGACGGTCGGCAGGATGGTCGGCAGGAGGATGTGGCGGAACGTCTGCCAGCGCGACGCGCCGTCGACCAGCGCAGCCTCGATGAGCGAGCGGTCGACCTGGCGCAGCGCGGCGAAGTAGATCACCGTGAGATAGCCCCACCAGCTCCACATGTCGACGAACAGCACGCCGAGCAGCGACGTGTCGGGGTTGACCAGCGGGTTGTCGACGGGGATGCCGACGGATTGCAGCCATCCGACCACGCCGCTGGTCGGACTGAAGATCATGCTGCGCCAGATCTGGGCGAGGATGACCGTGGCGATCGTGACGGGCAGGAAATAGACGACCTGGAAGAAGGTCCGGCCCTTGCGCACGGTCATCAGCAGCACCGCGGCGAAGAGCGAGCCGATCATCGGCACCGTGGCGAAGAGAAACGTGTAGATGCAGTTGTTTTGGAATGCCTGCCAGAAGCGCGCCTCCTGCATGATCGCCACGAAGTTGGACAGTCCGACCCAGCGCGGCATGCTGAAGCCGTTCCAGTCGGTGAAGGCCAGCAGCGTCGTGGCGATCACGGGAATCAGCACGACGCACAGACTCACCAGCAGTGCCGGCAGCACGAACAGCCACTTGCGGCTGGCCGGCTTCTTGCGGCGCGCGCGCACCCGGCGGCCGGGAAGTCCCGCCGACGCCGGCAGCGCGAGCGAGGCGGAAGTCGACTGGTCGGTCATGCTCAGTTTCTGGGCGGCGGCTTCTTGACGAGCCCGTCCTTCATTTCCTGCTGGAAGGTGTCGTTCAGCTTGTCGCTGAACTGCTTGGGCGTGATCTTCTTCAGCCAGACTTCCTCGATTCCGCCCTTCATGTAGTCGTCGGTCTTGGCTGGCCAGAATGTCCAGGGCGCGTAGCCGTAGCGGCCGTTCATCATCGCCTCGGTAACCTCGGTGCGCAGCCGTGCGGCCTCGGCCTGGAGCTTGTCCTGCGTGACGACGGGTGGCGGAGCCTTGGCGAAGGGGATGTTCCACTCTCCTTCCCAGACCTGCGACATCTTCTCGACGAAGGCGTAGTCCATCAGACGGTCGAGGACCATGGCGCAGCCTTCCGGCACCTGCGAGGCGGCGTTGATCGCGAGGTCCGCGCCGATGCCCAGCACGAAGATCGGATACGGCGCCTTGGGCGAGAGCTGGGGTAGCGCGGCGACGCCCAGCTCCTGCTTGGTCTTCTCGAACGTATCGGGCACCCACTGGAACGCCCAGGTGCCCTGCATCGCCATCGCGGCCTTGCCGGTCGACAGCACGGCGAAGGACTGGTTCATGTTGAGGGAGAAGTAGCGCTGGCCGCCGAAAAAGCCCTTGTCCCACCAGTTCTTCAGGAGCTTGACAGCCTCGATGAAGACCGGAGCGTTCCACGGCATATCGCCGCCAAGCGCCTGGTAGACCGCGTCGGGCGAGCAGTAGTTGTTGTAGAAGATGCCGAGCAGGTGTCGGTTGGCGAAGCGTTGGCCGGCATTGCCGGCCGCGAAGGGTTGGATGCCCGCCTTCAGCGTCGTGCCGGCGAGCGTCTCGGCTTCCTGCAGGTTCTTGGGAGGCGTCCAGGACTTCTGCTTGAACAGAGTCTGATTGTAGAAGAGCGCCTGAGTCTCGATGGTCTTGGGCAGTGCGATCAGCTTGCCGTCGTAGGTGCCGAGTTGCAGGACGACCGGTGCGAGCTTTTCTTTCCAGTTGAGCTTCGCCGCGAAGGCATTGAGATCCAGAAGCTTGTTGCCGGTGACGAAGCGCTGGGTCCACGAGGGGCCGTTGGTCAGCACGATGTCCGGACCTTGGCCGCCTGCCAGCGCGACCAGCAACTGGTCCGGCAGCGCGTCGCCGCGATACTCGATCACAAGCTTGTATTCCGACTGCGAGGCATTGAAGGGCTGCGTCAGGTGGCGATCGAGGGCGGCCTGCTGCGCCGGCGTCGCGCCCTCGTACCACCAGTTGATGATCCCGGGCGCCGCCAGGCTCGGACGGATTGACGAGGCGAAGACCGTCGTGGCTGCGGCACCGGCAATAAGCGAACGGCGCGTGTGCTTGGGCGTGTGCATGGTTTCCTCCAGTCGCTTCTTGATCCTCCTGGTCGCAGGCGGTCAGCCGGCCAGCGGCTGCCAGTTCTGCACCTCGTTGCGCGCCTTCTGCCGGGCGACGGAGACGAGCTTGTTGGCAAGCGACTTTTCGCGCTCGGCGATGTTCTGCGATAGCGGCGCGAGCGCGGCGTTCACCGCCGTCTCGTCGCGGCTGAGGGCGCCGCACACGTAGCCCGCCATGCAGGCGATCGTGTCGGCGTCGCGACCGAAATTCGCGCCGTAAGTCACAGCCTTCCAGGGATCGCCCGCAGCCAGGCGGCAGATCGCCAAGGTGGCGGGCACGGTCTCGCGGCTGTCGCAGGCGATGGCGCGGCGGAAGCGCTGGTGATAGCCCGCGCGAAAGCTATGGTAGTCGTTGGCGGTGCGCACCAGCTCGAGCGCCTGCTCGATGAGCTGGCGCATGTCGCGGCCGCTCCACGGTTTGATCGCGGAAAGGGCACTCTCGATGACCTGATCGATCGTCGAACGTCCGTCGAGAGCCTGCGAGACGGCGGCCGCTATGGCGGCGGCGCCGTCCTGGCAGAAGGCGACGTCGGTCACATGAATGAGGCTTGCGAGTTCCATCGCTTGCGCGGCGGCGGCTTTCGGATGGCCGGCATTGACGATGCCTACGGGCGCGATGGCCATCGCCGAGCTCGAGCTCGGCATGTTGCCGGTCGCGATCGTCCGCGGCGTGTCGCCGTAGCGCAGCTTAGCCGCCGAGTGCAGCACCGAGGGGAAGAAGCGGCCCACCTTCTGCCCGAATATCTCCTTGTGCTGGCGCATCCACTCGGACGCCCAATCGTCGGCATCGGCATAGCCGCCGGTCGCGATCAACGCATCGGCGATCAGGTTGCGCATGATGGAGTCGTCGGTGCCGTCACCTTCGAAGGTCTCCACCCAGCCGAACCTGGCTTCGATCTGCGCCGGCTCGAGATTTTCCGTGGGCGTGCCCATCGCGTCGCCGACGACGCCGAAGGCAAGACTCGCGAACGCTCCCAATTCGAGTTGGTCAGTCTTAAGCATTGTCGTTCCACCCATGGCCATGCCAATTGATTATTCTTAGTTATACGTATAACCTTGCATGCGCTGGACCGTCAATCGCGAGATTCCGAAGGCAATGAACGATCAGCTTGCGGCGAGCAGACCACGTAGCTCTGTCCGACCGACGCAAAAGGATATCGCGGCGGCTGTCGGTGTTTCGCAGGCTGCGGTGTCGATGGTCCTAAACAAGGCCGAGACGCCGTCGGTCCCGACCGCAACGCGAAAGCGCATTTTGAAGATCGCGGGTGAACTCGGCTATCAGCCGCACCATGCCGCCCGAACGCTGCGCAGCGCCCGCACCCTGACATTGGCCAGCGTCGTGCCGGACATCACCAACCCGTTCTATGCCGGCCTGGTGCGCGGCCTGCAGACGACGGCTGCGCCCGCAGGCTACGACGTCCTGATCTACAACACGGATGGCCAGCCCGAGGGCGAGCAGCGCGCCCTGAAATGGCTGCAGCAGGGACGCGCCGACGGTGTGGTCGGGACGTTCTACCATTTGCAGGCGCCGGCCTTGGGTGCGTTGGGGCGCTACAAGCTTCCGATGGTTCTGTTCGGCCCGCCGTCCGGTAACCGCGCCGTCCTACCGATCGATTACATGTTCATGGACAACGTCGAGGCTGCCGCAGCCATGACCAGGCTCCTGATCCGGAAGGGCCATCGCCGCATCGCGATGATCCTGACGGAATTCGGCCCGGGCCGGCGGCGCGCGGTCGGCTACCAGGCCGTGATGCGCGAAGCGGGCCTGGAGCCGCGGCTGGTCATCGACCGGACCTTCTCCCCAGAGGCGGGCGTTCGCGCCATGCAGACCCTGCTCGCCGACGGCGACAACAGGCCAACGGCGGTGTTCGGGGCCAATGACGTACTGGCGATCGGCGCCATGCGGGCGGCCCGCGACGCCGGCCTGTCGATACCCTCAGATATGGCGATCGTGGGCTTCGACGATGTTCCGACGGCAAACCTTCTCGGCCTCACCACGGTCCGCCAACCCGACTTCGAGTTGGGCGCGCTGGCGGCGCGGACGCTGATCGAACGCCTGCAACCCGGCGGGCTCGATCTTCCGAGCCGGAGTCTCGAATGGAAATTCGAGATCGTCGAGCGTACGTCGGCTTGACCACCAAAGCGGACGTCAAACAGCCACCATCAATTCGAATCCCGGCCGGTAGGCAGACGGACGACTCGCGAACTTTTCTCCAGGCCTATGAGGGTGCAGCGGCCAGCCTTTCAAAAAGTGCGGTATTGTCGGGATGTTTTGCCCATATCAAACGCCCGCGGGCGGCAAACCTGGACGTAGATGAACTGGCGACAGATCGACCTCAACCTTCTCGTGGTGTTCGACGCAGTAATGCAGGAGCGGAACGCCACGCGCGCCGCCGAAAGGCTCAACATGAGTCAGCCGGCGGTGAGCCACGCCCTGGCCCGCCTGCGCGCCGCGCTAGGCGACGAGCTGTTCGTGCGCACGCCTGAGGGCATGGAGCCCACTCCCCAGGCCCGGCACCTGGCGCCCTCCGTGCGGCAGGCGCTTGCCGATCTTGGGGCCGCGCTGGGAAACAAGGCGACCTTCGAGCCGCGGACGACCTCGCGGAACTTCGTGATCGCGGTCAACAACTATGCAGCGCTCGTGATATCGCCTCGCCTGGCGGCCGCGGCGGCGCGCGAGGCGCCGCTGGTCACCCTGGACATCCGGGCAAGCGGCACTCTCGACGTTGCCGAACGCCTCGATCGGGGCGACCTCGATCTTGCCCTCGGTGGCGGGGCGGCGCCGGGCGATCGCTTCCGTGACATACGGCTTTTCGAGGATCGCTTCGCCTGCCTGCTGCGCCAGGGCCATCCTGCGATCACGGACGGCAAGATGGATGCACGTCTGCTTGCCGAGCTGCCGCATCTGGACGTGTCGTCAACCGGACAGGGCACGGGGTTCGTCGACGAGGAGCTCGCACGCCTCGGGCTGGAGCGGCAGATCGTGTTGCGAGCACCGCTCTTGGCTACGGCGGAGATGCTGTCGCAATCGGACCTGGTCACGGTGATGGCAGAACGCGCCGCCGGCGTCTTTGCCGCCATGGCTTCCCTGCAGGTCATGGCGTTGCCCCTGCCCTCGCCAAGCTTGACGATCGCCATGCTGTGGCACAGGCGCAACGACGACCAGCCTGCCCATCGATGGCTGCGCGGCGTCGTCACGGGCGTGTGCCGGGCGCTCTAATTCACGGCGCCCATCGTATCGAGGCGGGGGCGGCCACCGCGATAAGGCGCCGGCATAGCGTGATGACGACGTTGAATGAGACTTCGCTGCATCGAACGCTATCTTTGCTGCATGAACACTCACGAATATCGCTGGCAAGACATGGTGATCTCGGGGCGACGCGCCCCGGTCGATCTCGTCTGCGCTCTACTGACCGTGTTGCTGCTGGGCTTTGCTTTTTTCGGCAACAGCAGTGACGGGCGCCATCTGCCTCCTCGGACGGCGATCGGGCCCCCTGTGCCTGGCGAGCAAGCTACCAGCCTTCAAGAGACCGCCAAGCCGCGAGTGATCCCGAAACGTACCGAGGACTGGCTGGACCGCCGCGAGATCACTGGACCATGAGAGATCATCCACCATCCAACAGGAGTGAGACGTCATGAAGTTCATGCAAGCTTGCCTAGCTAGTGACAGGACTGGTAATCGGCATTCCCTGCGTCGGCTTTGCCCAGCAAAGCAAAGGAAGCCCTTCAGATGTCAAATACTGCGACGCGTTGAGCAAGGCCTACTCCAGCCTGTTCCCGGCGATGGAGGCCATGCCGGCATCGGACGCCGTGACGATGAACCGGTGCGATACCGACACACTCGCGTGAGCATCGCCACGCTCGAGGAGAAGCTTAAAGGCAAGAAGATCGAGCCGCCACCGCACGAGAGCTTCGCGCAACAGACGGGATCAACCGGCAGAACACAGTAGCGCCGAGGTCGCCCGCGAGGAAAGCGCGCCCCTACGATTTCCCGGAACCCCTCGCCACGTTACTCGAAGGCGAACTAGATCTGGTGCAAGTCGCTCTCACCAGTGGCTTTTCTGACCAAAGCCATTTCACCCGGACCTTTGGTCGATGCGAAGGCCACAGTCCCGGAAAGTGGCGCCGGCTCCGACGCTACTAGGCTGCGCCAGGGGCTCGGCACCCAACGGCGCAAGGGACCTCACGCCCCGTTTCGTTTGGTCGTTTCATGCAAAGCGGGATTGGTTGGTCCAATAGACCACGCGTACATCATGGCAGTGATGGCATCTTCACGGCACGATGATGGTCTCATGACCTAAGGTTATAACCTCCGTCGGCACGAACTCGGAATGGAGTTCATCTGCAAGATTCAATTTGACGGTTGATTGCATGCTCCTGCCTTCCTGCGAGCGTGACCGTCATCCTTCATCTACTGACCTCGGGGACACAACGGTTCTCGGAAATTGAGCGCACCATCCGTGGGATTTCCCAACGTCGACTTGTGCAGTGCCTTCGTAAGCTCGAGGCTGACGGCATCGTACGTCGGGTCGTTCATCATCAGGTACCACCTCGAGTTGACTACAGCCTGCCGGCGTGGGGTCGGGATTTCTCCAGCGTCCTCAGTGCGCTTTGCGCCTGGTCAGATTCTTGCCCTTCTAGTAGTGGGGGCTAAATCAAACTGACGAACACTTTTGCCAATCTCCGTATCAGAGGCCAATCTGCTGGTATCGGGAGCGTCCCGTATCCAGTTTTTCGCAATGCACATTATACGATCGATGTGCCGGATATGCATTGTGCGATCGTCCAGCCCTCGGACCGACCTAGCTCCAGTGCACTCATAGCGCGCATCCATAGCCAATCTTAACGACGCTAGGCAGTTGATCTAATGTCGGGTTTCGGGGGCGAAGCAGAAATCTTGTGTTCAATTTTTAGATTTGCACGTTTTGACCACCCAGATCGGACATGCGCCTCGAGGCAAAACGCTCGCCGTGTCTGCGCAAGCTGGCATATCAAGTGACAGTAGCAATGCCGGAATCATGTGAGCTGCCCGGGTGGGTGGGCACCGTGAAGTGAAAAATGGCGCCGCGCGGCAGGTTGTCGGTCGCCCACAATCGCCCGCCATGAGTTTCGACGATCGAACGGGAGATCGACAGCCCCATCCCCAACCCGCCGGGCTTCGTGGTGTAGAAGGGCGCGAAAAGGTGCTCGAGACTCGGCGGGGCCAAGCCTGGCCCCGAATCCTTAATCGCGACCAGCACGCCATCCGGGTCCGCCTGAGCGGTGGTGATGAACAACTCTCGTGAGCCTTCCGCGACCGCCCCCATTGCCTGCACAGCGTTGAGGATGAGATTGAGGACGACTTGTTGCAATTGTACGCGATCGCCTTCGACGAGCGGCAGACCCTCGGCAAGCGCGGTCCGCATCGACGCGCCGTTCTTCGCCGCTTCTCCACGGGTGAGCTCGATCATCTCGCGGATCGCCTCGTTGATGTCCACCCGGTCCTTCCGGGACGGCGCTTTTTTAATGATCTCACGGATTCGGCCGATGACGTCGCCGGCGCGAGTGGCGTCCTTGACGATACGGCCGAGCGCCTGCCGGACCTCCTCCAGATCCGGCGGTCGTGCCCCTAGCCAGCGCAGCGCCGCCTCGGCGTTGGTGGCCGCCGCGGCGATGGGCTGGTTCACTTCATGGGCGATCGAGGCCGTGAGCTGCCCCATGGTTGCGACGCGGTTGGCGTGCGCGACCTCCATCTGCATCTCGCGATAGCGCCGCTCGCTCTCGCGGGCTTCGGCTTCCGCCCGCTTGCGCTCGGTCAGATCCAGCACGAAGGCGACGCCTTGGTCCCGTTGCTCGTCGAACGCGGTTGCGCCGACCAGCACCGGCACACGGCTGCCGTCCTTGCGCAAGAACTCCTTCTCGAACGGTTGCGAACTCCCGGTCATCTTCATCTCTTCAACGGCCCGTTTGTCGCGGTCGCGCCATTCCGGCGGCGTCCGGTCCGTCCAGCGCACGCGATCGTAGACGAGATCCTCGCGATCGCATCCCACCATGCGGAGAAACGTGTCATTGGCCTCGATCGTCCGACCTTCGACGTCCCAGATGAAGATCCCGATGATGTTGGCGTCGACCAGGCGCCGGATCTTGGCTTCGCGTTGTTCGAGATCGCGGTACAAATGAGCATTCTCCAGGGCGATCGCTGCTTGCGAGGCGAGCAGCTTCAGCACCGCGCTGCGAGCCGGCGCGAAGGCCCGGGAGGTCAGGGTGTTCTCGAGATAGAGCACGCCAGTGAGCTTGGCCTGGGTGATCAAGGGCAGGCAGAGAATGGACCGCGTCCGGCGCTCTCGGAGGTAGGGATCCGCGGCAAACTCGGGCTGGGCGGCGGCATCGTCGAGAATGACGCTCTCGCGGGTGCGCAGGACATAGTGGAGCACCGACTCCGGCAGCATGGAAGCGGTCACGGGCTGGTCGCGCAGCTGCACGACGACCGTGTCGCCGCCGGTCGTGGCTTCCGCCTCGATCCGCGACTCAGCCCCGCGCGGAAGAATCAGCAGACCGCGCTCGGCACCTGCCTGCTCGATGGCCGTGCGCATGAGCGTGTCGATCAGCATTTCCAGGACGATCTCGCCCGAGACGGCCTGCGACACCTTGATCACGGTCGCGA
>WNFC01009511.1_pt1 | contig 10766 bp, 7 predicted proteins | sample 5400541 | NCBI WGS metagenome assembly WNFC01 (sample SAMN13153342, study PRJNA577476) | soil metagenome | isolation source: 120 cm saprolite under Douglas fir tree site 2 hole 2 replicate 1 | place: USA:California | collected 2015-04-18
GATGGGGTGAACCGGTGCTGGAAGGTCGTGCGCAGACCGTCGCCGCCATGGTGGAAGAGCTGTCCGACTATCTCATCGGCAAGGACCCCTGCAACACCGAAGACCTATGGACAGTGATGTATCGCGGCGGTTTCTACCGCGGCGGCGGCATTCAAATGAGCGCCATTGCTGGAATCGATCAGGCACTCTGGGACATCAAGGGTAAAGCGCTTTCTCTTCCGATCTGTGATTTGCTCGGAGGACGGGTACGCGACAAGATTCGCATCTACTCATGGATTGGGGGCGACAGACCTTCGGACACCGCGGAAGCAGCAAAGAAAGCCGTTGCGGTGGGCTTTACCGCGGTCAAAATGAATGGCACGCAGGAATTGCAATACATCGACACCCACGACAAGGTGGACACGGCTCTCGCGAATGTGGCGGCCGTCCGCGACGCAATTGGCCCTGACCGTGAAATCGGAATCGATTTCCATGGGAGAGTGCACAAACCCATGGCCAAGATACTGGTGAAGGAACTCGAGCCCCTCAAGCCGATGTTTATCGAAGAACCTGTGCTCAGTGAGAACTACGAGGCGCTCAAAGAGATTGCCGGTCTATCCGCTACTCCGGTGGCCCTTGGCGAACGTCTTTACTCACGATGGGACTTCAAGCGCATTCTTCAAGATGGTTTTGTAGATATCATTCAGCCCGATGCCTCGCATGCCGGCGGCATAACTGAAGTGCGCAAGATTGCGACGATGGCTGAGGCTTATGATGTGGCACTCGCCTTGCACTGCCCGCTCGGCCCAATCGCACTCGCCGCTTGTCTGCAGTTGGACGCGGCCTGTTACAACGCCTTCATTCAAGAACAGAGCCTGGGCATTCACTACAACCAGGAAAATGACTTACTTGACTACTTGAGCGACCGAAGAGTGTTCTCGTACTCCGATGGCTATGTGAATATACCCAGGGGTCCGGGGCTGGGCATTGAAATCAATGAAGAGTACGTACGTGAGCGTGCTTCAGTCGGCCACCGTTGGCGAAACCCCGTTTGGCGCCACAAGGATGGAAGCGTTGCAGAGTGGTAATTTCTCAGCGCTCTAACCGATCTCTCGTGGTAGAACAAGTGGCATTCAGTGTTGCGCTCACAGAGCGCGAGTGGCGTTACGTTCTTACCCGAGCCACGCGGGATTGTGCGCTGTGGCATCGAAGCGGTCGGTGGTCTTAAACACTTCATACTTGCCATCACTGGCCGCCGTGCGCGTACGGTCCAGCAAATCCTTGATTTCTGCCTCGGCCATGGGTTTGAAGTTGCGCGTTACCTCGATGGTCTGATCGAGGATCCTTGTCGAATCGATGCCGATGATGGCTACAGACACTGGCTGGGTGAGTGCATACTCCAGGGCCTCGGCGGGCTGAACAGTCTTGCTCTGGAGAATGATGCCTCCGGTAGATCCTCCGCCGCCTCCCATGGTTTTCATGGCAAGCACTCCAATGCCTTGCTTGACGGCAACGGGCATGACCTCGCGTGTGAATGATCGGAAGTGTGCATCCATGGCATTGATCGGCATCTGCACGGTGTCGAAATGAAAGCTATGCTTCTCCGCAACTTCGAGCATCCGGAGATGGACTGCGGGGTCCTTGTGGCCGGTGAAGCCAATGTAGCGGATCTTGCCCGCTTTGCGAGCGGCAACCGCGGCTTCAATTGCGCCGCCGATGCTGAAGATGCGGTCGGGATCTTCCATGCGGATGACCTCATGGAACTGCACAAGGTCGATCATGTCTGTTTGCAGACGGCCCAGCGACTGTTCGAGTTGCTTGTTATACGCGTCCGCGGTGCGGCCGTCCATCTTGGTCATGAGCAAGACCTTCTGCCTGTTACCGTCGCGGAGTGCCTGGCCCATGCGAACCTCGGCCAGGCCGTCGCTGTAATCCCAGCAGTTGTCCATGAAAGTGATGCCACGGTCGATGGCAGCGCGGGTGAGACGGATGCCCTCGGCAGCTTCCTTCTGGCCGCCGATGTGACCGCCGCCGAGACCGATCGCGGAAACGATTTCGCCGGTCCGTGCCGAGCTGGCGGTAGATCATGTCCGGCGATTGCGGCCTCTGAATAGCGCTTGGAGTAGGCGATGCATTAGGCCGCGATTGCGCAAGGACAGGCGCCGTTGCACTAATGCCGAGGGCGGCCGCGGACTTAAGAAATTCTCTGCGTTGCATGAGAGGGCTCCAGAGCTGCGATCACAAGGAACGACTTTCCAAATCTAGGAGGGTAGAAGCCGACATACGACTTCTCTGCGCGAGAGTGTACTCGGACCTGAGGCGTAGAAATCACCGATTTAAAATAATCTATAATCTATGCTATTTCAAGATGCGTCACACATGAAGGAGCATTGTGAGGAAGACCGCCTGTAGCCTGTTGATCGCAGCGTGTGCCAGCATCGCGAACGCTGACCACCCTATCATTATTAGTGATGTTTCCGGCGTGCGTGGCGGCCCGATAACAGTCACCACGGAAGCTCGTGCTCTATCTGTCCAGTGGAGCGACAAGGACTCTCATCGGTGGAGTGCCAGGTTCTCGCTTGACTCAGCCCAACCTCTCATATCAATGATCGCGGTCGATGGCAAAGCCATCGTGACAGATGCAATTCCCCTGTACCGGTGTGCAACAGGCAAGCGGCGCGGAGGTTGGGATGCGTTTTTCGACTTCCCGCCCGCTGCCGCCGGTGGAACGCGGCAATATGTGGAGGAGTTCCACCCAACCAGAGCAATCGCCCGGACCGTTGGCAACCGAGTCGAAGTGAAGTTCAATGGGATGCACTTGGGAATCTTCCATGGCGATGTGCGATACACATTCTATCCGGGAAGCACTCTGATTGAGCAGACTGCGCTCTTAAGCACAGATGAGCCAGATACCGCTTATTACTACGACGCCGGCCTGACGATGTCCTCGCCGCGGGATATCCGTCCTGGTGGAAACATGGAGTCTTCTCTTCTGTTCTATGACCCTAACGGAAAGCTCACACAGCAAACTTCACCCTACGGACCGGAACGCCGCACTCTCCAGATCCGGTACCGTGCTCTGGCCGTAAAGATGGGTTCCGGAAGCCTTGCCGTATTCCCGCCACCTCACCGGTTTTTCTTTGCACGTGACTATACGACAAACCAAGGATACGCCTGGTATTCCGCTTGGCGTGGGCAGGTTGGCTTGGGGGTCCAACAATATCCCGATGACAACACTCGAATCGACCCGTGGATGAATGCCCCTCCGGGAACTGTCCAGGAGATGACCCTCTTTCTTCTTCCATCCGCGGATGCGGAGGAGACCGCACTGCAGCAGGCATTGACTTACACTCATCAGGATCATTTTCCTCACGTGAACGGTTTTGTGACCTTTGCGCCGCACTGGCATCCCGCATATACGGTCCAGGAGATGGAGAAAGGCTCCGCATGGGTGCCTCCTTTCAAGGCCATCATGGAAACCGTGGGTATCGATTCCGCCATGATTATGGATTTCCATCTTGACGGCCATCCAGGGGATCTGACCGACGTACGGCTAAATGAGCTTAAGGAGTATTACAAGGCCTGCAGGGCGCAATCTGATCCGAAGTTCCTGCTGATTCCGTCCGAGGAGGCAAATGTCTATCTCGGCGGGCACTGGGGGATCGCGTTTCCGAAGCCTGTCTACTGGATGCAGGATCGAAAACCTGGGCAGCCTTTCAAGAGCGCCGAGCCCGGCTATGGGGATGTGTACCGCGTCCATACTCCGGACGAAGTCTGGGACATGGTCAAGTCTGAAGGCGCCTGGGTGTACCAGACACACCCCCGCACGAAAGGCTCGACGGGATATCCGGACAAAATTCTCAACACCGACTATTTTCGCGATGGTCGCTACCTGGGGATTGGATGGAAGTCCATGCCTTCCGACCTTTCGCTGCCACAGCTCGGGGAGCGGGCATTCAAAACGCTGGACGACATTAACAACCTTGGATTTCACAAGCACATGCTGGGTGAGATCGATGTGTTCCAGCTAAGCGCAACGGACGAATTGTATGGCCTGTTGAATCTCAATTATCTTCGCCTGCCGAAACTTCCGGACTTCGACCACTACGATGAGATTTTGCAGTCGGTCAAGAGAGGCGACGGGTTCATCAGCACCGGAGAGGTGCTGTTCGAGGACTTCTCGCTTCAGCCAATTGGGACCGATCGAGTACATGCGACCGCTCGAGTCTCCAATACCTTTCCCCTTCGGTTAGCAGAGATCGTATGGGGGGATGGGATACACACGCACCGCGAACAGGTTGACTTGTCTATGTCGGATCACTTTGAAGACCGTCTTTACGACTGGGAATCGAGAACCCCGGGGTGGGCCTGGGCGCGACTGGAAGTCTGGGATGTCGCAGGCAACGGGGCATTCACCCAGCCTATATGGAGGGACAGTGGTCACTAATTCTTCCGAAAAATCAAAATAAATTAAGGTGCGAGGCCCGCATCAGCACCTTTCTTACTGAATGCGACAAGACTCATGAATTCCGTTCCTCAATTGATGTGTGAACAGATTTGGAACCACAAACGTGAATCGATTTGCGTCGACTCTACGAAGACGGGAATCCGCAAAGAACCCAGAAATGTTTTTCTTTAGGAGGATGCTGATCTACTTGCGATGTGTGTCTGGCTCAGGCCGGGCTCCTTTCGCGGTTTTATCGACGCGAATGTTGCCGCCGATCTCCGCAACTGCCCCTTTGCCCTGTTCGACAGAAAAAATGCGGTCAACCCCCGGTAGTTTGATAGTTTCTTTCGTACCATCCGGCCATCGAATTTCCACGGTCTCAACAGTTGTTGAGTCTCCCAGGCCGAAATGCAAGCGCTGATCATTGGCTGAGATGTAGCTGCCGCTACTGAGCACGTCTCCACGCTGGCGGATTCCATCATGAGTCAAATAGACGGTAGCGCCGATGGCATCCCTCGGGACTTTGGGTCCGCCGATCAGTTTCAGCCCCACCCAGTGGTGGCGATCGTCGCTCACATTCCGGAGAAGTGTTGGTGGGCCGTCAATCGAGTTGATCACAACGTCGATTTTCCCATCATTGAACAGGTCCCCGAAGGCGCACCCCGTGCTGGAATAACGACAGCCAGACCGGTGCCTTTTTTTGGAGCCACATACTCGAACTTCATTCCGCCAAGATTGTGAAACAGGATAGTGCGTTGCGCGTACGTGGTGCCCCAGTCGTACTTGTCCACCTCCGGATAAACATGACCATTGACCATCATCAGGTCGAGCCATCCATCATTGTCGTAGTCGAGGAAACCGTCACCCCATCCAACGAATGGGATGCCGACCCATGCCACCCCGGCCTGATAACTCACATCAGTGAAGATCGCGTTTCCGTCGTTGCGATATAGGACCTTGTAGTCATCGGAGAAATCCGTATGGAAAAGATTCAATCGTCCATTGTTACGGTAGTCCCCGATGGCGATTCCCATGGAGGCAATTTCACGGGCGTCCTGGTTCAAGGCATAACCCGATGTGTAACTGGCGTCTTCGAACGTACCGTCTCCCCTATTGATATACAAATAGTTCGGCGTAGAGTCGTTGGCAACGATGAGATCCAGCTTTCCGTCATTATTTATGTCAACAAAAACCGAGGTGAAGCCGTAGCGGGCAGGATCATCCGCGACCCCTGCCGTTACACTGACATCGGTGAACGTTCCATCTCCGTTGTTACGGAACAAATGGTCCGGTTCACCCCGCAAGCCCCGGGGGCCACACTGAACTGTGATGCCGCGAAACTGGCAATAGGAGAATGAAACGGCTTTCGTGCCGGGAGTCGGTGGGTCGGCCAGATCGTAATGCACGTAGCCTGAAACAAAAAGGTCAAGCTTACCGTCGCCGTTGTAATCGCCGAAGGTAGGGCCGGTCGACCAGTTTCCAAGAGTTACTCGAGCTTTCTCGGCGACATCCGTGAACGTGCCATCATGATTGTTATGGTAGAGGCGGTTCTTGCCATAGTTAGCCACGTACAGGTCGGGCCATCCGTCGTTGTCATAGTCTCCGACAGCTACCCCGAAACCCCAGCGGTCATTGCTTACGCCGGCTTTCGCTGCCACGTCGGTAAATGTTCCGTCATGATTGTTGTGGAACAACGCAGCGTGTGGGGGTTCTTCTTTGCCGTCCAGAGCTTTATATGTCGATCCATTGACCAGGTATATATCGAGCCAGCCGTCGTTGTCGTAGTCGATCAGCCCTACTCCGGATCCGTCAGCTTCAAGAATGTATTTTTTCTCCGGAGTTCCCATGACGTGACGCCAAGCTCCCAACCCGGCTCGCTCCGTCACATCTTGGAACACAGTCGGGCCCGAGTCTACGAAGCCGCCAGCTGTAATAGGCCGACGCTGCGAGTCGTACACCGCCGAAAACGTGCCCCCTGTGGCGCTCCCTCCTGAACTGTTGGGGCCCTCGCTTTGCACCGGTGTTGGGGCTTGCATTGAGATTGCTTGGGCTTCCGCTACGCGTGGAAATGCCAGGGCAAGAGCGATCAAGCTGCTTGCGATAGCCTGGTGAAGAGATCGCAGTCTTGCACCTCCGCATGCAAATCGATCACCGTTCCCGAGTGACTTGGGCGTGTGGAACGGCCTCTTCCGCAACTCGCTTGAGCATCCTACTTCTGAAAAATCCAGGGCTTGTAGTAATCCATGATCTTTACCTCGACCTCGCACCCTATAACCTTGAGCGACGTGCGGAACATGTCCGGATCACCTGTATTGTTGATCATCATGTCGTAGTGACACGGTATGACTATCCTTGGCGCGATTGCCTGAACAATACGGGCTGCTTGCATCGCATTGAGATTGTTGAATCCGCCGTTGATGCAGATGGAACAGATGTCGACGCCGTGCGGGAGCAGGGTATTCAGCAGCCCGCAATAAGATGTATCACCTGAATTGTAAAAGCTGATGCCGTTTGCGAAGTGCACCAATACCCCGGTGTGATTGAGATCCGTCGCATCGGTGGGAAGAGCGAATGTGCCGAGGAGTTTGATCCCATCCAGAGCTATCGTTTGACCTGGGTGCATTAATTCGCAGGCAGATTCCGAGACCCCGCAGGCCTTGTATCGTTCAACCGATTCCCAAGGACCGATGAACTTGGCATGTTGCTTACGACCGAAGCGCGAAATCGTCTCCGGATCAGCGTGGTCGTCATGCGAATGGGTGGTGAGGAAAAGGTCAATATCGAGATCCTCCGGCTCCACAAATACCGGCAGTTGCCGGTTCAGACGGAAGGGCAAATGTGCAAAACGCTGTGCGCAGCTATCTGTGAGATAAAGGTCGATGCCAATCAGCGTGCCAGAGCTGGCTTTGAGAATGAAGCCGTTCTGCCCAAGGAACCATACGGCGATAGCTTTCTCGGGAACTGCGAATGCACGAATGGACGCCATGTAGGCACGGCTCGACATTAGTCGGGGGAGGACTAGGTCAACGGGCGACTGACAGTCATACGGGTCATTCCGAGTGAACTGATAACGTGAAGTGTTAGCCATTACCTTTGAGTACGTAACTGGGATCCGTTTTCAAGCAGACCTATTTCGGCGAGGAACCTGCGCCCGGCCAATCGCTTTCTGTCCCGGGATCGGACTACGTCCCCGGTGTGAACAATTCCAGGCGGACCTTCCAGGTGACAGACTGCCCGGGTCGTAGCGTGACCATGCCCGTATCCATACCCTTCCAAACGCTGCTGAATGGATCGGCAAAATTGAATTGTTCCTCGATTGCCGCGAAGGCCTTGTCTGGCGGAGCATAGACCTGCACCGTCTTGAGTTCAGGGGAGAGGCCGCGAATGCGCATCCCATAGGCCGATGCCGGATCAATCAAGTCAACTACAAGGTCTCTACCAGCGAGGGTCAGGTGGGAAAAGTTGTCATCGAGAAATGTGTTACCAAGCGGATTTCCAGCCGGCGGAGTGAAATCATATTTTGATCCCTTGACGTCTACCAATTTGCCGGTCGGGAACACATCATCGTAGTTGTTCACTTCCGCCAGCTGAGACGCGGGGATATGCAAACGTGCCTGCTTGCGGTCGCCACTCGGAATGTTGAAATAAGGATGCCAGCCGATCCCCATTGGCTCGGCTTCATTGCCGACATTCCTTGCAGTAATGATGGCCTCCACTGCTGGTCCCGTGAGCGCGACGCTGATCGTCAGGTCTGTTTTCGATGGCCAGTAACCGCCGAAGTCTCCTCCGTGGATTGTGCCGGTGACCGTTTGCCCGTCAGCTGTCCTCTTAACGTCCAGTGTGTCGGCTTTCCGGTCCAAGATAAGACCATGAATTGCGTGAAGCTCTGCGTCACGGTTCGCCTTCCCTTTCCACACGGCTGGAAGTGTCAGCACCTTCCCCTTCCACTCTGTGGCGATGGTCTTGCGATCTGCGGAAAGCTTTCCCCGGATCCGATTCGCGTAAGGAGCGATGAAGGCGCCTCCAAACGTGAAACCTTTCACCCCGTGTTCATCCTTGCTTTCAGCGTCCAATATTTGCGCAGCCTCCTGCAAAGAGGGAGATGCAAAGACGTCGATGGTACCCTTCCCCGGCTGGTACGCGGTGATTTGGAATAGGTTCATACCACGGCCAGGGAGAATCGTAGCGGAAAGAAACTCAGGTTTAGTTGCACCGGAAGTCGGTTTGCGTTCGAGCCGGACAACCTGCTGTCCGCCGATCTGAAGGGAACTGGGAGGGCTTGCCGAGTCAGTCTCGGATGCAGAGTGCTTCCCTCCAGATGCCGCTACAATCGCTGCGGCGAAGGCAATCGAAGATGACGATGAGGTTTTGTACCAGCCGAAGAGAATGAGTGCGACAAGAAGCGATACTAAGATAGCACTGCTATTTTTTGGCGTGAGCATAAATGACCCTCAGTGATCCCGATTCAATACGGCCCAAAATATCAGTCGATGCAATCGACGATTACTTGATACCAAGTTTGTGCTGCATCTCCTCGAGGGTGACACCTTTGGTCTCCGGAAAAACGAAGAGAACGACAAAGAACTGGAGGACCATCATCACCGCAAAGAAGGCGAATGGCACCGCTGCAGAGTGAGCACTCAGAAGTGGGAAAATCCATGACAAGACCGCGGTCATCACCCAATGCGTGAAACTGCCCAGACTTTGCCCCTTCGCCCTGACCGCATTAGGAAAGATTTCACTGATATACACCCAAATCACAGCGCCTTGTGAAAACGCAAAGAATGCGATGTATCCGATCAGCGGCCAGATCAGCAGGTTTTCATGCTCGGCGGTATTGAATATCACCGAAACGACCGCCAAGCACACAGCGGTTCCGACCGAACCGATCAGTAACATCTTCTTGCGTCCAACCTTGTCGATGACCAACATCGCTAACGTTGTGAAGAGGAGATTTGTGGCCCCAATCACGACTGCCTGCAGGTCGCCCGACACCTTGTTGAAGCCGGCGCGCGCAAAGATGTCGTTCAAGTAGTACAAAATGGAATTGATGCCGGCCAGCTGATTGAACATTCCCACCATGACGGCCAGGAAGACGGGGAAGCGGTACTTCTGTGAAAAGAGCGGCTGTTTCGCGCCGGCATGTTCGGCATCAATCGACTCGACGATGTGGCTTAGTTCTTCCTCGGCGTTGTCTTCGCCAATTTCATTGAGAACCATGCGAGCTTCATCAATTCTTCCCTTCTTTGCGAGCCAACGAGGACTCCGAGGTATTTGGAACAACATCAGGAAGAAAAATGCGGCCGGTGCAGCGGAGACACCGAGCTTCCAGCGCCACTCCGATGCTCCGAGGGACATAGTACCGATCAGGTAGTTGGAGAAGTAAGCGAGCAGGATACCGAAGACCACATTAAACTGAAAAAAACCCACCAGTCTCCCGCGCCACTTTGCCGGAGCAATTTCGGCAATATACATTGGGCCGAGAACAGATGAACCTCCGATTGCCAGGCCGGCAGCGAAGCGGAAAATCACTAGTGAGAGCCAGTTCCACGCCAGGGCGCAACCCACCGCCGAAGCGAAGAAGAGAACTGCGAGGCCACGGAGGCTGTCTCGGCGGCCATACTTGTCGCCAGGGATACCCGCGAACAGCGCGCCGAGAATCGTGCCCCACAAGGCTATGGCGACAGTCAGTCCCAAAGAAGCCGGAGACAGATGGAAGAGATCGGTCAGTGCCTTCGTGGCGCCGGCGATGACGGCGGTGTCGAATCCAAATAAAAGGCCGCCTAAGGCGGCTACGACTGTGCTCTTGATCAGTAACGAATTCAGCTTGCCTTCATGGGCAGGCTTGCGCGTATACGCTACAGAGCTCATGGGCCGTCCTCTTGGAGGGTCGGTGACTGCAATCAACATGTTATAGATTATAGATTATTATTAGTCAAGTATTTTCATACTCGAGTGTTCGGTAAAGCGCCAAAAAGGGATTCGTCTAATTTTCGAATGCGCGCAGGTTTGGGACTAGAAGGGCCAAGGGTACGATCCAGGCAGGAGCGAGAAGGGATCGATGAGAAGCTAGTTGTAAAGGAAAATCTTCTTATGTTAAGCACTTTCCTTTCTGGGAAATAAAGCTTATCACCCATTGAATCAATCACATACTTTTGATGGCTCTGCCGTCTTCATCCCACTGCGCCCTCTTCTAGGCGGACGCCGCTCGGCCGCGGCTCGGACGGGCGTTTCGCACCGCGCCGGTCTCGCGCCAAACCAACCCCAACCCCGTTTGGCACGAACCGCGCTTTCACTCACGCCCTGCCACCCTCCCTCCGGGCACCGTTCGTCCCTTTCA
>WNFC01012950.1_pt2 | contig 10765 bp, 10 predicted proteins | sample 5400541 | NCBI WGS metagenome assembly WNFC01 (sample SAMN13153342, study PRJNA577476) | soil metagenome | isolation source: 120 cm saprolite under Douglas fir tree site 2 hole 2 replicate 1 | place: USA:California | collected 2015-04-18
AGTGACCGTCCAGCTGGTGCTCGAGATCAGGAGGGTACAGGCCGCTGGCGCGTCGTTCTGCCACCTTCTCCCTGAGATGGGCGACCAACCGTTCGACCTCGCTGGCCGGTTCAGGCTCAACCACAGAGGCAGCCTATAGGTCACCGCGGCGATCGTTGTTCTGGGTCACGAGCGCAACCGGCGCGGATGGCCACGGCGGAGCCGCGCAGGTCCACCCGCGCCTGATACGCCTGTCTGGGGCGACTGTGTCTCAGAGCAAATTGTGCTGCGGAATCGTGTCCCGATGGCCGCGGCCAGCCTACGAGGCGCACGTGTCAAGGTTCGAGGATCACGTGGCCGATCTCCCTGAGCCCTTCGTCGGTGGTCTCGACGACGCTGAGGCTGCGGATGCCGGCGAACAGCCCGCCACCCATCAAGACAGCGGCACCCGCGGCGCCGACGAGCAGCCCGATCTCAGCCCGGAAGAGGAGGTCACGGCTCAAGCCGACGGCAACACAGAACAGAACGATTCCACAGCACCATGGCGCGAGAAGCCTTCGATGAAGAGACAGCGCGATTAGGGCCTGTGACAACAGCGCGGCCAGCATATAAGCGCCGCTCCCGGCTGCGAGCAGCCCGAGATCTCGCCGAGTGAGCGTGAACCCGGACCCGAAGAACGTCCGCACGACCAGTGGACCGACGGCCAACGCCCCAACGGTCGCAAGAACACCGATGCCCGCGATGATCAAGATGAGGCTGCGCATACCGGACCGGAACGCTTGATGCTGGCCTTCTCCTGCGAGCGCCGCAAGCTTGGGCAGCAAAGCAGCTTGTACCGCCTGGAAGAGAAATAGCGGAACGCGCGCCAAGACCAGGCCCGCGAGAAACCGTCCCGCAACTGGCGCCTCCGCCTTCGTGGCCAGGATCTTTACCGTGAGTGGCGCCGCGTTGAGAAGGACTTGAGCCAGCACGGAGGCGGCGAGGAGGTACCCGAGCGCGGTCGAGAAATCGGTCCATGACGCGGCTCGACCGGGCGCCCGAAGCGGCATTCGACGACGAAACAGCCCGACTCCGGTCGCGGCAAGCGGGCTGAGAGCGAGTGCCAGACCGTAGGGTCCCGACGTCCGGACCCCCACTGCGACGAGAAAGACGCACGCGAGAAACCGGGCCAACCCTTCTGAGCCAATAACGACGCCATACTCCGAGAAGTGGCCACTGCCCGAAAGACCACCGCGGAAGAGGAACTCGGCGAAGTAGGCCACGAGGCTCAGCTGCAGGGCCGCGAGTAAGAGTACTTGTCGATCGAATACGCGCTGCAGCAGCGGCGATGCAGAAGCGAAGCTGGCGCAGATGAGCAGCGCGACAAGGATCCCACCGGCAACTGCGGCCTTTCGAAGTACGTCTCCATGTCCGACGCCGAGCGAGCGTCTGTTGGCCATCAGCCGCGAGGTCTCTTGCTCGAGAGGAAGGAAGAACCCGGGACCAGCCAAGAAGACCAGTGCCCAGAGGGCGGAATCCGTACGACGTCACACCCAAAACCAGCAGCCCCACCCCGACGGATGCCGTACCTTCTGGCAGGGGATTTGAGCTGGACAAGCGCCTACCAAGGCGGCTGCTCATTGCCATGGCCGGGTTGGATTCACACCGGCAGAAGGTAGTGCGTGCGCGATCGGGGGTCGAGGCCAGCTCTTGTCTCGAGGGTCGGTCCCCCACCGGGAGTCGTCGGGGATGCCGCCACCGTGACAACAAATCAAGGATCAGGTGATCACCGCACGACCCTTACTTCGGGACGGGTTCGCTCCAAGGATCGCTGATGATGAGCGAAATCGACCGGGGATCGTCGGGCCCGGCCCGGAGACCCGGTTCCGTCAGCAGCTCGATGGGGGCGCCGGCTCGAGCGACAAAGGTGAGGGCCGTCGGTCCGTCCACCGTTCCCTCCCACGGTTGCTGTCCGCTCTGCACGACGTGGAACTGGCGTCGATGCGCGGCCGACTGCGCGGTGAACCCGGCTCGGTACTCGGCGTCTGGTGGCGCGTTGGGAAGGAACGGTCGGACGTACAGCTGGCCGATGCCGGTCATCCAGCGAGAGCTGGTCCAGCCGTCGGTCTTTCTGATCGGAGAACCCGCCTCCGATGCTGACTGCCGCCGTCGCCTCAGGCCCAGTTGCTGTCAAGGGTCAAGGCTTGGTCTCCGCCCGCCGCATACATAGGGACCAGACCGGGGGGAGTTGCAGACAGGTTCGGGGGGGTGCCGTGATACGCCAAGGTGTGTACGAGAATTGTGGTGACGCCCACGGCGCGCAGCACAGGCACGCGCTGGCGGTCGGCGAGACCCTGCAAGGCGCTGCAAGTAGTCGTTGGGTGAGTTGGGGAGCGCCCCGTTGAACAGCGGATGACCGTGCGCGGGTTGGTAGGCCTCGTCCAGCAGATACCGCAGGTACGGAGCCGGGTACAGAGGGTATTCGGCAACGGTCCAGTGTGGCGCATCCATGCGGACCCACTGATACACCACTGGCGTCGACTTCTGGTACGAAAACGTCAGAGTGGGCGGCTCGTTGAGCACGTCGACGGCGACGATGCCGGAGGCGATGGCGATGATGCCCAGCTGGCGGAGCCCGCGCCAGCCGGTGGCGCGGGCCGTTGGCCAGGCGCCGGCCAACGCGGTGAGGCCGAATCCCGCCAGCAGGACCATGCCCACGTCGACCACGAGGTAAAACCGCGCGTACACCCGCCAGAAGTGGGTCAAGAGGTAGACGCCGTCGGAGGGGAAAGGGATCCCAAATGCCGATGGTGGCGCGCTCCACAGCAGCGCCGCGATGACAAGCACTCCAGCCACGGGGATGACGAACCCCGGCGCCCGACCGGGGCCGGAGTCCTCCACCTGGGGCGGATAGGACCGGCGCGCCCGGGCGGCAACGCCGATGACTGCCAGGAAAATGATGGACATACCGACATAAAGAGTCTGCTCGCTCAGGTTGGAGTGGTGTAGATGCTTCACGGCGAAGCTCGCTGTCCATCGTTTGAAGAAAGGATGGTTGAAGGTCGGGACGATGTACTCGAGCGGGCGAGCCGAGTACAGGAAGAGCTCGCGCTTCGATCGGCCGAGCCGGGCATCAAACCGGACTCTGTTGCCGAGGAACACGTAAACGATGGGTGTCAGCAGGAGGAGCGAACCCGCCGCGGCCGCGACCAGCTGCTGGGCGAGGGGGCCGACGCGGGGGCGGTCCCGTCGCCGCGTGAGGACGAGCGACGCAAGCCCGACGACAGCGACCATGACCGACCCCCGGGAGCAGGTAGTAGCCATCGGTGTACGCGCCCAGCGCGAAGGCGCCGGCCGCGAAGGCCGCGGATCGGCCCGAAGGCCGGGCCACGAGGCGAAGAAGTGCCCAGAGCAGGAGCGGCAACGGCCAGCTCCAGACGTAGGCGATGTGCCCGTTGGTCTTCACGATGTGAAATGGCGTGAACGCGAAGCAGTACCCCATGACCAGCGGCACCAGGTTTCGGTGCAGCAACCACCTCGCAAAGCCGAAGACGACCACACCGTTTGAGGGCCAGGCCGATCCAGATCGTCAGGTTCCACGCACACACCGGTCCCACCAGCCGGGCCAAGGTCGTCTGGGTGAGGAGGTGTGTGACGCTGGTGACAAGGAACGGCTGCCACAATGGCGCGCCAAACGGAGCACCGATGAGGCGGGTGTGGTCGGAGAACACCGAGGTGTGGGTCACCTTGGTCACCCAGTCGATTCAGATCCAGTCGCTCGAGTCACCTGGACCGTCGGGGATGACGCTCGTGCAATGGCCCCGAGATGGGCTTGCCGAGCATCATGGCGGCACAACCCAGGTAGAAGGCAGACGCACCGACGTAGCTGACCACGCTCCTCCATCCCGAGGGCCTGGTGATCGCGCCCCGCGCCGTCGTCGAGCGGGGGGCCGCCGGGTGCGGACCGCTCCGCCTGGGTGTCGATCGTCAAGAGCTTCTTACTCGGCGTCCGCGCCCGTGCCGCCGCCGCCAGATCAAAAGTGTCTCCTTCACCACTTCCCACCTCGCGGCTGGCGAAGTCGTGCTGGCAAAGGAGTAGTCGAGCTCGATCGGGCCTTCGACGATCTTCGCCCCCGCATCGTGGAGGGCGACGAGCATCTCCAGGTCGATGGCGAAGCCGTCGCTGCGAAGCCCGGGGAGAACCTTCTGGAGCCACTCGGCGCGCATGACCTTGATCCCAGTCTGGGTGTCCCTCACGCCCAGCCGGAACAATGTCCGCACCGCCAGCTGGTAGACGGCGCTCTGGAAGCGGCGGGATGCCGGGTACCGGACGATCGAGTCGGGATGGCGCTTGGATCCGATCGCCACGTCTGCTCCGGCTTCGATCAGCGCCAGCAAGGGTCGAAGTCCTCGGGGGTGGAGCTCGTTGTCGGCGTCGATGAAGGCCACCATCGTGCCGCGGGCGTGGGCGAACCCATGCCGCAGCGCGAACCCCTTCCCACGGTTGATCTCGTACGAGAGCACGCGGACCTCTGGATGGCGGCCAGCCTCCGAGGTTGTGGCGTCCGAGTTGCCGTCGGACACGACGATGACCTCGAATGGCACGCCGAATTCCGCAAGCGCGGCAAGAAGCTCCTGTAGCGACGCGAAGATCGTCTCACCCTCGCGAAAGGCAGGGACGACAACCGAGAGCAGGGCACTTTCCTCCATAGTGACGAGCGGCGATCGTAGCGGTGAGGTGCCTTGCGGGTGCGATCAGCCATGGCGTGAGCCCGGTGCGCCATGATGTGTGATGTGCGGTTCGTAAACGCCGATGGTCGCGCCGCCCTCCTGGTCGCCGGGCAGGTGTTCGACCTAGAGAAGCTGTCCGGGGGGGACATCCCTCGCTGGCCGATGGAGGCCCTAGTCGCCCACTGGGATCGGATCCTCGCCTTGCATGCCGGCGGTGCCTTCGAGGGCGGGGTCCCGGTCGAGTCCGTCCTCTTGGGCCCGCCGGTGCCGGCCCCTCGAGCCATCTACGTGATCGATGGCAACTACCGGTCTCATCCCGCCGAGGCGGGCCGGAGCATAGGCGCCATCCCGGCGGTTTTCACCAAGTTTCCTTCGAGCATCACGGGCCCGCACGAGCGCATCGTGTTGCCGCAGGGCGAGGGCACGGCCGATTGGAGCGCCGAGCTGGCCTTCGTGGTCGGGCGTGGGGGACGGGACATCCCCGCCCGTTACGCCCGCGACTACCTTCGGGGCTTCATGATCGCTCAGGACATCTCGGAGCGGTTCGTGCAGATGGCCGCAGGCCGGCAGTTCTCCCTGGGCAAGAGCTACGACACCTTCTGCCCCATCGGACCGGCCGTCGTCACCCTCGACGAGCTCGAAGATGCCCGGCGCGTCGAGCTGAGCTGCCAGCTCAACGGGGAGACCGTGCAGCGCGCGTCGACGGCGGAGATGATCACGGATGTCGACCATCTGGTGGAGCTGTTGTCGTCGGTCATGACGCTCCAGCCCGGCGACGTGTGCCTGACGGGCACGCCGGCCGGTGCCGGCTACGCCATGGACCCGCCGCGGTTCCTGAGGGCGGGCGACGTGATCTGCACCGAGATCGAGGGTCTCGGTCAGATGGTCAACGCGTGCGTGGACAGCGCCGACGCCGGCGCGTGAGCCCGCCTACCGAAGTGTCTTGTTGTCCGCCTCGTGCAGCCGCCTGGCCATCCCGACCATGAGCTTGTGGCTGATGGTGGGGATCTCGGCCAGCAGCCCGCTGAACTCCCGCTTGCCCAGCACGAGCACCTCGAGGGCGGTGTCCGCCGTGACCGTGGCGTCGCGGGGAGCGGGGTCGAGGAGGGCCAGCTCCCCGAAGTAGTCACCCGGCTCGAGGGTGGCGACCTTCTGGCCCGCCCGGCTCACGGTGGCGGTCCCCTCCGTGATGATGAAGAACTCCTCACCCCGGGCCCCTTCCTTCACCAGGATCTGGCCGGGGTCGACCTTGACGTCATCGGCCAGGCGACCGATGGTGAGCAGGTCCTTCTTCGAGCAGGCCTGGAACATCGGTACCTGTTGCAGGTACTGGAGAAAATGGTCATCCTTGCGCATCGATCCCCCAGAGGTATGGGCCGGGTCCCCTGCCCGGCGTCGGAAGCATACTTCGAACCGGCCCGCGCCCGACAGCGCGGCCTGTGCCCTCAGCTGTCGGGACCGAGCACGGATCTTCGGTCGGCATCCAGGCCGGGCGCCGGCCGCCGGGTGGTCGGGTCCGGGAAGCCGGACATCTTGATGGGGTTGCCGGCGACGGTGAGCGGCCCGATGAGGGGATCGTCGACCTGGACGGCCATGTGCCGGGCGAGAACCTGAGGGTGGTTGATCACTGCGGCCACGTCGTTGATGGGCGCACAGGGCAGGTCGGCGGCCTCCAGCCGGGCCAGCCAGTCGGCGACAGGGGAGTGGCCGAGCGCCGACTCCAGCGCGGCCCGCAGCTCCGCGTGGTGGACCGTCCGCAGCTCGTTGCTTGCGAACCGAGGATCGGCGGCCACGTCCGGGACCGCGAGCACCGAGCACAGTCTGGCGAAGAGGGCGTCGTTGCCAGCAGCCAGCACCAGGTGGCCGTCCGCGGCCCGGAACACGCCGAACGGCGTGATGGATGGGTGCCGGCTGCCCAGCGGCCCCGGGGCGACACCGGTGGCGGCGTAGCGGGCCAGGGCGTTCTCCAGGATGGCGACCTGGCAGTCGAGCATGGCCACGTCGACCCGCCGCCCCCCGCCGGAGCCGGCGCGGTCGTGCAGGGCGGCCAGGATGCCGACCGCGGTGAACAGCCCGGCGGTGATGTCCCCGACCGACGTGCCCACTCGAGTCGGTTCGCCGCCGGGGTGGCCCGTTATCGACATGATCCCGCCCATGGCCTGGGCGACCATGTCGTAGGCGGGACGTCCGGCGTAGGGCCCGGTCTGGCCGAACCCCGACACCGACGCGTAGACCAGCCCGGGGTGCCGGGCGTGGACGGCCTCCCAGCCGAGGCCGAGGCGGTCCATGACACCCGGGCGGAAGTTCTCGATCAGGACGTCGGCGCCGGCCAGCAGGCGGTGCAGGGTGGCGAGGTCGGCTTCCAGCGAGAGGTCGAGAGCCACCGACTCCTTGCCCCGGTTGACCGAGGCGAAGTAGGCGGACGCCCCGTGGACGAAGGGCCCGATGGCCCGGGCGTCGTCGCCCGAGCCCGGCCGCTCGACCTTGACCACCCGGGCCCCGAGGTCGGCGAGCACGAGGGTGCAGAACGGCCCGGCGAGCACCCTGGTGAGGTCCACGACCACGATGCCCGCCAGAGGCCCGTCGGGCGAAGCTGTGGGAGGCATCCCCGCATCCTAGGAATACCGGGTCACGTACCCCCGCGCGCGGAACACCCGCTGCATGTGCAACAGGAACGCGGCCGCCGCAGGCACCACCACGACCAGCCCGACGCCCGCCCACCCGACCTGGCCCCATGGCATGGGCCGGCCGTCGAGGAGGGCCCGGGCGGCGGCGAAGGCGTGCGTCGAGGGCAGCAGCTTCGAGACGGGCCGCAGCGCCGGGGGCAGGGCGGCGGTCGGGTAGAAGGCGCCCGAGACGGCGATGATGCCGAACAGGATGCCCCACGCCAGGATCTCCGCGCCGTTCCCGAAGCGCAGCAGCAACCCGATGACGCAAAGTGCGATGGACCAGCCCACGAACATGAGGATGGCCACCACCACGACGAGCCCCACCCCGGCCCGGGTGACGTCGAACGAGTACAGGATCCCTGCGGCCAGCGCCACCGCCGACAGTCCCGCGGCCATGCGTATCAGGCTGAGGATCATCAACGCCGCCAGGTGCTCGCTCTCTCGCAGGGGGGTGACCATGAGGTTGAGCAGGTTCCTGGACCACGTCTCGTCCATGAACCCGGTGGCGAGCGATATGTTGGACTGGTACATGACGTGCATCAGAAGGACACCGGAGATCAGATAGGCCAGCCCGGAGCGGTGGGCGCCGCCCTGTAGGTCGACGTAGGCCCCTATGGAGCCCCAGATGACCACGTCCACCACCGGCCACACGACCGCGTCGAACCAGCGGTGCGGGGCCCGGCGCTGGAGGTACAGGTGCCGGCGCACCATGGCCCGGACCCGCGTCCAGCTCACAGCTCCTCCTGGGTCGCCAGGTGCATGAAGACGTCCTCGAGCGAGGACCGCCCGAAGGCCTGGGCCACCTCGGTGGGCGTGCCGTCGGCGGCGACGCGGCCCCGCGACAGGAACACGACCCGCTGGCAGACGCGCTCGACGTCGGTCATATTGTGGGAGGTGACGAGGAGGGCGGTGCCGTCCTCCGCCCACAATGACTCCACGCCCCGGCGCACCCGCTCGGCGACATCCGGATCGAGGGACGCGGTGGGCTCGTCGAGGACGAGGAGCTGGGGCCGGTGCATGGTCGCCTTCACGATGCCGACGAGGGTGCGCTGGCCCGAGGACAGCTCGCTGGCCATCCGCTTGGCCAGATGGGCGACCCCGAAGCGCTCCATGCCCGCGACGACGGCGCGCTGCGGGTCGGGCACCCCGTAGAGGTCGGCGAAGATCCTCAGCACCTCGCCCACCCGCAGCCGCTCGGGCAGGGGCAGGTATCCGGCCGCGAAGCCGACGCCCTCCATGGCCTCGCTGCGCTCACGCGGTAGCGGGTGGCCGAGCAGCTCGATGGTCCCCGAGTCCGGCGAGACCGCCCCGAGGAGCATGAGCAGCGTGGTCGTCTTGCCCGCCCCGTTGGGACCGAGCAGCGCGACGCGCTCGCCGACGCCGATGGTGAGATCGACGCCGTCCACCGCCAGCGACTGGCGGTAGGCCTTGCGCAGGCCGCGAGCTACCAGGACATCGGCCACGTCGTTGACTGTGCCAGAGACCGTGCTCGGCTTGCGTTCCATTTTCTCCAGAACCCGTCGAGCTACGATGCCCGGAGCATGCGCATGACGCCCGCCGGTCGGAGCTGGTGTCAGTGCGTCGGCGGGTTCGCGGTCGTCGCCCTCGTGTTGGCCGGCTGCTCCAACGCCGCCGGCACTCACCCCCGGAGCCCGGCACCCCCTACATCAGCGGGGACGACATCTGCCACCTCGACGACGACACCACCTCCCGCCACGGTGGCCGAGAACGAGCTTCCGGGCACGCCCAACTGGCGCATCGCCAACCTGGGCTCCGAGCACGACATCGAGGGTTGGGCCGATGCCGCCAGCGTGCTCGTTGGGGAGAAGGTCAGGCTTCATGTCTCCACGCCGGCTGCGAGCTACACGGTCCACGCCATCCGCATCGGGTGGTACGGCGGGGCCGACGGCCGCGAGGTCTGGTCCTCGCCGCCGGTCCCCGGGGCCGTGCAACCGGCGGCCACCGTGATCGAGCCGCGCCACACCGCGGTCACCGACTGGCCGGTCTCCCTGCAAGTGGACACGACGGGCTGGCCTGCCGGGGACTACCTGCTCAGGCTCGACTCGTCGGCCGGCCCCCAGCGCTACGTCCCCCTGCAGGTCCGCCGGCCATCGGCGGCGGGCACGGTGGTGGTCGTCAGCGCCGACACGACTTGGCAGGCCTACAACCGCTACGGCGGTTACAGCCTCTACGAGGGCCCCAACGGCAGCTTCGCCACCCGGGCGAGAGCCGTGTCCTTCGACCGCCCGTACTCGATAACCACCGGCCAGGGGGCCAGCGAGTACATGGAGAACATGCGCCCGCTCGTCACCCTGGTAGAGCAGCTGGGACTGGACGCCGACTACGTCAGCGACGTCGATCTGGAGGCCGACCCGCACGTCGTCGACGGGGCGGCGGCGGTGGTCATGACGGGCCACGACGAGTACTGGTCGCTGGCAATGCGCCAGGCGCTTCTCGACGGGCGCGGTCGCGGCACGAACCTCGCGTTTCTCGGCGCCAACAGCGGCTACCGCCACATCCGGTTCGAGCCGTCGACGGCAGGCGCCGCCCGGCGGATCGAGGTTTGCTACAAGGTGGCCGCCGAGGACCCCCTATATGGCAAGGACAACGCCGACGTCACCGATCAGTGGCGGAACCCCCCGGACCCGAGACCCGAGAGCGCGATCACGGGCGTCTTCTACCAGAGCAACCCGGTTCAGGCCGACATGGTCGTCGTGGACCCCGCGGGGTGGATGCTCCAGGGCACCGGTGCGGCGGTCGGGACCCGCGTGCCCTCCGTGGTCGCGCCCGAGTACGACCGGGTCGATCTCTCCGTGCCGACCCCTCGCCCCATCGAGATCGTCACGCACTCGCCGCTCACGGTCCACGGCTCGCCCGACTTCTCCGACTCGGCTTACTACACCACCGACAGCGGGGCGGGAGCCTTTGCCACGGGGACGATCGCCTGGATCAACTCCCTGCAGGGCGCGAGCGGACCGGCAGCGGCCGCCTTCACCACCCAGGTAACCAAGAACGTCCTGCTCGCGTTCGCCGCCGGTCCCGCCGGCCGGCTACATCCCGCCCAGGACAACGTCGCCACCTTCCCCCGGGTCTGACGGGGCCGACCTCGACCCCACCTCGACCCGACCTCCACCCGATGTCGGGCCGCAGTCGAGATGCACTAACGTCTCCCGCCGTTGGGATGACCCGGCGGAGGGAACATGGCACAGCTGCGCGGCAGGGAACCTAGGCACCGGAACACGGCGCCGTTGGTCCTCGGCATGCTGGCGGCCGGGCTCGCGGCCGCTGCGATGGCGCTCGTCCTCGCCGCGGTCACCGCCCGGGGCGCGGCGGCGTCGGTCGCTCCCTCCCACCCGGTCAGCGGCTACTGGATGGGGGCCTCGGACGGAGGCATCTTCACCTTCGGG
>WNFC01013854.1_pt1 | contig 10763 bp, 9 predicted proteins | sample 5400541 | NCBI WGS metagenome assembly WNFC01 (sample SAMN13153342, study PRJNA577476) | soil metagenome | isolation source: 120 cm saprolite under Douglas fir tree site 2 hole 2 replicate 1 | place: USA:California | collected 2015-04-18
CCTGTATGGACGGACGCGCTGCCTAGTTTCTCCCCCGGCGACGGGCCGATGGCGACGAGAACAGCATCAGGCAAGGTCCTCAACGCGCTCGCCCCGGTGCTGCCCGAGCTCTGGGGCGGTTCCGCCGACCTAGCAGGCAGCAATGACACCACGATGGCGGGCGAACCGTCGTTCATCCCGCTTATCCACCAGACCGCCATGTTCCCCGGCAACCCGTTCGGCAGGACGCTGCACTTCGGAATCAGGGAATTCGGCATGGCCGGGATACTCAACGGCATCACCCTGCACGGGCTTACCAGGCCGTACGGCGGCACGTTCCTTGTGTTCAGCGACTACATGCGGCCCGCGGTCAGGCTGGCTGCGCTCATGGCACTGCCAGTCACGTTCGTCTGGACGCACGACTCGATCGGCCTCGGCGAAGACGGTCCGACCCACCAGCCGGTCGAGCATCTCTGGGCGCTGCGTGCCATTCCAGGACTCGATGTGGTTCGCCCGGCCGATGCCAACGAGACCACGGTTGCGTGGAAAACGATCCTCGAGCACGCGGACCGGCCGGCCGGTCTGTGCCTCACCAGGCAGAAACTGCCCGTGGTTGACCGGGATACGACGGCCAGCGCGGATGGAACCGCCCTCGGCGGGTACGTCCTCGCTGAGGCGCCTGGCGGCGACCCAGAGGTAATACTCATCGGGACCGGTAGCGAAGTACAAATCGCGCTGGCTGCCCGCGAGGCGCTGTGGCAGGAGAAGATCGCGGCCAGGGTGGTATCGATGCCGTGCCTTGAGTGGTTCGCAGAGCAGGACCAGGCCTACCGCGACCAGGTGCTACCCCCTCCGATCAGGGCCAGGGTCAGCGTCGAGGCCGGGGTGGGGCTCGGCTGGCGCTCCATCGTCGGCGATGCGGGCGAGATGATCAGCCTCGAGCACTACGGCGCTTCGGCAGCCTACGAGACTCTCTATGCCGAATTCGGAATTACCCCCGAACGGGTCGCGCAGGCCGCCCGGCTCAGCATGAGCCGGGCGGGGGCGTCTGCCGCGCGTGCCAGGAAGGACTAGCCATGACAGCACAGCAGGAAAGGCCGGACGTGCTTGCCCAGCTCATCGGCGAGGACGTATCGATCTGGCTAGACGACATCAGCAGGGAGCGGCTCGCCACCGGCAACCTGGCGATGCTGATGAGGGACTTCCATGTCCGCGGTGTCACGTCGAATCCGACAATCTTCTCGCACGCGATGGAACATGGCAGCGCCTACGACGAGCAACTCGGCGACCTTGCGATTCGCGGTGTCAGCGTCGAGGAGGCAGCGCGGGCCCTGACGACATTCGACATCAGATGGGCCTGCGACGTGCTCAGGCCCGTCTACGACGCCTCAGAGGGCGTGGACGGCCGAGTGTCGATCGAGGTCGATCCGCGGCTGGCGAAGGAGACGGCTAAGACGATCGCCGAGGCGCGGGCGCTGTGGTGGCTGGTCGACCGGCCCAACCTATTCATCAAGATCCCTGCGACGCGGGAGGGCCTGCCGGCGATCACGGCCTGCCTGGCCGAGGGCATCAGCGTGAACGTCACGCTGATCTTCTCGCTGCAGCGCTATCAGGAAGTCATTGACGCCTTCATGGCCGGCCTCGAGGCGGCCGACGACGCTCACGTAGCCTCGCTCGCCTCGGTGGCCTCGTTCTTCGTGAGCCGGGTGGACACCGAGGTCGACCGCAGGCTCGACAAGATCGGCACGCCTGAGGCGAAGGAACTGCGCGGCAAGGCAGGTATCGCCAACGCGCGGCTTGCCTACGAGCTGTTCGAGAAGCACTTCTCGACGCCGCGCTGGCAGGCGCTGTCGGACCGGGATGCCAGGCTGCAGCGGCCGCTGTGGGCATCGACCAGCACCAAGGACCCGTCGTACCGCGACACCATGTACGTCGAGGAGCTGATCGCGCCGCACACGGTCAACACGATGCCCGAATCGACCATGCGGGCTATGGCAGACCATGGCGTGGTGCGCGGCAACACCATCAGCGGGACCTATGACGAGGCCAGGAGGGTCTTCGCCGAGCTGGAGCAACTCGGGATCAGTTACGCCGACGTGGTCGCCGTGCTTGAGGACGAGGGCGTCCGCAAGTTCGCCGACTCGTGGAACCAACTCCTGCAGACGATCGGCTCGCAACTCGATCCAAGCAAGAGCGGTGCGCGTCGTGCCGCGGAAGGATGAGCAACCCGCTCCGCGATCCGCGTGATCGCCGAATCCCCCGGGTCGCCGAGCCGAGCGTGCTGGTCATGTTCGGCGTTACGGGCGATCTGGCCAGGAAGAAACTGCTGCCTGCCATTTACGACCTGGCCAACCGCGGGCTGCTGCCGCCAGGTTTCTCGCTAGTGGGCTTCGCCCGCCGGGACTGGAAAGATCAGGATTTCGCCAGGCTGACCCACGAGGCCGTCCGGGAGCATGCCAGGACCGCCTACCGGGAGGAGGTGTGGGAGCAGGTCCGCGACGGCATCCGGTTCGTGTCGGGCGATTTCTCCGATGACAAGGCGTTCGATAATCTCGCCGACGCGCTGTCGGGGCTGGATGTCGAGCGGGGAACAGCGGGGAACCGCGCGTTCTACCTGTCGATCCCGCCGAGCCAGTTCCCCGTCGTGGTCCGCCAGCTTGAGCGGTCCGGCCTGAGCGGCGGCGAGGACACTCCCGGCTGGCGCCGGGTTGTGATCGAGAAGCCGTTCGGGCATGACCTGACCAGTGCGAGGGACCTGAACGACCTGCTCGCTTCGATCTTCGCGCCACACTCGGTGTTTCGCATCGACCATTACCTCGGCAAGGAAACCGTGCAGAACCTGCTGGCGCTCAGGTTCGCCAATACGCTCTTCGAGCCGATCTGGAACCGCAGGTACGTTGACCACGTCCAGATCACGATGGCCGAGGACATCGGGATTGGCGCGCGGGCCGGGTACTACGACGGAATCGGCGCGGCCAGGGACGTGATCCAGAATCACCTGCTCCAGCTGCTCGCGCTGACCGCGATGGAGGAGCCAGTATCGTTCGCCTCCGACGGGCTGCGCGCAGAGAAGCAGAAGGCGCTGTCGGCGGTGCAGATCCCCGACGACCCGCTGACGGGCACGGCGCGCGGCCAGTACACGGCTGGCTGGCAGGGCGGCATACCGGTGCCCGGTTTCCTGGCCGAGGACGGGATCGCGCCGGACTCGGTGACCGAAACCTACGCCGCGATCAGGCTCGGGGTGGACACCAGGCGGTGGGCCGGGGTGCCGTTCTACCTGCGAACCGGCAAGCGGCTGGCCACCAGGATGACGGAGATCGCGGTGATCTTCCAGCGCGCGCCACACCTGCCGTTCAACGCCACGGATGCGAAGGAACTCGGCCAGAACGCCTTGGTGATCCGGGTTCAGCCCGATGAAGGCATCACCATGCGCTTCGGCTCCAAGGTTCCTGGCTCGGCGATGGAGGTCAGGGACGTGAACATGGACTTCGCCTACGGCGAGTCGTTCACCGAATCGAGCCCGGAAGCCTATGAACGGCTGCTGCTCGACGTGCTCATCGGCGACCCCCCGCTGTTTCCCGGCCACGAAGAGGTCGAGCTGTCCTGGAAGATACTCGACCCCATCGAGGAGTTCTGGGCCGCCCACGGCCGCCCTGAGCCTTACCTCGCCGGCTCGGCAGGACCGGCCTCCGCCGATGCCATGATGGCGCTCGACGGCCGGGCATGGCGACGGCTCTAGCAGGCAGGTGAGCGATGAAGGTAGAGCTGATCGACACGTCCGCGAGCACCGTCAGGAACGAGCTGATGCGGATGAGCCAGCAGATGGGCGGCCTCACCAACGGGGTGGTGCTCAACCTGATCATCATGACCGACGAGGCTGACCAGTACGATGCCATGCGGGCGGCGACGCACGCGGGCAGGGAGCACCCGTGCCAGGTGATCGGAATCATCGCCAAGGACGGCCATCGCCCGCGGCGGCTCGATGCCGAGGTCACTGTCGGCGAGAACATGCCAGGCCAGATGGCTCTGCTGCGAATCCACGGTGAGCTCAACGAGCACGTAGATTCCGTGGTCACACCGCTGCTCGTGCCGGACACGCCGGTCGTGGTCTGGTGGCCAGGAAAGGCGCCCGACGCCCCGGCTGCCGACGCGCTCGGCATGCTCGGGCAGCGGCGGATCACTGACGCGGCGGCCACCGCGGCGCCGCACCACCGGCTGCTGCACCTGGCTGCCGCCTATCGGCCGGGCGACACCGACCTGGCCTGGGCCAGGACCACCAACTGGCGGTCGCTACTAGCGGCCACGCTGGACCGGCCTTATGCGGAGATGCTCGAAGCCACTGTGGGCGCGGAGGCCGACAACCCGAGCGCCGACCTGATCGTGGCGTGGCTGACCGGCAGGCTCGGCGTCCCCGTCCACAGGGAAATCTCGGACGGGCCCGGCGTCACTGAGGTCAGCTTCATGACCGCGAACGGCAAGATCGTGATCAGCCGCGCCGACGGAAGGAACGCGACACTGTCCAGGCCGGGCGAGCCTGACCGGTACGTCGCGCTGCATCGCAGGGACATCGCCGAGCTGCTGGCCGAGGAATTGCGCAGGCTCGATCCTGACGAGGTGTACGGCGAGACGCTCGCCGTGCTGGCGGCCGATGAGCAGGCAGCTGCCACCCACGCGCCGAACGCGGCGGATAAGGAGTAGGCCATCACTGTTCCGCAGATCGTGATCCATCATGACGGCGAGCTACTGGCCAAGGCGGTCGCCGCAAGGCTCGTGACGAAGCTCGTCGATGCAGTCGCTGCAAAGGGCCTGGCAGAGCTGGTGCTTACCGGCGGCGGAATCGGCACCAGAGTTCTCGCTGAGCTCGCCGCCGCCCCGGCCAGGGACGCGGTCGACTGGCGGCGGGTGGAGATCTGGTGGGGCGACGAGCGCTTCCTGCCGACCGGGGATCCGGAACGGAACGAGACAAGTGCCCGCAGTGCACTGCTCGACCACGTCGACGTAGTGTCCGAGCGCGTGCATCCAATGCCGGGGCCGGACGGGCGGGACGGCCCGAACCCTGAGGCAGCCGCTGACCGGTATGCCGGTGAGCTGCAGTCGGCTGCGGAGCCGCAGGACCGAGCCGGGGTGCCGAGATTCGACATACTGATGCTCGGCATCGGTCCCGACGGCCATGTGGCCTCGCTCTTCCCAGGCCAGCCTGCCTTGTACGAAGACGAAAGGACCGTGGTTGCGGTTCGGGGCGCTCCCAAACCACCGCCGGTACGGCTCACGCTCACGCTCCCGGCGATCAGGGCGGCGTGCGAGGTCTGGCTAATCGCCTCAGGCGCCGAGAAGGCCGACGCGGTCCGGCTCGCCCTCTCCGGAGCGGGCCCGGTCCAGGTGCCCGCCGCCGGGGCCTGGGGTGTCCAGCAGACTTTGTTCCTGCTAGACCGCGCCGCGGCCGCAGAGGTACCGGTTCAGCTCAGCAGGTTCGCCTCACCCTGACTCCCCCGAGCGCCTATTCGCTATGTTCTCGATGGTCGTCTGGGACCAGCGCGCTTGTCGGTACCGTTGGGCAGTGACAAGAGGGAAATCATCTAACCGGCCCTTGCGGGCAATCATCGCGCTCGTGCTGGCAGTGGCCGCGGCCGTCGCCGACCACGTGGCAGGCATTCCGCTCAGGCCCGCGAGCCAGGCGGCCAAAAATACCTTCGTCACGGTCGATGTCGGCCACCTGATCACGATCTGCGCCACGATCGCGTTCCTTGTCTTCGCGACGATCTCGACCTTTGCGTTCGCCAGCTGGGCTCGCGATGTGCTCGAGCGATTCATCGGGACCGCCTACGTGGCCATCGTCAGGTACGTGACGATCCTGATCGGCCTCAGCGTCGTAATCCTCGTGGCGCTGTCCATGCTCGGCTTCGGCGTGGCGCAGCTAGTGGTCGGCGGTGCGGTCACCGGCGTCCTCATCACGATCGCGGCGCAGCAATCGCTGTCGAACCTCTTCGCCGGCGTGATGCTGCAGTTCGCCCAGCCATTCAGGGTGGGCGACCAGGTACGGATCAGGTCCGGAGCGCTGGCCGGAACCATCGAGGGCACGGTGGTCGATCTCAGCATCACCTATGTGCGGCTTGACACCGACGACGGGACGATATTGCTGCCGAACTCGCAGGTGCTGGCCGCCGCCGTCAGCCCGGTGCATTCCACCGACAGCGACGCCGCCGCTGTCGTGCGCGCTGACCTGCCCTGAAGTCCGCGGCGCAGACGGTGGTGGCCGGTACCCGGGCAGGTACCGGCCACCGTGGCCGCCATCTAGCGGCCTTTTAGTGATTTGCCTCGTACTTCGAAATGACTTGCGCCGGAATCCGGCCGCGTTCGCTAACCTCCATGCCTGAGCGCTTTGCCCATGCCCGGATTTCCGCGCTGCGCCGGCGGTGGGCCGTCGTGCGCCTCTTGGTCCTTCCGACCTTGGACGACGCCTTGCGAGCCCGGTCCGCGAAGCGCCTCATCGTTTCGTCGAACTTCTGGCTGTGTTTCTCGCAGAGGTCGATCTCATAGTCCCGGCCGTCAAGGCTGAACGCGCGGGTCAGATGCTCTCCGCTCGGAATCTCTTTAGCGTCGTAGTCACAGGCGAATGTGACTGAGACCTTCTGTGCCACGTGTTTCCCCCTTTCCCCTAACCGCCACAATATTCCCTCGCGCCCAGTGTTCATAACAGACGGTGATCAGTGAATCTCTCAGAGTGCGCATTGAGCGCGGATCGGCCTCGCCGGGCAGCTACAGGCTCATCGCGATGAGGCTTGGCAGCGGCGCGAAAGACGGCAGGGGCCGGGGCAGCCGTCAGAATGTGCCTGCTCAGGCCCTCAAGGCGCCTGATAGGACGCCGTAGCAGCATCCCAATCGGATGTCTCGAGGTCAGCAGTTGCGGGGGCGGAAGGAAAGTCCAGCATGCTGGCGTCCGGGCTATAGGACGGCGCGGCCATCCACTCTGCCTGACTGGCCGATGCAATAGGCCGGGCCTCATGCGCCACCGCACCTGGCGTCACCCGATGCGCGGGCCCGATTCGGCCTTGGCCCTGGTGACTGGCCGGGTAGTCCGGATAGCCAGAGGCTTCGGCGTATTCCGCGTTCGCCTGGTAACCGGCCGGCTTGGGGTAGCCGGCCTGATCGGCGTAGCCCTGGTAGGGCCCTGACACTTGATGACTGCCCGGGGACACTTGATGACTGCCCGGGCCGCCGGGACGCTGGCTCTGAATGCCGCGGTAATCGGGTGGGCCATAGCCGGGCGGGCCGTAGGCATGACCAGCCCCGCCGCCCACCGGGCCGCTCGCGTCCGGGGCCGGATGATCAGGGTAATCGGGACTGGCGCCGTAACCAGGCGCGGATCGGTAGGCCGGCCCAGCGGCATAAATCGGCTCGGGTTCGTAACCGCCCTCGGGTTCGTAACGGCGCTTGGGTTCGTAGCCGTGCCCGGGTTCGTAGCCGTGCCCGGGTTCGTAGCCGTGCCCGGATTCGTATCCGTGCCCAGACTCGTAACCGTGCCCGGATTCGTAACCGTGCCCGGATTCGTAACCGTGCCCAGACTCGTAACCGCGGCCGGATTCGTAGCCTGGCTGGTGGCCGTAAGTGGCCGCGGGCAAGTAGCTGGTCGCCTCGCCGTAGCCATAGTCATAACCGCGATCAGGGACGGCGCTTGTGAACGACGGGTCGGCTGAGTGGCGGGAGACGGCATCCGCGGTCCGCGATGGCGGGCCGGATTGTAGCGTCTCGACCATCCTGACAAGATCGACGAACGGCAGCCTGAACGTTCCCGTGCACCGGTTCGCCTGCCAGATGCTGAACACCGCTACAGAGCTATCGGCGTACCAGCTCAGCCGCATCGTCCTGGCCTCGCCCCGGACGTCGAAGAAGACCTCCCCCTCGCGGGGCAGGGGAACGGCTTCCGGCTCCGACATGCTGCCTATCGTCGCTCTGGCTGGCGGGGTTGTCTAGCCAATGAATCGCATTGGCCAGTCTGATAGTCCAGAATCACATCACATTACCTGATCCGGCCAGGCCCGCGCCAGCCGCCAGTGGTGGGACCCGCGCCAGCCGGGCGTGGGACCCGCGCCGGATGCGCTGCGGGGGGCGGCCGCCGCCCGCGGCAGCGCTGGCCGCGTGTCGGGCCATGACAGGCACCGGCCGGTTACTGAGTGCTGTGGACCGAACGAGTCCTGTAATCTCGGTCGTGCAGGCTTGCGCGCGATGCCATGATTGTCGGGCGGTGCGCCGACGTTGCGGATTGAAGCCCAGCTGCCCGCCGGACAAGGTGGATCAACCTGGTTTCCGGCGTCAGGCGCGGGCTCTGTTGTCGGGCGAAGGCCTCCGAACCGGGCGTCAGCGTGGGAACACTTCAGCGCTGCAAGGCGTTTGCATGATGCGACGGGGCGGATGCCGCATCGCGCGATTTCGTTGTATTTGCGTCCTGCGAGCTAGTTTGTTGAGGAGAGCTTTTCATGTCTGATGTACGGCGTCAGGCGGTGTTGCTGCCACGGCCTAACTGGGGCTGGCAGGACCGGGCTGCCTGCAAGGGCGCCGATGTTGTGCTGTTCTTTGGTCCGGACGGTGAGCGGCAGCCCGAGCGCGATATCAGGGAGCGCAAGGCCAAGGCGTTGTGCGGATCGTGTCCCGTCAAGATGGAATGCCTAGGTTACGCGGTCAGCAGGCCTGAGAAGTACGGCACCTGGGGCGGGTTGAACGAGGACGAGCGCTCGGCTGAGCGCCGCAGGCGCATGCGGCGGGCTAACACGAACGCGGCCTGACTCATCCGGTGATTCGTCTGGTGTCCCGCCGATGAGAATGAAATCATGATTTGCCTATGCTGCCGTCGGCAGGAACATGGTTCCTGCCGAGGCGGTTCGTGGTGCGACTGCCAGCACAAGCCGCCGGCGGGCCTGCAGCCCGAACCCCTGATGGGCTGGGTCAGGCAGGGTTAGCCGGCCGGGGCGCGGGAAGTCCCGGAATATCAGGGTTGTCACGACGGTTGCCGACGATGCGGTGGTGGTACGGGTCACAGTGTTCCCTGGGGTAAGGCATGACTCCCGTGCCCCGGCCGCTACGGCCGGGGCAGCCTGGGTCCGTGGGATCTGAGGAGGCACGCACGATGGAGACACTGGCCGCGGAGGCCGCTGAAGCGCTCCAGGGCGCATCAGCCGACGAGGTCATCAAGTGGGCCGCCGAGACATTTGGCGCCCGTCTGTGCATCACGTCGTCGATGACCGACGCAGTGATCGTGGACCTCGCCGCACGGCATGTCCCCGGGATCGACGTGCTCTTCCTCGACACGGGCTACCACTTCGCCGAGACGATCGGCACCAGGGATGCCGCGAGCTTGGCCCCAAGCTGTACGCGCGCAACCCTGACCTGTGCTGCTACCTGCGCAAGGTCGTGCCGCTCGAGCAGTCGCTCGAGCCCTACGACGCCTGGATCACTGGTGTCCGCCGGGAGGAGACTGACGCCAGGACCGATACCAAGGTCGTGCAGTGGGATGCCAGGCGGCAGATGGTGAAGGTCAACCCGATCGTTGAGTGGACCCAGAAGGACGTCGACGACTACATCAGTGAGCACGGTGTGCTGGTGAACCCGCTCGTCTACGACGGATACCCGTCGATCGGCTGCCGTACTTGCACCGCACGCGTCGAGGCCGGTGCCGACCCGCGCAGTGGCCGCTGGGCGGGCATCGCCAAGACCGAGTGCGGTATCCACACCTGACCCGGAGCCACTGCAGACTGGCCCGGTGCAGACTAGTGGTGTGACGACCACTATCAGCACCGGCACATCGTCGCGTTCTGGGCGCGCGACCCATGAGGTCACCAATCAGGTCCCGCCGCTGGCCGGCCATGATGTCGCGGCAGATCAGGCGCTGCTGACCGCTGTCGCCGAGTACGGCGCGGCCTGGGTGGTCCCAGAACTGCGCGCGCTCGGCCTGATGGCCGGCTCGGCCGAGGTTATCGAGCTCGCGAGGCAGGCCAACGAGCACTCGCCCGCGCTGCGTACCCACGACAGGTACGGCCACCGGGTAGACGAGGTCGACTTCCATCCAGCCTGGCATCAGCTCATGACAACTGCAGTCGGCCATGGCCTGCATGCGGCCCCGTGGGCGAGCGCCGAGCCGGGAGCGCATGTCGCCCGGGCAGCCAAGTTCTACGTCTGGACGCAGGCGGAGGCAGGCCACGGCTGCCCGATCTCGATGACTTACTCCGTGGTCCCCGCGCTGCGCCACGCTCCCGAGCTCGCGGACCGGTTCGAGCCGTTGCTGACGGCGAGCAGCTACGATCCGGGACTACGGGTACCGGAGCGCAAGCAGGGCCTGCTCGCCGGCATGGCGATGACCGAGAAGCAGGGCGGCTCAGATGTACGGGCCAACACCACCCGCGCCGAGCCGGCCGGCGAGGGCAGCTATCTGATCACCGGGCATAAGTGGTTCTGCTCGGCGCCCATGTGCGACCTGTTCCTGATCCTCGCTCAGGCCCCAGGGGGCCTGACCTGCTTCCTGCTTCCTCGCGTCCTGCCCGACGGCACTCGGAACCGGATACACATCCAGCGGCTCAAGGACAAGCTCGGGAACAGGTCGAACGCCTCATCCGAGGTCGAGTACGACGAGGCGCTAGCCTGGCCGGTCGGTGAGCCAGGCCGGGGCGTCGCCACCATCATCGAGATGGTCAGCTCGACCAGGCTGGACTGCATACTCGGCAGCGCGGCCGGCATCAGGCAGGCTTGCGTGGAGGCGGTGCATCACGCCAGCCACCGGCGGGTTTTCGGTGCGA
>WNFC01009517.1_pt1 | contig 10762 bp, 13 predicted proteins | sample 5400541 | NCBI WGS metagenome assembly WNFC01 (sample SAMN13153342, study PRJNA577476) | soil metagenome | isolation source: 120 cm saprolite under Douglas fir tree site 2 hole 2 replicate 1 | place: USA:California | collected 2015-04-18
CCGTCCCATTTAATCTCAAAGAGCCAGTTGGGATCGGAAAAGGGGCGGTCGGCGAGCGTCGCTAGCATGGGTTCGACGCGAGACAGCATTGCGCCCTTGCGCGCGCCTTGCAACTCAGACGCCTGAATTAGAGTTGGCTTGCGCTTGGGCGGCAGCTCTTCCTTAATCTCTTCGATTGTGCGTCCGGTAAGCGCCGAACCATCATGCTCGTCGATGTTCCAGGAGGAATCTTCGGCGGCATCCTTGTGCTTGATCATCAACCATTCGTTGCCTTTTTCGCTCCGTTTCAGCTTCACCAGAACAAAGCTGCCCCGCAATTTCTCCCCGTTCAAGCTGAACTTGATTTCTCCCTTTTCCAATTGCTTTAGCGCGCCGAGATTGCCTTCCAAATGAAAAGTCCCGCGGTCCCATACCATTACCGTTCCCGCGCCGTAATTGCCTTCCGGAATTTTTCCCTCGAAGTTGGCGTAGTCCAGCGGATGATCTTCAACGTGCACCGCCAGCCGCTTGTCGGCGTGGCTCTGGGAAGGTCCCTTGGGCACGGCCCAGGACTTCAGCGTCCCATTGATCGCCAGCCGGAAATCGTAGTGCAGCCGCGTTGCCTGGTGCTTCTGAACCACGAACGTGTCACCATGCTCAGCCCCAGGACGGACTTCCAACTGCGGCAGCTTCGGCTTTGGCAGGCGTGTGCGTTTCGCGGCCGGTTGATCCTGGACCTTACTGCCGACCGGTTCGGGCTCGCCGGACGGCTCCGGCGTCCGGTCGAAGCGGCGTTTGCGCTGGTATTCTTCAAGCTTGGCCATGAAAGTATTCTATCCCAGACTTTTCCGCGACCTACGTACCTCCCTGCCCGTGCAAACTAACATCAAGCTGACTAATAAACCACCAGCCCGGGATTCGCCTTGCTTCCTGCCGGGGTGGGCGGCTAATCTTAAAAAGCTCGTGCATTGTCCCAGTCTGCTGTCGAAGGAGCGTAAATATGGCCACGACCGTTTGGAAAGGCCACCTTACCTTTGGGTTGATTTCCATTCCCATGCGCATGTCCGCCGCCGCGCGCGGCGAGCGCATCAGCTTCAACCAGCTCCACAATGTGTGTCATTCGCGGCTCAAGCAGCCCTTGTTTTGCCCGGTTTGCAACCGCAACGTGGAGCGCTCCGAAATCGTAAAGGGTCACGAGTATGAAAAGGATCAGTACGTCCTCTTCAGTGAGGAGGAGCTCGACAAGATCGAGCCTCCCTCGGCGAAAGTCATGGAAATCTTGGAATTCGTCAAGTTGGGCGACATGGACCCGCTCTTTTTCGATTCCTCTTATTACGTTGCGCCGGAAGACGCCGGCGTGAAAGCCTACAAGCTGCTGATGAGCGCCATGCAGGACTCCGGCTATGGTGCCATCGCCAAGCTCACCATGCATCAGCGAGAACACATCGTGATCCTTCGGCCGGGCAGCAGGGGAATGACGCTGCACACGATGTTTTATTCGAATGAGATTCGCGCGGCGGAATCAATTCCAACAGACAAGGTGGAATTGAAAGACCAGGAGAAAAAGCTTGCGCACCAGCTGATTGAGAGCCTGGCGGCTCCGTTTGCGCCGGAAAAATATCGCGACGAGTTCCAAGAAAATGTGAAGGCGATGATTTCTGCGAAGCTAAAGGGGCAGGAAGTGACTGAAGTGGCTCAGCCGCACATGGCTCCGGTGATTGATCTGATGGAAGCCCTCAAAAAGAGCCTTGCGGAAAAACAGGCTCCGCCTGCTGTGGCGGCGGGACCTGTACCCGTGGGGAAAAAACCTCCCGCGCGAGCGGTGGAAGCCATTGCAACGGTGCAGAAGAAGGGAAAGAGAGTCGCCGGTTAAGTTTTCCGGCCATACGATTTGATGGGCCCGACGGACAGATTCAGCCCCGACGAAGTCCAGCGCATTGTGGGCCTCACGGAAAAGCAGCTGGATTACTGGGAACGGCTGCGCCTCGTTTCTCCTCGAAAAGAAAAAGGGATTCGCTACTACGACTTCCGCGACCTGATCGGGCTGCGCACAATAAAGCAGCTAGTCGAAAATGGCGTGCCGGCAAACCGGCTGCGGCGAGCGCTTGCCGCGCTGCGCGAAAAGCTTGCGCATGCCGAGGCTCCGCTCGCGGAACTGCGTGTTCTCTCCGACGGAGGAACGGTGATCGTCGAGCGCGGCGGCGCGCGGCTGGAGCCGCTGTCCGGGCAGTTCGTGCTGAACTTCGAGATGCGCGAATTGAACGAAACGGTGCGCGTCATGACGGGACGCAGCGCCGACGAATGGCTTGCCGTGGCGCTCGAGTACGAATCCGAAGGAAAAAACCGGGCGCAAGCGATCGACGCGTATGAGCGGGCGTTTTGCGTGGACCCGGCGCGGCCCGACGCGCTGATCAATTGCGGCACGCTTTACTACGAAGATGGAAACCTGGAGAAAGCTGCGGAATATTTCCGGCAGGCTCTGGTGCTCGATCCGGAAAATGCCCTGGCACATTTCAATCTGGGCAGCGTGCTGGATGAAACCGGACATGTGAACGCGGCGCGCCAGCACCTGCGGCAAGCGGTTCGGCTGAATCCTATCTATCCGGACGCGCATTACAACCTGGCGTTCGTCTGCGAAAAATTGAAGGCCTATGCCGAAGCGAAGCAGCACTGGCAAGCGTACGTGAGATTGGACCCCACGGGTCCCTGGGCGAGTTACGCGCGCCAGCGCTGCACTCCTTCCAAGGCGACAAAGTCCGCTGGAACAACTTAAGGGCGAATTCCGATTGCAGCGAGCGAAACAAGGCCGAGTTTCCGCCGTCAAAGGGGGGTAGCGCGAAGCGTTTCGTCTATTCTAATTTAGACTAGTCCAGACTAGTCTAAATTAGAATAGATAGTTAGCCTAGCCGAGGTCACAGGAATGTGCAGGAATATCAAAACACTTTTCAACTTTGATCCGCCCGTCACATCTGACGAGATCCGAGCCTCGTCGCTCCAGTTCGTGAGAAAAATTAGCGGCTTCAACAAGCCGTCGAAAGCAAACGAAGCCGCATTCCTGGCCGCAGTCGACGAAATAGCGGCCGTTTCGAGCCGCTTCTTGCACTCGCTCGAAACGAACGCCCCGCCGAAGAATCGGGAAGAAGAGTCTGCCAGAGCGAAAGCTCGTGCCGCAGCCAGGTTCGCCGATTGAGTCCGCCGAAGGTGGCCACGGATACGTGCGGCTAACCCATTTGCCGGCATACAGTTGGTGGAGGCGGGGGGAGTCGGAATTCTGACCCTCACTGATTCCACATAACTTACTGATTCTACTAAACGGCAGAAACCATAAAAACATCGAATTCGCTCAAGTGAGGTACACGGCGGGTACACGGAACCGCTCACTCATAAGCTCTGGGCAAGCCGCAAGAGAGGTGAATTCACGTGAGCACGACGATTGAATTGCTGTGCCGACGTGCGGTTGTAAGGGATACTCAGTCACGGGCACGGGTGGAATCAACCTTACGGACCGCTGAGGCATTGCCTTTGACCTCCACCGGTTGAGGAGGTTTCACAACGGGGCTGGCGGGACGTTCGTCCAGATGCGTGGCTGTCGCGTCTGTCGGATGCGGGTGACCCTTTAGGAAAGCCAGGTAAACGAGCGGGAAAATCGTCCAGAACAACCAAGCGGCTGTAATAACCGCTCCAGCCACACACCACGCACTCCAAGAATGCGTAGGGGGCTCAAGGATTCGTATTGCCAAGGCTCCCACTGCCAAGAAAACGAAGACGCAAATCGGAGCACCTGAACGGCGTACACAATTGCTGCGTTGCGTGATCCGCATTTGCGCCGCACGCCATTGGTCCATTCCACCGATAAAGTCATAACATGCGGTCGACGTACCGCTCTCGCTCAGGAATGCTTTGCATCCACGCATCATTCTTTGGTGAGCATCATTTTGCTCGCTGGATTCGATTTCTACGATCCATCGGAGGAGTCCTTGTTTTCCCCCTAGGCGCATTACCCACAAGATCAAACCAGTTACGACACCGATCCCCGCTATCAAAAGCGATTCGACCAACGTCCAGTTTGAGGACAATCTTTGCGCAAGAGTGTACATCGGCTACTTTCACTGACCCCCGCGCGTTGAGGATGTGCCCAGGATTAGCCCGATAAGCGCACCTATCACCGCACCAGGAGGACCACCGAAAGCCGCGCCCACAAGCGCGCCTCCAGCCAAACCCGCGAGCGCGTTTGCATTGCCAACCGCCGCAGGCGCTTGTTTTACCAACGCGCCGCATGTTCCACAATGCCAAGCTTGGTCGTTGTTCCAGACTTGCGATATTTTTAGACGCTGGCCGTGGCCCGCATACCAAGGGCAGCACGGATTCCAACACTCGAATTCCGGCCCACCTACCTGCCGAGTCTGAGAGACACGGGGTGACGCTGACATAGGGCAATTCTCGCACGAGCAAGCATCGTTCCAAAGAAAAACAGGAACTCCAATTTCATCGGCACATCACGAGTGCCAGCAAAAAGCCCAAGACCGCACCGAGCTGCCAAAATAGCAGCACGTCCGAATCCGTACCATGTTGAAGCACAAGTGGTCAAAGTATCGTCAAATATTATACCTGCCTACCCACATGGTATCCTCACATGTGCCCAACGACCCGAGTCCTGATGAACGGAAGGAGCGCTTCCTTCTTCTCGAATATACCCAAGCCCAAGAGTCCGCTCAATATCACGACTCGCTGACCTGGGAAGTGACCTCGATAATTTGGGGAGCAAGCACTCTTCTAATTGGGTTCATCGTCGAAGCATTATGCAACGCTATCCGGCTGTCCAAGTCGTCATCGCCGGTACCGCTGTTCTCGGGCTTCTTCTTACTTGGATCTCGTTTTACCTAATGCATAGAAATAATCGGCGAATGAACGAGTTGTACCTAGTCTGCCAGAAAATCGAATGCGCGCTGTCGTTCCCACATAGCATTCACTGCGAAGCCAAAAAACAAGTCCATGAAAGGAAGTGGAGAGGTCAACAACGGCGACTTTACTTGATAGTTTCAACATTCTTTTCTATCGTGTGGGTTCTGATATTGATATTTAGCATTGTATGCGTGCAAAGGGGTTGCCGACAGTAAAGTGCTATGCAATAGGGTAAGTTCAAGTCCGTGCGCGCGGCGCAAAGCAGCGCCGTAAACTAGTCGCTCAGCAAATTTCGCAAGGCAGCCTCAGATGGCCACGCGCCCGCGCCAAGGCGATGCTTGTCAGCATGCCGAACCCGTTCCTATTATCAAAGCTCGATTCTTGCGCATTTCGTTCAACGTCGAGGAGCATCCCTACAGGTTCATGAGCTAGGAATCACTGTTACGAGGTAAATATGAAATTAAGCGATGTGCTTGGCAAGAAAATGTGTCCGCTTTGCGATTTTGCAGGCGCCGATACATTCAAGGGCAAATTTGGAAGTGATACTGCTATCGTTGATTGCGTTCGCTGTGGACGGTTCGAGATTAGTGAACAAGCGGTTGAAGTGCTGCCCCAAGATAAGAAGTACCTGCTGTCCTCGGCCTGTCGCCGTTGGCCAGAAAAAGAGTTGCCAAAAATTCTCTCGAACAGTATCGAGGCTTTCGCAAACCGCGCTACGCCGTTAGGTGTTGCGGAGCAAATGGATGCGCTTTTAGCCCTCATGGCTCAGAAGACGACAACACTCGGGAATTGCACCGCGTTCAACCTCTTAAACGACTATCCACTCCTAACATTGCGGAGCAGAGAGGAGGCCGAGTTCTTAATCGGCGCGTTAATTCAGCGCCGACTTGTCAGCGGTGATCCAAGGAATGCAACAGTAACCATTCTTGGTTGGGAGCGTCTTGAGGAACTCAGAAAGTCTGGGAAGAGCTCAAACCGTGCGTTCGTTGCGATGTGGTTTGATCCATCAATTTCATTTCTCTACGACGAAGCCATAAAGCCCGCCATACAACTTGCTGGCTACGAGCCCCTGAGGATCGACCGACATGAGCACGTGAACCGAATCGACGATGAAATTATCGGCCAGATACGAATGTCTCGGTTTATGGTTGCAGATTTCACTGGTCAAAGACTTGGAGTGTACTTTGAAGCAGGTTTCATGATGGGACTCGGGCGACATGTAATTTGGATGTGTAGAGCCGACCAGCTCAGCGAGAACATGCTCCACTTTGATGTCCGCCAATACAACTTTATCGCGTGGGAGTCTCAGGAAGACGCAAAAACCAAGCTATTAAACCGTATCCGTGCAATTGAAGGCGAAGGCCCTCTAATTCCAAAACAGTCGTAAGAAACTACACGGCTACGGGATTCGACAGTTGCCTCTCATTTGAAGGTCAGTGAAATTGTGCCCGTTTTGTGCCCGAACGAAAACAGCCGCACACGAATCAGGCTTCCGCAAAGTAATCTCGAAAAATCGGAAGCAATTGGTCGGCGGACGCTGGAGTGTATTGAGGCGACTGCGCCACGATTATATGGGTGAATCCTCCGAATCGAAAGCAGTCCGCTGGCGTATAGGTAAAGGGGACGACGGGTTCAACGTGCATCGGCTTGGGCGGGGCGAGCGTCCCATCTGCAATGTGCTTAACGCTATCCGGGCTGTACCGTCTAAGCTCAATCAAGCCGGTTCTCGCGTTGCGGTCGCGAAAAAGTAAGTGCAGAAGATCCGTTGGGCGTGGATTTTCTTCGCTGACGGTGCCTCCTGGCGACACTCTTTGCACGAACGTTTCGCCGGCGAACACGTTAAGCGTCGCTGGTTCTCGCCGCTCTGGCTTCTGGTAGGGAAACACATAAGTCAGATTGCCTATCCAGCGATTCGCAATAGCAAAAGCTAAGTAGTTTCCGGAATTGAGCCCATGTGTCCCGAATCGCGGCTCATTTCTTTGTGTCACAGGCAACGCCAACAATTCGGAAAGCAGATATACCCACCCGCCGTCACCCAGCCCGAGATCCGCGTGGGCATCCACATGAATCACATTAAATGGTGCGGACAGCACTCCTGCGTGCAGCCAGCGCCGCCAAGTAGAAAATGCGTCTCGATGCTCGACCATTTCGTGGCCAGGAATGTTGTTGCCTCTCTTAAGAGAGCAGCGCGTCTCAAGAAATTCTCGGACCTGCTCTGGACTTGAATGTGTGCACTCGGACTCGGAAAGACGACCAGTGCCTTCCGGCCAATGTGTAATCGGCCAGATGAAGAAATCGAGGTCGAGGTCGAGAACGGTTTGCATTTACGCGAACTAAGACGCAGGACGGTCAACAGCTTTGCATACTCCTTTGCATAAGCGTGACCCACTCCAGCCCAACAACTCTGCTCCGTCAAGAATCACATTTTTTGTTAATGCGTTGGGCTGACCCTTGTTCCATCGAAAAGCGTAAATGAATCACATTTCCTGGCCGCTCGTTTTCACCTACGAAGTTTGACCACACCGACTCCGCATCCTGGCCAGGCCAAAGCCAATTGATGAAGTGCACGTGGGGGCCCTCTTTCCAATGACTTGGGCGCTGGTCCTCTAGGTCGCGCTGGTCAAAGCAGAAGAAATGCCACTGGGAAAAATTCGGTGTAAAGAAAATGTGGCCTACCAGATACCTCCGCTCCTCAAACATCTGCCCCATCTTCCGGACAGCTTTAGCTGCTTCAGGACCTAACTTTCCCAAGCCATTATCGGCCAGCGCTTTGAGTTCGGAGTCGGACAGGTCAAGGTGCCTTGGAACGATGTCTCGAAACGAGATTTGATGGATGAACGGCTGAGCCTGTTCTTCGCATGAGAGAATCAAAGAAACGAAATCGCTGCCACTGACCACGAGGCTTCGGCAGTACCGTTCAAGCTCCTTCTTCTTGTTGAAGGTAAAAATCTTCAGCAGTGCCTCGAGGTCGGACGTTCCCGTAATCATCATGCAGGCGTCCGATTTGCGCGGCAGTAGTACGTACCTCTCGGGATTGTGTCTGTCGGCTGGTGATGCTTGAACATCTCCCATTCGTCCGCGCGGGCAATGATTACCCGGCGCATCAGCCAGCCAAACATGAAGCCCGCATACTGCTCCTGGTCTGCGGAGAAACCTTCGCAGGCATCGTACAGCGGCTCAAAGACTGTATTTTGCCAGTTGGTTCCCGGCACCCAACTGGAGTTCGTGAAGTCATCTCGTGCGTTTCCTATTGCGTCCGCTCGTCGATTCAGTTCATCTTCCATTGCTTGAATCTGCTCGTGCGTCAACTGCGCGAGCACCCGGCTCAATTCCTGCTCGCTTGGCCTAGGAATCGTCACCACTTCTCCGCTCGTCATTTCTCTTAGCATTTCATCTTCCCTTTCAAATTACTTCGTGTTTCGGCTTGTCACCGAAAATAGCTTCGAGATCTTCCTGTGTTAGCAGGTTGTGGCGCCCAGTCTCAATGTCCCGGTTAGTCCAAATGCGATCGATGAATCTTTGACGGATGAGCGACACCAGCTGACGGAAATGCCGCCTATGCTTATGAATAATGCCCACGGCCATATCAGCGATCTCTTCGAGGCTCTTGGTCGTCAGCCGAGCCAACTCTTTGCGATCTGCAGCGTCTCCCTGACACTGTGACTTGAGTCCATCGAACTTGTTTCCTGCAACGCCGCCGGCGACGAAAAGCATGTAAGCTGCTTTGATCTTGGCGTCCATCTTGGGAATCTCTTCATCAGGAGGGGAGTACGCTAGCGTGGCGAAGTTTCCCACGCTTATCCCTTTCCCGTCTGGGAACCGCACAACCTCAACGTCCAATCCTCTGGCGAGCAGGCCAACAGCTCTGCCAACAAGGATGTGACCTGCTTCGTGCGGGAACGCTTCATCAATACAATTGCCGAATGATTGCATGATATTCCCAACCGACTCGCCTCTACCTGCCCTTCTTGGCGCGCCATGCCGCGGCCCTGTAGTGAAAATTGTAGCAACCCGCTGCTTCCCTGGGTATCCCTGACCAACTCGTCGGCACAGATAAACCCAAGAAAAGGGAAGTACTCAGCAAATACAGGATGTTGCGGGAATTATGCCGAAACGCCCTTTTAAGCCGAAGGTCGTGGGTTCGATTCCCATCGCCCGCTCCAGTTACCTTGGGTCCCTCTAATAACTTAGCGATTTGTCGAGGCGGCAAAAGGCGGCAATCAGAGCCTCAAGGGTGGCACCCATGGCTCGAATGAACGAATCCCAGCGGTGAAATGCGCGGCATTCATTTTCGGTATCTGCTCTTCGCCGCATTCTCATAGGTCCGTAGCGTTATTCACTCGTTCCGTAACGCCACCATCGGATCCAGCCGGGACGCATGCCGGGCCGGTACCGCACAAGCAACCATGGCCACCAAGCTCAGGAGCAACGCTCCCCCACCCAGAATTATCGGATCCCGCGCGTTTCCTCCCGCCCAACTCTCAAGAATCCTGTTCATCATCAGGGTAAGCGCCAGCCCCGCCGCAATCCCGCTACCCACACTCACCACCGTCGACGCAAACACAATCCGCATGACCTGCGTGGGCTGTGCGCCCAACGCCATCCGAATTCCAAATTCGTTCGTGCGCTGTGCCACGACATAGGACACCACGCTATACAACCCGACTGCCGCGAGTGCTAATGCCAGCCACGCCAGGATTCCAAAGATCCATGCCGCCAGACGCTCCTGCTGCCATTCCGGCAGGTCGGTGATCCAGGTTTCCAGGTCCCTGGCCATGCTGTAAGTCTGCTGGTCTGGATTCACCGCAGCCAACTGTTTCTGCACGGCGTGCAGCAACGTCAGCGGTGGCACTTCCGACCTCACCAGAATCTGCGTACCTGGCCACATGTTCAGCGTGAAGGGAATATAAACCGCCGGCTTGACTGGGTCACCCAGCCCATCGTTTCGCGCATCGTCCACGATTCCAACGATCAGCAACCACGACTCGGCCATCCTTGGCGCTGACAGAATCGTCGGCGGGCTATCCTCAATTTTGGGCAACTTCACCGAACTTCCAATCGCGTTGCCGTTGGGGAAGTACCGTTGCGCCAACGTCCGGTTGATGACGGCGATGTGTGAGCCATTCTGATTTTCCGTTTCGCTCCATATCCGTCCTTGCAGAAGTTGAATTCGCAGGACTGCAAAATACCCCGGGCTCACCAGATTGACGGACGTCATCTGTTCTTCCGTTGAGGGCTTTTCCAGGATCTCAAACTGCGTCTTCCCTCCATTCCGCGGCGGTGTGGCGTTGCTCGAAATCGCCGCCATTCTCACTCCGGGCGTCTCCGCCACCTTCGCTCGCATTTGCTCGAAATAAGCCGCGCGCGCTGCCCAGGTCGTAAAAGCGCCGTCGTGAAGCGGAATTCCCACCGACATCACATTACGGGGATCGTAGCCGAGCGGCTTATGCATAAGCCCCAAAAAAGCCTTCAATGCTGCTCCCGCCCCGGCGAGCAACAACAAGGTCAGCGCAACCTGACTCGCGATCAGCACGTTGTTCGTTCTGCGTCCCGCCACACTTCCCGCGACGCGGCGCAAGTTTGTCTGTGCCAACTGCCCTGCCTGCGTCCGCGAAAGCTGCAACGCCGGCCACAATCCAAACAGAACTCCCGTCGCCACTCCCACCGCAACACTAAACAAGAGCACCGGAACATTGATGCGAATCACCACCTCCGGTGCAAAAGCATATTGAGGCAATAACGCCCGAATACCCGCCAAGAGTCCATAAGATGCAAAAACGCCCAGCACCGCGCCGATCACGGCAAGCAGGAGAGACTCAGTCAGTAGCTGTCGCACAATGCGCCCCCGCCCCGCTCCGACCGCCGCCCGGACAGCGAATTC
>WNFC01011882.1_pt1 | contig 10762 bp, 9 predicted proteins | sample 5400541 | NCBI WGS metagenome assembly WNFC01 (sample SAMN13153342, study PRJNA577476) | soil metagenome | isolation source: 120 cm saprolite under Douglas fir tree site 2 hole 2 replicate 1 | place: USA:California | collected 2015-04-18
GGCGCGACCTCCGGGGGCTCCATGGCGCGCGGGCCAAGGGCCCGGATGTGTTTCGGGGTCGGGTCTGGAGCCCCCGCGCCGGCTGCGCGCAGCCGGTCGACGAGCGGCGCCACGATGGCTTCGTTGCCTTCAGCGCCCGCCACCTCGACCTCGATCTCGCGAAATCGGGCCGCCACCCGGCGGCCGTCACGCACCGAGACCTCGTCGTCGACGACCTCCGCCACCCGGCTGCCGTCGGCGCCGATCAGACGCACGCGCCGGCGCATCGTCGATAGACGGGCGACCGGCACCAGCTCAGAAATGCGCACGTAGGCGCGCACCAACGCCAGCGCGGCCGCGGGCGGCTTCTTCGTCCCACCTTGAAAGTTGATCTCATCCCTCTCCAACAGCTCGGGTTGCTCACGCCCCTCTCCCTGAGCCGGAGAGGGAGGCAGCTTCAACGTCCAGCCCTCGCCCGCCCGGTGACGCAGCGAGACGCCCCAGCGCGCTAGTCGGAGGTCGGGGGTGTCGTGGTAGACCGTCTCGAGGCGGACCGATTCGGGCGGGGTCACCGTCACTCCGTCTACGACCCCGGTGAGGTCCGGGAGGTGGAACGCGGGGCCGGCGCGTTCCAGGGCGAGTTCCTGAAAGCGCTTGTGAGCGTTGAGTCCGGTTTCGGTAGGCACCTTCTGCCAAGAGCCGTCGGGTCCCAACTGCCAGGCCAGGACGTCGTCGGCGAGCTCGATCTCGAAGATCTCGGCAAGACGGGCACAGAGCTTCAGATCGGTGACCGGGACCACCGCCTCGACCCGGCGGTCCAGGTTGCGCTGCATGATGTCCGAGGAACCGAGGTAGTAATCGGGCTGGGCGCCGCCGCCGAAGCGGAAGATGCGCGAGTGCTCGAGAAAGCGGCCGACGACCGAGCGCACCCTGATCCTCTCTGACAGCCCAGGGACGCCAGGCCGGAGCGAGCACATGCTCCGCACAACGAGGTCGACTTCCGCGCCGGCCTGAGACGTCGAGTAGAGCGCATCAATGATGTCGGGGTCGATGAGGTTGTTGACCTTGATCGCGATGCGGCCGCCAGGCTTCGCCTCGCGTTCGATGAGCTGGGTGATGCTCGAGCGCAGGCTCGACGGCGCGACCAGCAGCTTGCGGTACCGATGCTGCCGGCTGTAGCCAGTGAGGAGGTTGAAGAGCTCCGTGACGTCGGCCCCCAGGTCGGCATCAGCCGAGAGCAGGCTCACGTCCTCATATCCGTGGGCGGTGCTCGGGTTGTAGTCCACCAGAGTCACTTTGGCGTGCGTCTTCAAGCCGACCAATCCGTAAACGACGTGCACGTTGGCTTCCTCGAGCGCTCTCGCCCAAGCGATGTTCGCCTGCTCATCCCCGCGAGCCTTGAGCTCCACGAGAGCGGCCACCTGCTTCCCGGACTCGGCTGCCCTGATGAGGGCGCGCACGATCGGGCTCGCCGGGCCGGATGTCCGGTACAGCGTCTGCTTGATGGCGAGCACGTTGGGGTCGCTTGCGGCCTGGTCGATGAAGGCTTCGACCGAGGTCGCAAACGAGTCGTATGGATGGTGTGCCAACACGTCGCCCGATCGAAGCACCGCGAACAGATCGGGCACCTCGGCGCCGATTCCACGCAGCCGCGGCTGAGTGGCGGGCGTCCACGGCTCCTCTTTCAGGTCCGGCCGGTCGAGCTGCCACAACGCGCTCAAGCTGCCGAGGTCGAGCAATCCGTCAGATTGGTAAACATCGGCCGGCTGCAGCTCCAGCTCGCGCGTGAGCAGCTCCAGCACCTCCGGCGACATCCCGGGGTCGACCTCCAGGCGCACGACTCGGGCATGCCGGCGGCGGCGACGAAGCTCGGTCTGGATGGCGGCGAGCAGATCCTCTGCATCGCTGTCGACATCGTCGAGGTCGCCGTCGCGCGTGACCCGGAATGGATGGTGCGCAATCACGTCCATGCCGGGGAAGAGCGCCTGCAGGTGGAGCGAGATGACGTCCTCGAGCGGGACGAATCGCGAGTCTTCGCCAAGCGCGATGAAACGAGGCAGCACCGGCGGCACTTTGACGCGGGCGAAGCGATGCTCGCGGCGCTGCGGGTCCCGAACCGTGACCGCAAGGTTGAGCGAGAGGTGGGAGATGTACGGGAATGGATGGCCTGGGTCCACGGCCAGGGGCGTCAGCACAGGAAAGATCTGCTGCCTGAAGACCGTGTGGAGCTGCGTCAACTCCTTCTTGCTCATCTCGTCAACGCGAACGATGGCGATGCCGGTCGCGCCGAGAGCCGGGACGATACCCGAGGTATAGAGGCGGTTCTGACGCTCGACGAGTCCTTCGACTCGCCCGCGGATGGCCCGGAGCTGCTCCAGCGGCGACATACCGTCCGGCGACGCGACGGCGACTGCCGCCAGCACCTGCTCCTTGAGGCCGGCGACGCGGACCTGGAAGAAGTCGTCCAGGTTCTGGCTGAAGATGGCGAGGAACCGCACCCGCTCGAGGAGGGGCAAATTGGGGTCCTCGGCCATGGCCAGGACGCGCTCGTCGAAGTCGAGCCGGGACAGCTCCCGGTTCAGGAATCGAGGGGCCTCCGGGAGGGCCGCCGGGCCTACCGGCTCCGGGTCTGAGTGTGCTCCAACCGCCACCGCCCAACTGTAGCGGGTGCGGGCGAAATCCTAGGTTAGGGAGAGGTTAAAGGCAGGCAACGCGGGCGGTTGTACCCTGAATTGTCCCCGGACTGGGGATTCTCCCCAGTCCGACCCACTCCGGTTAACCGATTCGGGCCTCGGATTTAACCCACCGTCGATAGCCTGGCTACGTCACGGCTGAATCAAGCGCGAGGCGGGAAAAGACCATGGAAGCGATTCACGACCCGGGGCAATCGAGCGTCAGCTGGGTGGCCAGGCTCCTCCAGGTTCTGCAGCCCTTGAGCCTCCGCGCCGACAGGCTGGCGGGTATAGAGCTCTTCGCGGGGCTGCGATGGTCCGACCTCGAGTTCGTGGCCGAGCGGTTCCAGGAGACCGAGGTGGAGCGCGGCACTCGAATGACTCTGCAGGGGCGCCCCAGTCAGAGGCTGTGGCTGATCACACAGGGCGAAGCGCTCGTGTCGGCCAATGCACGTCCGCTGCGGGTGGCCGGATACGGAGACCCCGTCGGCCTGGCATCGATGCTGCAGGGAGGCGGCTCCCCGGACACGACGATCGCTTTGAGCACTATGCGTGCGCTGGCCGCGGACGCGGATCAATTCCGCGAATTGGTCGGGCGGCCGGCGATTCGCGAGCGGCTCGCGGCCGCGGCGCCGGCGCGGCGCCGGCGTCGCTGATCGGCGAATCAAGTTGCTGAAACAGAGTCGAGCCAGGCGGCCGAGTTGGCGGGCAACGTGAGCCGCCCTTCGCTGACGGCGGCGAGCGGCGCGCTCGCCAGTACAAGGCGTCCGCAGGCCGAGAACCTGACCGGGCGGCTGAGAAAGTTGCACGCGACCGTCAAGCGTTCGCGCTTATAGGTCAGCACGCCCGCGGGCGCCGGCCCCCAGGCGATCGACGCCGGCAGCCAGGGCGAGAGGCGGCGGCGCACGGCCAGTGCCCGCTTGTAAAACGACAGCATCGAGGTGCCCGACGCCTCCTCGACGTCAACCGCAAACCCGTCCCATCCTGGTGGCATCGGCAGCCACGGATCGGCGGCAGAAAAGCCCGCATTCGGCTCGCCCTTCTTCCAGGGCAGAGGCACCCGGCAGCCGTCCCGCCCCTGGTGCTTGCCCTTCGTGTGGATGTACAGCGGATCCTGTCGCGCTTCAGGCGGAACTTCCGCCTCTTCGAGGCCAAGCTCCTCGCCCTGGTAGAGAAAGACCTGGCCGGGTAGGCCGAGGAGAAGCAGCAGGGCGGCCCGCGCGCGCTCGCGTCCGGTCGAGCCGCCACCAAGTCGCGTGACGTGACGCACCACGTCGTGGTTGGACAGGGTCCAGCTCGGCGCGACCCCGGGTCCGTGCAACGCATTCATGTCGACGTCGATCGACTGTCGCCAGGCATGAGCGTCCCAACGCGCGCGGATCAGCGCGAACGCCATGTTGAGCTGGTCCGGAAGGATGTAACGCGACTGACGCTGGGGCTCGAAGATCTCTCCAACGAGCACGCGTTGAGGTTGGTACTCGTTGAGGATCTGGCGCCATTTTCGATACACCTCGTGCACCTGCGGTTGGTCGGTGATGAGGAACGCCGGGTCGGGTCGGACCATGCCGCTGAGAGGGTCTCGGACCATCGGCACGTCGGCGAGATCCTTGCGCTTGAAGAGCGCCGATGCGACGTCGATCCGATATCCGTCCGCACCGCGATCGAGCCAGAACCTGACGATGGGCTCGAACTCAGCCGGTACCTGCGGATTCCACCAGTTCAAGTCGGGCTGTTCGGGTGCAAACAGATGTAGGTACCACTGGCCACTGCGCTCGTCATGGGTCCAGGCGGGGCCTCCGAACGCCGAAAGCCAATTGTTCGGCGGCGATCCGTCCGGCTTGCCGTCGGCGAAGCAGTAGAAGGTCCGGTGAGGATCGTCGCGTGAGCTCAGAGCGGCCTCGAACCAGGGATGTTGGTCGGAGGTGTGGTTGGGGACGAGGTCACAAAGGACCTTGAGGCGCAGCTCGTGCGCGCGCGCCACCAGCTGGTCGAAGTCGGCGAGCGTGCCGTACTCCGGGTTGACGTCGCCGTAGTCGGCGACGTCGTATCCATGGTCCGTTTGCGGTGAGGGATAGAAGGGCGTGAGCCAGACCGCGTCGACGCCCAGGCGCTTCAAGTAGTCGAGCCTCGAGGTGACACCGGGCAGGTCGCCGATGCCGTCGTCGTTGGAGTCCGCGAAGCTGCGGACGTAGACCTCATAGAAGGCCGCGCCGCGCCACCACGGACTTGTCACCAGCCGAAATTAACGCAAGAGGCCGGGCATTGCGCCCGGCCTTTGAAAGATTCGGGTGACGCTGAGTTAGCCCAGCGCCGCGACCACGTTGGAAAACACGTTGAGGATCTGGTTCCCCATGGTTAACAGAATTACGATGACGACGATCGAAACGAGAACCAGAATCAGCGCGTACTCAACCATCCCCTGTCCACGCTGGCGGATGTCACCAGCGCGGAACCCCTGACGACGCATAAGACTCACCTCCTTCGAGCTCCCGTGTGAGCTTCCCAACGATAACGCCAACTGCCTATTTTTCAGCCTATCTTCATCACGTCAAACGGCCCAGGACAACGTGACTTGCGCTTACAAACCTGATAATTCAGCCCACGTTGCGCTGCAGCCAGTCGTTAAGGGGCGCCGCGTCGGTCCATACCTTGACCACCTGCTTCCGGGCGGCTGCCGTGCCCAGCCAGGGCTGCAGCCCGAAATCCTTGTAGATGTAGATCAGCTTGTGGCGGAGAAGGCGCGCCCGAGGATGATCCTGCGACCAGCCCGCCGGGACGCGCTTAAGAGCCTCCCCGCCCATCGAATATCCCGCCTTTTCGAGTTTGACGACGATCGCGGCCAGTGGCGCGCCGGTGGAGTCGGCCCCGACCTTCTTTCGATATTTGGTCAACTGCGCGGGCGTCAACTCGTAGCGCCCGGCGGCAACGGTGAGCCCGCGCGCATCCAGCGCCAGGTAACCGCCATGGCCGCCCATCCCCGCGTAGCCGGCGACGTTCGTCTTGTAAGGCGACTTGTCCTTGGAGAACCGGATGTCGCGGTTGGGGCGGAACACCTTGCCGGGGCCGTACTCCGGCTCGAGTGACTCGATCAGCGCCACCATGGGGCCCCGCACCGCCTCTTCATAGACCGTGCGATGGGCGTCGAAATATTTCTTGGAGTTGTCGAGCTCGAGCCCAATGAAGAAGCGCTGACACTCTTCGGGCCAGCCTTTGAACGGATTCGCCAAGATGGCGCAAAGGATATCGCGCGACTGGAACCTCGAAAATAGCCCTCGTGGCGGCGGGGGTTGTGCACGCAGCGATCGAGACGCACGGGCTGCGGCGCGTCTTCAAGACGCGCAAACAGGTCGTCGAGGCTGTGGCCGGCGTAGACCTGACGGTTCGTACCGGCGAGATCTTCGGCTTCCTCGGACCCAACGGCGCCGGCAAGACGACGACGCTGCGCATGCTCGCCACGCTGCTGCCGCCGAGCGGCGGCAAGGCCACGGTCGCCGGCTGCGATCTGCTGACCCAGCCAGACCGGGTGCGCAAACTGATCGGCTACGTGAGCCAGGCCGGGGGGTCGGACTATGAGGTGGTGGGGCGCTTCGAGCTGACCTTCCAGGGCCGGCTATATGGAATGACGCGCGAGGCCGCGAGCAAGCGGGCCGCCGAGCTCATCGAGATGCTGGAGTTGGAGGCGTGCGCCGACCGGCCGGTCAAAACGTACTCGGGTGGACAGAAACGGCGCCTGGACATCGGGCTCGGGCTGGTTCACGATCCAAAACTTCTGTTCCTGGACGAACCGACTACGGGACTCGACCCTCAGTCGCGCGCCCGCGTGTGGGACGAGGTGCGGCGTATGCACGATCGCGGCACGACTGTGTTTTTGACGACTCATTACCTGGATGAAGCGGACGCGCTGTGCGATCGGATCGCGATCATCGACTACGGCAAGATCGTGGCCGGAGGCACGCCCGAGGAGCTCAAGCGCGCCGTTGCAGGCGACGTGGTCACGCTGACCGTGGCCGGCTCACCCGGAGCCGCCCTGGACAGCCTCAAGGACCAGCCCTACGTGCGCGAGGCCTCGATCGAAGAGGGAACGGTCCGGCTCTATGTGGATCGCGGCGAGGTCGCGATGCCTGCGATCCTGCGCCAGCTCGATGCGTCAGGCCTGCAGCTGCTGACCATCGGGTTGCACCGGCCGAGCCTGGACGACGTCTTCCTCCGCCAGACCGGCCGTTCGCTGCGCGAGGTGGCGGCATGAAGCTGCTGCGCGACACCTGGCTCGTGTTCGGGCGGTATTTCTGGATCTTCACGCACAACCCGGCATGGGTCGTGATCGGCGTCGTCCAGCCGCTGCTCTACCTGATCCTTTTCGCGCCTTTGTTGAAGCCGCTCGCCTCGACGCCCGGCTTCCCGAGAGGAGGCGCTTACAACGTTTTCGTGCCCGGGCTGCTGGTCCAGCTCGGGTTGTTCGGGGCGGCCGGCGTCGGCTTCAGCCTCATCGCCGAACTACGTATCGGTGTGATCGAGAGGCTGCGCGTCACACCGGTAAGCCGGGTGGCGCTGCTGCTGGGCCGGGCGCTGCGCGATGTCCTCACGATCCTCGTGCAGTCGCTGATCCTGATCCTGCTGGCCCTTCCGTTCGGTCTTAGCATCAACGTGATCGGCGTGGTGGTCGTGCTGGCGCTGATTGCTCTTATCGGTCTCCTGACGGCATCGGTCGCGTATGCGGTCGCGCTGTGGACTCGCAGCGAGAACAGCTACGCGCCGATCATCTTCACGTCCACCCTTCCGATCCTGCTTCTGTCCGGCGTCTTGCTGCCCATGGGCCTGGCGCCGTCATGGCTGCGCAACATCGCGCTCGTCAACCCGCTCTCCTATGCCGTGGACGCCGCCCGCGCCGTCTTCCTCGGTCATCTCGGTGATCCGAGCGTGCTGAAAGGCGTGGTGATCATGGGCGTGCTCTGCTTCGTCTCCATCGTTTTGGGCGCGCGCGCGTTCGGCCGCGCGGTGGCGTGACGGCAGCGCCGGACGCCAGGCCGTTTCGTCTGGAGTCGGGCGTGATCGCCGCGGAGCTGACCGGCTCGCCCAAGGGACGGCTGGTGGTGGGTATCCCAGGCCTGTCGGCGAACCTCCGCAGCTTCGACGTCATCTTCGAAGCCCTCGACCCCGATCAATCTCGCCGTCTCGCTTACGACCCTCGCGGCCGCGGCCGCAGCGAAAAAACCGCACCGGGGACGTACGGCTGGCCGGCGCATGCGAGGGACGTGATCGAGATGGCCGATCAGCTTGGTGCCGAATCATTCGACCTGGTCGGCTGGTCGATGGGATGTTGGATCGCGTTCGTGGTGTGCGCGCTGGCTCCGGGTCGCGTGCGCAGACTCGTCTTGATTGACGGTGGCGCGGAGCCTGACGCCAGCTCGGTTGCGCCCGTCTATGCGGGACTCGAACGCCTGGGCACGATCTATCCATCTCGGGCGGCATTCTTCGACCTGGCCAAGAAGCTGCCGATGTACACGCCCTGGCCTGCCTGGGAGCGGCTGTTCGACTACGAGCTCGAGGACGTCGCAGGCGGTGTTCGTGCCCGAACGTCGAAGGACGCGCCGTGGGAGGACGAGGGCTACCGCAAGTCACACGATCCCTATGCGCTGTGGCCGGCGGTGACGATGCCGACGCTGCTGGTGCGCGCCGGTCAGGAGATCCTGCCCGGGCTGGGCTACATCCTCACCGCCGCCGATGCGCAGCGATTTCTGCGCGAGGTGCCCGAGTCAATGCTCGTCGAGGTGGACAGCAACCACTACGCGATTGGGATGCAGACCGAGACCGCTCGGGCTGTCGCCGAGTTCTTAGGCTGACCCCCTGTCCCCTGCGGGCAGAGGGTCCAGGGGGGTGCGTTGGGAGCTGGCTCCGCCGGGCCCGACGCTCCAAGGGGGGAGTCCGCCCTCCAACGAGTGGGGCGTGAATTGGTTTAGCCTTCGAAGGGAAGCAGGAATTCGCGTTCCGCGTCCCACATCTCGTCGAAGAGCCGGTCGATCTCCTCGAGCGAACATACGGCGGCCGTAAGAGGATCGATCATCAACGCGTACTTGGCCTTCTGCCGATCGCGCTCGAGCAGCGCCTGGACGACCAGCTCGTGCACGGCCATGTGGGCGCTGTTCAAGGCCGCCAGCTGCTCTGGTATCGAGCCGAAACGGACCGGCTGCACGCCCTCCGCGCTGATGCGGCACTCCACCTCCACGCAGCCGGTGCTCGGCAGATTCTCGATAGCGCCGTCGTTAGTCACGTTCCCGTGGACGCTCGTCGCGCGCCCGCACTCGATGGCTTCGATGATCCAGGACGCGTATTCGTGCCTGCTCGCCTTGGGGACCTCCGCTTCGCCACTCAGCATCGCGTGGATGCGCTCGTCGTTGTCCCGACGCCAGCGCGGCCAGTTGTTGGCGTAGAAGCCGCTCTCCCCCAGATAGCCGGGGCGCGCGTATTTCGCGACCAGGTCAGGACGCTTGCGGAAGTACGGGACGTACTCCGAGAAATGCCCGCTGGACTCGGTCACGAACGCGCCGAGGTGCAGCATCACCTCGAAGCGCACAGGGTCCTGCTCGTAGATCTCGGGGTCGGCGGCTCGCCGGCGGAGCAGCGGGTAGAGATCTTCGCCGTTGCGCTCGAGCCTGGTAAACCAGGCGTTGTGGTTGATGCCGGCGCACTTCCAGTCGAGCTCCTCGTACGGGACCTGGAGATAGTCGGCCAGAAGCCTCGACGTGCCCTGCACGCTGTGGCACAGGCCGATGACCGGCAGCCCGCTGGAACGCGCCGCGGCCAGCGTGAGGATTGACATCGGGTTGGTGTAGTTCAGGATCAACGCCTCGGGCGCCAGCCGGGTGACGTCGGCGACGATGTCGAGCCAGGCCGGCCCCGTGCGCAAAGCCTTGAAGATGCCGCCGGGCCCGATGGTGTCTCCGATGCACTGATCGACGCCGTAGCGAAGCGGGATGTCGTAGTCGGCGCGCACGTTCTGCAGGCCGGCGACCTCGATCGAGTTGACGATGTAATTGCTTCCCGCGAGGACCTCGCCCCGGTCGGTCGAGGCCTCCACCGTCCACCGCTTGCCTGACAGGTCGACGAGCCTTTCTGCGATCTGACGCGCGAGCTCGAGGCGTTCCGGGTCGATGTCGACGAGAGCGAAGGTCCCTGTATCCAGGCCGTCGACGGCGAGAATGTCGGTCATGACCGTGCGCGCGAAGACCGCGCTGCCGGCCCCGATCATCGTCACCTTCGGCATCGCGTCTCGAATTTTAGTCGCGCCCGGTTAGAGGTCTGATCAGGCGCTCACAGCGACCGTCACCCGGTACGTGCCTTGGTTGCCCAGGCACCTCAGCGCTTCTCCGCAGCTGACCCGAGACGCTGACACCGTAGCGCTGCCGACGGACACCGCCTTGTACCAGGCTGCCGTGACTCCGCAGCCCATCCCGGGAAGGCAGCTCCCCATCGGATCCGAGGTGACGACCTGGTCGCCGAGTTCCTTGAGAACGAGCGGGTCAGAGCTCTGGTCGAACGTCCAGTAAGTCGAATTCAAGGTGACTTTGACCGTGTCCCCGACGTGGACTTGCACCGACTGCCCGTTCTTCGAGTCGTCGACCTTCACCTCGGAAAGGCTCTGACCACATGCGCCCAGCCCGACGGCGAGTCCGGCTGCCAGAAGTGCGATGACAAGGCGCTGCATATGGCGACTTAACGGCCTATCTCCCGCGGTGTAACGCGCCTCAGGATAGAAACCGACAAGAAGGAGGAAATCCGAAACCATGACCACGTCAATCAAAACCGGCTACGCGCCCGTCAACGGCCTCGACCTCTACCACGAGATTCGCGGCGCCGGCGATCCGCTCGTCCTGCTGCACGGCGGCGTGGTCGGCATGACCATGTTCGACCCGATCCTGCCGGAGCTTTCCAGCGGGCGGCAGGTCATCTCCGTCGACCTGCAGGGCCACGGGCGCACGGCCGACATCGACCGGCCGCTGAGCTTCGCGACCATGGCCGACGACATCGTCGCGCTGCTCAAGCACCTCGGCTTCGAGAACGCCGACGTCATGGGCCTTTCGCTTGGCGGCGGGGTTGCTCTCCAGGTCGCATTC
>WNFC01038175.1_pt1 | contig 10762 bp, 11 predicted proteins | sample 5400541 | NCBI WGS metagenome assembly WNFC01 (sample SAMN13153342, study PRJNA577476) | soil metagenome | isolation source: 120 cm saprolite under Douglas fir tree site 2 hole 2 replicate 1 | place: USA:California | collected 2015-04-18
TCTTCGGCGCTGGCCTCGAAGGCGACGGGCTTCCCCATAGCCAAGATTGCAGCCAAGCTGGCCGTGGGCTACAGGCTCGATGAGATAACCAACGATATTACGCGCAAGACTCCGGCGTGTTTCGAGCCGACGCTCGATTATGTGGTGGTAAAAATCCCCAAGTGGCAATTCGAGAAATTTCCCGGGACCGACGAGAGCCTGGGACCGCAGATGAAATCCGTGGGCGAGGTCATGGCCATCGGCCGCACCTTCAAAGAAGCATTGCTGAAGGGCGTGCGCGCGCTCGATACCGGCAAGAAAGTTGGCTCGGAGAAGATCGAGCCGAAGATTCTCACTCAGCGCTTAGTGACGCCGCATCCCGAACGGCTTTCCTATGTGCGTTACGCTTTGCGCCAGGGCCATACCGTCAAACAATTGGCCAAGATGACGTCCATCGATCCATGGTTTCTCTACCAGCTCAAAGAAATAAACGAGATGCAGCTTGAGTTGGAAAAGCACCCCATGGAATCGATTCCCACGGAAGTATTGCGGGAAGCCAAGCGCATGGGATTTTCTGATGGCCGTCTCGCCAGCGTCTGGCGGCTCAGCGGAAAAAGTGGGCAGGAGAAAGTGCGTCATCTGCGCAAGAAGCGCGGCATCATGCCGGTGTACAAACGTGTGGACACCTGCGCTGCGGAATTCGAAAGTTACACGCCATATCTGTACTCGACCTACGAAGACGAGGACGAAGCGGCTCCGACTAAAAAGAAAAAGGTCATCATCCTGGGCAGTGGTCCCAATCGTATCGGGCAGGGAATCGAGTTTGATTACTGCTGCTGCCACGCTGCCTTCGCGCTTCGCGACGACGGCTATGAGACGATCATGATCGATCGTGCAGTTCGGCGGACAGACTCCACTCAACCTCGCGTTGCCCCTGAAGGCTGCGGGCGTGAATATCATCGGCACGTCACCCGAGTCCATCGACCTGGCAGAAGATCGCAAACGATTTGGCAAGCTGCTCGACGAACTCGATATTCCCCAGGCGCCTGGCGCCATGGCTGCTTCGGTCGAGGAAGCCATTGAAGGCGCCAAACGTGTTCAGTATCCCGTGCTAGTGCGGCCGTCGTATGTGCTGGGTGGACGCGCTATGGTGATCGCCTACGACGAAGAAACCGTTGTCCGATATATGAAGGAGGCGGTCGAATACTCTCATGATCGCCCGGTGCTCATCGATCATTTCCTCGAAGACGCGATCGAAGTGGATGTAGACGCGCTCTCCGATGGCGAGGACGTAGTTATCGGCGGCATCATGCAGCACATCGAAGAAGCCGGCATCCACTCTGGCGATTCTTCTTGCGTGCTTCCGGCCGTGGATATTCCCGAGGCTTTACTAGCGCGCATGCGCGAATACACCTTCAGCCTGGCCCGTGCTCTGAAAGTCGTCGGCCTGATGAACATTCAGTTCGCCATCCCGCGCACCAATGGCAATTCCAAGGGCAATGGTTCCGAGGCGGGGAAAGTCTATGTTCTCGAGGTGAACCCTCGCGCCTCGCGTACCGTGCCCTATGTGTCCAAGGCAACTGGCGTTCCCATGGCAAAGATCGCCGCGCGTCTCATGACTGGGCGCAAGCTGCGCGAGTTCTTGCCCGACTTCATCGATCGCCGTGCCGACCTCAACACCGGACATTGCTACTACGTCAAGTCACCTGTGTTCCCCTGGAATAAATTTCCTGGAATCGATACCGTTCTCGGCCCGGAGATGAAATCCACGGGCGAAGTAATGGGTGTCGCCGACAATTTCGGCGAGGCTTTCGCCAAAGCACAAACTGCCGCCGGACAAAAGCTGCCTACCCAAGGCACGGTCTTCATCAGCGTGACGGATCACGACAAAACACACGTCGCGGAAGTCGCCCGCCGCTTCGTCGACATGGGCTTCAAGTTGGTAGCGACCGCCGGAACCGCCGATATATTGGAAGGCGCAGGGATGACGGTGGAGCGTGTCTACAAAGTGAAAGAAGGTCGTCCCAACGTGGTAGACCTAATTAAGGGCGAACGTATCCAGCTGATCATCAATACTCCCACGGGTCTCGAACCATGGTTCGATGAAAAAGCCATCCGCCGGGCTGCAGTGAACGCGCGAATTACTTCGATCACTACGTTATCCGCCGCGCGAGCCGCCGCCGAGGGCATTGCCGCATTGCAGCGTGGCGAATTGAGAGTGCAAGCATTGCAGCACTTGCACGCGGACCGCTCGGCTCGAGCCCGCCGTTAGCTCAAGCTTGCCGCCGCGGTATAAGCTGGGAACTGAGAACTTAGAACTGAAGGCTGAGGTTCATTCCCATGCTCCTTCACGGCGTCTTCCCTCCCGTCACCACGCCGTTTTATCCCGACGGCAACGTGTATTTCAAAAAGCTTGAAGCCAACGTTGAGCGCTACTCCAAAACTCCAGTCGCTGGCATTGTTGTATTGGGCTCCACGGGAGAGGCAATCCTGCTCTCGGATGAAGAGCGTCGTGAGGTGCTTAAAATCGCGCGCGACGTAGCCGCGCCGAATAAAGTCCTGATAGCCGGAACCGGAATTGAGTCGGCTGCCGAAACTTTGAAGCTCACCGAATACGCCGCGAAGTTGGGATACGACGTAGCCCTGTTGCGCACCCCGCATTACTACAAAGCTACGACATGCCCGCTGAGCTGGTAATCGAGCTGGCGGCGCATCCCAATCTCATCGGCATCAAAGAATCAAGCGGCGATGTGGAAAAGGTCCGAAAAATGGTCGAGGGGACTCGCCGGATCAAGCGCTCTGCCGCGGTGACAGAAACATTCGATGCAGTCACACCCCGCATGCTGGAGCCGCGTAGAGAAAACAATGGGCAGGGCGGGGAACTGGTCCCCGTGACGGCGCTATCCGGGGCGTCCCGGCCGTCCTCATCGGCCGTGAGCGTGATCTCTGAAGTAAAGACGCGACAAAAAGAAGTTGGGTTCCAGCTGCTCGTAGGTTCAGCCCAGAAGCTGGAACCGTCACTACAAGCCGGTGCGGTGGGTGCAATCCTGGCTTTTGCCGATGCAGCTCCAACCGCTTGCTACGAAATCTACGCGGCCTGGAAAGAAGGAGACACCGCACTAGCCCGCTTGAAGCAGGAGCGCATTGCCAAAGCCGCTGAGCGAATCGCTGGAGACTTGGGCATCCCCGGGGTGAAGTACGCCATGGATTTCAACGGCTACTTCGGCGGAGCCGCACGGCTGCCTCTATTGCCCCTCACCGCCGATCTGAAGGCCGAAGTGGAACGCCTGCTTTCAGACATCCGGAATTAATTGGATCAAGCCCCTTGTGGCTCCCTATCCAATGCACTATTATTAGAACGAACGTTCGAACTATGGCTAGTTCTTCGCCAGCCACGCCTCAAGTCCTGCCGCGCCGCGCGAGAGAGATGGCGCCTACGGAGACACGCTTCGACCGCCGTTTAGCGAAAATTCTTGCCCACGCCACCAATGTCTTCTGCGAAAAAGGATACGAAGGCGCCTCCATGCGCGACCTTTCGCGCTCTAGTGGCATGTCCCTGGCCGGGCTTTATTACTATTTCGAATCCAAAGAGAAGCTGCTCTACCTCATTCAGAAGCACACTTTCACGACCATCGTAGAGCGTCTCCGCGAACGGCTGGATCAAGTTGAAGATCCCGCCGAGCGAATCCGGGTTTTCATCTTGAATCACGTGGAATATTTTCTGGCCAACCAGAAAGCCATGAAGGTGCTCTCGCACGAGGATGACGTTTTGAAGAATGGCTACGGATCCGAGATTGCCGGCATCAAGCGCGAGTACTATCGCATCTGCATGGAGTTGCTGGAGGACTTCAAAAGGGTCAGAGGATTACAATTTTCTGGTCGCATTGCAGTGCTCAGCCTGTTCGGAATGATGAACTGGATTTATACCTGGTATAACCCCCGGGCCGATGCCAACGCCAAAGACCTGTCGCGTCAGATGGGAGATATTTTCTTGCAAGGCATCTGCGCTCCCGGCAAAACAAGGAAGAAACGATCGGCCCTAGCGAACTGATTTGACATCTTAACGATTCGAATTCGCGATTGCGAAAAGGAGTCTTATCCATGGCGACCACAGTACAGCCGACCGCCGGCGAGACCACAAAGCAATTAGTTAACTATCACGTCGATGCTGGCGTGGCAGTGATCGAGATGAACGATCCACCGGCCAACACTTATACCTACGAGATGAACCGGCAACTCGATGAGGCGATCCTCAAGGCGCGCATGGACAACAACGCGTACGTCATCCTGCTCACCGGTGCAGGCGACAAATTCTTTTCCGCCGGCGCAAACATTAAAATGCTGGCTAGCGTCGATCCCACTTTCAAGTACTACTTCTGCCTGCACGCCAATGAAATGCTGCTTCGTCTTGAGCACACTCCCAAACTGGTAATCGCGGCGATTAACGGACATTGCGTCGGAGGCGGTCTTGAGATCGCCATGGCCGCGGACATTCGTATTGCCCGAAAAGATGCGGGCAAGATTGGCCTGCCAGAAGTCAACTTGGGCGTGCTTCCCGGCACCGGCGGCACGCAGCGGCTTTCCCGCATGGTCGGCAAGAGCAAGGCCATCGAATTGATGGTCACGGGAAATACTTTCTCTTTTGAAGAAGCGCAGGAGCTGGGCATCATCAACGATATCTTCGATCGGGAAAACTTCATGGAGAACGTCATGGAGTACGCCCGCCAGTTCTGTCCCCCAAACAAAGCGGCCAAGGCAGTAGGACGTATCAAACGTGCGGTACAGACGGGCTGGGAAATTCCCATGGAGTCCGCCCTGGCTGTCGAACGTGAGAACCAGCAACTGCTTTTCCAAAGCGACGACGCCAAAGAGGGCCTGGCCGCCTATGTGGAGAAACGTCCAGCAACCTTTACCGGGAAATAACTGTGACAGGAAATGATGATTACTGCTAACAAGGCAAAGCTCGAGTCCGGCCGCCTGTTGATCGACGGGCAGTGGACCGATGGCGCGAAGAAGTTCGACACCATCAATCCCGCCACGGGCGAAGTCTTGACACAGGTTGTCGAGGCTTCCCCAGAAGCCATTGACCGTGCCGTGTTGGCAGCGCGGAGGGCGTTTGAGGACCGCAGCGGAGCCTGGCGCAAAATGTCAGCCAGCGAACGCGGACGTCTAATCTGGCGTCTGGCCGATCTCGTCGAGAAGCACATCGACGAACTAGCGGAGCTTGAAACTATCGACAACGGCAAACCAATCTTCGAATCGCGCTACGTGGACATGCCGATGGTCATTGACGTTCTCCGCTATTACGCGGGCTGGGCGACAAAGATTCACGGTGAAACCGTCAACACCTTCGAGACTGCATTCACCTACACGTTGCGGGAGCCCGTCGGCGTGGTGGGCCTGATCATTCCCTGGAACTTTCCGTTGTTGCTGGCTTCATGGAAGCTTGGCCCGGCGCTGGCCTGCGGCAACACCATCGTGCTCAAGCCTGCGGAGCAGACTCCCCTGACCACTCTTAGGTTTGGAGAATTGGCGATCGAAGCCGGCGTCCCCGCGGGGGTGCTGAACATCGTCACCGGTGGACCAGAAACCGGCAAAGCCATTGTGCGCCATCCCGGAATCGACAAGATTGCCTTCACTGGATCAACTGCTGTCGGCAAAGAAATAATGCGTAGCTCGGCGGACACATTAAAGCGGGTCACACTGGAGCTGGGCGGAAAGTCCCCCAACATCGTTTTCGCTGATTCCGATATTGACGGCGCCGTCAAAGGTGCCATCAACGGGATTTTTTACGGCAAAGGCGAAGTCTGTAATGCAGGTTCACGGCTGTTCGTTGAAAAAAAAGTTCAGGACGAATTTCTCGAGAAGCTTGTGGCTCGCGCCAAGAAACTGCAGCCCGCCGATCCGCTCGATCCCAAGACTCGTTTAGGAGCCATCGTCAGCCAGGAGCAGATGCAAACTGTGCTCAGCTACGTCGAAACAGGAAAGAGAGAAGGCGCGAAGCTGATTGCCGGCGGGAACCGCGTTTCCGTCGATGGCGGAAAAGGATTTTTCCTCGAGCCCACCATCTTCGGCGACGTCACCAACGACATGAAGATTGCTCAGGAAGAAATCTTCGGCCCCGTGCTGGCGACGTTAAGCTTCGACGATATCGACCAGGTGATTGACCTCGCCAACCGCAATCAGTACGGCCTCGCAGCGGCAGTCTGGACCCGCGACATAAAAAAAGCGCATTCGGTATCCCGCCAGCTCAAAGCTGGAACAGTTTGGATCAACACCTACGGATTGATGGACGCCGCCTTACCCTTTGGCGGATACAAAAGTTCAGGCTTCGGCCGTGAATTGGGAATGCACGCGATTGAGCACTACACAGAGTTAAAAACGGTATGGCTGAATTTATAAAGAGAACTTATGCCGGGTAAAGTTGCAAAAATCGGAACTTTCAGCGATTGGGTCGGGATGTTCGACGACTGGCGCAAAGAGATCGGCGTCAATCATGACGAGATCGCCGACTTCAAATTCGACACGCTTTACGGCGCGATTGAAACCGAAGAAATTCAATTCGGCCACTTCAAGGGACGCCGCAAGTGGGAGAATCTTCGCCAGGTGCCCACGCAGCAGATGCGCGACGCCTTAATCAATCTGATCGTCTATCAGGGCGATACCGAATTTGCCAGCGTGGAGCAGCAACGCAAACTGTTCGAGACCGCTCCTACCGACTGGGATCGGCGCGCTCTCACCCGCGTGATGATTGAAGAGATGCGCCACGGTTGGCAGATGTGCGCGTTGTTGGTGGATCACTTTGGTTATTCGGGCAAGGTCGAAGCCCAGAAGATGCTCGAGCGCCGCGCCTTCGATAACCAGCGGCTGCTCGGCGCATTCAACGTCGATGTTGATAACTGGATGGATTTCTTCACTTACACCGACTTCGTCGACCGCGATGGAAAGTTTCAGTTGCAGATGCTGAAGTATTCCGCGTTCGCTCCGCTCGGCCGCTCCATGTCTTATATGTTGCGCGAAGAAGCGTTCCACATGGGCACCGGAAACGATGGATTGAGGCGAATCGTCGAAGCAGGCGTGATTCCAGCGTGGCTGATCCAGCGATATCTGAATAAGTGGATATCAAGTTCATACGACTTATTTGGTACGGACCACTCCTCGTCGGCGCATTGGGCCTACGTGTGGGGGATCAAGGGCCGTTATGACGAGCCGAAAAATGAGCAGGAGGCGAAGCTCGACGAATTAAACGACTACAACCGTCAGCTTTATCGTGACGAGGTAGCGGGACTGATCGAGCGTTTCAACACTGTTTTGAAACCTGGAGAGCCCAAACTGTATGCGCCGGACATAAAGTTCAATCGCGCCATCGGCCGCTGGGCAGGCTTGAAGTTCCACGCCCAGACCGGCGAGCCGCTGGATGACCGTGCCTATGAGCAGCATTTAAAGGAATACATGCCCACTCCGGAGGATAAGACTCTGCTGCTGGACATCATCCGTAACGAGAAAAAGTGGATCGTTGCCAAAGAGGGTGGACGCGATCCTCTAGCCACGATTGGTGAGCCACGAAAATCGGCAATTAATTTGACCAACACCCGGCAGCTCGGCGCCACGTCATCCGACTATACCCTGGGCGAGCTGATGGTCGCGATTGCGGCCCGTGAAATTCAGGACGCTGAAGTGGTGTTCGTCGGAATGCGACTGCCGTTGATCGCGTTTGTCGTGGCAAAAAGAACTCACGCTCCGAATGCAGTTGGATTATTCGAAAATGGAGTGATTCGCTCAACTGCCGCGCCGGAGCTGATCTACACCATGGCCGATCCACCGAACATTCGCGGCGCCACGCAATGTCTGGACATGCTGGGAGTGATGAGCCTGTTACAGTCCGGTCGCGTCCATCTGGGATTTCTAGGCGCGGCTGAGGTGGATCGCTTGGGCAATCTGAACTCCACCGAGGTGCGTGGGCCGAAAGGACGCACTCGCCTTCCTGGCTCAGGCGGAGCGTGCGACATCGCGTCTCTGGCGCAGCGCTTCGTCGTGCTGCTCGAGCACAGCCGCGAGCGTCTGCCCGAGCGAGTTTCTTATCTCACAAGTCCAGGTTACGGAGACGGACAGGGCTGGCGGCAACGTATGGGCCTGCCTCGTGGCGGTCCAGCGGCGGTGATAACTACCAAAGCTGTCCTGCGTTTTGCAGACGATGGAGAAGCTTATCTTTCGTCGGTGCATCCCGGCATCGAGCTGGATGAAGTTCTGAGCAACACCGGGTGGAAATTGCGGATTGCTGAACATGTGAGCCAGACTTCCGAGCCCAGTGCAGCAGAGTTGAAAGCAATTCGCGACTACGATAAAGATGGATTCTGGACTAAGTGAATCCCTCGAGCGCGAACCCTGACCCTGCGGATTAACGAATGGCGATACAAACATCTACGAAGTTCTCTCGAGTAACGCTCAGCTATCACCCCCCAGTTGCACATGTGTCCCTGCAAAATCCGCCGTTGAATGTGATTGATATTGCGATGATGGAGGAAATGGCAGAAGCGCTGGTAGAAATCGAGGCCCGCCCGGATGTCCTGGTCATCGTGTTTGCCGGCTCCGGCAAACACTTCTCTGCTGGAGTCGATATCGCGGCTCACACTGCGGATAAAGTTGAGGCGATGCTGGCCAAGTTTCACGCCGTAATTCACTTGCTGGTAAGCTCGAAAAAGGTAAGTATCGCCGCGGTGCACGGCCATTGCCTGGGTGGAGGCGCTGAGCTGGCCCTGGTCTGCGATTTGGTGTATACGGCCGAATCCGCTACCTGGGGCTTCCCAGAAATCACACTGGGATGCTATCCGCCAGTTGCGGTGACAGCGCTGGCCGCGGTCGTCGGACAAAAGCATGCCGCCGATCTCATACTGACCGGCCGCAGTATCAGTGGTAAAGAGGCGGCAAATATCGGGCTCGCTAATCGAGCCGTCTCCAGTGAAGAGGTCGAATCGGTGCTGCAGGAATCCATCGAGCATCTCAAAAAACTTAGTTCAGCGGCACTGGCCGTCACCAAAAAAGCGATCTATGCGTGGGACTCAATTCATTTCGACAAGGGACTGGCGCGCGCTGAAAAGATTTATCTCGACGATCTGATGACGACCGAGGACGCACAAGAGGGAATCAATGCTTTCCTTCAGAAACGGGAACCGCTGTGGAAGGGCAGGTAACGCCAACCACTAAACCGCGCCGCGTTAAGCCAGCACACCTGATGTGCGGTATGCCGTTGTGGGGTATCTGCGGCGCGATACTGTGCTCGTATCTGGCCTATGTGTCCTATGCGCATGTGCGTCAGGGAGAGTTCACTTGGTCACACGATCTCTTGTCGATCGTGACTTACGCGGTTTGGGTACTTCTGATCGCAGGGCTGATCAGTGAGACTCGCTGCCTGCGTGAACGTCTTTTCTTTGTTCTGGTATTCGCCAACTTCACACTGGGATTTGTACTCGCGGTGTGGGCGGAGGCTCCTTTCGAGATGGTTCGCAAGGTAAGGGAAATTTCGTCAGCACTGTGGGCCTTGGCGGCGATCGCCAGTTTGGTGGTCGCGCTATCTCGCGGACGCAGCACTGCGGAGAAGAAAGCAGATGTCTAAGCTCCTGTCCATGCCCGGGGCGATCTCTGACTTCGTCCCTGATGGCGCCTCGGTCGCTCTCGGTCTGCAGATGGAGCAGATGATTCCTTTTGCTGCCGGACACGAGATCATCCGCCAAAAAAAGCGCGGCCTGACGCTCATCGGTCCCATCTCAGACATTCTCTTTGATCAGATAATCGCCGCCGGATGCGCCGAGCAGGTGATTGCCGCCTGGGTTGGCAATGTGATGATGGGATCGGCCTACAACTTCCGGCGCGCTGTCGAACAGGATGAATTGAAAATCTTTAACATGACCAATTTCACCGTGACGCTGGCTCTCCAGGCCGGGGCAATGGGAGTCCCATTTCTTCCCACGCGCACTGCGTTAGGCAGCGATGTGCCCAAGGGAAACCATTTTTTCTACCAGATTTTTTCCCCATTTACACCCAAGGAACCGTTGTGGGCGGTTCGCGCGTTGAATCCCGAAGTCACCATCGTGCACGTCCAACGCTCAGATGCCGAAGGAAACGCGCACTGCTGGGGCAACTTCGGCGTGCTGCTGGAGGGTGTTCGCGCCGCCAAACGAGTCATTTTAGTGGCGGAAGAAATTGTTGAGCCAGAGGTGATTGCCAGTGATCCTAATCGTACGGTCATCCCCGGATTTATGGTGAGCGCCGTGGTTCATTGTCGCTATGGTGCACATCCATCCCCGGTGCAGGGATACCACAATCGTGACAATGCTTTCTTCCGCCAATATCACCAGCAAACGAAAACAAAAGCAGACAGCGATGCCTGGCTCGAACGATGGATTTACAGCGTGCCAGATCGCCGTGCATACATGAATCAACTGGGCGCTTGCCGCGTCGAAGAGTTGGCCGTGAAGCAACACGCATATGCGGTAAAGACAGATTATGGATATTGAAAAAGCAGCACTTGGCACTTGGCACTTAACATTTTGCCTCCGAAACTGCTGGGAACTGGATAAAGGCGGCATGAACCAGGAATGGCTAAGTGCTGAATGCTAAGTGCCGAGTTTTTTTCCCATGGACTTTGAAATCAGCTCCGGAAAAGTAAACACCATGCTCAAGCAAGGCGAGAAATTCACCTTGCTCGACGTGCGCGAGCCTTGGGAATTGGAGAAAGCTCGAATCGAGGGCAGCAAGAATATTCCAATGGGAGAAATCCCAGCGC
>WNFC01009522.1_pt1 | contig 10760 bp, 8 predicted proteins | sample 5400541 | NCBI WGS metagenome assembly WNFC01 (sample SAMN13153342, study PRJNA577476) | soil metagenome | isolation source: 120 cm saprolite under Douglas fir tree site 2 hole 2 replicate 1 | place: USA:California | collected 2015-04-18
GCGCTGCCCGCGCGGGTTGCGGGCGCGCCCGCCGCGGGTGCCCACCGCCGCCTCGAGCTCGAGCTGGACGAGCCCGTCGACGGCGCTGCCCCGGGGCAGACGGCGTGCCTTATGGCCGGCGACGCGATCGTCGGCCACGCCACCATCGCGCGGTCCTAGACCGGCCTAGACTCAGGCTCCCATGCCCAAGCACATGTCCTCGGACGAGATCCGCGAGACGTACCTCTCCTTCTTCGAGGCGCGCGACCACAAGCGCCTGCCGAGCGGCTCGCTCGTTCCCGCGACGCACGACCCCTCGGTGCTGCTGACGACCGCGGGCATGCAGCCGCTCAAGCCCTACTTCCTCGGGCAGGAGAAGCCGCCGCACCACCGGCTCACCACCTGCCAGAAGGTCTTCCGAACCACCGACATCGAGAACGTCGGCAACACCACACGGCACCTCACCTTCTTCGAGATGCTCGGGAACTTCTCGATCGGCGACTACTTCAAGCAGGGCGCCGTCGAGTACGCGTGGGAGTTCTCGCTCCAGGTGCTCGAGCTGAACCCCGAGGACATCTGGATCACCGTGTTCGAGGGCGACGAGGAGCTTGGGCTCGGCCCCGACGAGGAGGCGACGGCCGCGTGGGAGTCCGTCGGGGTCCCGCGCGAACGGATCGTCCTGTGCCCGCGCAGCGAGAACTTCTGGCAGGCCGGTCCGACGGGTCCGTGCGGTCCGTGCTCCGAGCTCTACTTCGACCGCGGCGTGGAGTTCGGCGCCCCGGACGACCTCCCCGGCGGCGAGAACGAGCGGTTCGTGGAGTACTGGAACCTCGTCTTCATGGAGTTCAACCAGGACCCGGTGAACACGCTCGTCCCGCTGCCCGCCAAGAACATCGACACCGGGCTGGGGCTCAACCGCATGGCGATGGTCCTCCAGGACGTCCCGTCCATCTTCGAGACCGACCAGTTCAAGCCGCTGATCGAACTGGGGGGGGAGCTGTCTCATCGCCCCTACGGCGAGGCCTTCCCCACCGATCGCGCGCTTCGGATCCTCGCCGACCACTCGCGCGGAATGTGCTTCCTCATCGCCGACGGCGTCGTGCCCTCCAACGAGGACCGCGGGTACATCCTGCGCCGCGTGATGCGCCGGGCGATCCAGCAGGGCCGCGTGCTCGGGCTCCAGGCCGGCTTCCTGCCGCGCTACGCCGACGTCGTCGAGCAGGTGATGGGCCCCGCCTATCCCGAGCTGGTCGAGCAGCGCGAGTCGATCCGCCGCTGGCTGGCCGCGGAGGAGGAGAGCTTCGGGCGCACGCTCGAGCATGGGACCAAGCTGCTCGAGGACCTGATCGCGCAGGCCAAGGAGACCGGCGCGGAGGGCATCTCCTCCGAGGACGCCTTCCGCCTGCACGACACCTACGGGTTCCCAATCGATTTGACCCTGGAGCTCGTGGCCGAGCACGGCCTCGGCGTTGACGAGGAGGGATTCGAGGCCCTGATGGACGATCAGCGCCGGCGGGCGCGCGCGACGGCGCGCGCCGGCCTGCCCGACGAGGCGGGTCGCGAGCGGGTGCGCGAGTTCGCCGGCGCGGCGGGCTTCGAGACCGAGTTCACCGGCTACGCCACCACCGAGCAGGCCACCACGGTCGGCGCGGTCGAGCGCGAGAACGGCCGCGTGCTCGTGAAGCTCGCCGAGTCGCCGTTCTACCCGGCCGGCGGCGGCCAGGTGTCCGACGCGGGCACCCTGGAGTGCGCGGACGGCGACTGCCGCGCGCATGTCGCCGAGGTCTACCGGCTGGGCGACGACCAGGCGGTCGCGATCGCCGTCGAAGAGGGCGACCTCGAGCCGGGCGAGCGCGTGGTCGCGCGCGTCGACGCGGTCGCCCGCCACGCGACTGAGGCCAACCACACGGCGACGCACCTGCTGCACGCGGCGCTGCGCGAGCGCCTCGGCGGGCACGTGCGCCAGGCCGGCTCCTACGTCGGCCCCGACAAGCTGCGGTTCGACTTCACCCACGGCCAGGCGCTGACCCCGGACGAGCTGCGCGACATCGAGGACCGCGTCAACGAGTGGGTGCTGGCCAACCACCCTGTGCGCGCGCTCACGACCACGCTGGACGAGGCGCGGCGGCTCGGCGCGATGGCGCTGTTCGGCGAGAAGTACGGCGACGTCGTGCGCATGGTCGAGGTGGGGGACGGCTCCTTCTCGCGCGAGCTGTGCGGAGGCACCCACGTGCGCTCGACCGGCGAGGTCGGCCTGTTCACGATCTCGGGCGAGAGCTCGAGCGCGGCCAACGTGCGGCGCATCGAGGCGCTCACCGGCCCCGAGGCGGTCGGGCTCATGCGCCGCCACGACGCGATCCTGCGCGACGTCGCGGCGCGGCTGCGCACGCGCCCCGAGCACGCGGCCGAGGCGGTCGAGGCGCGCGAGCAGGAGCTCAAGGAGTACAAGGCCGGAGCGAAGCGCGGCGAGGGCGGCCACGAGGTCGACGTCAAGGAGCTCGTCGGCCGCGTGGACGACGTGGACGGCGTGCGGGTGCTCACCGAGGCGGTGTCGGGCCCGGACGAGAAGGCGCTGCTCGAGCTCCTGGACCGGCTCAAGTCCGAGCTGGGCGACGCGGCGATCGTGCTCGGCTCTGCCGTCGACGGGCGCGTCGCGCTGGTCGCGAGCGTCGCCCCGGCCCTCGTTGAGCGCGGCGTGAAGGCCGGCAGTGTGGTGAAGGCGGCCGCCGAGGTCGTCGGCGGCGGCGGCGGCGGGCGCGACACGATGGCCCGCGCGGGCGGGCGCGACCCGTCGAAGCTCGGCGAGGCGCTGGCCGCCGCCCGCAGCGCGATCGAGTCGGCGCTCTCCGGCGCCTAGCTCCGGTGCGCGTGCTCGCGCTCGACTACGGCAGCGCGCGCTGCGGCTGCGCGCTCAGCGACCTCACCGGGACGGTCGCCACGCCGATCGACGCAGTCGAACGGCCCGGAACCCGCCGCGGCCTGCAGCGGCTGCGCGCGCTGGTGCGCGAGCGCGAGGTGGGACGCGTCGTCGTGGGGCTGCCGCTATCTCTGTCGGGCGAGGACTCCGAGCAGACCCGCGAGGCGCGGGCGTTCGCCGAGCGCCTGGCCGAGGTCCTCGGCCCCGGTGTCCCGGTCGAGCTCTACGACGAGCGGCTGACCACCCGGCTGGCGCAGCGCACCGGCGGCCGGGCGAGTGAGGACTCACGCGCCGCCGCTCACCTCCTCGAGGGGTGGTTGACGCGCGCGGACGGGGCAGGGGGCCCGGAGGAGGCGTCATAAACCCGCCCGGTGGGTAGTCTTCCCGCGTGACGCGCCGGCGAGGAGGCGTACGCCGGTGTAGCGGCCCGGAGCTCGCAGCGAACCCGGCCGCCTGATGGGATGACTCTGTTCGACCGAAAGCCGATGTCGCGCGAGCGCACGCAGGAGGACCGCGAGCGCGCTCGTGCCGAGCGCGAGGCGCGCCGCGCCGCGCGCGACGGCCGGACGCCCGCCGCCGAGGACCCCACGGTCGCGCCGCCCGCGCCGGAGCCCGCACCCGCACCCGCACCCGCACCCGTTCCCGTTCCCGTTCCCGAGCCCGAGACCGAGCCGGCGCCCCGCTTCGAGCGCGAGCTCGAGCCGGCCGCCGCCGCGATGACCCGCCGGCAGGCGGCTCCCGCCCGGGCGCAGGCGGCGCCGCGGCAGGCGCCTGCCGCGCGCCCGTCCTTCATCGACGAGCCGGTGCAGGAGGACTGGACCGCGCTCGACGGCCACGAGGTCGCGGCGCTCGACGGGCACCAGGACGGAGAGCCGGCGGCGGGTCGGCGCTGGCGCCCGCACCGGCGCTCCGAACGGCCGCCGCGCGAGCCGCGCGAGCCGCGCTCCGGCGGGTCCCGTCGCGGGCCGCGCCGCTGGATCCCGCTCGCGCTCCTGGCCGCACTCGTCATCGCGCTCGGATGGTTCGCGATCTCACTGTTCCAGCCGTTCCACGGTGAGGGCAGCGGCGCGGCCGACGTGCGGATCCCCGTCAACAGCGGCGTCTCCGCGGTGGGCGACGTGCTCCAGCGCCGCGGCGTGATCTCCTCGAGCTTCTTCTTCGGCCTGCGCGTGCGCCTCAGCGGCCACAGCGGCGACCTGCATCCGGGCGTCTACGCCCTCAAGCGCGACATGAGCTACGGCGCCGTCATCGATGCGCTGGTCAAGGGCCCGGCGGCAGCGAAGACGGTCGACATCACGATTCCCCCGGGCCGCGCGATCCGTCAGACCGCGGCCCGCCTACGCGCGGCGCACGTCCCGCTGCGCGGCTCCTACCTGGCCGCCGCACGGCGCTCGCCTATGCTCAACCCGGTCAGCTACGGCGCGCGGCGCTCGACGCCCAATCTCGAGGGCTTCCTGTTCCCCGACACGTACCAGGTCCGCGTTGGCTCGCCCGCTTCGGACCTCGTGGCGCGCCAGCTCCAGGCCTTCAAGAAGAAGTTCGCGAAGGTGGATTTGCGCGCGGCCAAGAGCAAGAACCTGAGCGCCTACGACGTGCTCATCATCGCCTCGATGATCGAGCGCGAGGCCGACCTCGACCGCGAGCGACCGATGATCGCCCGGGTGATCTACAACCGGCTCAAGCAGGGCATCCCGCTGGGCATCGACGCCACGACGCGCTACGAGCTCAACGACTTCACCCGGCCGCTCACCGCTTCGGACTTCGCGCGCAAGTCGCCGTACAACACGCGCCTGAGCAAGGACCTCCCGCCGACGCCGATCGGCAATCCCGGACTGGCGTCGATCCAGGCCGCCGCCCACCCGGTCAAGGGGAAGCTCCTCTACTACGTGGTCAAGCCCGGCGCCTGCGGTGAGCACGCCTTCTCCACGACCTACGCGCAGTTCCTCAAGGACGCCCAGCGGTACAGCAACGCCCGCGCGGCGAAGGGCGGCAATTCGCCCACGTCGTGCCGCTGACCGGCGTCCTGGGCTGGCCCGTCGCCCACAGCCGTTCCCCGGCGATGCACGAGGCGGCGTTCGCCGAGCTCGGTCTGGCGGGGTGGCGCTACCAGCGCCTGCCCGTGCCGCCCGCCCTGTTCGCCGAGACCGCTCGTGCGCTCGGGGCGGCCGGGTTCGCGGGCGGGAACGTGACGATCCCCCACAAGGAGGCCGCGCTCGCACTGGCCGACGAGGCGGGGGAGGAGGCGGCCGCGATCGGCGCCGCGAACACGCTGACGTACACCGACGGCCGCATCCGCGCGGACAACACCGACGCACCCGGCCTGCTGGCGGCCATCGGCGAGCCCGTCGAGGGCCGCACCGCCGTGGTGCTGGGCGCGGGCGGCAGCGCGCGGGCGGCGGTGTGGGCGCTGCTGCGCGCGGGCGTGCGCGACGTGATGGTGTGGAACCGGACGCCCGCGCGGGCCGAGGCTCTGTGCGCGGACCTGGGTGGCCGCCCTGTCGTGGAATCCGAGCCCGCAGACCTGCTCCTGAATTGCACCTCGGTGGGCCTGGACACATCCGACCAAACCTTCAAGGAGCTTCCGATCGCCGCCGATTCCCTCGGTGACTATTGCGCCTTGATCGATTTGGTTTACACGGAAAGCGGCACGAACCTCGCGAGGGCCGCGGAAAGCAACGGCGTGAAGACGGTGGACGGACTGGAGGTCCTGGTCCACCAGGGGGCCCTGTCCCTGGAGCGCTGGACGGGCCGCACGGCGCCGATCGAGACGATGCGGCGCGCAGCCCGCCTTCCGAGCCCGCGGTAGCGCGTCCCGCCCCGGAGCCACCGGCGCCCGCCCCAGAGCCGGAACCCGGTCCCGCTGCAAGGCCCGCCCCAGACCGTCCTCCCGACCCACGCGTCGCCTCGACGCCCATAAAGCCGGAGCCCGAAAGCGCCGATGAAACCGGGGATCCCGAGTTCGGGGCCCTGCCGCGGCCTTCCCGCACGCCCTCCCGACGCATGGACCGCAACGACCCACCCCATCTCCAGTCGGTTCCCCCTGAGGTAGAGGACGGTGTCCTGGCGCGCAAGGCCGACGCCGAGCCCGAGCGCTCCACCGGCATCACGCCGCCCTCGCGACGCGGCGGGTCCGGCCGCTTCCTGACCGACGTGATCGCGGACCTCGGCTTCGCCGACGCCGCGAGGGTCGAGGAGGCGGTCGAGTCGGCCCGTACGGCGGGCCAGACCCCCGAGATGGTGCTGCTCACCGCGGGAGCCATCACGCAGGACCAGCTGGCGCGTGCGGTCGCCGAGCGCTACGGCCTCGACCATCTCGACCTGAACGTGTTCCAGGTCGACATGGGCGCGGCCAATCTCATCTCGTCCGCCGCCGCGCGGCGCTACGAGGCCGTGCCGGTGTCCTTCGTCGACGAGCGCACGCTGCTGGTCGCGATGGCCGACCCGGCCAACGTCCTCGCGGTCGACGACGTGGCAATCATGACCGGCCTCGAGGTCCGCCCGGCGGTCGCCTCGCGGGAGGACATCGCGGCGCTGATCACCAAGCTCAACCGCCTCGACGACGCCGTGCAGGAGGCCGTCGAGGAGGAGGACCAGGATGCTGCGGCCGAGGTCGTCGACCTGCGCGAGTCCGCCGAGGACGCGCCGGTCATCAAGCTCGTGCACTCGATCATCGCCCAGGCGGTCGAGCTCGGCGCGTCGGACATCCACTTCGAACCGGAGGGCTCCGACATGCGGGTGCGCTTCCGGGTGGATGGCGTGCTCGGTTCCTCGACGACGGTCCCTCGGCGGATGGTCCTGGGCGTCGTGTCGCGCATCAAGATCATGGCCGACCTCGACATCTCCGAGCGTCGCGTGCCCCAGGACGGGCGCGTCGGGCTCACGATCGAGGGCCGCCACGTCGACGTCCGCGTCGTCACGCTGCCCAGCGTCCACGGCGAGTCGGCGGTGCTCCGCATCCTCGACAAGGAGGCCGTGATCATGGATCTCGACGGCCTGGGCATGCAGGACCATGAGCGCGACCGCTACGAGCAGTCGTTCAAGAAGGCCTACGGCGCCGTCCTGGCGACCGGGCCGACCGGATCGGGCAAGAGCACCACGCTGTACGCGGCGCTCAACCAGCTCAACACCCCCGAGAAGAACATCATCACGATCGAGGACCCGGTCGAGTACCAGGTCGACGGGATCACGCAGGTCCAGGTCAACCCGCGCGCCGGCCTCGGCTTCGCCACCGGCCTGCGCTCGATGATGCGCGCCGACCCCGACATCATCATGGTCGGGGAGATCCGCGACGCCGAGACCGCGACGATCGCCGTCGAGTCCGCGCTGACCGGGCACCTGGTTCTCTCGACGCTGCACACCAACGACGCGCCGACGGCCATCACCCGGTTGGTCGAGATGGGCATCGAGCCGTTCCTCGTCGCCTCGGCGATCGACTGTGTCGTCGCCCAGCGCCTCGCCCGCACGCTGTGCACCACGTGCAAGCGCCGCACGCTGATCCCCGCCAGCGTGCTGGAGGACGCGGGCTTCCACGCTGGGTTCGACCTCGAGGCCTACGAGCCGGCGGGTTGCGGACGCTGCGCCCACACCGGCTTCAAGGGCCGCGTCGGACTGTACGAGGTGATGGTCCTCAACGAGGAGATTCGCAAGCTCGTGCTCGAGCGCGCGCCCGCCAACCAGATCGCCGCCGCAGCGGAGCAGGCGGGCATGCGACGGCTGCGAGACGACGGTTTGGAAAAGGTCAAGCAGGGCCGCACGTCCATTGCCGAGGTCGTGAGGGTGACGGGATCCGCCGGATCTGCCGATTAGGAACGACGAGGGGAGCAACCACCCATGAACTTCGAATTCTCAGACGTCCTTATCGAGGTGCTCGACCGCCGCGCCTCGGACCTCCACCTGACCGCGGGTTCGCCGCCCATGGTGCGCGTGCGCGGCCGCCTGTCGCCGCTCGAGGGTTACCCGACGCTGACGCCCACCGACACCCGCGAGATCGTCTACTCGATCATGTCCAACGACCAGCGCCAGCGGCTGGAGACCGACTGGCAGGTCGACTTCGCCTACCAGATCCCCGCCCGGGCGCGCTTCCGCGTCAACGCCTACTTCCAGCGCACGGCGATCGGCGCGGCCTTCCGCCTGATCCCCGCCGAGATCACGCCGATCGACCAGCTCGGCCTGCCGCCCATCGTGCACGACTTCGTGGACAAGCCCCGCGGCTTCGTGCTGTTCACCGGCCCGACCGGCTCCGGGAAGTCCACCTCGCTCGCCTCCCTCATCGACGAGATCAACGAGTCGCGCGAGGACCACATCATGACGATCGAGGACCCGATCGAGTTCCTCCATACGCACAAGAAGTGCATCGTCAACCAGCGCGAGCTCGGCTCCGACGCGGTGTCCTTCGCGCTCGCCCTGAAGGCGGCGCTGCGCCAGGACCCCGACGTCATTCTCGTCGGCGAGATGCGCGACCTGGAGACGATCTCCACCGCGCTGACCGCGGCTGAGACCGGCCACCTCGTCTTCGCCACGCTGCACACGCAGGACACGCCGCAGACGATCGACCGCATCATCGACGTGTTCCCGCCCCATCAGCAGCACCAGGTTCGGGTCCAGCTGTCGGTCGCCCTGCAGGGGATCGTCACCCAGCAGCTGCTGCCCACGGCGGACGGCTCGGGGCGCTGCCTGGCGGCAGAGGTGCTCATCCCGAGCGCCGCGGTCCGCAACCTGATCCGCGAGGGCAAGACCCACCAGATCTACTCGGTGCTTCAGACCAGCGCGCAGGCCGGCATGCAGACGATGGACTCCGCGCTCGCCACGCTCGTGCGCGCGGGCAAGATCACCCGCCAGCTCGCCGAGCAGCGCGCCACCAGCCCGGAGGAGCTGCGCCGCCTCATGGGCGCCGCGCCGGCGGGCAGCGGCAACGGCGCACCCCCCGCGGTCCAGGCCATGTGAACGGAACGATGACCCGTCCCGTCCGACACCTCCGAGGGAAGGCCTAGACCATGGCCTCCTTCGTCTTCCGCGCGGTCGACCTCGCGGGCGTCCCCGCCCGCGGCGAGGTCGACGCCGAGAGCAAGCAGGCCGTCACCGACCAGCTCAAGGCGCGCGGGCTGATCGTCCTCGACATCGACGCCAAGAAGGGCTCGAAGGAGCTCTCGATCGACTTCTTCGAGCGGGTCAAGGCGCGCGACCTGAGCATCATGACCCGCCAGCTCGCCACCATGGTGAGCTCGGGCGTGACGATCCTGCGCACGCTCTACGTGCTCGAGGAGCAGACGGAATCCAAGCTCCTCAAGCATGCGCTGGTGGAGATTCGCAAGAGCGTCGAGGCCGGCCTGCCGCTGTCCGACGCCCTGGCCCGCCACCCCAAGATCTTCAGTCCGCTGTACGTGTCGATGGTTCGCTCGGGTGAGGCCGGCGGCCTGCTGGAATCGGCGCTGCAGCGCACGGCCGACCAGCTCGAGAAGGAGGACGCGCTGCGTCGCCAGGTGCGGGCCGCCATGGTCTACCCGGCGGTCGTCATCAGCTTCGCGATCGCGGTCCTCCTGGCGCTCGTCGCGTTCATCGTTCCCGTGTTCGCGAAGGTGTTCAAGGACTTCGGCGGCAAGCTCCCGGCGCTCACGAAGTTCACTGTCGGCCTCTCGGACTTCATCACGAGCAAGTGGTACCTCGTGATCGTGATCGTGGCCGCGGTCCTGTGGAGCTTCTTCGCGTGGAAGCGATCGAGCTGGGGCCGCCCCCAATGGGACCGCTTCCGACTCCGAATCCCGCTGCGCATCGGCGAGGTGGTCCAGAAGGTGGCTCTCGCGCGCTGGTCGCGGACCCTGTCGGCGCTGGTCAGCGCGGGCGTCCCGATTCTCCAGGCGATCGAGGTCACCGGCAAGACGGCCGGCAACAAGGTGGTCGAGAACGCGATGGACAGCGTGCACGAGTCGGTCAAGCGCGGCGGCACCATCTCCGCGCCGCTGAAGGAGGTCTCGGTCTTCCCGGCGATGGTCGTCCACATGGTCGGCGTCGGCGAGGAGACCGGCGCCCTGGACACGATGCTCACGAAGATCGCCGACTTCTACGAGGACGAGGTCAGCGCCGCGATCAAGGCCCTCACCTCGATCCTCGAGCCCGTGATGATCATCCTCATCGGCGGGATCGTCGGGTTCATCGTGATCTCGATGTACCTGCCGCTCTTCAAGGTCTACGACAGCATCAAGTAGAGGCCGTAACGGACCCCCGTCCGACGCGTGATCGGGGTAACAGCCGGATCGGAAGCGGGTACGTTGGTCATGGGCGTCTGGGCATACGCTCTGGTCCTCGCAGGCGCCTTCGCGCTGACCGGGACTGCCGTCGGTAAATGGTGGTTCCTAGCTGCCCCCGTCGCCCTGTGGGTCACGCTCGAACTCCTGCTCGCCGCCACCGGCAATCCCCAAAGCGACCAAGACACTCCGACTGAGTTGGTCATCCTCAGCTTCGTGCTGATCCTGCTGCCAGTCACGGCGGGTGCCGTCGTGCGAACCGCGGCGGGGAAGCTGATCAGGCGCCCCCGGTGGGGATCGGCACGGAGCCCCCGAGACGACAAGGCCTCGCCGTGAAGCATGTCACCGCCGTTGCGCTGTTTCTCGCCGCGGTGATCGTCTACGCCGCCGCCGACCTCGGCGCCGATGACCTGTGGGGGAGCCTGCTGTTTTTCGCCATCGGCTTCGTCTTTGGGCTGGCCCTGGGCGAGTGGTGGGCCGTCCTGCTGTGCGCCCTCTGGCTTATCGCTGCCGTGCTCTTTCCCGACCCCGACAGCGGCGTCGGGGGCACGGCCTGGATGGTCGGCTTGGTCTTCGTGCCCCTGTCAGGTGTCGCAGTCGCCTTGGGTGTCGGCGCGCGACAG
>WNFC01014843.1_pt1 | contig 10760 bp, 11 predicted proteins | sample 5400541 | NCBI WGS metagenome assembly WNFC01 (sample SAMN13153342, study PRJNA577476) | soil metagenome | isolation source: 120 cm saprolite under Douglas fir tree site 2 hole 2 replicate 1 | place: USA:California | collected 2015-04-18
GGGGGCTCATCCATTCTTGAGCAACCACTCTTTTCGAGCAAGACCGCGTTCGGTTAGAGCGTATTGGAACCTGCCTGCTTGGCGGGTCCGACTCAAGAGTCCTTGTCTCCAATAACGGAGGAGCCCCATCTCGACAGCCTTGTCGGTCAACTTGAGCGTCCTATCCGTTGCCAAGAGCAAACGAATTTTGAGACTGTCGAGCTCCTGTGTTGGTTCGAAGAGGCCAAGTATACGGATCTTGAGCTCGTTGTAGTTCATTCTTGCGAGGTGTGGGTGGGCAATCACATAAAGATATTGTGGAAGATGCGATTGTAGAAATTCTCTTAGCATGTTCTTGAGAGGGCTGAGAGTAACACCTTGTATGCGTTCCCGAGCGTGTTGTTTCGGCGAAACACTTTCACTTTCACTCCCGATTTCCAGAGTAACACCTTGTCGAAGCGTGTTCGGGACCGAAAATCGTTATATATCTACAACGGCGAAGGCTCGGGCTGAGCATTATTGTCCGACCTGGAAGCAGTTCAGAGTTCACTTCAACCCAGCCAACCTAGCGGGACGGTAGAAGTGACCGTTAGACACAATGGCGCAGAGACCAAGGTAATTGGGAACCCGGAGAATGTTGTTCGCGAACTTGTCATCTTCTTCTCGAAAGCCTACCCTTCGCTTGAACTAGCATCGAAGCTCGTACTCTCTGTCGATAGCGTGGAGTTCCTGCAAAACTGTGCAGGCGTCCTCGCCTTCTCTCCCGAGGGTCTTGTGATTTTGAAAGATACGAAGACGCTGAAGGATAGGGAGCTCATGATGCTTCACGTCGCCGGAGCACGCATGTTCTACTTGATGGGAAAGAAAGACAACGATTCAATCTCACTAGACGAGCTGGCCAGGATTACGGGCCGGGTCACTGGGACCATTGCGGGCCGTCTTAGCGAACTTGTACGAGAGCAGTTGATCGAAAGGGTCGGAAAGGGCTCCTACCGGCTTACCACTATGGGACAGCGAGTGGTCATCCAGACACTGATGCCAAAAGCGGTGCAGTTGCCGGAGAGGTAGAGAGCGATGACAGAGCGTCCGAAGATCAAGGTTCAGATCGAATGGGGAGACATCAAACACACCGCCGAAGGCGACCTGGAGACTGTTGTACAGGAGGTTATGCGGTTCGCCGCACAGGTCTTACCCAACTATTCACTCGCATCGAAACTGACATTCTCTCCGGACTATTCGTCGATGGTGGATGATCTTTCTGAAGTGGTCAAACTGACACCTGAGGGTGAGGCTGTCTTTCTGAAACCAGAAATGTCAGCGGAACAATCGATCGCTCTCGTCCTGCTAGCTACCCGAGTTGCCCATGCAGTAGGCACTCGACCTGGCGTCGATATGAGCCCTGAGAATATCAGCAAGGCTATCGGAAAATCCGTCAAGACAGTCCGCAATACCCTGGCGATGATGGGGAAGACAGGTATCGTCGAGCGGACCAACGAGGGAAACTACCGGCTCTCGATCCAGGGAATCCGCAAGTCGCATGAGATCGCGAGAGGCGTGACAGCTCGCGCCGCCGCGTCCCAGCCTGAAACAAAGGTGACCGCGCCAGGATGATAATAGAGAGGGTGCGGGGACAGGCGGGAGAGGGGGATCTCCCGCCCAATACTGGGGGAATCTAACCTTGCTCCACCGCACCCAGGAACTAACTGAACCTCTAGCACAATTAAAAAGCATACCGGAAGAGCTTCAACACCCAATACCCGAAGCTCTCCTCCAGCTCTCAACAAAATCAATGCAATCGCTACGAGGGTCCACACTCAACCCGCGAACCGTGTCCCTCGTGGATATGGGGCTGGATGATGGAGACTCTGACGAGCAGCTCGAAATCGGTGCATCATCAATGGCAATGGGTTTGAAGCGCAGCCCAATTAATCCATTGAGAGAATCGGTTCCAATTGCGGCCTGTGACGCGTCCAGCGTTAAGATTGGCGAAACCGAAACTGGAATGATATTCGCAATTCGAGCAGTTGCCGTCTGGAGACAACCCGACAGGATTGCTTTCACACGCTGGGGACCATTGCTGTTCCACATTCCCAACTCCGATGGCCAACAAGAAAAGTACAGAGATGACGATTCAAGGGCCTTCGGCGGGCTATCGGTCAAGACCCTCCGGGTTCTGACGAAGCTGAGGAATCACGTGGAACGCTGGGTCCAGGAAGAGCTAGCCCTCTCAGTCAAAGACGGGGTTGTCCTGTTCGATGGCTCGTTGACTGCTGGGACGCCTGACAATCCTTCCAGCAGAGTCCAGCGAATCCTCTCTACAGCCCGCAACAACAACAGCATTGTCATCGCTCTCTCGAAATCTACCCAGCTTACCGTTGGCGGAAAGAATATTCTCGGCTTCTTCGACGCCGAAAAAATCCCCCATATCATTGACATAACCTCCGTTGTCGAGAACGAATATCCTGCCTACCCTATCAGATTTCTTGGACGAGTCTGCGTCTCGAAACTCTCGCCCGATGGTTTCCTGTTTCGAACGGATATTGACCGGGACGCTGATGAGCAACAATCGCTTGTCGCGCTCGGCCGTATTGCCGGGACTGATGTCATCTTCCACGGCTACCCCGAGACATTGAGGATCGCCCACATATTCAGCACGTTCACCGCCAACGAGATACTCGCCGTCCAACGATTCGTCGCCAGCAACCACCATGTCAGTCTTCAAGCTCGGCCCAACCTTCGACGATCATTGTTCGGACCCTTTGGAACAAGCAGGTACGTGGCCTAAATGCGAATCTACCGGAAGGAAGCCGATGAGGTCCAGCTCATCGCCTTCCCCGACGAGCACGTTCAGAAAGGAGACTATTTCGTAATCGAGGACCCAGCGCAGTCGAGAGGGCTCCTCGTCCAAGCGATAGACTTGCAGTACGCCAACGTTCCAGGGGTCCTAGAGGATATTCTCAGAGACGTAATGACTGATGGGGAGCTTTCAGGGGAGGATGTGGACCCATTGAACATTTCGAGCCAGGTGGACGCGTTGAAAGATACGAGGCTAGCGGTCTGCAAGATTCGTGGAACCATAGCCCAAGACGGAAGCCTTTCACCCAGCACGTCTTGGCTGCCCTCACGCACAGCATCAAAGATCCGGCCCTATGCGGTCAACCGGCTGATAATGAACGGTGGAAAGATGCCGGTCAAGCTCGGACACAACGATGGCGAACCGATAAGCGTGGACGCCAGCGGACTTGACGGCGGTCTGAACATAATCACTGGAAGAAAAGGCTCAGGCAAGTCTCATCTGGCGAAACTACTCCTACTGTCCATGGCAGGATGGGGTGCACCATGCATTGTTCTCGACGTAAACGGGGAATACATCAACCTACACAAATCCAAGGATGGACGACAATCATCTGCACGACTGACTGTCCTAGCCCCGAGAAGCGGCCTAAGCTTCTCCATGGCCAAACTGGGGTTGAGAACTGTCGCGGGGGTCCTGAGTCATGCTCTCGATCTTCCGGCGACCTCGTCCAAGGTCTTCACCACTATCTGGAAAGATCTGGAAGCTCGGGGAGACTTGACCCTGCCGACTGTGATCCAAGCGGTACAGTCGTGGAGTTGCCATGACAGCGTCCGCGAAGCTCTAACTTCCAGGCTACAAGTTTTGATGGAATCAGGATTGTTTGACGAGGCGAACCCGTTGACGGAAGAGAGGATTCTTCATACGATCGAGGGAGGCGGGGTCTTAGTGGTTAATCTGAAGAATCAGAGCCAGATCGTTCGACGAATACTTGTCGAGATCTTTCTCGGAGAACTGACCAAAATTCTCTCCTCAAACTGGCTCAAGGCAGCGTTTCTCTTCGCAGAGGAAGCGCACCTGTACTTGCGGGATACCTACTGGGATGATATTGTTACGCGGATGAGGCATATTGGATTGTTTACCACCTTCATCACGAACCAGCCGGACACTGTTCAGGAAGCGATCTACAGGCAGGCGGACAATGTGTTCATCTTCAACTTCACAAACGAACACGACATCGAAGCTATTGGTAAGGTAGCGAAGGCGGATAGCGATACCATACGCTACCTTGTCAGAGGAATCCCCACAAGACGGTGCTTACTGCTGGGCAATGTCGTCAAGGACCTGCCACTAATGGTGGATGTAGAACAGTTGGACGTCAGAACAATGGGCGAAACAAGACTCTTCTTCTCATAGGTTGGCCTCAAAATGAGCGACCGTTCGGAACTATGTACCGCCTCAAAAGATGAGAATGGCCCGACCACCGTCCAAAGGCTTAAAACTAGTTTTCCTGAAGCCGAACCACGTGCCTTGGCCCAAGAGAATGCCGTAATTGCAACGCCTCAAGAGCTTCTGAACACAACTCACCGTTTGTTCTTGGGGTTCGACTCCCAAAAGATGTCGCAAATAGAAAATGAGACCATTCATCTCGCACTTACGTCTCCGCCCTATTGGAACCTGAAAGACTATGGAAATCCCTCACAACTGGGGTATAGAGATTCACTTCCTTCCTACATCAAGAAACTCAGAAATGTTTGGCGTGAATGCTTGAGAGTGCTTCTACCTGGGTGCAGGCTTTGCATCAACGTAGGAGATGAGTACTTGCGAGCTAATGGAAATACCCCTTACCAGATTATTCCATTACACGCATACATTGTCAATGACATAATGAATAAGTTTGCCGACAGAGTAGTGTACCTGGGCAGCATCATCTGGCAAAAGATTCCCACTACGAGGACGACAGGTGGTGCATCCGTAATGGGGTCCTACGGTTTCCCTAGAAATGGGTACGTCAGCTACAACTACGAGTACATTGCCATTTTCAAAAAGCTTGGTTCTGCGCCACGACCCCCTTCCACCAAGGGTAATGAGCGGATTGGACTGGATGAATGGAGACGCCTCTTCAACGGGATTTGGTCCTACCAAAGTGACAAGCAGATCACGGAAGAAGAGGAAATTAATAACGGCATTTGGCGCTTCAAAGGAGCGCGTCAGGTAGGAGGGATTGCGATTTTTCCCGACGAATTACCTCGACGCCTCATTAGAATGTTCACGTATGCAGGAGACACCGTCTTGGACCCTTTCATGGGAAGCGGAACGACCACCAAGGTTGCTTTCGAGATGGGGAGGAATAGCATCGGATACGACATTGGCTTCAGGGGTGATAATAATGACTGGAAGGAAGTTGTGAAAAACAAGATACACTATTACAATCTAGAAGAGAGAGTGCGAGATTCCACCTTTCGTCTCGTGACGAGGTAGGCCTCTCCACAAACTGGACATTCCACAAGCATCTCGGGTCCTGCAGATTGTCCCCGAGTGATCATTCTTGAGGAGCAGTTGTGGCATTCCGGGCTAGCGTTCATTCCTCCTTTCGCACCTCGAGCGAGCCGTAATGATCAAGATAATTCTGGAAAACGATGTTCTTCTTGTTCTCAATTTCCAGCTTTCGACCCTCTAAACTTCCAATGTAGTCTGTCAACTCATTCGGCCTTACTATGATGAAGTATCCGGCATGAGTGTCTCCGGCAATCGGTAGACCGTATCTCCTGATTACCTTGTCAACAATGCTTCGAACCTTGATGAAAGTATCTCCTTCTTTGATTCCCAACAGTCGAGATAGCTCCCGTGAGTGTATTGCGTTTTCTTTGCCCCGATGCTCGAGCATTATGTCCCGAGTCTTTCTGACGAGTACTAGTTCCTTGGGAGAGATTTTTATTTCCGCCATTCCGATACCATCTGAAGGACCTCGGGGTCCTTCTTCAATTCCTTCTCCAAAAGGCTCTCTATGAGCTGTGTCAGCGTTGTTCCATGCTTGAGCGCGTATACTCGTGCAGCTTTCCAGAGGTTCACACTCATCCTTATGCTGGTGACATTTCTCACGATTTGCTTTGACAATCCGCCCCTCCGTAAGGAGGAGCATTATTTAACTATTGAGCTATATATTGCATGATATAATGTAGTACAGCAGGGCCTCACCGACTTTTGCATGTTCAGCAAAGTCAACCTTGTCGCGAGAGTCAGGGTGCCTACTCCGTTGCCATCCGGACTAGGTCGGACGGCTGCTTCTTGCTGCTCTCGGAGAGGCTCATTATTCCTCCAGTGAGACTTTGACCCTGTATTCCCTTCGCTGCAAAAATCTGTGCGACGCGTAACGATGTGCCTCCAGCCATACACACCAACAGGACCTTCCGATTATCCTTGGGGAGAGCATTCCTGATATTATCAGGTATCTTCTCGGTAGAGATCAACGCCTGCACATCGGATACTCGCGCTACCTTGATCTTGCTCTCATCGCATCCAAGGGACGATGCGACGAGTTTGATGCCATCCTCCTTCGGGACGAACATGCCATGGGTCCATAGAACCTCGCCATAATCTGCCACGTTAGAGCTGGCCTGTGGAAGAGTTACCTCGAGAGGAGGGGGCGCCTGCGCGACTGTTCCGAGAGTGCTCCGGTACTTGTCGATACCATCTGCAAGCATTACAACAAACTTGTCTCCGACGCCATAGTTGAGCATCTGTAAACAAGCGTAGAGCGCTAGCGCACTGCTCTCGCCGATGTCGTATCCTTTTCCGACGAAGAAGCGAAGGACCCGTCTGGCCGGTTCGAAGTCCACCTCGTGCTGTCCCGCATATAGGGCTGGATCATAGAATCTGAGGCCGAAGGCCTTGTCCTTAGTGCGTATTCCTGCGACGTCTTGGTTGCTGAGCGGGAAGACTATGTGGACGGCTTTCTTGCCATGTTTTGTCTGGAGGTATTTGCTGATGCCGGCTGACGTGCCTCCGGTCCCAAACGCGGAGATTATCTTGAAATCAGCGAGTGAAAGCCCAATCTCTCCCAACTGCTGGTCTATCTCGGGCGCTGTCACTTTCTCGTGTGACTTGACGTTCAGCTCGTTATCATATTGTTCTGGGCAGAAGCCCCCATAGACCTTGGCCAGTAACTTGGCCAGGTTGATCACGTCCTGTCTCGCGAGGAGACCTTCAATCTCGGCTCGCGACCCGTCGAACAGAGCTGCGTCCAGCCCGAGATCCACCAGCTGTTCGCGGACGTTAATTGCCGTTGCCTTCGCAATAACTAGATTCTGATCAAGAGCTAGACCCGGTGCGGGGCAGATATCGATGTCCAGGTTCACCGTCTTAGCCGAACTCTTGTTCAGTTCATCGAGGACCCCGCTCTGAAGCTTCCTCGAAACTAGGAAAATGACATTGATGCCGATCTCTTCCAGCGTCCCAAGGGCGATACCGAAATTGCCTGAAGTCGCTTCGAAGACAGTCTGACCAGTCCTCAGCTTTCCGGAAGCAATCGCTTCCTCGATTATTTCGACCGCCGGGCGGACCTTAACCGAGCCGCCATTTATCTTCGAGTCGAACTTGCCGAAGATCTTGATGTTCTTTGCAGGTATCTCGAGGCCGTATTCGACACGTGCGCACTCGATGAGCGGAGACGTTAGATCCTCCAAGGGCGTTTGATTGACGAAAGTCTTGCTTCCGTCTCTTTCGACAACGTGCGGAACCTTACTCTTTATCTCGCTCAGGAATCGCTCGAGAAGTGCCTCGTCAATCTCGGGCTTCGCGGCAGTCTCTATCATCCCTTATCCAGCTAATTGGGGATACGGCTTTATATAACGTATGTCATAAACGTGCGGTATGACCCAGACCTACAAGGCCCCAGACGTTCCCAGCGATAGAATCACGCCCGAATTCGTTAGGGACGAGCTACTGAGCTGTTTCGAGAGCGCCAATAGAGAATTCGCCACGCTGCTAAACCAACCAGTTACCGACGAACAGCTGAAACAGCAAGTGAAACAGTTCGTAGAATCAGTCTTCGTCAACTGCGGCGCCAGCTACACAGACCCGACCAAACAGGGAATCTTGACGGCCATGAACCAGTGCAGGACTAACGCTGAGAAGATGATGGGCCCCCAAGGAGCCGGGATCATACAACACCACTACGATGAAATGATGAAACTGGTCGACAGATTACAAGAACGGCCAGTTTACGTCCCGACATCTCGTCTTGTCTGATCAGAACAAGCATGAGGTCAACGGGTAGGCGAAGCTTCTCCTCTCGTAAGTCATTAGTACGCCTCTCTCCGCATGACTCGCAGAATTGGAGTCCGTAACCCAACAGCTTCACACTCCTAGAGTCGTTCGACTCGACCGCATTGTCGACGAGACGCCTTCAATCCGTTCTTTCTGGTTCAGCGACTCTACCCTACACAACGCCAAGCCGGGCCAGTTCGCTATGGTCTGGGTGCCAGGGGTGGATGAGGTTCCTATGAGCGTGCTAGCATTTCACGGGAGAACAGAGGCGGGCGTAGTGATCAAGAAGGGTGGGCCAGTTAGCACTGCGCTTTGGGAGAAGAAAGTTGGCGACAAGTTCTGGGTGCGAGGCCCGTACGGCCACCCATTCAGCGTGGGACACCACCACAAGCTACTGGTTGTCGGTGGAGGAACAGGACTTGTTCCACTCATCTCTTTCCTAGTCCACCTGAGAGGACGAGATGTCACCTTGATCACTGGTGCTAGGACATCGAGCGAGCTCTTGTTCAAGGACTGGCTCCTCAGCGAGAGCAAGGACCACCACTTCAAGCTCGTCTTCGCCACCGACGATGGAACATACGGAGAAAAGAACCAGGTGCCAAAGGTCGTCGAGCACGTATTGAAAGAAGGTAGCTTCGACGCCGTCTACACCTGCGGACCCGAACGGAAAAACCCGACGAGACCTCTCAGGCAAGAATGTCCCTCTAGGGGCAGGGCACTGAGTATTTCTCTCAGTCAGGTAGACGATCTAGGCAAGGGTTCTGATAACCTATCGGAGTATACGCCATTCTAGTTCGCCCTGATAACTCTCGGGACTTTTGCCTTCCGGATTAGGTGTTTCCACACGTTCCCTCCTAATCCCAAGCCTGTGCCTGTTTTCTCCCCCGGGAGTCTGACCGTTCAGGGCTGAATAGGGTCTACCCCGCGGATTTGCTTGCCCTAGCTAAGAGTCTCCAAATCTCTCAGGTCCAGCGGGTTTTCGAGAGTTACAGCCATTATTTGCGCCAACACCTATTGATATCAATAGGTACATGCTACCAACGCGCTTAAGGCGACATCTATTGATACCTTAGTGATTGAAATGGATCAGAAAAAGGTACATGCTCTCTGTAACTGAAGAAATGGAGAAAAAGCTAGAACATGAACGGAGAAGGCGATTGCTCGACACAATCCCCGAAACGGTGAGAATGATACTCAGCGAGTACTTCTCGAAGGACTAGTCCAAGCCATAGACGTTACGGTAGATGTTTCGTTTCCCCCGCTTGTCGATGAATCCTGTTCTTGCTCTCCTGATCCCGATGTTTTCGTAGTAGGAATCGTGAACATCTTCCCCATAGAGTCCATATCCTTGCGCTTCAAAGGACAGGTTTTGGAGAGCAAGAGATGTATCTTCGGCATGGATGATTCCTGAATCGGGGAAAGGACTCTGATTAATGAGCGACATGTTGGAGATCGTGACATTGGGGATACGTCTGGGTATTGAAACGGGAATTTCATCGTCAAGTTTTCTAGCTCTCGGAATGTCGAAGAGAACGTTCTTCTTCGGTCGATTCGGAGGCCGAAAAATCAGCCTCACTCCTGCTTGAGATTCCCCTTCGATTTGTATTGCTGGACTCCTTCTGATCCCTTTGCGACGGAAGACCTTCAGGTTCGACGATCTCTGTCCTCTTGCCACCTTTATCCTTAACGAGTGGACCCCATTCTGGCGTGGCTTTCGGTCGAATCACCTTAGCGTCTTCCGTGTCCTCAAGAGCTATGAGAGTTCTTTCTAGGATAGGAGGAGTGGCAGGTTGCGATGTGACTCTCTTTCGCCAAAACGTGTTCCAGAGAATGGCCGAGAAGCCTCCAAGCCCTATCGCTATCAGAACAATCTGAATCGCAAGCTTTGACTTGGGATTTGAAGCGGAAGTTGCTTTTGAAGGAAATCCACTGCTCCCGACAATGAACCGAAAACAAAAACTATCAACCAAGCAATACCCTGTGCGACACCTTTCCAATGCTTGTGAACCATGGCCAGCACGGCTGTCGAAAGGCAAGACCGAGATTAATTAACCGTCCCGCCAGTAATCAGCCGAACAAATCGTGACAGATAACCCGAGGAATTATCGGAACCTAGGCAAGGAACGATTAAATATCTCACAGCCCTCACGAACCCTCAGAAGGAACAAGCAATACCAACTCACGGCTCGCTAACAAAGGCAGGAAAAGTCAGACAGCAGACCCCTAAGATTCAAGCATTGGACAAGCCAGGCCTCTCACCAAGAGAGAGGGTCCGGCGGAATTCTGAAAAGAGGTTCGTCCTCGGCAGAAAACCAGGACAGAACTACATCAGAACCTAAACGCCCGCCAGACAGTTCTATCCGCTTATGACCGAAGAATCGTGCCCAAGTCTTCCTTTTGTGTTTACCTTATTAGCGGCAGTCAACAGTAGTTCTCTCCGATTTCAGATGGAAAAAGCCACCCAGATGCAACGCGGACTCATGGCACGCGTAATATTGTCAATAATCACCCTGGCGGCCTTCTTGGCCGGCTCTCTCATCTTTGTGGGCTTCTACACATCAGGCTACGATCTCTTCCAGAAGATCGTGGTAATCCTGGTTGCTATGATAATCGCATTTGCAGCCCTGGCAATCGTATGGGTCACTTGGGCCGGTCGTCGAGGCATGATGGGCTGGTGGCGAGACTAGCCAAATAACCGTTGAACTGCCAAGCTCTTATC
>WNFC01009523.1_pt1 | contig 10759 bp, 7 predicted proteins | sample 5400541 | NCBI WGS metagenome assembly WNFC01 (sample SAMN13153342, study PRJNA577476) | soil metagenome | isolation source: 120 cm saprolite under Douglas fir tree site 2 hole 2 replicate 1 | place: USA:California | collected 2015-04-18
TAGATTTGGTCTCTGCTCTCGTGGAAAGCTCATTTTCTGCTGGAAAGAGAGCCATGTGCACACTGGGTTGGTCGCCTTTGGCCTTCGGCAGGTATCGCCAGATTTCTTCGGAGGTGAAGACGAGCACGGGAGCGATGAGGCGCACCAGAGCGCTGGTGATTTTCCAGACTGCCGTTTGCGCGGAGCGGCGTGATTTGTTTCTGGCGGCTTTGGTGTAAAGACGATCTTTGAGCACGTCGAAATAAAAGGCGCTCAGATCGACGACAGAGAAATCGTGGATGGCGTGATAGACACGATGAAAATCGTAAGCGGCGTACCAGTCCCGGCATTTCGTGACCAGTTCGGCCGTGCGCTCGAGCATCCAGCGATCCATTTCCTCGAGTTGCTCGTTGGGCAGGGCGTCGCGCGAGGGATCGAAGTCAGCCAAATTGCCAAGCGCGAAGCGAAAGGTGTTGCGGATTTTGCGGTAGGCCTCACTGAGCTGGGTCATCACCCGCTCGCTCATTTTCACGTCGGCCTGGTATTCGACGGAGGCGACCCAGAGACGAAGCAGGTCGGCGCCCCAGCGTTCGACAATTTCGTTGGGGTATAACGCGTTGCCGAGAGACTTAGACATAGGTTGGCCTTTTTCGTCGAGGGTCCAGCCGTGAGTGACAACGCCGCGAAACGGAGCTTTGTGCTTGATCCCGGTGGCGACGAGCAAGGAGCTGTGGAACCAGCCGCGATACTGGTCCGGGCCTTCAAGATAGACGTCGGCGGAACGCCAGTTTTGTCCTGGTTCGACCAAGCCATTTTTGGGCGTGAGAACTGCAAGGTTCGAGGAGCCGGAATCAAACCACACATCGAGAATGTCGTTTTCCTTGCGCCATTTTGTCGCGCCGCAGGAACACGTTGTCCCGGCCGGCAAAAGCTGCTCGGGAGTGTGCTGATACCAGGCATCGGCGCCTTCTTTCTCGAACCAGCGCACGACGTTGCGGAGGGCTTTGAAATCTTCGAGGCGGGTACCGCACACGTCGCAATAAAAGACGATGATCGGCACGCCCCAGAAGCGCTGGCGCGAAACGGTCCAGTCCGGGCGCTCTGCGATCATGTCGTACATGCGGTCTTCGCCCCAGGCGGGAATCCACTTCACGTGGCGGATTTCGCCGAGCGCTTCCTGGCGCAGGCTTGCGCTGCGGCCGTGGGCCGCGGCGTCAATTTTGATGAACCACTGCTCGGTGGCGCGGAAGATCACGGGATTGTGGCAGCGCCAGCAATGCGGATAGCTGTGCTTGTACTCGTGATTGCCGAGCAGCGCGCCACGTTCAGCGAGCAGCTTGACGATGATGGGATTCGCGGTAAAAACATCCTTGCCCTTGTATTCCGGGAGACCCTCAAGATAACGGCCACGATCATCGACGGGCGCGTAAATCTCCAACCCATATTTTTGGCCGGAATAGAAGTCATCGGCGCCGTGTCCCGGAGCGGTGTGCACGATGCCGCTGCCCTGATCGAGCGTGACGTAGTCGGCGAGAATGCCGGGCACCTGAATCGGCAAAAAGGGATGCTGAAATTTCATCCCGGAAAAGTCGGAACCTTTGAACGTTCCACGAATGCGGGCTTCCTTGATTCCCGATTCGGCCTGCAAAGCTGCAACGCGATCCGCCGCGAGCAACAGCGCGCCTTTTTCCGTATCGACTACGACATATTCAAAATCCGAATGAAACGCCAACGCGCGGTTGTGCGGAATTGTCCAAGGAGTGGTGGTCCAGATCACCGCGCTCACGTCGGGGCCGATCTTCGCGGCTTCGCCCGAACCGCCGCCCACAACGCCGAATTTGACCCAGATCGAGGGGCTGGTGTGGTCTTCGTATTCGACTTCGGCTTCGGCCAGCGCGGTGGAATCATGGATGCACCAGTAGACCGGCTTGCGCCCGCGATAGACGTAGCCGCTCTCCATGAAGTCCAGAAATGCACCGGCGATGGTGGCTTCGTAGTCGAAACTCATCGTCAGGTAAGGATCGTTCCAGCGGCCGAAGATACCGAGGCGCTTGAAGTCGCGCTTGTGCTGCTCGACGTAGCGCGCGGCAAACTCGCGGCACAGCTTGCGAAACTCCGCCGGCGGCACTTTGCCCTTGCCGCCCAATTCCTTTTCGACCTGCGTTTCGATGGGCAATCCGTGACAGTCCCAGCCCGGCACGTACGGAGCGTAATGGCCAGCCATGCTCCTGGTCTTCACAACCAAGTCTTTCAGGATTTTGTTGAGCCCCGTTCCCAAATGAATTTCGCCGGTGGGATAGGGCGGGCCGTCATGCAGGACGAACAACGGCTTGCCCTTGCGGACTTCCAGAATGCGCTCATACAGGTTGGACTCCTGCCAGGCCGCGAGCTGCTTCGGCTCGTTTTGCGGCAAGCTGGCCTTCATGGGAAAGTCCGTCTTCGGCAAATTCAATGTCTTCTTGAGTTCGAGCGGCTCGGACATGGATTGATTTAGCGCAATTCCCTTCTATGCCGTTATTTCCCCAAGGTGTTTGGTGGGAAACATCGGAAAGCAGCGTGAATACCGTATGTTACAATGAATGACAGTGGGTGTCAGCCGCCAGGCGCGTGCAACCAATGCGAGCCCGCGGGAATCGTATTCTCGGGGACACCTAGTCGAGGGTTTCTTGCGTCTAAATCTATGCCGATTGGCGGCTGATCTTAGGGGACACAGGTGCCAGATTCATCTTTCATAAGCCTTTTGCCCGCGAACATAAAACGAAGTACACCTGCGGGCTCGAACCCGCAGCAGGCGGCCGTGCCGGTGCCCTCTAGTGCGGTGCCGCGTTTCGGGCCCCCCGCTCTCCTCGTGCCCGATGATTTTTGGTCGAACCTAAAGCAGTTTCTGACCGAGCGCCCGGTGAAAGTGGTTGAGCGTCCCGGTGCGCCGTTCACGGGTAATGCTTTTGGCGGCGGAGTTGGTGAGAACTTGAAAGAGTTTTTGAGCTCCCGCCCGGTACCGAAGGGGCCGCTGAACAGCCGCTTGGCGGTAAATTGGGGCGCGAACTTTGGTGGATTTTTCTACCGTATCAAGGAGTTTTTCTCGCCGTCCAAACAGCCACCTCTGCCGCCCGGAATTCGACCTGTGAAAGTAAAAGAGATTTGGTCGAAGGACGAGAACTTCGGCTGGACGCAATTCATTTCCATAGGTCTCCACGCGGGGATCTTCGCGCTGGTCATTTTAGTGCCGCTGTTCTGGGGCGTTCCCCACACAACCGAAGCCAAGAGCAATCTGAACGTCACGCCGATCGATATTTCGCCCTACGTCGCGAAGCTGCCTGCTGGCGCGGACAAAGCCGGGGGCGGGGGCGGCGCGAACGACCACACCCTGACGCCGGTGAACAAGGGGAAATTGCCCAAGTTCAAGTGGACGCAATTTACCCCGCCGCAGGTGAAGATTCAGAATCTGAATCCGAAGCTGGCCATGGATCCCTCACTCCTGGGCCCACCGGACTTGAAAGTTCCGAGTCCGAATATGTCGACATTCGGTGACCCGCTGGCTTCCGCGTACTCTGATTCGCTTGGTCACGGCAATGGCACCGGCATCGGCAGCGGCACTGGCGGGGGCCTTGGTCCTGGCGAAGGCGGGGGCACCGGTGGCGGCGCGTTTCGCGCAGGTGTGAATGGCGTCGGTGTGCCGATTTGCCTGTATTGCCCGATCCCTCAGTATTCCGACGAGGCGCGCAAAGCCAAGTATCAAGGCACGGTGGTGTTGCAGGTGACGATCACTACCGACGGCCGCGCGGTCAATATCTCCGTTGTGAAGGGCCCGGGCCTCGGCTTGGAAGAGAAAGCCATCGAAGCCGTCAGGGGCTGGAAGTTCAAACCTGCCGTGGGACCAAATGGGAAGATTGTGCCGACCATTGTACCCATCGAAGTCACGTTCCGACTGTACTAGACGATTTGTTCCTGCAATTCTGATTAAAGCAGTCTTTTCGCGTTTGGTCGATTCCCGTAATGTTCTCCTCACATCGCTAAACGAGTAGAGCAACGCGGCCGTCCTTCTTCCCCAATGGCCGCAGGCATTCTGCTACGATGGCGTTCGTGCGGAAAACCCTCGTAATGTTGTTTGCGATGCTGTGCTTGGCTGTCTGTGCAGCGCCCGGTGCAGGGGCGCAGAGCGCCACCGGCTCGCTTGACTTTGCGGCGCGCATCACGCCGACGGCGGCGCGACCGGAGCCGGTGCGGCAGTTCACTTTTTTTGTTCTGACGAAGAGCTATGCCGAAATTGTGAAAGAAGTGGAAGGGGAAAATGTAATTCCGACGCGCGAGAAATTTATCGAAGGCCTAAAGGCGTCCCCCGAACTGAAGGAGTGGCTGAAAGCGCACGAGATTCTTGATTTGACCATGCCAGAGTTGGACCGCCTGGTCACGCCCGAGGACATCATCCATGTGCCCGAATTCCTTCTGGCCTACCAGCATTCCAACAGCGGCGGCGTGACCTCTGGAATTCCGAAGCCGAGATATGCCGACGCCGACAAGACCGCCCACCCGGATCGCTACAACAAGCAACTGCAGGAATACTACGTGGCGCTGAAGAAATTCATACAGAACAATCCGTCAACGGTCAGCGGAATCGAACTCGAACTAATGGGTGTGAATCCGCAGCAACAATGGTCGCAAATTCAATCCGACCACCGGCGCCGCATACTACGGATGGCGCCGGAGTTCGCGCAGACGAAGTATCTTGCCGCGAAAGCAGATACGGATCTGGACGGCCGCGCCGCGGTGTCCGGTCTCGCTCCCGGAGAGTACTGGGTCAGCACGCTGAATCTGGATGCTAATGCCGGCGACACAAGGCTCGGTTGGGACGTGCCGGTAACCATCCGCGCGGGGCAGACCACGCGCGTCGATCTCACCAACCTGAATGCTCTTGAGACGCGCGCGTCGACTCCTTGACGCGCTACGCGCTTCGCTATGGGCACTCCCCTGCTTTGGATTGGATTCAACCTTTTCATTCTGGCGTTTATCGCGTTGGACTTGGGCGCCTTCAACCGGCGCTTGCACAAGGTCAGCATGCGCGAAGCCGGGTTCTTCAGCATGCTGTGGGTCGCGCTGTCAATTCTGTTTGGCTTGGGCATACTGCACTATTCCGGGAAGCAAGCGGGCCTGGAATTCTTCACCGGCTACCTGATTGAAAAGGCCCTCAGCGTCGACAATCTGTTTCTCTTTCTGGTGATCTTCCGCACGTTTGCGGTCGACGAACGATTCCAGCACCGCATGCTTGAATGGGGCATTCTGGGCGCGCTGGTGATGCGCGGGGCAATGATTTTAGCGGGCACGGAGCTGATTCAGCGGTTTTCGTGGGTGCTGTACGTTTTCGGCGCATTTATCGTGTACGCCGGCATTCACATGCTATTTGTGAAGAAGGAAAAGGTTCACCCTGAAAAAAGTTTCATTTTTCGTTTTGCAAGCAACCATCTACGTGTCACACACGACTACGAAGGCGAGCACTTCTTCGTGCGCAGCGGCGGGAAGCTCCACGCGACGCCGCTGTTCTTGGTCCTGCTGGTGGTTGAAATCACTGATATCACGCTGGCCATCGATTCCATTCCCGCAATTTTCGGCATCACGCAGGATCCCTTCATCGTTTACACCTCCAACGTTTTCGCGATTCTGGGTCTGCGTGCCATGTACTTCCTGCTGGCGGGAGTGCTGTCGCGTCTGCGCTTCCTGACCGTGGGCCTGTCATTTGTGTTGGCCTTCATCGGCGCAAAGATGATTGCGCACAGATGGGTGAACATTCCCGAACACATTTCCTTGCTGGTTGTTGCGGGGATTCTGCTCCTGGCGCTTGCGGCTTCGCTGCTTTTCCCGGTTAAGTCAGGCGCATAACGCGAGAGATTCGCGCTTCACCCTTCTTCGAACATTACTTCATCGACGTAGCACCAGAACCAGTTTTCGCCCGGCTCGATGGACTTCACGATGGGGTGCTTCGTCGCGCGAAAATGCTTGGTGGCATGCTTGTTCTTCGAGGAGTCGCAGCAGCCCACATGGCCGCAGATCTCGCAAAGCCGCAGGTGCACCCAAGTGTCGCCCATTTTCAGGCACTCCTCGCAACCATGGGTCTTGGGTTTCAGGTTGCGAATCTGATCCGTGTGCGTGCAAGAGTCGGCCATGAATTCTCCTCGTCGTCCTATACGGGAACTTGAATCGGGATGCGCACCGCAAAGCGCGTGTCGCCGGGCACGGAATCCACGGAAACCTGCCCGCGCATGCCGGTGACGATGCGATAGACGAAGTCGAGCCCCAAACCGGTGCCTTGGCCCACGCTTTTGGTGGTGAAAAACGGCTCAAAAATGCGCGACTTAACGTCGGGAGGAATGCCGGGACCGTTGTCGGCGATCTCCACGAGGATGAAATCGTTCTCGCGGGCCGTTCGGATGCGGAGCTTGCCGTTGTCGCCCATGGCGTCGGCGGCGTTATCGATCAGGTTGGTCCACACCTGGTTGAGTTCGCTGCCATAGGCCATGATCTTTGGCAGGTCCGGCGCGTAGTTGCGCGTCACGGCGATGCCGCGCTTCAGCTTGTGATGCATGATGGTCAGCGTGGTTTCCAGGCTTTTGGTGACGTCCACTTCCTGCAGCTTGGCCTGGTCCATGTAGGAATATTCCTTGATGGCCTTGATGAGGTCAGAGATACGGGTGGTGCTGTGCTCGAGTTCGTCGGCGATGCGCTCCATCTCCAGTAGCGTGGCAAATCGGGTCAGCTCCGGTCCGAGTGATGCACCCGCTGCCACGGCGAAGCTTTCGAGCTGGGGGTCGGTCAAGTTTGCTTCGGTCAGGAGAGGCGCCAGTTTCCAGGCCTCGGGGACTTTGCGGTCCTCCAACCAACCCTGAATGGCTTCTTCGCGCTCCACGCGCTCGAATTCATCCTTGAATTGCGCCGGCTTCAGCGCGGCGCGAATTTCCTCCTCGCGCTTCGCCAGCATCGCGCAATCTTCCGGGCCGATGGTGGAAGAACGACCCACCTGTCGCAGGCGAGCAAGGCAATCGCGGAGCGCTCCCGCGGAGCGCCGGGCCGCCGCCGATGGATTATTCAGTTCGTGGGCCAAACCCGCCGACAGCTTGCCGAGCGCCGCGAGCTTTTCCCGTTCCTGGCTGACCAGCGTGAAACTCCTCACGCGGTCGGTCAAAACGCCCACCAGCCGTTGCGCCAGTACCGGCATGCGATGCAACATTTCGGGAAAGTGCGAGGAGTGCAGCGTGAGGGCGTGCAGCGGAGTGAGCGCTCGCGCGGTCAGGGGCACTGTTTTCATTCGCGAAAACGGCAGGTATCCGGTGACGGCGGGTGCTTGCACCGTATAGGTCTGGCTGTCGGGTCCATCCGCCTCACGTCGGCCGCGAATTTCGCCCTCCAGCAGGACCAGCATGAGCTCGGCCGGCGAATCTTCCACCGTCACGGCCTCGCCCGGCTTTGCGCGTCGCTCCTCGGCATGGCCGATAAACCATTCGAGGTCTTCCGCAGACAAGTCCGCAAATGCTGGCACCTTGCGCAGGTCAGCGATGAGGACCTCCGTGCGGGCCTTGTCCGGCATTTCCGTCATGCGTTTCGCCTTTCCAAATTTCGCGATGCAAGCTTTGCTAAGACGGGGTCACTGTACTTTGGCCAGATATTGATGCATGAACTGCACGACTACAGCGCCTTCGCCGACGCCGGATGCCACTCGCTTCACCGAGCCATGTCGCACGTCGCCCACGACAAAAACCCCTGGAACGTTCGTCTCCAGCAGCCCTGGATCGCGGTCGAGCGTCCAGCCTTCGGGTCTCTTTCCATCTTTAAGCAAATCCGGGCCGGATAAAATGAAGCCGCGCTCGTCGCGCTTGATCAAGCCATCGAGCCATTCCGTGCGCGGCTGAGCGCCGATGAAAATGAACAAGCTGCTAGCCGGCACCTTCTCGACTTCCGCAGTCACGGCTCGCTGAATGGTAATATCCGAAAGGTGTGTGTCGCCGTGAACTTCTATCACGCTGGTGTGCGTCCAAACTTCAATATTCGGGGTCTTCTCGATCTGCTCGATCAGATAGTGCGACATGGTACTCGCAAGCGAACCGCCGCGCACCAGCATGATTACCTTTTGCGCGAATTTCGAGAAATGCATCGCTGCTTGGCCGGCAGAATTCGCGCCGCCCACGATGTAAACCGTTTCGCCCTTGCAGGCAATGGCTTCCGAGGCTCCTCCGCCATAATAGACGCCAGCACCCTGCAGCCGCTCCATTCCCGGCACGTCCAGCGAGCGCCATTGCACGCCCATGGCTAGCAGCAATGCGTGGCAGGAGATTTCCGAGCCGTCGGAAAGCTTAATGTGCCGATATGGGCCGTCTATGCGAAGGTTTTGCGCCTCTTGCGGAGAAAGAATTTCCACGTCGAAGCGGCGCGCCTGCGCTACCGCGCGGCGCGCCAAATCGCCGCCGCTGAGACCGGAAGGAAATCCCAAATAATTTTCGATGCGCGAGCTGAGCCCCGCTTGGCCGCCAGGAGCTTCGCGCTCAACAATCACCGTGCGCAAGCCTTCCGATGCGCCGTAGACGGCCGCGGCAAGCCCCGCGGGTCCGCCGCCGATGATGGCGAGGTCGTAGAAATTGGTTTGCGCTTTGGTGTGCAGGCCCAACTTGTTGGCGACCACCGGAAAGGGAGGCTCGGCCAGGCGCTCGCCGTCCGGGAAAAGAATGAGTGGCAAAGTTTCTGCCTCCGGGCCCAGTGACTCAATTAGCCGGCGCACCTCGGGATCCGTGGCAGCGACCTCGACGTCGATCCACTGGTACGGCACTTGATTGCGACCGAGAAAATCGCGCAGCTCGTAAGCCCGAGACGACCATCGCGTGCCCAGCACGCGGATACCTTCGTACAGCGGACGAAACTGAGCGGTCCAGTCGTGCAACAGATCATCGAGCGCGGGGAACAGTTTTTCCTCGGGCGGGTCCCACGGCTTCATCAGGTAGTAGTGCACGCGCGCTTCGTTGATGGCGTCGATCGCGGCGTTAGTGTCGGCGTACGCAGTGAGCAGCGCACGTTTGGCCTGCGGATGAATGTCCATCGCTTGCGTGAGAAAGCCTACACCGTCCATCTGCGGCATGCGCTGGTCGGCCAAGAGAAGCGCCACGGGATTGTTGCGGGCTTTGAGCTCGCGGAGGGTGATAAGCGCGGCGCTGCCGGAATTTGCGCGCATCACGCGATAGCGCTCCGCATAATGCCCGCGCAAGTCTCGCTCGATGGCACGCAACACTTCAGGATCGTCATCCACCGTCAACATCACTGGCTTTGGCATAGCACTTGGGATGAAAAACGCGGCGCTTTGGTTACTTATGCCGGCGCCCTTCGTTTTGGCCCTGCCTTCACGCTACAATTTCGAGTTATCCATGTCCAGCCCGCTTGCCTCCGCTATCGCTGATCTTTCCTCGAGCGACCCCGTGATGCGCTCCGCGGCTGCGACGGAGATTTATCGGCGCGGGCGAGCACCGGCGGATCGCGCAGTCTATGCATGGTGGAGCGATCTGGAGTTCGCCAAGCTCTGCGGCGCGAGCCCTGCCGTTACTGTGGGTTTAGCGGTAAGGCGCGCAACGTTCGCGCGCATTCGCGAGGCCAACGGATTGCCGGGTCTGGCGCTCGTGCCGCCGGATCAAGACGCCGAAGAATTCGAGCTGCATTTCCCAAACGATATTTCTCTGGATGTGCTAACCACAGCCGAACCCGATGGGCAAGGCGCCATTGCGCGCTACCTGGCGAAATTTGGAGAAGGCGTGCAACAAGTGGAGTTTCACTGCAGGGATGTGGATCGAGCCACGCAAATCCTGAAGGAAAACTTCGGCGTGCAACCGATCTACCCGCAAACCCGCGCAGGCGCAGGCGGCACGCGGGTCAATTTTTTCCTGGTCGGTTCACCCAATTCCGGCAAGGCCCTGATTGAGCTGTACGAAACCTAGCCGCCGGCTTCAGGCCGGCGTCGCGTTTCTTTGGTGCCTTCTTGGAGCGGTTGCCCGCTGAAATTTGGTTCGCGCGCCAACTCGACCCAAGCGCGCAGGACTTCGCCAACGCTCCAGGCCTGCGCGATACACCCCTTCGGGGCAAACGGCGCGTCACCGTCGAAAATCTCGCCGAGCGTGCCTAGCCCGTATCGCTGAATCGCGGCCCCCAGCGGCTCGAGAAAGCGCATTGCCGCCACGCGATTTCCGTAAACTCGATGATGCGCTAGCGCAAAGGGACCGGCCAGCCAGGCCCAAACGGTTCCCTGGTGATAAGCGGCGTCGCGTTCGCGAGGCCCGCCTCCGTAATGCCCCTGGTAGCCGGCCTCACCGGGCGCCAGACTGCGAAGCCCATACGGCGTCGACAGTTGCGCCGCGCAGATGTCAACAACGGCTTTCCGCTGCTCGCTCGGCAGCGGACTGACTGGCAGCGACACCGCAAAGATTTGGTTCGGCCGCAATGAAGCGTCATTGCCAATTCCGGGCGCGTCGATCACGTCGTAACAGCACCGCCGCTCGGCGTTCCAAAATTTGTGGAAGCCCTCGTTAGCCTTACTGGAAAGGCCTACATAGCCGTCACTCGAGATTTTCAATACTCGCGCGAACTGCGTCATTGTCTCGAGCGCATTGATCCACAGCGCGTTGATTTCAACAGCTTTGCCGGTGCGCGGCGTTACCACCCAATCGCCAATCTTAGCGTCCATCCAGGTGAGTTGCACTCCGGCTTCGCCCGCATACAGCAAACCGTCGGTTGGATCCACATGGATCTGGTAGCGGGT
>WNFC01009524.1_pt1 | contig 10758 bp, 5 predicted proteins | sample 5400541 | NCBI WGS metagenome assembly WNFC01 (sample SAMN13153342, study PRJNA577476) | soil metagenome | isolation source: 120 cm saprolite under Douglas fir tree site 2 hole 2 replicate 1 | place: USA:California | collected 2015-04-18
CCTGAAGGAGACGAATTCGCAAAATGGTCTGGCGCTGGACAGCACCCGCCAGGGATCGCCGTGCAGCATCACTGCCACCGGATTTGCTCTAGCCGCATATCCCGTTGGCGTCGAGCGGAAATTCATCACGCGCAAAGACGCAATCAAACGAACCCTCACAACCCTGCGCTTTTTTTGGAATAGTCCGCACGGGCCAGAGCCAGACGCTACCGGATACAAGGGTTTCTATTATCACTTCCTCGATATGAAGACCGGACGTCGAACGTGGAATAGCGAACTGTCAACCATCGATTCGACGTTCTTGATCGCGGGGGCACTGACGGCCGCCGAGTATTTCAATCGCGACACTGAAGCTGAACGCGAGATTCGCACACTTGCCAACGCCATCTACGCCCGGATCGACTGGCAATGGGCGCAGAACGGCGGGGTGACTGTGACCCACGGATGGAAACCTGAAAGCGGATTCATTAGGTATCGTTGGCAGGGTTACAACGAAGCGCTCCTTCTTTATGTCCTCGCTCTCGCCTCGCCCACGCACCCGTTGCCCGCAAAGAGTTACCAAGCTTGGACCAGGACATATAAGTGGAAGAAGCTTTACGGTCACGAATTTCTCTATGCAGGGCCGCTCTTCATCCATCAGCTCTCGCACATGTGGATCGATTTTCGCGGCATTCAGGACCAGTACATGCGGAAGCGTGGGATCGACTATTTCGAGAACAGCCGCCGCGCTACGTACGTTCAGCAGCAATACGCGATTCGCAATCCGCGACAATTTAAAGGTTATGGTGAATTTATTTGGGGTCTAACTGCCAGCGATGGCCCAGGACCGGCAAGCAAGAAGGTGGGCGGAAGATTGTGCCGGTTCTATGACTACAAAGGGCGCGCGGTTCCAAACGGGCCGGATGACGGAACCCTGGCTCCGTGGGCCGTTATCGCTTCCCTTCCGTTCGCGCCGGAGATTGTTTTGCCGTCGCTGCAGTATTTCGACGAGACGTTTCCTGAGATGACAAGCAAGTACGGATTCAAATGCAGTTTCAATCCGACATTTTCCGGAGCTTCAGCCAAGGGATGGATCTCGAAAGGCTATTACGGTCTGGATCAGGGGCCGATCGTGTTGATGATAGAAAATTACCGGTCAGGATTTCTCTGGCAGCTAATGCAACGCTGTCCCTACATTATCGACGGCCTGCGCCGCGCGGGTTTTGCCGGCGGCTGGCTGAAATAAGTAAGCCCAGCGTTCTCTCTTTAGTTACGGTTTCTTTGGCGCCGGCGTGGGCGTCGGCTGCGATTGTATTTCTTCCTGACTGTCGACTTCGGTAATCTTCACCTTACTTCGGAAGCGCTTATAGTCTGTGTAACGCACCAGCATCCGCAGATGCACCGTCTGCCCTTTGGGAAAATCTAATTGGTCATCGGCGTAGGTGTAAGTCGGGAACCAATAATGCCCGTCAACCTGTTGTCGGTAAGTTTCAAAAATCGGAAAACGCTGATTTCCCTCAGGCACGCCCTTCCCCTTAACTTTAACGATTTGCAGATCCTGCTGATCCACCCAGATTCGCCCTTGAAAGAAACGCTCACTCACTTTTTTGGGGATCACTTTCGGAGCCACATCAAATACGTAGGTATCCAGTTCGTCCAGCCGCTCTTTGCCACCATAATTAAAATTGTATAGACCGATTTTTGCCGCTTCGAGTGCGAACGGTTGGACGCCGCCAAGATCGTCGAGGTCTTCCTGTGTGACAGTAACTTCGGTGAGCGTGGGCTGCGGGAAATATGTGATCTTCTCGAACCGTTCATTGTTATCGTTGAAAACAAATTGCGAAGTTCGGTGGTACTCGCCGGTGATCTGCCCTCCCATGCCTATCGTCTGAACGGTCGCGTCCCGGGTGAAAGCATATTCCGCCAGGGCGTGCCGAAATTCTGTCTCCTTGGCAGTAAAAGCCCTGACGATCTCGTCAACGTTAACCGGCGGCGCGGCGGCCGGAGACATCGACGCTTCGTTGAATTTCGTAGCTTGCGCTCGTCCTGTGGCAGGAAAACTTAAGAGGCACGCGGCAAGGAAGAGCACAGCGCTCATGCTGAATATCAGTAATTTCATTGGAGAGACTCCACCGGCATCTAAAATTAATGGCTCAACGCCGGGGAGATTGAGCCGGTTGGATGGGAAAATCGTCAGCGGAGATGTATAGAGATCGTCAAGGAATTGTAAAAATGTCATTGCGCCATTGATAGCCTCGGTTCACAGAAAAGTGGCGCCGGAATAATTTCCGGCGCCACTTGTTGTTCGACTGTAGCGGCCGACACCAACTATTACGATTCACGATTTAGGAGACTCCATGAGCTTATCGTCTTCGCGGCAGTGGTATCAGCATTGAAACCCGCTGGCGATATACGCGGTAGGTGTCTCCATACGAACGCATCAGATCGCGCTCTTCAAATTGGATCGCAACCAGGATGTAAGCCGTGGTCATAACAGCAAAGAACAGGTGACCAAACGTCATGCGCGGCGTGCTCCAGAATGCGATGATGAAACCAAGGTAAAGCGGATGACGAACCATCTTATAAAGCGCTGGAGATTTGAATGGTATGGCTTGCTCAGTCCTGCCTTTGAGATAGTTGTAAACCTGCTTTAGTCCGAAGAGAGCGAAATGGTCAACCAGGTAGGTAGAAACCAGGACGCCACCCCAGCCGATCCAAAATAAGGCCTGCAGCAGCAGACGGCCGGTTGGATTTCTTACTTCCCAAACAATCGGCCTCATCGGTTGCCACTGCCAGAAGAGTAGGAGTAAGAGGAGGCTTGCCAGCAGGACATAGGTGCTGCGCTCTACTGGCGGCGGAATCACTTTGGTCCAGGCCCGCTTGAACCATTGGCGCGCCATTACGCTGTGTTGCACGGCAAAGAGACTGAGCAAGACAGCATCAATTACCAGCGCCAAGCTTAGCGGTGAGTTCAGAGTACCGGTATCGATCGCTTTTGGCACGAACACATTGCCGACAAAACCGATCGCATATAGGAAGGTTACAAAGAAGATCAGGTAACAAGTCACTCCGTAGACGAAAGCAAGAACTCGACCCATGGCTGGCATCTCCTTTCGCGGTTTCAAAGCGTGGGATTCAAATTGGCCACACTGGAAAAAACAGGCCGGTGAATGTGCGCAGAGTATTACCGCCGGAGTCAGGGTGTCAACAAGTAAACCTAATCTCACGGCAGGTTGGCACTACATTTTGTTTAGCGGCATAAGCCACCGGCTTTCTAATGTCCGTTAGCGTACAGACCTCCGGATTTAGAATCGACGCATCGTCAGAATGCGGGTCGGAATGCTTTCCCGACGCATGCGGTCCGGCCCGCGACCAAGTTCTAATTTCTAAAGGAGTTCCCCCATGTTTCCCGCAACTCTGAGAGTTGGAGTGTGGTATATCGCGGCCCTGTGCCCGCATTGCAAAAGGCTCATACCGTTGTTTCGCGATCTCACGCAGGGTGCATCCAATTTTCGTGGCAGTTATCAAATGACTTGCCCCGAGTGTAAGCACAAAGGCGTTTTCGAGGGCCAACATTACAAGCCTTCTGCAACAGAATGCTTGCCTGAAGTAGCCAATGTGCAGTCGGCTTCACAAGCCGATGAAAGCAATCTTGCATAAAACGAACAAAGCCGATCTCGCGGCAAGGTTGCAGTCGCTATTCCATCAAGGTATAAGCCACAATTAATTAGTAGGTACGGAAGTATCAACTAGCTGCGGGTATCGACGTGAGGACGTTAAACGCGGCGGCTCAGCAGAAGGGCGTTGCTCCGGGCAAGGACAGCAGCGCCCTGGAAAAACAGAGTATCAGATTCAACTTCATTCCCCTCGATTGCAACGAATCCATTAACAACGCGGACAAGGCAAAGTAAAGTGGCGCCGAAAAAATTTCCGGCGCCACTTGTTTATTTGGCCCAGCGGTTGGCCTTTCTCTAGCGACTGACCGTTGGCGTGATGGTCGTCGTTAGTTGTAACGGTCCAAGGTTCAAGTTGATGACCTTGACTACATACGAGCCACCTTGCGTCACCGGCTGATTGATCGTCGCAATGCCGTTTGACGAACTTACTGTAGCCAGCGTCAGTCCGCTGGGACTGACCAGTGCTAATTGGAACGGCAGGTTCAAGCTCCACTCCGCCGTTACGGTGAACGACTTTGAACCCGATGGTGGCTGATAGCCAGAGCTGGCACTCTGGCTGCCGCTAACGCTCGACTGCTTATTCGAAGTCGAGCCCGGTCCTGATGAAGGTGTCGCGGTCGAGCTCGCGCTTTCAAGGACAAAGCGATCAACATAGACCACATTGCTCATGTTCTTGATCTGAAGCCGGTGCGCGCCTGCGCGAGACTGCCATAGCTCACCTTATAATTCGCGAAGAACTCCGGCGCCTGCGTCGAAACGTTGCTACCCTTGAAGTTGATGGTCTCTTTCAACACGCCATCAAGGTAGACGTCGGCCGTGCCGCCCTTTGGACTACGCGCGAAGTAGTAACTAAGAAAACAATTGATTCACTGGCTACAAGATAAGGAGGGTGGTTGAGAAATCCTTGAGTTGGGGAGCCCGGTTTATTACGAGTCAATTGCAATTCGTTTACGGTAATCTTCGGCCCTGAATCGGGTATTAAAAAGGGCGGGCGAGCAGTGAAGAAAAAGGGAGTCATCCTGCGAACAAAAAAGGCGGAACACTGCGCGTGTCCGCCTTCTTGAATGGTTGGAAACGAGTCTTATCGTCTCACGGTGTGCCAAAACGTCGACGGTCTTCAACCGATCCCAAAAATGCTTCGACGATCTCCGCCCTTCGGTCACCGCCAGTTTTCATCGATCCTGTCAGGGTATTCGCACCCATTCCTCTCCATTAAGGCATGAAACGTAGCCATTAGCGTGAGCGCAATTTGCCCTGAGTGCGTCACCATCGAGCGGGGCATTCTCACCGAGATATATTAGGGAGATAACTGCCGCTCCATTTGGCTGCTCCATAAATGCTACGAACTGATATCTCATCGCGGGATTCTGCTTGGACTTTAAGATAATAAAGCCGCCAGACAGAATAATCGTGCCGCTGTCCGTTTCGCGGATGGTTGTATTGCTAGCCCGGCCTTGAAATTTAGAATCGTAAGTGCCGTCCGAACGAATAAAGTATTTTTTGCCAAAGAACGACGTGTCCGTGTACGAATTGGTGCCGGAGCTGACATAGGTCTGGACGCTGGCGCCGCCGATTTCCCATGTGCCGGCGAGGTCGGCGGTCGTTATTGTTTTTCGCAGACGGCCAATCAGCGGGATCTGCGGCTGAACATATGGTTTGTCAGGAAATGGATCAAAATCAAGAAATTCTGAATTTGATAAGGTCGCCGAAGGAGCACCTTTAGAGTTAGTTGGTTCCGTATTCGATTGCTTGGCAATCGCGTTTGAAGCGGCAGGTTCTCTCTCGATGTTAAGTCCCTGATCAGTGAAGGTAATCTTGTCCGGCGAGATGCCCATTACCGCCAACAGGGACTCGCCGGCGAGTTGTTGGCTGATCTTCAAGCTTTCGGCATTGCCGGCTTTTCCTTCTTCATAAACGGCAAGCGCAAATCCCGTGAAGAGCACAAGAGTTTCATACATCTCCTGCTTCTGGCGATCGTTCATGCTGCTCAAAGCGTTCCCTTCCGCCAGGGCCTCGGCAATTGTGTTGCGCAATTCGACCATCGGCGGGTCCGCAGGCTGGCCCGCGTCGTGATAGATACTGGCGTTAGTGGCCAGGAAAAAACTCAGCGCGAGCGCCAGGTCGTTAGGGTGGCCTGCCTCTCTTGCTCCCTTGTCGAATTCCTCCAGGATAACGCCCAACAGCTTAAGTACCTGCGGGTTTCCAGCGTCAATTAAATTCGCTATTTCACGCGTCTTGAGTTGTGTGCCGGTCGGGCGAAAAAGCACAGACGCTTCGTTGAGTTTCGCGGCGGGTTCCCTCGAACCAGGCGACGATGTTCGTGCGGTTGCGCTCGCGCCGGAACGCCTGGCCTCAGGCAACCGCCCCCGATTGCGTTGGGCAATTCGATCCTCGATCGTTTTTGTGATCGTTCCGCCAGCCGCAGTATTAAAGATGCCGCCGAGATTCTCGGCTGTGTGCTGCGCGACCGTCGTTATGCAAGTAACCATCACAAGCAGAGTCAAAAAGCAACAGCGACTTGGGCCGAAAATCTTTTGGTTCATCTTTTTTCTCTTCTGCGTTTGATCGGACAAAATCAAAAGCTGGATCATTTTCGAGGAATACTGAATCGGCCGGCGACAACGAACTCGCATTTGGTTAACACTGTTGCCAACCAGAGTGTGGGCGGCCAGCCCAAAAAGCAAGTTTTCTCAGTTCTGCCGGATCTTCAAATAGACTTGTTCGCAAGCATATTGGCATGAAACCGGTCAGCCTGAGCAACCACTCCCGCCTCTCTGCTGGCTAAATAATCAGTTTGATTTTTCTCTCTGCCCGCTTTTGCAGCATGTTTTCGCCCTTCTCTCGCACTTTGCCCAACTTGGCATGATGCTCGCTAAAGGAAATGCGCTCGATCTGTGAGCTTTGCTCTTTTCATTCACCACCGTCAACGATAAAGGCCTTCTGCCGGCGAAAGCTGCAGCGGGCATACACTTACCAGCCTACGTCGCCCCATCGACACGGCAGTGGGAGTTTCCGAAAGACTCGCGGAAGAAATTTTCGCGCGCCGGCTCCAAAAGTGTTTCTGGGTTTCTGGCCGGCATTTCGACCTTCGTTGACGGTGGTGAATTATTTTTGTCGACCCTAATTTTCAGCTCTAACGGAGAGACTCAATGAATCGCCCCCAAGTCCACAAACGTCTGATTGCAATTGCCCTGCTGCTTGCCCTCAGCCCTGCATTGCTGATCACTAACAACAGAGTACACGCAGCCACCGCGACGGTCAGCGATAAAGTTTCGCCGGACCTGCGGCAGCTTATTCAATCTGGCCAGGGTGGATCGCACGTGAGAGTGATCGTGCAATCTTCCTCAAGCTCATCACTCGGACTGATTGGCTCGCTGCTGCAAACAGTTAACGGCGTGCTCGTCGCCACCCTATCGAATTTGAACTTGAGCATTGTGGATGTGACCGCTAATTCAGTTGATGTGCTCGCAGCGGATTCGTCCGTCTCTTATGTATCACTCGACATGCAGGTGCGCAGTTTTGGTCACGTCACAACGACGACCGGCACGCAGCAGGTGCGCGCGCAGAAGAATGCGCTCGGCCTTAGCTACACGCTCGACGGCTCGGGAGTAAATATCGCTATTCTCGATTCCGGCATTGATACCACTCATAAATCATTCACGGCCCAAGCCGGCAAAGTTGTTTTCAGCAAAGACTTCACTGGCGAAAATCGCATTGACGATCCTTATGGTCACGGCACCTTCGTCGCGGCTGTGGCTGCGGGCAGTGGTGCGCCAACCGGCGGCAAGTACGAGGGCGTTGCTTCAGCAGCAAATCTCGTTAACCTGCGCGTCCTGAATTCGCAAGGCGTCGGCACAGTGTCAGGAATTCTAAAGGCACTTGATTGGATCATGGCCAATCGCCTGCTCTACAACGTGCGCGTAGTGAATATGAGTTTGGGCGCGCCGGCTATCAACTCGTACAAGAACGATCCCCTTTGCAAAGCAGTAAGAAAACTTTCTGATGCCGGCATCATTGTGGTCGCGGCCGCCGGCAACAATGGCAAGACTTCGACGGGCCAAAAGATGTACGGCGGCATTCACTGCCCCGGCAACGAACCCTCGGCAATTACAGTAGGCGCGAGCAACACGTTTGGCACTGATCCGCGCAATGAAGATTCGATTGCGACCTACAGCTCGCGTGGTCCAGCGCGAGGCTTCACCACCGACAGCTACGGCACCAGACACTATGACAATTCAGTCAAACCTGATCTCGTCGCGCCGGGAAACAAGATCGTTTCAGCCGAAGCAGCCAATAACTTTTTAGTGAAAACCCATCCTGAGTTGGAAACCAACGACTATCCCACGACGAACATGAAGCTGATGTTCATGAGCGGAACTTCTGTTTCGGCGCCGGTGGTTGCGGGCACGGCTGCATTGTTGCTCGAAGCAAATCCCAATCTCACGCCAAACATGGTGAAGATGATCTTGATGTATACCGCGCAACCGCTGGCTGGCTTCAACCCGTTCGAACAGGGTGCGGGCCAGTTGAATGTCGCTGGAGCAGTGGCCGTGGCAAAGATTGTCCGCACCGACTTGCTTGGATTGTTGACGCCTGCGCCGGGCTCGTCTCTCTTGACCCAAAACGCACCGAGCGCGCAGACCACCATCTCTACCTATGCGTTCCCATGGGCACAGGGTCTTGTGCTCAACCATGCCACGATCACCGGCAAGGATTTGCTAAACAAGTATCAGCAGAGTTACAGCAAAGGTTATGTGCTCGGCGACGGCGTGATCGAAGGTTCGACTACGCAAAGCCTGAATACCAACATGTGGAAAGGCACCTTGTCGTTGGGAAACTATTTGATGAAGAGCGACGGCACGGCGCTGAGCGGCGGCGGAATTTTTTGCGCCAACGGCATTATGCTTTCGGATGGAATCATGCTGAGCGACGGCATCATGCTTTCGGATGGAATCATGTTAAGCGACGGCATTATGTTGTCTGATGGAATCATGTTGAGCGATGGCATCATGCTTTCCGACGGCATCATGTTGTCAGACTCCAGCACCGGCGACGACACCGCCAGCATGCACTGAAGTCGATTAATCATCGAGTAGAGTCGGAACCCTCATTGTTCTCGAAATCAATCAGAATCTGCTTGCGCAGCGCGGGCAGATTCTTTTTGTGTAATCAGTCATCCACTGCAGGCAATCACCCACCTTCGGCCTCGGATGCGTCTTCTGTCCAACCGCTGCTATATTGATGGCATCATATTTCGTCTCGTCTGAATTTTCACGTCTGTTTATGGGGATTATTGATTGATGCCAAGAATTTCGCTTCCTGACTTTACGCTTCGCCACCTGTTGGTTGAGGCAGTTGCGCTGCTGCTCTTTGCGGTTCCCGGACTCACTGCTCGCGCTCAATCGGCCAGCGATGTGGTGATGGTGCTGCCTTTTGAAAACACTTCGAATCGTCCGGAATACAACTGGGTCGGAGAAAGCTTTGCCGATTCGATTGCTGAATTGCTGAACAAGCCAGGGCTGCTGGTTGTTTCCACCGACGAACGCGAACTCGCCTATCAACGGCTGCGACTTCCGGAAACAGTGATTCCTTCGCGCGCTACCGCGATTAAGCTGGCGCGTGAAGCCAAAGCTTCGATGATTGTAATTGGCACTTACTCGGTTACGCCGGCAGAGCCCGACGCAAAGCCGGGCGAAGCAAAACCGGCGAAAGATAAATCGTCAATCGAAGCTTATGTGCAGTTAACAGCCCGCGTGATCAAGGTCAACGAGGGCCGCACGCTCGGTGAGATGTTTGACGGCAGTTGGGCCACGCGGCAGTTTGATTTTGGTGGTCCATTGACGACGCTGCAGAATATTCAGGGCCGGCTTGCTTACCAGATCCTTTATCAACGCGACAAGGCACTTCCTTTTTCTCAGAACCAACTGGTGCAAGAAGCTACAAAGGTGGCGCAGCGTGCCTTTGAAGCCTACGTAAAGGGCGTGCAACTCGGCGAGCGCGATGAGAAGCGCGTTAATTATTTGAAGAATGCCTTACGTTTTTTTGCCGATGCAAACGGCGGCGCGATTTATCCGCAAGCTGCGTTCGAACTGGGCCGTTACTACATGCTCGATGGTAAATGGAAAGACGCTACCGAATACTTTACAAAGCTTCAGAAAAAAGATCCGCACTACGCCGAGGCCGCGTTTTACGCGGGACTTGGCTACGCCAGGATGGGCGATTTTGGCCGCGCGTTGGCTGCGCTCGTACCGCTAGCTTCCGATGTGCCGCTGATTGGCATTTACAACAATGCGGGGGCGGTGGCGGTGCAAGCGTCGCGTGAAGAAAAAAAAGACGACGAGCGGGCCCGACTATTGGCACAAGGCGCTTCTTTTCTTGCGCGCGCAGCCGAATCGTCACCGGACGATCCGTTTGTTCACTTTAACTATGCGTTGGCTTTATTCCTCTCCGGAAAATATGCAGAGGCAGCTGACCAGCTCAAACCGGTAATCACGGCCGATCCGCAAGACGGCCAGGCTTATTTTCTCTATGCGAAGTCGCTCGAAAAAACCGGCAAGGTGGAAATCGCAAACGCATCTGACGATCAGGCGCGACGCTACTTACCGGGTTATGCAAAGTGGCAAACCGAATGGCAGAAGTCGCAAACGGTCAACGGCGTTTCGCTGCGCATGCGCGCCGTGCTCAATCGTGATGATATTTCCGATCTCACCCGAAAGAACGCTATTGCTGCTAATACTAACCCGAACAGTGGAACGGAAGACTTGCTGGTAAAGGCCCGCGAGCTGTACCAGGCGGGACGGGATGACGAGGCGTTGCCGGAACTGCACCGCGTGGTCATGCTCGAGCCGACCAATGCCGAGGCTTATCTGCTCAGCGGTCGTATCAACCAACGGCGCGGCGATCAGGAAGCGGCAATTGCGGCGCTGAAGACTGCAATCTTCTGGGATCCGAAGCTTATCGACGCGCACATTTTGCTTGGCAGGATTTTCCTCGAACGCGGCGACCGCGGCGAAGCAACCAAGTATGCGTCCAGCGCGATCACCATTGACGCTAATAACCAGGAAGCTATTGCGCTGCAACGCCAGGTGACGATGGGGAAGAA